>Ga0189289_10284_pt1 | contig 32779 bp, 30 predicted proteins | sample UW106minimetaG_FD_130313 | JGI IMG/M metagenome (GOLD analysis project Ga0189289, IMG submission 130313) | Marine microbial communities from the Costa Rica Dome - UW106 mini metaG | ecosystem: Environmental > Aquatic > Marine > Oceanic > Photic zone | place: Costa Rica: the Eastern Pacific...
CACCTCTGATATTCAGATTCTAATTCATTCCGATTGTCATTGCAAGATGATAAGGTAAGAATGACTAATAATGAGATTAATAATTTCAAATTCCAGGGTTGATTTTTGAGCTTGTTGCTAACGTTAAGATAAGTTCAGTTTTAATTGAATTTATCGACTGATAAGCGAAGTTAGCAGTATTTACTTACAAAGTCAATACGTGACCTTACGTAGTTTTTAACAAAAGAAAAAGCGTAGTTTAGTTATTCTTTGATCTTCAAGTTACTGCACTTATTTTTTTCATACCAGTCTAACCATGCTTTTTTATCAGATTCAAAAACGCCAAATGGGTAAGTATTACTATAATTCAGCATACTTTCTAGAGATACATCTACATATTTAGAAAGATCGTACAGTATATTTTTAAACTTTACATCTTGGACTTCTGATATGTTGTTTTCGATATAATCAATCTTAGAAAAGAACATTTTCTTGAACTGTGTGTTTTCAACACAGTTTGCATCGTTCTTAGCTGTAAGCGTCGGCTTGCAAGACAGGACTATCAAAGAAATTACTAAAAGATAGGTGTATTTCACAATTATTGATTTTAATAGATGCTTAAAACTTAAATGTAGCGACTTATTTAACAAGTATAAAGATACGTTTAGGTTTAAGAAAAGAAAAACGGCCTATGTTACCATAAGCCGTTTTTACTAACTAACATTTAATCAACTCTAAAACGTACTAATTCTTTTTCATAGCAATTTGTCGTTTCATGAGAAAACTGTAAATCATATGAATGGGCTTCTCACACCCAAAGATTCACTTTCATTTATATAACAACTGAACTCTAAAAATCCCTCACTCAAATCGTAACTTTAACATTTGTTAATAAAAAATCCCAAGCGCTAACTTGGGATTTAATCATTATATAGTATTGATTTCTAGTCTTCTGGATGCATAAAACGCTGCTTACCGAGTAATTCGTCTTCGGTCTCAACAATGTCCTCATCTGGCACACAACAATCTACTGGGCACACTGCAGCACATTGTGGCTCTTCATGAAAGCCCATGCACTCTGTACACTTATCTGGTGCAATGTAATAGATCTCGTCACTAATAGGTTCTTGAGTTTCGTCGGCATCGACTTCCTTACCGTTTGGTAATACAATTCTACCAGCTAAGCTCGTTCCATCAGAATATCTCCAGTCATCCGCTCCTTCATATATAGCAGTATTAGGGCATTCTGGCTCACAAGCTCCACAATTAATACATTCGTCTGTGATTATAATTGCCATCGTAATTTTTCTTTTTTTATTGCGTAATTTTGCAGTTGCAAAAATAAAGCCTAAACCGCTTTTTACCAAACCCATTATGGATTTACAACAAAGAATTAACGCTTTCGCAAAATTAGGTGCTTTTTTAAGTCAGTTTTCCACAAACGGCATCGAAAAAAAAGATGCTATTGAAGCCAATGATTTGTTTTTTGATGGCTTTAAACATCAACTTAAATTAGCAAAAGAACATAACGGATGGTTTACAGAAGCTAATATTACGTTTAGTTTAACATCTTGGGCTAATGCATTGACAAATAGTAACCTTAACACTTGGGCTAATAAGTATAACTTTAATAGTGTAAATCCTCAAAAGATCGCCATAATTATGGCTGGAAATATTCCCTTAGTTGGCTTTCACGATTTTTTAGCAGTGCTCATTGCTGGTCATGAAGTGTTAGTAAAACAATCGTCTAACGATAAACACCTATTACCTTTCTTAGCTAAATATTTAGAGATTGTAGAGCCTGGTTTTAAAGGTAAAATAAGTTTTACCGACGAAAAATTAGAAGGGTTTGATGCGGTTATTGCCACGGGTAGTGATAATACCGCACGTTATTTTGAATATTACTTTAAGGACAAACCATCCATCATAAGAAAAAACAGAAACTCTGTTGCTGTACTCACAGGAAATGAAACGGAGGACGAATTATCTGCACTTTCCGATGATATCTTTAGATATTATGGTTTAGGATGTAGAAATGTATCTAAACTCTTTGTACCAAAAGACTATAATTTTGATGCGTTCTTTAATGCGGTTTATAAATGGCATCCTGTAATTCACGAAGCTAAGTATGCCAATAACTACGATTATAATAAGGCGGTATACCTTATGAGTGAATTTGATATGCTAGAGAATGGCTTTTTAATGGTTAAAGAAGATGAAAGTTACTCCTCCCCAATTGCTACTCTATTTTACGAAACCTACGAGAATTCTGATACTTTAAAGCAAAAGCTACATGCAGATATAGATAAAATTCAATGTGTTGTTTCTAACGATTTTATAGAGAATGAAATCACTTTTGGCGAGACCCAGAAACCACAACTTTGGGATTATGCCGATAATGTGGACAGCGTTGAGTTTTTGTTAAAAATTTGAGCTAAAAATTATCAATTTGTTAATGATATTTAGCGTATTAATTAGCACCTTTGTAGCGGTTTAATTTTGACGTACTAAATTTCTGATTTTACAGGAATTAAAACACAATTTTCATGAAAAGACATAACTTCAGTGCAGGACCTTGCGTATTGCCAAAATCAGTAATGGAACAAGCAGCAAAGGCTGTTGTAGACTATGACAACGGATTATCTCTTATTGAGATTTCCCACCGTAGTAAGCCTTTTGTAGACATAATGGAAAATGCCAGAGCATTAGCCTTAGAATTACTTGGTCTTGAAGGTAAAGGGTACAAAGCTTTGTTTTTACAAGGAGGCGCAAGTACGCAGTTCTTAATGGTGGCTTTAAACCTATTAGAAAAAAGAGCTGGATACTTAAACACTGGAACTTGGAGTGATAAAGCGATTAAAGAGGCTAAGATTTACGATGACATTTACGAAGTAGCATCATCTAAGAGCGCTAACTTTAATTATATTCCTAAAGGTTACGACATTCCTGAAGATTATGACTACTTCCACTGTACGTCTAACAACACTATTTTTGGAACACAGATGAAACATTTTCCAAACTCACCAATCCCTATGGTTTGTGACATGAGTAGTGATATCTTTTCACGTCAGTTAGATTTTTCGCAGTTTGATATTATCTATGCAGGTGCGCAGAAAAATATGGGTCCTGCTGGAACAACTTTAGTGGTAGTTAAAGAAGATGTTTTAGGAAAAGTATCACGTAAAATTCCATCTATGATGGATTATAAAGTACATATTGGTAAAGGCAGTATGTTTAATACACCTCCAGTATTTGCTGTGTATGTCTCAATGTTAACCATGCAGTGGTTAAAAGAGAAAGGTGGTATAAAAGCGATTGAAGAAGAAAACGAAAAGAAAGCACGCCTTATATACTCTGAAATAGATTTGAACCCGTTATTTAAAGGATTTGCCGTTAAGGAAGACCGTTCTAATATGAATGCAACCTTTACTTTAGAGAATGAAAACCTTAAAGAAACTTTTGATGCGATGTGGAAAGAAGCTGGTATCAATGGTTTAAATGGTCACAGAAGTGTTGGCGGCTATAGAGCATCTATGTATAACGCTTTAAGTTTAGATAGCGTTAAGGTGCTTGTAGAAGTAATGAGTGATTTAGAAAGTAAAGCATAAAGAATACAGACAAATGAAAGTATTAGCAAACGATGGTGTTTCGAAAAGTGGTGTCTCTGCATTAGAAGCAGCAGGATACGAAGTAATTACGACCAATGTAGCACAAGAGCAACTTAAAAACTACATTAATGAGAATGAAGTAACGGTACTCTTAGTTAGAAGCGCAACTAAAGTTAGAAAAGATATTATTGACAACTGCCCTAGCCTTAAGGTTATTGGTCGTGGCGGTGTTGGTATGGATAATATTGATGTAGACTACGCTAGAGAAAAAGGTATACAGGTTATTAATACACCTGCAGCGTCTTCGCATTCTGTAGCGGAATTGGTATTTGGACACTTTTATGGCTTAGCACGTTTTTTACATAACTCAAATCGTGACATGCCATTAGAAGGAGATTCTAAATTCAAGGCATTGAAAAAGGCTTATGCGAAAGGCACTGAACTTAAAGGAAAAACTTTAGGTGTTTTAGGCTTTGGACGTATCGGTCAAGCAACTGCAAAAATTGCAATTGGTGCAGGTATGAAGGTTGCTGCTTTTGATCCATTTATGGAAAAAGCGGATTTAGAGTTAGAATTTTTTGATGGGCAAAAAGTCAACTTTGAAATTAAGACTATTTCTAAGGAGGATGTTTTAAAGCAAGCAGATTTCTTAACACTTCACGTTCCTGCACAAAAGGATTATGTGATTGGTGAGAAGGAATTTGGTCAAATGAAAGATGGTGTTATCATTGCTAATGCAGCAAGAGGCGGTGTATTAGATGAATTTGCTTTAGTTAAAGCCATTGAAAGCGGTAAAGTGGCTCGAGCAGCTTTAGACGTTTTTGAAAAAGAACCACAGCCAGAAATTCAGTTACTTATGAATTCTGCGTTATCATTAACTCCACACACTGGCGCAGCCACTAATGAAGCGCAAGATAGAATTGGTGTAGAATTAGCAGATCAGATTATTAGTATTCTTGGTTAAATAAAAATTATGACCTAATAGATAATATCGCGTCCTACGTCTGTGGGACTTTTTTTGTACCTTATACGTCTTTAAAAAAGTTAATCTTAATCATATAATACAACATGAAGGGAATTTTAGACCTATTAAGTAGTGATTTAGGTAAGGCTGTCATTGATGGTGTTGCTGGATCAACAGGAACGGATAAGACAAGAACAAATAGTGCCTTAACTATGGCACTACCAGTTCTTATGAAGGCTATGGAACGAAATGCTGCGACAACAGAAGGTGCAGATGGCCTGATGAGTGCGCTTACCAACAAACACGATGGTAGCATTTTAGATAATCTTGGTGGATTTTTTGAAGGTGGTGTTGACGAAAATATCAAAACTGATGGTAGCAAAATTTTGGCACATGTTTTAGGTAGCAGACAACAAGGTGTGCAACAAGTGATTGGTCAAAAATCTGGCTTAGACACGAGTTCTGTTACTAACATATTAAATGTAGCCACCCCAATATTAATGGGTGTTTTAGGGAAACAAGCAAAACAAAATAATGTAAGTACCCAGAGTGATCTTGGGGGGCTTTTACAAGGTCTTCTAGGCGGTGCAAGTAATTCGGGCCCAGTAACTCAAGAACAAACCTTTTTAGATCAAGTTTTAGACTCAGATGGAGATGGAAGCGTTATAGATGATGTTGCTGGAATGCTATTAGATGGTAGCGCTGGGAAAAAAGGCGGTCTTGGAGGCCTATTAGGTGGATTGTTTGGAAAGTAATAACCTAAAAATATTTCCCTACAAAGCAGTCGTTTGAGCTGCTTTTTTTTATACCCTATGTAATAATTAGAGTTTACGCATTGAAAAAGACCAGTTGCTCATTATCGCTAGTTGTTGAGCTTTAAAAGCTATTGATTTGTAGTGTTAAATGATTAATAACAAACAACAATACATTCAAAAATTTATTACCTTTAAGATTATGAAAAAGATTTATCCTTTCATTGTTCTCATTATTCTAATTGCGAGCTGTAAGTCTTACAATACGTCGCAAATCATTAATCGTGGTAATGACAGTGGTCTGGTAGAAAACGATACCGTATCGATTAGTGGAGATGAAACCGATTATGAAATCATTATTATAGAGCCAGGATTTAACACTTGGCTATTAAGTACCGCGCGACCTGAAGGCTTTCATTCTCAGAGTTGGTTAGAAGCACGCAATGCGGTACTTGTACAAGCTTGGAATCAAAGAAATTTACAACCGCAAGTATATGATCCTGGGCTTTATCAATTGCGTATAGACTATGATACCAATACAGATTATGGCTATGAAGTTAATTATAAATTGTACAATTACTTCTTATTCTTTCAGCTCAAATATAAACAGCAATTGAGTTCCTTCGTTCCTAGAATTTAGGTAAATTTGCAGCACGATAAATGCTGTTATGGAAAAATTTAAAAAAGATTGGGAAATACAACAAAATTGGCAGTTATTATTTCCCCTTTTAGGTCTTTTAGGATTGGGATATTCGTCTTACAAACTCACTAAGGCATTCTTAAGTGAGTTTCACTTTGTTGTAGCTATTCTAGCTGCAATTCCTGTTTTCTACGCTTTATTGAGACTTACACTGTATTTGTTTAAAAAGCTAGAGGCCAAATGGGTTCTACAATATCGATGGGAAATGATTCGTGTGTTCATCGTTTTTGCAATTACTGGCTCATCTTCGATGTTTGTGGGTAGACCCGCTATGAAATTAATAGGTATCACTCAAGACAATCTTAATCCTATATTGTATTGGGTACTTTTTATCCTTGTCGGTCTAATCTTTTACCAAATCCTTTTAGTTACCTTTGGTTGGTTATTTGGTCAATTCCAGTTTTTCTGGGAGTTTGAAAAGAAAATGTTGCGAAGATTTAATCCAAATAAGCGCAAAAATTAAGATTTCATTAACATCTTTAGTTTAGGAATATCAATAGGTTTGCTATCGATTGCATGAAGAACGAATTTTTAAAGATAATAGCTCTCTTTTTTTTAACAATATTACTAAGTAGTAATGTTCTTAACGTGCACACTTACCTTCATCAAAAGGAGGTTCAAAATCATCTTACAGACTCATGTAGCGGTAATAATGATGAAGAGCAAGAACTACCTTGCGAGCTTTGCCATTTCGCTTTACAACTTCATAATTTAGACTATAATAATAGTTTAGAGTTTTCTTATGAAAACAATTTGCAGGTATGGCAACGCGTTAAAACCGAGAATTTTTCTGGTAATGACGAATTAGCGGAACAACAGTTTTATAACCGCAATAGAAATAAAGCTCCGCCAGCCTTAATTTAATAAGTCAACAATTAGTAAAAAGATCAGTTAACAAGATATTATAAATAAGTAATGAAGAATATCTTTCTAATCTTATTTATACTAATAACTAGTTTTGGCTCCTCTCAACAATGTAATAGCGTCTTAACGGGTAAAATCTCAGACTTTCACGACAATACTACATTAGAAAATGCTACAATTCAAATTATTGGTACAAATAAGATCACAATTTCAGATGAACAAGGAAATTTTGAGTTCAAGAATCTATGTAAACAAACCTACAAGATTGAAGTATCTCATATTGCTTGTAAGACAAAAGTCGTTAATATCGAAGTTGATGGTAATACATATAAATTAATCAGTCTAGAACATCATTTAGAAGAGCTGAGTGAAGTTACGGTTAAAGCAAAAGAACAAACTACGACCAAAACCGCACAAGAAACTTTAATTAAAACCGATGTTTTAGAGCGATACAGCAGTTTAAGCTTAGGGGATGCTTTAAAAGAAGTTCCTGGAGTTTCCTCTATTAATACTGGAAATACTATTGTTAAACCAATGATAAATGGTTTACACAGTAGTCGCATATTAATCATGAATAACGGAGTGCGACAACAAGATCAAGAATGGGGAATAGAACATGCTCCAAATATTGATATCAATAATGCTGGACAAATTTCGGTTATTAAGGGTTCTGGCGCCTTGGCTTATGGAGGTGATGCAGTTGGAGGTGTTGTTATAATAAACCCGTCAAGAACAATAAATATAGATACGTTATATGGTAAAACCATTTTAGGAGGACAAACCAACGGTCGCGGGTATAATATTACAACCACTTTGAATAAGAACTATAGTTCAGGATGGTTTGCTCAGGTCCAAGCATCGTATAAAAGAAATGGGGATTTTAAAGCACCTGATTACTACTTAACAAATACGGGGTTAGATTCTAAAGGGTTTGCAGGACGTTTTGGAAAAAGAAACTTTGAATCTGGTTTTGAAGTGTACTATAGTTACTTAGATAATGAAATAGGTATTCTCGGTGCCTCTCATATTGGTAGTGTATTTGATATAGAGCGCGCCATAAATTCGGGACAACCTTTATTAATTAGAGACTTTAGTTATGATATTAATGCACCAAAACAAGAAATAACACATCATTTAGCAAAGGCCAACTACTACAAACGCTTTCAAGGTTTTGGGAAAGTATCTGTACAATACGACTATCAATACAATCAACGATTAGAGTTTGATGTTAGAATTGGAGACCGACGCAATATTCCTGCCATCGACTTAACGCTGCAAACGCATTCTTTTCTAGCAGATGTGGACTTAGATTCTAATCTTGATAGAAAAGTCAAATTCGGAATCTTAGGTCGTTATCAGAATAATTTTGCTAATCCAGATACTGGCGTTAGACGTCTTATTCCAGATTATGATAAATATGATTTTGGTGCTTATATAACTACTGAATGGAAGTTAAAAGATAATTTAATTCTTGATGGAGGTCTGCGTTACGATTATGTGCATATAGATGCAAAAAAATTCTATTTAAAATCGCGGTGGGAAGAACGTAATTACGATCAAGATTTTGCAGATATTATTATAGAAGAATTTCCAACCCAGTATCTTACAAATCCAGTATTTAATTTTCATAACATATCAGCATCAGCTGGTGTTAGGATTGATTTAAACGATGAAAATCGATTGTTATTTAACTACAGTTTAGCGAGTAGACCACCAAATCCGAGTGAATTATTTAGTGATGGATTACACCACAGTGCAGCTAGAATTGAATTAGGTGATATAAGATTTGATAAAGAAGTATCTAATCGTTTGTCGTTATCCCATTCTTATAATACTGATAGATTGCGTGTTTTATCCGAAGTATTTTATAATCGTATAAACAACTTTATTTATCTCCGACCATTCGACTTTATATTAACAGGAAGAGGGCCGTTTCCTATTTGGGAATATCAGCAAACTGACGCTGAGCTTTACGGTATTGATCTCACCGTGATTTATGACATATCTGATAAAATACAATTTTCAAATAAAAGCTCCTTAACCAAAGGGTATGATGTGGAAACTGATATGGCACTTATCGATATGCCACCGTTTAGCACAATCAATCAAATTAGATATACCAACTCTAATTGGAATAATTTTTCAGCATCCTTAAAATCAGAATGGGTGTTTGAACAAAACGAATTTCCAGACTTTAATTTTGAAGTAGAAGATCAATTAACAGAGGAGATGGTCTTGATTGATATTAGCACTCCTCCTGCTGCTTTTAATTTGATTCACTTTTATAGTGAAGCCACTTTTGACTTGAGCGACAAAACAAAATTAAATATTGGTTTAGGTATAAATAACATATTTGACCAATCTTATCGAAATTATTTAAATCGCTTACGATTTTTTGCAGACGATTTGGGACGAAATTTCACATTACAATTACAACTTAATTATTAAATAAAACATAACAATTAAAACTTTAAAACAATGAAAATCAATTATTTAAATTTAAATGCCATGAAAACAACTAAATTTTTGTTTAAAACAATGCTATGTTTAGCACTTGTAAGTTCATTCACATCTTGTTCTGATGACGACGATCCTGCACCAGTAAATGAAGAAGAGTTAATTACAAACTTAACTTTAACATTTACCAACACTACTAATCCTGGTGATGTAGTTTTAATGTCTAGTGTTGCACCAGACGGTTTAGAAGACGGTTTGTCTACAGAAACAATTATTGGTAGCTTTACTCCTGGAGCTTCTTATGCTTTAACTATTGGATTATTAAATGAATCTGAATCACCAGCGGAAGATGTATTAAATGGTGATATTATCCCTGAAGCAGATGAGCACTTTTTTGTTTACGCAGTAAACGGACTTAACTTAACAATGACTAGAGATGCAAGTGATATTGATGGACCTGACGGAAGTAAATTAGGTGTTAACACGACTTGGATTGCTGGTGCATCAAGTTTTGGAAATTTACAAATCAGATTAATCCATGAACCATCAACTGTGGATGATTCTGATGAGTTTGGTTCTGCAACTGGTGGTTCTGAAGACTTCAACATTACATTTTCTGGTGTTGTTATTAACTAATAGAACTATTTAATTCATAAAAAAGGTTGAAACATAGTTTCAGCCTTTTTTATTTATTGAGATTTAACAATTTGAGGTTTTGCAGGAAATAGAATATATGTATAACACCACATAAGACTAAAGGTAGGCACTACGTCAAAGAACGGTAAAGCTTCTTCTACAAAAGAAACAACCGCTGCAACTTTACCCTCTCTTCCTTTATACATTCTTGTCATTAAATAAGCTGATAAAGGCGCCCAGATAAAATCAAAAGGTGGAAATATTAGAGATACATAACCCATGCCATCAAACAGTAATCCTAGTATCAGTTTTTGGTATTTTTTCATGTATTAATTTAATTATTAACCTTTTAAATAGATCAAAAAGTATTCCAAATTTTGTTCTGAGTCAGTCTGGCATAAATCGTATTAACATCTGTTAGTTCTTTTTAACTTTTAATTAGGAGCAAGTCGCATTTGGACAACTTAATTTTGCGAGTCAAATGAATAACAACCGCTAAATATTCTTGTCTTTAAGCAAATATTGAGGCATCATCAATCAAACCTTATGAATCTGAGATCAGTACTAACATTACTGTGCCTTTGCAGTTCTCTTGTGTTATTAGGGCAGAGTGACTCAATCCCACCTCCGAATAAAAAAAGACTCAATATTAGGCGAACTAACAAAATACCTAAGATTGACGGAATTCTCAATGAAACAATTTGGCAAAACGCTGATATTGCGACAGATTTTATACAATTCCGCCCTGAAATTGGTAATACCCTTACAAAGGAAAAGCGTACTGAAGTTAAAATGACCTATGATGACAAGGCCATTTATGTCGCTGCTTACCTGTATGATGACCCTAAACTCATAATGAAGCAGCTTACCAATCGCGATAACTTTGGGCAGACCGATTTTTTTTCTGTGATATTCAATCCAAATAATGATGCTCAGAATGACACTAATTTCGTCGTGTTTAGCTCGGGTCAACAGGCAGATGCTATTGCTAACCCAAGCATTGGTGAAGATTTTAGTTGGAATGCTGTATGGCAAAGTGCAGTTAAAATTAATGATGATGGCTGGAGCCTTGAAATGGAAATTCCTTACCGTACACTGCGTTTTGCAGAAGAAGACAATCCAATCTGGGGAATTCAATTCAGCAGACAATTTAGAAGAGACAGAGCGCAGTATACATGGAATCCCATAGATCCCACTAAAGGTAATTTTGGCCTCTATCATGGGGAACTTCATGGGCTTAGTGGTCTTAAACCTCCTACTCGACTCATTTTTTACCCTTTTACTACTGGGATTCTTGACAATTTTGACGGAGAAACAGAAACCACACTTAGTTTTGGTATGGATGTTAAATATGGAATAACAGATAATTTTACCCTAGATGCTACATTAGTGCCCGATTTTAGTCAGGCTGGATTTGATAATTTAGAACTCAACTTAGGGCCTTTTGAACAAACATTCTCAGAACAGCGTCAATTTTTTACCGAAGGAGTAGATCTATTTTCTAAAGGCGACTTATTTTTTTCAAGACGTGTAGGAGGTGCACCTAGCGGTGAACTTGATTTAGCAGAGAATGAATCTGCAGATGTCCCTAACGAAGTAAAGGTTTTAAATGCTATCAAAGTATCCGGAAGAACTAAAGACGGTTGGGGCCTTGGTCTTTTTAATGCTATTACAGAAAAAACCTTTGCCACTATTACAAATACAGATACTGGTGAATCTCGTCAAGAAGTGGTTGAGCCTTTCACAAACTACAATATTTTAGTGGTCGATAAGCAGTTTGGGGGTAATTCTGCCATAAGTATCATTAACACCAATGTTTTACGTGAAGGTGAATTTAGAGATGGCAATGTAACGGCCTTAGTCGCTAACCTTGTCAATAAAAAAAACACATACAGATTTGATACGGCTCTAAGGATGAGTAATGTAAATTACCAAAATTCAGAATCAGAGACAGGTTTTAACACGTTTATGTTTATTGGTAAAGTCGCTGGAAACTTTAGATATAGTTTTGATCACCGTTTTGCAGATACGAAATACGAAATCAATGATTTAGGTCTAAATTTTAGAAATAATCGAAATGATTTTGGAATGGATTTTTCCTATGAGACCTTTGAGCCATCAGGCAAATTAAATCGTTATAGATTTAATTTCTTTACTAATTATCGCAGATTGGTACATCCCAATACATTTTCGCGTTTTAATTTTGGTGGAGGTTATCGCGCTTTTACAAAAAAACTAGATGCTTACGGTTTTAGATTAAATATTGAGCCCGGGAAACAGTACGACTTTTTTGAATCTCGAGATGGTAGACCTTTTATTTTTGAAAACTTTGTAAGAACAGGTGGGTGGATTTCTACCAATTATAATAAGTTTTTTGCTATTGACGCCAGAGCCAACATAGGAACACTTTTTGAAGACGGTCGTGATTTATTTACCTACGATTTTAATATTGAGCCACGCGTTAGAGTGTCTGACAAGTTACTATTGGTCTATGGGTTATCCTTTAACTACAGAAATGGTGATCGCGGATATGCTACTGCAGTTAATGATGAACCTATTTTTGGTGAACGCAATAGACAAATTGTTACTAACTCGCTTTCGGGAAATTACACCTTTAACCCTTTTCACTCCTTAGGATTAACATTCAGGTACTACTGGGATACGGTTAACTACGATTATGATCTATTCACCTTACAAGATAATGGTAGATTAACGACTACGTCTGGTTTCAATCTTGATAATGTTGGTTCTAATCCTAACATTAATTTTAGTACTTGGAATATTGATTTGAGCTACTCTTGGCAGTTTGCACCTGGCAGTTTCATAACAGCGCTTTACAGAAACCAGATTTTTAACTTTGATGAAAACTCCGATGATAGTTTTTCAGAAAGTATAGATACTTTGTTTAATCAACCCATGCAGAATATTTTCTCTCTTCGCGTGCAATACTTTATTGATTTCAATAAATTAAAATCTACCTTTAAAAAGAAGGATTTGCACCAAACCCGACAAGTCCAAATCTTAAACAATAACTATAACCAAAGTTATGATAATGACTTTACCAATGGATTTAATAGTGGTTTACATTCCAATACTATACTTCCTTAATTAATTAATCAAATACTCATATTAAAATAGTATTTTCGTTTTCGTATATGATTAAGGCAACTAATATTCATAAATCTTACGGTGATTTACATGTTTTAAAAGGTGTAAATCTTTCTATCTCTGAAAGTGAGGTAATTTCAGTTGTAGGAGCCTCGGGTGCTGGTAAAACAACACTTCTTCAAATTTTAGGAACCTTAGATAAACCAGACTACACCAAAAACACAGAGTTGGTCATCAATGGTGAACCTACAGAGGTATTAAATCACAAAGAATTAGCCAAGTTTAGAAATAAAAATATTGGTTTCATCTTTCAATTTCATCAATTACTCCCCGAGTTTACTGCCTTAGAGAATGTTTGTATTCCAGCATTCATAAATAATATTTCAAAAGCTGAAGCCGAAAATCGTGCTAAGGATTTATTAGACTATTTAGGTTTAAAAGCGCGTATTCATCATAAGCCAAATAGCATGTCTGGAGGAGAACAACAACGCGTTGCGGTTGCAAGAGCTTTGATTAATCAACCCAAAATTATTTTCGCAGATGAACCCTCTGGAAATTTAGATAGCGAATCAGCAGAACAACTTCATAATCTATTTTTTAAACTAAGAGATGAGTTTAAACAAACGTTTATCATTGTCACTCACAACCAAGACCTGGCCAACATGGCTGACCGAAAACTTACTATGGTGGATGGTAAAATTCTGGAATAATTACTAAATAGACTTCCCTAAATAAATGGTTAAAATCCATTTCTAAAAATGCTTAAATTGAGTAATTTTGCAATGCTTTTAAAAATTACAAAATCATGTCTTACAGAATAGAAAAAGATACAATGGGTGAGGTAAAAGTACCTGCCGATAAACTTTGGGGAGCGCAAACAGAACGTTCTCGAAATAATTTTAAGATTGGTGCACCTGCTTCAATGCCATTAGAGGTAGTGTATGGGTTTGCTTACCTAAAGAAAGCGGCTGCTTATACAAATGCTGATCTTGGAGTTTTAGACAAGGACAAACGTGATTTAATAGCGCAGGTGTGTGATGAGATTTTAGAAGGAAAACACGATGATCAATTTCCATTGGTAATCTGGCAAACAGGTTCTGGCACACAGAGTAATATGAATGTGAATGAGGTTGTTGCCAATAGAGCGCATCAATTGGCTGGAAAGGTAATTGGCGAAGGGGAAAAAACAATTCAACCCAATGATGATGTCAATAAGTCGCAATCATCAAATGACACCTTCCCTACCGGAATGCATATCGCAGCCTATAAGAAGATCGTTGAAACTACCATTCCTGGGGTTATTAAATTAAGAAATACGCTTCATAATAAGTCTATTGCCTTTAAAGATTGTGTTAAGATTGGACGTACGCATTTAATGGATGCGACACCATTAACATTAGGACAAGAATTTTCAGGATATGTATCTCAATTAGACCATGGATTAAAAGCACTTGAAAATACATTAGCTCATTTAAGTGAATTAGCATTAGGAGGTACCGCCGTTGGAACAGGATTAAACACACCTGAAGGGTATGATGTCCTTGTGGCAAAATATATCGCAGAGTTTACCGGATTACCTTTTGTAACTGCGGCCAACAAATTTGAAGCACTTGCGGCACATGATGCTATTGTTGAAACACATGGTTCCCTAAAACAATTAGCTGTCTCACTAAATAAAATAGCCAATGACATTAGAATGATGGCTTCTGGACCACGTTCTGGAATTGGCGAAATAATTATTCCTGCTAATGAACCAGGAAGTTCTATTATGCCAGGTAAGGTTAATCCAACCCAATGCGAGGCACTGACCATGGTATGTGCTCAAGTTATGGGAAATGATGTAGCAGTAACAGTGGGAGGAACACAAGGTCATTATGAACTTAATGTTTTTAAGCCAATGATGGCAGCAAATTTATTACAGTCCGCGCAATTATTGGGTGACGCCTGTGTAAGCTTTGAAGAAAATTGCGCAAATGGCATTGAACCAAATCATTCGGTAATTAAGCAATTATTAAACAATTCCTTGATGCTAGTAACGGCATTAAATACAAAAATCGGATATTACAAAGCTGCCGAAATTGCAAATACTGCGCACAAAAACGGAACTACCTTAAAAGAAGAAGCCATTAATTTAGGCTACGTAACGGCCAAAGAATATGATGAATGGGTTAAACCTGAAGATATGGTAGGAAGTTTAAAATAACGTTGAAGTGTCTAATTTCAACGATTAAACGCAGGATCTAACATATATTTTCTATATTAGCATTGAATCAATCCAACTATTATGAAAAACCTTCTACTTTCTTTAATTTCAATCACTTGTATTATTAGTTCTAGTGATGCGCAAACCGCTTGGGCAATCTATCAAGATATTGACACTAGCACTGGAAACGACCCCTATGTAATTGCATCAGGTGATCTAGACGGAGATACAGATATTGACCTTGCTATAGGAACATATAACTTTTCTTCGGATGCTGTGAAATGGTATCAAAATGATGGAAGCGGTAACTTTACCATTATGCCGGCAGTGTCATCACCCGCAACACTATTAGGCATTGGAGGTATAGTCATTGCTGACTTTGATGGTATTAATGGAAATGATATTGTAGTAAGCTCATATTCAAATGATACTGTAATGTTCTATGCAAATCATGGCTTAGGTGGTTTCGCGACGGGTGTTGCAATTTCAACTAACGCTGATGGTGCTGGTCAACTTACAGCCGTAGATATTAATAATGATGGTAATCTAGACATTTCGATTGCAGAATACGATGGTAATACCACATCTTGGTTACCAGGTAATGGTGATGGTACCTTTGGTACCAAACAAACAATAGCAAATGTAGATTTTCCGGGGAATTTAAGTTTCGCTGATTTTGATAGTGATGGAGATCTAGATGCTATAATCGGATACAGTGATGGTGCGACTTCAGGAACTATCGAAATTTACTATAATCAATATATAGAAAGTGGCACTATGACCGTATCTTGGATAAAAGATACTGTAACAGTTGATAGTGGTAATCCATTTTTATTTGTTGCAGCATTTGCGGATGTCAATGATGATGGTGTGTTAGATATCGTAAAATCTGATAATGTCAGTGGAGAGGTCGCTTGGTACAGTAAAACTAAAAATGGACCTTCTATAGAAACTATAATCTCTGATGAAACCATTATAGATAGACCAGCTGTTGTTGCTGTTGCTGACCTAGACAATGACACCTACAATGACGTCGTAGTAACTGATGGCGGCTCAGCTAATGATGCCATTATATGGTTTGAAAGTACAGATAGCGGTACACTAAATACAGAATCACTAATTGGAGATAATAATTTTCAAATGTATGATATCACTGTCGCTGACCTTGATAGTGATGGCGATTTAGATATTGCTTCTATTGGTTATTTTAGTAATTCTGTTTTTTGGTATGAAAATCTTTTAGAAACTTTAAATGTAGAAGATAACAATCTCGAATTAACTGCGATATTTCCAAATCCTACTGAAGATTTATTGAATTTTAGTGGTTTTAAAGCCTCGACAATTGAAATAGCAATTTATGATATACTAGGAAAACGTGTCTTAATGACAACACACAATCCTAATGATTCCCTTAATGTATCTGATTTAGCCAATGGGCTATACACGCTTAATATTAACGGCGAATTTGCTACAAAATTCATTAAGGAATAAATTAAATATTTTATTACAGCATAAAACGTCTTTAGAAATATTGGCGTTTTTTTTATTGGAAAAAATTGAGCAACTTTACAGAAAGCCAATCGATATGTCCATTCTAATCACAAATATCAAACAACTTTTACAGGTGCATGATCACAATGTTCTTATTGTAAAAGGTGACGACATGAAATCACTATCAGTATTAGAAAATGCTTATCTCTATATTGAAAATGATACTATAATCGAATACGGTGACATGCAGTATTGTGAGGGGTTTGATCCTGAAACGACTATAGATGCTCGTGGTAAAATCGTCTTACCATCATGGTGCGATTCTCATACTCATATCGTTTATGCGGGTGATAGAACTTCTGAATTCGTAGATCGAATTAATGGCCTAAGTTACGTAGAAATTGCAAACCGCGGAGGTGGTATATTAAACTCTGCAAAAACGCTTCAGGAAATCTCTGAAGAGGAACTTTATGAGCAATCCATGACAAGAATGGACGAGCTTATACGAATGGGAACTGGTGCTTTTGAAATCAAAACAGGTTATGGATTGACTCTCGATGCTGAATTGAAAATGTTACGTGTAATAAAGCGGATAAAACAAGAAAGTTTGGCTAAGATAACACCGACTCTTTTAGCGGCTCACGCCATTCCTGAGGATTTTCGAGACAGAAAAGAAGATTTTATTAAATACATTACAGACGGGCTAATTCCAGAAGCAGCTAAACTAAATATTGCCCATTATATTGATGTATTTTGTGAAAAGGGTTATTTTGAGCTCAATGACACTGAGGCGATTTTAAAAGCTGGACAAGCTTATAAGTTTAGACCTAAAATTCATGTTAATCAATTCAATATTCTTGGTGGAGTAGCACTAGGAGTTAAGTATAATGCACTATCTGTAGATCATCTTGAAGAACTTAATACGGCGGACATTGAGGCTTTAAAAGGAAAGGAGACTATTCCTGTGGCGCTGCCTGGTTGCTCATACTTTTTAAGTATTCCTTACACTCCAGCAAGAACACTTATTGATGCTGGATTACCATTAGCGATTGCAAGCGATTATAATCCAGGATCTGCACCAAGTGGTAATATGAATTTTATTGTGAGTGCGGCTTGTGTTAAACTAAAAATGACACCTGAAGAGGCCATTAATGCTGCGACCATTAATGGTGCTTATGCAATGGGAATAAGCAACATGTATGGCAGTATTACCCGTGGAAAAAAGGCCAATGTAATAATTACCAAACCACTAGATAATTATAGCCAAATTCCATATGCCTTTGCCCATAATCCGGTAGAACAAGTTATTATTAATGGCCAATTAAAGGATATAAAAAATCCGGAAGAACACTTCCGGATTTAAGCTATTAATCAATCATTATTTCAACCTATCTCAGTATAAACTCTGAAGAAGATATCATCTCTTTATCGTTAAATACGTTAACTTTGTAGCTTCCTTTTTCAAAATTAGAATCATCTAACTGGGAGATGTACTCACAAATGTTAAGGTTTCGATTTTCATAGTTAAAACGGCTTATTACACTATAATTAAGAACTTGATCTTCAAATTGCACTTGATCATTAGAGCCTAAAACATTATTCTTTGGATCAATCACTTGTACGTATAATTCCTTATCACCTGCCTCTGTCAATGTGTTTTTTGCAACTGTGAAACAGATTTTTATTTTATCACTTCGTCTTGCACGCTCTGTTGGAATTTGCTTGCCACTGCTTCTCTCAATAACACCCATACCAACTAAACCAACAGTTTGCAATGCTGCTGCATCCTCTACAACATTTGCTAATTCTGTATTTTGAACCAATAAAGAATCTGTAAATACAGTACGTTCTGCCAGTTGTGTTTGCGTACTGTCTAATGATGTCGCTAAGTACTCATTTTCAACTTTAAGACGGTCATTTTCAACTAACAATTCGTCCATCTCTTCTTGTAAGGCTAAAAACTTCTTTTTATATCTCCATAAGCTGTTTACACTGTTTTGAGATACTTTTAATGAATCCATTAAGCCTTGTATACGTTCTCTTGCCTCAATTAAATCCTGATCCTTAATTTCACTTGCAGCAATAGCTTCGTCATATTGCTTTGCCATGTTATTAAGATCATTCATAACCTCTTGTTTCTGACCAACAAGTTCTTGTTCCCTTTCTTTTCCTTCAGTGTAATACTTGGACGCAATAAACGCTGAACCTAGAAAAAGAACCAAAAGGATTCCTAATCCAATCTTTAGTCCAGTATTTGATTTTTGTGAACTTTCCATAAAGTTTTGTGTTTTAAGTTATTTGCTAATTCTTGTTTCTTAAAATAAAAATTTAAAGTTAAGTAATTAAATAAAGCTGTATTTTTAATTTCATCTTTATTACACGTCCAAATGGAAAATCTCGTATTATTTACTTCAAAAGCTCGCGATACTCTTTTAAAGCCTCGTAAAGGAGAATCAAAATTTGGAGAACATATTCAGCTATTACCTCACCTCACTAACATATACGATGATATCATTGATTTAGACGTCGACTATGTTTTGTTTGGCATAAAAGAAGACATTGGAATCTATGCCAATCATGGCAATATAGGTGCTCACAAAGCTTGGGACGCTGTAATAAAAGTTTTGTTAAATATTCAAAGTAATCGATTTACTAAAGCTGAACGTGTTCTAGTATTAGGACATTTAGATTATACGCATATCAATGCAGTTACTAACGAAGAGCACAGTAAAAAATCAATAGCAAAAGCCAGAACTATTGTTGAAGATATTGATAAAGATGTAGCTTACCTAGTGTCTAACATTGTTAAGGCAGGAAAAAAACCCATTATTATTGGTGGTGGTCATAATAACGCTTATGGAAATGTGAAAGGCCTATCCTTAGCAAAAAATGACAAAGTGAATGTTGTTAATTTTGATGCTCATACGGACTTTAGACCAGAAGAAGGAAGGCATAGTGGTAATGGATTTAGTTATGCCTATGCTGAAGGATTTTTAAAAAATTATTTCATTTTTGGAATTCACGAAGACTATACCTCTGAAAAGTTATATAAAACTCTAAAAAAAATTAAGCATATTAAATACAATACTTATGAGGCTATAGAGATCCGCAACGAGCTAAATTTTAGACCTGAATTAGATATAGCCCTAAATCATATTTCTAATAAACCATTTGGAATTGAAATAGACTGTGATGCCATTGAGTATATTCCTAGTAGTGCTCAAACACCAAGTGGATTTTCAACTAAACAGGCAAGACAGTTTATTCACCATTTTGGTAAACACCCAAATGCAAGTTACCTGCATATTTGCGAAGCAGCACCAAAAAAGAAAACCGAAACCTTAGTTGGTAAGCTTATAACTTATATAATAACCGATTTTTTAAGAGCTCGTGGACATTAAAATAATTCCATATGATATTGAATATACCAAAGCCTTTTATACCTTAAATATTGAATGGTTAAAATCATTTTTCTATGTAGAGCCATTTGACGAAGAGGTTTTAAGTCAACCTGAAAAGTACATTATTGATAAAGGTGGTTATATCTTCTTTGTACTAAAAAACACCAAAATTGTTGGAACAGTAGCACTAATGCCAACACATGAACACGGCATTTTAGAACTTACTAAAATGGCTGTTTTGCCAGAAATGCGTGGTCAAAAAATTGGTCAACGGTTATTACAACACTGCATCGATTTTGGGAAACAGAAAAAACTCGACGCACTTCTACTCTATTCTAATACCAAATTAGAAAATGCCATTCACCTATACCGAAAATATGGATTTAAGGAGTTAGAACTCGAAAAGAATAGCCCTTATAAGCGTTCCGATATAAAAATGCTCTTAAAGTTTACAACTTAAAATGACTTTTTAAGTAGTCAAAGGCACCTTTAATATCTGTAAAAATATGCTCTTTAGAAATTAAATCTGGTACGATATCAATAGATACCAGCTTATCCTTAGGTTGTTCTTGTAGCGCAGTTAATACTACTTGAATGCCTCGTTTCTCTAGATCTAGTACCGCATTCTCGAGTGCATATAATCCTGATTGATCTATGTATGGCACCCGATCCATACGGATGATGAGTGCTTTTATGTCTTCAGGAATATTCGCAATCTCGTCTTGAAAATGAGATGTAAATCCAAAAAATAATGGTCCATAAAGGTGTTTGATGTACACCTTATCCTTAAACGCTTCGTAAAATTCAACTTCATCTTGCCAAGGCTTTTCACCATCAAAACCAGCAATAGTACCAACTTCCATTCCTTTTTCACCAATATCACTAGCGCGCTTCATAAATAATAACGATGCTAATAACAATCCAATACCAACAGCTTGAATTAAGCTTCCAAATGTTGTAATCAGTAAAACAATAATTAAGACTACAGCATCTGCCCTAGGCACTACCAATAAATGCTTCAACCCTTTTACATCCACAATTTTAAATGCAATTGGTATTAGCAAACCTGCTAATACACAAAGAGGGATATGTGCGGCCAGAGTTCCTAACCCTAATAATACAGCTAATAAAAATAACCCATGAGTAGCACCAGAAAGTCGCGTTCGACCACCTGAGTTAATATTAATTACAGTACCTTTTGTAGCACCAGCACCTGGAATACCACCAAAAATTGATGCGATAGCATTTCCAATACCTTGACCAATTAATTCTCTATTACTATTATGTTTTGTTTTGGTCATATTATCCGCTATAACCGACGTTAAAAGTGAATCAATAGAGCCCAATACTGCCAAGACTAAAGCATATTCTGCAACTAAGCTATAAGCACTTGCATCAATTGAGAACAATCCATCAATTTGCAAAGCAGGCAAACCCGATGGGATTTCGCCAATAACAGGCACGTCCCATTTCAAGAAAAAACAAGCTAAGGAGGCCACAATTAACGCTACTAATGCACTAGGTATTGCTTTAGTGATATACGGAAATAGATAATAAATCAAAACGGTAAGTCCACCTAGGACTAGTGCCTGCCAATTAAAATCAGAAAATAAACGTGGAAGATCTTGAATAACCAACCAAGTCGATTTTTCCGAACTCAAACCAACAAAAGGGAATAGCTGTAAGATTACAATAATAAGTCCTACCCCACTCATAAAACCAGAGACCACAGGATAAGGAAAATATTTGACGTAACCTGCTATGTTTATGAGTCCAAAAATAATTTGAAAAATTCCTCCTAGAAGAAATGTTACGATAATAATAGGCATTGCGCTTTCTAGACTTCCAGTAATTTCAATTGCTGAAGTAACTAAAGCTGCAGAAACTACAGTCATTGGTCCTGTTGGACCACTAGCCTGTGTCGTTGTGCCACCAAAAATAGCAGCAAAAACACCTACCGCAATGGCACCATAAAGACCTGCTGTTGCACCGAGACCTGACTGAACTCCAAATGCTAAAGCCAATGGTAAGGCCACAACACCAGCAACTAATCCGCCTGTTAAATCACCCTTTAAATATTTAAAATCGTAAAATTTTGAACTCATAGTTTAGTTTTGTATTTAATAGTTATAAAGATAGAACAACAGTACTAGAATCTAAAAAAGTAAAGCTTAAAATGATCAATTATGATAATTCCGATTTTTGATTTCAATGTGCTCAGGAACTAAATAATCTTCAATTGTACGCTCTTTATTTCCAAATTGCTTATGCTTAAAACTTATAACTAACAATGTATCTGAAAGTGTAGAAATTTTAAAAAACTTATAGTCGTTTTCTTGGTTGAGTAAGGTTTTTACTTTTTCACCTTTAATCTTAATGTAAGCTCCATTATCATTGGTATAAAACGACCAATTTGCCTCCATAGAATCACCACAATTTTTGTTGAGAGCATTATTATCAGAGGTAGTGCCATCATTGCTATAACTTACTCTATATGACAAAAAGCAATCACCCATATTCATGCGATGGCCATCATTATAACGTTTAGCCAGCTTCCATGTTTTAGTTGAATCGTTAGTTAGTAAGCTCCTTGCATTTTCAGGAAGTTCAAAGCTGTCAGATGCGCAAGAGGTCATTAAAACTAATATGAAAGCAGCATAAATAATTCTCATAGTTAATTTAGTTTCCAGTTGCTTTTAAAGCATCTATTTGACGTTGTAACGAATCAATCTTTAGTGCTTTCAATTCCTCCTTATTAGGAATTACATTTAAGGAATCCTTCTGAGACTCAATTAAATCTTTATCCTTTTGCTGTACTTGATAATAATAACCAATACCTTCACTTGCTCTCCATGCTTCATTTAATTGACCGTAAACGGTTTTATCCCAAGTACTCGGATGTTTTACATCAATCCAAATCACATCTCTGTACTCACTATCAATTAGAACTAAATCTGGTGTTGCAGAACCATCAAATTGCTGTGCATTGCGTTCACTTATTGAAGAAATTGTTCCCAAAAAGAACATACGTTTACGACCAGCAATCTCTTTTATATAAGGTCTAAATTCTACAGGTGTACTCGCTTTCCAATCGTATTCTTTACGAGATTCTTTTACCTTAAGTGGCATAGCAGAAACACCTGCATATCCTTGTTTTTTAATGGCATGATCGTAATAATATAACTTATCCGTGCCATCAGCAGGTACAAATACACTATAGCTTAAGCTCGTTCTTTCTTCACCTACAGGCTCTAATCCAAACCAATGGTATAAGCCGCTATAGGCATCTGAATTACTACCTGAAAAATCAAAATCAGTTACATAAGGTTGTTGATTTTGGTCTTTTGGCATTAATGGTATTTTAACTGCCGTCTCCATATTCCAAGGCAGAGGGTCACTAAATCCACCTAAAAACTTTAACGATTCCGCTTGTAACTGTGATACGGATTCTGCAAGCGTATTCTGCTTTGTTAAAAATTTGTAATTATCAATATCTTCAGGACCAACAAAGGTTCCTTTACCTATGGCAACACGCTCTAAATAATCATTAAAATCATGCTCACCACTTTCTATAATCATTACACCACCGAAGGTTGGATAAGGGAAAAAGAAGCCTTTCCATTGTATTAAACTCACAACCTGTACCCAATCTCCATCATCATTTTTCATGTAAAAGGTATCGCTTGGCTCATAATTAAATAACATCCATGGATTGAAACGTTGCACTACGGCATTATATGTGTTTCGACTAAACTTTAAAGACTCACCAATTGAGAAGGTAACTCCTATTCTATTTTCATTAGAAAATCTTGGAAATGGCGTAGTGCTGCTTACAGAAAATACCTCTTCTGTATTGTCAGTAACTTGTTGCATAACGTACTTTTCACTCGGCTGAATGGCCATCGTCCACTTATTCTCCGTCCCAATTCTAACTAAATGCGGTAATGAAACATCCTTGGTCTCACCAACACTTTCATTAGCCATAGAGAAGATATTACGCAGTGGTTGTATGCGCTCATTTTGTGTAAATGGTAATTCATCGATTTCGACTTTGTTCAGGTTATTAAACACATTATAGGTCTTCATATAGTCGTATAAACCTTGATTCCAACCTAAGAAGTACAATAACCCAAAAAAGACTAATAGTATACCTAAGATTCCTAAACGACCACCTGTACTGGCTGTTTTTCTGAATTTCCGTAATCCTAAAATTAATACTAGCAAGCTTATAAGAATAATAAAAATATACTTTCTTATAAATAATAACAGAGGTTGATAATCATCTCTAAAGAAGAACAGTAGGATAAGGAGTAATAACCCTATAAAAATGGTAATTCGTTTTTGTTTTGCTCCTTTATTCCAATATGATTTTATCATGGCATTTTTTTGTCGATCTGAATGAATTCAGAACTTGAATTAATTTTCTAATGGTTCTATGAGTTTCTGATGTAACTTCATGATGATCCTCTAAATTACATAAGCCCCTTATCTTTTAAACGCTCACGTGCAGACTTCTTTTCAACTTCTGGTTCAGGATCACTCTTTGGCTCTTCCTTCGTTTCTTCAACGACTTTTGCATCTTTAGTTTTAAGATCTTCAATTACTCCTTTTCCTTTTTCTACAACATCACCGACAATATCACTGATAGAATCGCTTTGTTCTTCAACCACCTCTGTGGTTTTAATAATGAAATTTGCTAAATAAGTTCCTATTAAAGCACCAACTGCGAAAGATGAAAATGCAGAGATTCCGTTATAGCTAGAAAAAACGGCTAACGGTGTCAAAAATTCAACAATTAAAGCAGCAATCATCACAAGGGCTACCACAAAAATAAAACGCGGTAAAAAGGCTTGTTTATAAACAAACCCCTTAGGATTATCTGGACTCATTTGAAGTTCTTTGCTATTCATCATCTTATTTAAAAAACGATATGCGCCATTACCATTAGACTCTCTCCAATACAAGAAAATACCAAATAAAATAGCTGCGATAAAGATTACTAGTTCTAAGCCCATGTCATAATTTTTATAGTTCTTATAAAGTTAGTCTAAAATTCTTAAATATTGTTACTAATGGTCTCAATGACCCAGTCTTGAAAGGAATCATCCCATTGTTCATAATTTTTATAAAATTGCTCTTTATCATACCAATACAAGAACAATATATCTTTTGGTGCAATGTTAATAAGCAACTTATGAATTAAATCACGATGTTCTGCTGATAAAGAGGAATGCGGTTGATGCAACGCAAAATACATAGACTGATCTACCATATCTTCCAATTTAAACGCATTACTACGTTCTAGCTTTTCCAAATACAGTTCTACACCCATAACGCGCTTTCGAGATTTCAAATCAATCTTATTCAAATAACTTTTAAATAAGGATTTACTGTTTAATATCTCTCTTATTGGATGCTGAGATTCTTTAAGATTTAGGTATAACTCAAACTTTTTAATACGCTCGTAGTTCGGTGTCTTAACCATATACTCCAAATCACATTCAATAATGATATGATTTTTTAATTTTTCAACCAATTCCGGTTGTTCAATATGGTAAATTAGCACATCATGAATCGTATCTTTAATAGCCTCCTTGTAATAGTCTTTACTTTCAAAAACTACGATAGGTTTTATAAAATCTCGAAGTAAATAAACACCATCAAAAGCACGTGTATAAAAGGATCCTGTAGAAAAGTGTAAAGAATGAAGCTTTAAATCTCTATGTCTTAGATCGCCATATGTCCTTGCAGAATCTAATAATTCTTGGTGAATATTTTCGTCAATGAAATTATTACCAGCATTGAATTTATCAACCAATCGAAGTTGTTCCTTTTGCTTGTCTTCGAGGTTATCAATAAGTCTAAAGGTAATACTTACATCGTCATATTTTAGAATATCTAAAGGTTCATAGAACACATCAATATCCTGATCAAAGTCTATACAAATTGCAGAATCTCTAGTAATATCATTAATCTTCCTACCGTGAGTTCTAAATATATGTTGCATCATTTCGCGGTCGAACGAATGAAAAGGCAGATACACTGGTTTACCTTTTTGCAATGGAGAAATAATAATCCCATGAGGATTTGCATCTCCATGATTGAGATAGTGGACATCTTTCATTTCTTCTGCCACCTCAGGACTCCAGCCTACACCATCAACAGAAAATGATTTTAACTTAGTTTCTTTAAAACCTAGTGTTTTTAGGCATCTATTATACCGTTCAACCAGTTTACCACTTACTGGAATAAGTTCACTTCTATATAAATTTGCCTCTTTTAATTTTTGCATTATAACAACTTATTAATTTGAGCGTATTGTATCAAAATAATGGTTTTCATATCCACAATCTCACCACTGACTATCATCTTCAAAGCATCACTAAATGGCAATTCTAAAACTTCAATATCTTCAGTTTCACTTTCAACACCCCCACCTTCGCTAACTTTCATTTCTGCTGAATATTCAGCAACAAAAAAGTGCAAAATTTCAGTAACCGAACCCGGTGAGGAATATGCTTCTAACACTTTGGTTACTTCAGATATTCTATACCCAGTTTCCTCTTCAGCTTCTTTTCTTATACAATCTTCTGGGTTATCGTCATCTAGCAAACCGGCACAAGCCTCTACCATGAATCCATCGTTGTTGCCGTTTATATAGGTTGGCATACGAAATTGCTTGGTCAGAACTACAGTCCCTTTATCTTTATTATAAAGCAAAATGGCAGCACCATTGCCTCTGTCATAACACTCGCGTTGTTGCTCAATCCACTTTCCGCTGTTTAGTTTAAAATCATAGGTAAACTTGTTCAGCGTGTACCAATTATCTGATAGTAACTTTTTTCTAATATTTTTTAAATAGTCATTAGCCATTTAGTTATTTATAGAATATTACGAGTCACCAAACTTTTTACGGGCCTCAGTTTCAATATTTAACTGAGTAACTCTAGCATCGACTTTACGCTTAAAATCAGTATCTGCAATAGTTGCTACATTATCAAGGTAGCGAACTACTTCTTGTCTTCTAATATCGCTAAAGTCTAAACCTTTCATATTCAAACGCATAAGTTCCTGAAGCATGCCAAATTTAGTCTCATAGTCTTTTTTAAAATAAATTTCAGGATTCTCAAACCAATCATCTTCTAGATCAAAATCAGTTAGTCTTAAGGATACTGCCTTTTGAATATTTCTAACATCTCTCGATGAAAAGAATGGAAAAATCTTTTGTATCTCAGTGTATAAATGTGCATAAAACATATGCTCATTATCGTTATATTTTTCCGATACCTTATCAAAAGTTTCTAATACACGATCTTCTGTAGGCTTATCAACTTTATCTAGTATTTCTCCTAAATTTTTAGCCACTTTTTGAGCATCTAAATACTCGTAATTATCAGGATTAGACATATTTATAAAGTTAGGTATAGTATCTTCTAACTTTCTCCACCACAAGTAATCCTGATCTACAAAATCTTTTTCGTTTCGAGCACCATCAATTTTAAATCTGCCTTGAACACGCGATATCACTGCTTTGTCAAGCATTTCTGGAAGGTTGGTAAATAAACCAATAGAACTATTACCATAATTTACCGCATAAGCTCCTTCAGTATATCTTAAGAATACTCCAATTACCTCTTTTACACCAGCAGAAACGCCTTGAGTTGTGCGCTCTTGTAGATTATTCTCAGCGTCATCAATTGGTGCAAAAATAAGTCGTGTTGGGTCCTGAAGCGGTTTCATCCATTCTACCATTTTTTCTGCAGAGCCACCCTGAAACGTTGAAATTAAAGTATCTGGCATTGGATGAAATAAAAATGGTAGGTCTAAATTTTCACTATGTGCTTTTAATCGTGTTGCAATAGCTGCAATGAGCATACTTTTACCTGTACCAGGAATACCATAGCCCATAAACACAGGCATAAATCCTCCTAATTCTTGAAAAGGATTCTTCTTGGCGTCAAAATCGTAACTCATTAAACGTTCTGTTAGACGTCGTGCAAAATGCTTAGCATCTTTATTACCTACAATTTGTTCGAATTGAATTTTATTAAATTCTACACTAGCAGCCGTTCCTGTAAACACATTTTCCCAACCTGAAACTGCAAACTCCGACTTCTCTAATTTATAGGTTCTATCCTCTATAGTTTCTGTGTATTCAAGACTACTTTTACGTAGTTGAATCTCATCTATCAAAGCTTCGAAATAGACGACTGTAAAATCAATAACATCCTTATCCGTCTTTATAATATCTGGATGTCCAAGATATTTATCATAGTAAAACAATTGGCAAGAAATTCCCTTGAGTGGTGACATTAAGGACACCTCTGGAATTCCAGCAAACTTTTGTTTCATAACCGTTAAATCATCTGACGCATGAGGTTTTAAGTCATGAAGAATCTTATAGGCGGTTGAAAATAACATATAAGCCGTTGCTGTTTGCATTTTACTCTCATATTCGCGCTTTCCTGCATTATCTAATGCAGATCTATTTTCATGCAGTGTTGAAAGGCCTGAAGCATCGTAATAACTGTCTTTACACCAAAGTCCTAAGGTGATTCCTTCTTGAACACCAAATAAAGCATGATTTAAATAAATTGGTATTGCAACAGATTCTGGCAATAAGCGTTTTTTTAATGCTAAAATGGTTTTAGAAACTGAAGTCACTGAAACACTACTGCCATTGTTAGCTCTGGATAGATATAATAAAATAGATTCATCTTTACCATTATTGTCTCTATTCTTGGCACGTTGACTCTGTTCCCACTGAATAGATTTTAAGTAGGACGTTGCTTCATCACGAAGCATATCGAGTTCATTTTGTTTTATTGGGAATGTAGAATTGTGTTCCATTAGTATTTTTATAAATTAATTGGAGTAAAATTTATAGCTAAACTGTCTCCATAATTTTTAGTGTCATTTTTCAACTTTAAGATCAGCAACCTGAACTGGTGGTATGGCCAATTTATTCATTGCTTCCGGTGTTTTGTTATGCAATAACTGAATTATTCGATGTGGTGCAAAAATGTAGCGCTGTCTCAAAGAACTCCCCCATTTTTGATAGGTCTTTTTGTTAAAAAAACCACCATCTTTAAATTCACTCAGCGAGCTAAGCTCATCAATTTTTAACGAGACAACATAAGACTCTAATGGTATCGTTTTCTTTGCTATACCATCTAGTATAGCATGTGTTAGCTCATTTTCGTCCTTTGCAAAAACGTTATGAATTGGCCCCAAATCTACACGCTTTACCATTTTTGGTAACACTTTAGATAAACGCTTATCAATCGCATAAGCCATTGTATCTAGAGCCATTTCTCTATCAGAAGTATTTTTTAAAACCGTGTATATCTCGTCCTTGTAACTGTAAACATCTCTTCCGTCATAATCAAAATACAGATAGCAAATAAATGGTCGGTTATGAGTGACGTCATAAAAACTCCAACTCACCAAATATTGCGCGGGCGATCCTTTAGGGGCTTCAATTATTTTACCCTGTACAAACCGATTAAATATGTATTCCTTTTTAGCCGATGTGTAATACACAATAGATGCCGCTTGAAACAACTTTCGTTTAGAAATAGGTTCCTTCTTGCGCATTAAAGTATCTAAGAATTCTTCTTTGAGGTCATCAATATTGGTTAAACGACTTAGAAATTCTTCTCTTAATTCTAAATCATTGAATAAATAGCGAAACTCAAGATAATTTGGAAAACTAGATTCGGTAAGATCAACCTTCATATTCTCCTCATCATCATACATATACTTAACACGCATGGCTTCAATTGAATACAAAAGCAGGTCTGTATACTGCTTAAATAACAGAATCTCTTGTTGGTTAAGGATACGCTTATCTTGAACCGCAGTTATTAACTCTTTTAGCGTAAAGTCTATCATTTTATGATAAAACACATACTGCTCTTTTGAGTCTAAAACTGCAGAATCTAATGGAGTTGTTATCATATTGTCGCTGCAGTTGATTTCTAATGATGATTGTGTGCTCTCTGAACACAATCATTATTAGTTTTTTATCTATTAAGACAATAAATCGTCATCGTTAGCTTCAGGTTTGCCTTCTCCTTCTGGTTCTCCTCCATCTTCAGGAGCGTTAGGATCTGCTTTATAGTACTCATCAAAGATTTCTTTCATATCTATACCATAGCGATCGGCAAAGTTCTTCTGAATCTCTTCGTCTTTTGCTCTAATATCTTTTAAAGCTTCGGCATAACTACCATAAACACCTTGCATCACTTTTTCATGTACTGGTATATTATCCATCATTTCCTGACGCGCCTTGGCACTAGCGGTATGCATTGCTGCTAACGTTTCACCAATATGCTCATCAGTTTTAACACCTAAGTGTTCTAAAATCGCTGCAAATTCTTGATCTGTTCTCGCTTTAAGCGCCACCACATAACCATCATAATATTTTAAACGCTCATCCGTATCTGACTTCAATTTAGCGCGATGCGTTTGTAAATTACTGCGTAGCGAGGTTAGCACCTTTATAGTTAGGTTGTGCTTGTGAACAAAGCTATCTTTAGATGCCGCTAAAGTGGTATAGGCATTTTTAAGACCTTCAAGCTCTTCAACTTTTTGTTCGAATTGTGTGACCTTTTCAAGAGCTTCAGAATATTCTGGAGATTGTTTATCTGCAACCTCTTCTAATGCTTGACGCGCTTGCTTCAGTAACGCATATTGCTCTTCTAGTTTAGCTTCAACTTCGTCTTTTTTCTGAAGTGCTTTTGTGTGATTATTACTAGCTTCAACAATAGCTGTCTTTAAACTTTCCTCAACTTCCTTAATTTCTAGTTCTCTGTCCTTAAGTCGCTTAATTGCCGCTTGACTTTTAAATGACAACTCATTTAATAAGGTTTGTACGTCAGCTGTTTCAATACGTTCTTGAAACATAGCCTTAGCTCTGTTGTCTGCACCATCACGTTGTTTTTGAGCAGAAACAAGCTCTTCTTCAGCTTTTTTAATCTTAGATTTACGTCCCCAGAGATTATTCCACCAAGTATCAGGTTTATTTTTAGCATCTTCTAACTCTACCTTAGCACGCTCTAAACGCTTAACGGCATCATCAATGATTTTTTGTTCTGCGCCATTTAGCGCTGAAAAGCCTTCGAACATAATACCTACTTCATCTTGGTAATCTGTAAGGTCTTTTATGGCATCTAATAGTGTAGATCTGTCTTTTTCAGCCATATCTACTACATTATCCAAAGTAGCATTTAAAATTTTCTGACGACTTTCTGGATCATCTTCTTGAGCCAATTTAGACTTCATTTGGTCTATGGCTTTTCCCCAGTTAACATCTACTTTTTCAGCTTTCTCTTGCGAATTAGTTTCTAATAAATCAAAATCATCAGACATATATTATTTGGTATTATTTAGTTGAACAATTTTTTTCGGATAAGCAATTTCGGTAATTTTTTAGGACTATAAAAACTTTATCTTCAAATAATAGGTAGCAAATTTTATAAAAATGTTACAATGTTTTAAAAGACGGAAATTGTTGAATATCTTTATAAAAACTCAACTCATGAAACTCATACAATTCTTACCAGTTTTACTGGTAGTACTTGTTCTAACCGGCTGTAAACAGGAAAAATCAAATAAAGATTTGGCTAGTGCCAAGCAATTAGCACAAAATGAAGATAACGTTAGAGTAATACCCATAAAACACGGGACCTTAATTTTAGAAACGAGTAATGAAGTTATATATATTGATCCAACTGGTGGTTCTGAGGCTTTTGCTAACCAAAATAAACCAACTTTAGTGCTAATAACAGACATTCATGGCGATCATTTGAGCAAGTCTACCCTTGAAGCGCTCAATTTAAGTAATACAACAATAGTAGGACCAAAAGCTGTTACAGATAAAATTCCAAGCACCTTAAGTAAAACTATTGCAACTATTAATAATGGTGATCAGTACAAGCATAATGCCATAACTATTGAGGCCATTCCGATGTATAATATAAGAGAAGAGGCTTTAAAATTTCACACAAAAGGGCGAGGAAACGGTTATGTGCTAACAATTAATGAAGAACGCATATATATATCTGGTGATACCGAAGATATTCCCGAGATGCGAAATTTGAATAATATAGACAAGGCTTTTGTTTGTATGAACTTACCATATACAATGACAGTTGAAAGTGCCGCTGATGCTGTTTTAACGTTTAAGCCTAAAACTGTATATCCATACCATTATAGAGGCACTAATGGACTTAGCGATGTTGGATTATTTAAAAAATTAATCAATGAAAAGGATAAGGATATTCAAGTACGCTTACTTGATTGGTATTAGCACCCTTTTTGTTACAATTTTGAATTGTTAACAACTTGTATATTACTGCTTTTCAGCAGAAAAAAAATGCGTTATACCGATATTTTTAATCTTTTAAACGATAAAACATTCACTTTAAAAAGGATAAATTATTTAAAATAAGGTAATTACATTAGTTTTTTTTCTATATTTACGTCATAGATCCCAAATCTTAATCTTAAATCATGCTTATATATTCGATTAATAAGGCATTAATAGTAACTACAACCCAACTCACAATGATATTAATTGCTGTCGCATCTATTTTTCTTGTTTTTATAATTA
>Ga0189289_10288_pt1 | contig 32222 bp, 33 predicted proteins | sample UW106minimetaG_FD_130313 | JGI IMG/M metagenome (GOLD analysis project Ga0189289, IMG submission 130313) | Marine microbial communities from the Costa Rica Dome - UW106 mini metaG | ecosystem: Environmental > Aquatic > Marine > Oceanic > Photic zone | place: Costa Rica: the Eastern Pacific...
CAATGTACTTTTTATCAAAGTGTACAGCAGCTAAAAAATTATTAGACTTTGAATTAAGAATATCATCATTTAAAGCCACACCTGGAGTTACTAATTCCGTTACACCGCGCTTAACAATCTTTTTTGTTTGTTTTGGATCTTCTAACTGATCACAAATAGCTACACGTTCACCAGCTCTCACTAACTTTGGCAGATATGTATTTAATGAATGATGCGGGAAACCTGCTAACTCAGTTTCACTTTCACTGCCTGCACCACGCTTGGTTAGTATAATATCTAATATTTTTGAAGCTTTAACCGCATCACTTCCAAAGGTTTCATAAAAATCGCCAACTCTAAACAACAATAAAGCATCAGGATACTTTACCTTAATGGTATTGTATTGCTTCATTAACGGTGTTTCTTTTTTTGCTTTTTTAGCCAAGAGTTTTGGTTATTTTTGTTGTACTTGCAAGAATGCTAATGTAACTAAATAGCCTTGCTTTATAAAAAAGATTAGTCATAAGTTATCTACAAAAAGTTTGAGATTTTAACATGCGTAAACTTAAAAACGAAGAATTAGAACGGTTAAATATTTCAGAATTTAAAAATGCTGAAAAATCTCCAATTATAATTGTATTAGATAATATTAGAAGTCTTAATAATATTGGTTCTGTTTTTAGAACAAGTGATGCTTTTTTAATTGAAAAAATTTACCTCTGTGGTATTACTGCACAGCCACCTCATAACGATATAAGAAAGACTGCATTGGGAAGTACTGAAACCGTTGACTGGGAATATCACGAACACACACAAGATGTTATAGAGAATCTAAAAGCAGACAATGTAGCCATCTGTTCAATTGAACAAGCCGAAGAAGCAACTATGCTAAACGATTTCATAATTGAGCAAAACACCAAATACGCTTTTGTTTTTGGCAATGAAGTTAAGGGAGTGCAACAAGAAGTCGTTGATAGAAGTGATGTTGTAATCGAAATTCCACAATTTGGAACTAAGCATTCTTTAAACATTTCAGTCAGTGCAGGAGTCGTAATCTGGGATGTATTTTCTAAACTTAAATGGCTAAATCGTTAATTATGAGCTACAAAAAGCTTCTAACACTAGCGTTAATCATTTTCGGGATTGTTGTTGTCTTATTTGAATCAGGGTCATCTGAGTTAACTTATAATGTTTTTGAAATTCCTGTAGGGAATTTCATTATTTGGTTTGGAGTTATTGCGCTTGAGTTATGTGCTTTTTCATTAAAAAAGGATTTAATTCAAGCACAGGTCTTTTCGGTAAAATTTTTACAGTTCTTATGATTTTCCTGATAATCGCTTCGGTTTTATGGTTTGGCTTTGCGTATTTATTATCTGGTAATTCAAGCTTTAACTTTGGCAATAAAGCAACAGGATATGTTGGTAGTCCTGAGGCTTCTATTTTATATTGGAATATAATCTACACATTGATTACAATACCATTTATTCTTCTAGTTTCCAACACCTTACTTACCCGCTTTAAAAGCTTGCAAGGTTCTTAATTATGCATAACTCTCACAAAAAACCTTGGACTACTAAAGCTGTAATGGAACAAATCTATAGCAAACATTTATGGGGAGGTAGGTCTAAAGATTTCTATTCTGGGGAAGGTTCTCATTTAGTCAATATAATAAGACCTTACATTGTAACTGTTACTGAATTTTTAAAAACTCATAATAGTACTTTATCTATCTGCGATTTGGGTTGTGGAGATTTTAATGTAGGAAAAGAACTTATTCCTTACAGTTCCAATTACTATGGAATAGACATTGTTAGTGATTTAATTTTAAGAAATCAGAAGTTATTTAAAGCAAACCATCTTGAGTTTTACTGTTTAGATATTTCAAAAGATGATTTACCAGCTGCAGATTGCGCCATTCTAAGACAAGTACTTCAGCATTTATCGAATGAAGAAATCATGCTAATTCTGAAAAAGCTTACCTCCTATAGGTATATAATTATTACCGAACATTTACCAGCTGGAGACTTTGTACCAAATAAAAATCAAATTGCAAATCTTGGTAACCGTTTAAAACAACTAAGTGGAGTTAATGTAGACGTTGAACCTTTTAATTTTCAATTCCTAAAAAAAGAAACACTCTGCGATATACCAGTAATCAATGGAAGAATAACAACCCTCTTATATCAAATCTTTTAACGGTTAATTTCTTTTAATAACCATAAGTAATCTTCTCGATTCTTTACAAAGTCGCGATCAGAGATATCAATGATTTTAATATTTAAGTCTGTCTGCGATTTGAGAAAATCCAAGTAACCCGAATTAATTTTTTCTAAATAAGAATCTTGTATTTGCTTTTCATAGGTTCTTCCTCGTTTTTTAATATTAGCCTGTAAACGCTCAGTATTTTGATATAAATAAACGTACAAATCAGGTCTAGCAATATCTTTATAAACTTGATAGAATAACTTTCGATACAATCTAAATTCATCCTCAGGTAAGGTCACTTTAGAAAACACCAGAGACTTGTGTACATCATAGTCACTTACCATAAAATCCTTAAACAAATCAAGCTGCGACAAGTCATCACTTATTTGTTGATAACGGTCCGCCAAAAAAGACATTTCTAGCGTAAAAGCATAGCGTTCTGGTTCCTTATAAAATTTAGGTAAAAAGGGATTATCTGCAAAGCGTTCGAGAATAAGTTTTGCGTTAAAATCTTGAGCAATCATAGTAGCTAAACTTGTTTTCCCAGCACCTATATTACCTTCAATAGCAATGAAATTATAGCTGCTAAACGCAAAGGTCTTTTTAGGGTTCTTTAGCCAAATATTAATCGGTTTAATAACTGAGGTATCTTCGCAACATTCTAACAGATTAGCTATAGTCTTGTGAAGTTGATAATGCTCAAAGTCTTTAGCAATATCGCTCAATGGCTCAAGAACAAATCTTCGTTTGTGTAGCGCTGGATGCGGAATAATCAGGGTTTTGCCTTCAAAAACAACATCATCATAAAAAAGAATATCTAAGTCGATTTCTCTAGATTCATAGTTATCTGACTTTTTTGTTTTCCTCCCAAGGTCTTTCTCAATCTGCTTTAAAACTTTTAATAGCGTTTTAGGTTTTAAGCGTGTTTCAACTTTAATACAAGCATTATAAAATGCATCACCTTCAAAGCCTAAAGCGGGTGTCTCATAAACTTTTGAAATCTTATTTACAGCACCAATCCGTTCAAAAACAGCGTTAACAGCGGCTTGTAAGAAGGCCAACTTATTGCCCTTATTACTTCCTAATGCGATATAAACGGTTTTTGATAATGTCATGGAATTCACAAAATAACTAAAACAAATATTAATAGATTATCTTTACAAGAACAATTTATTAACCAAATTAATGTCCCTTAAAGACAAACTATTAGCCCAACGCATCTATCTTTTATTAGGCGCACTGTTTATTACCTCATTGGTAGTTTCAAATCTAATTTTTCAAAAGTTTTTTTACTGGTATCCTGTTGATATTGAAATTTTTGGAAGCAACCTGTTTGAAATTTCTGTTGGTATTTTGCCCTATCCCATAACCTTTCTAATTACTGATTTAATTAGTGAAATTTATGGTAAAAAACGCGCCAATGATGTGGTAATCGCAGGTATTTTTGCATCACTGTTTTCTGTAGGTATTATTTTAATTGCAGATGCAGTTCCAGCCTTAGATAATTCTCCAATAGATGACGAAACATTTAAATTTGTTTTCAGTAAAACTATAATAGCGGTAGGCTCTAGTATGTTCGCCTATTTATTTGCCCAATTTATTGATATTAGAATTTATCATTTCTGGAAAAACTTAACTCAAGGTAAGCATCTTTGGTTAAGAAACAACTTCTCTACTTGGGTTTCTCAATTCATAGATACATTTTCAATTATAAGCCTACTTTGTTATTTTGAAGTTTTGCCCTGGTCTAGCTTCAAAGGTCTTTTGATAAGCGGCTTCCTATTTAAGGTGCTAGTCGCCTTTTTTGACACACCTTTCCTTTATCTGGGCGTATTCTTATTCAGAACACGTTTTAAACTAGAAATCAACGAAGAAATTGAACTTTTATAGTCTTAAACAACCATTAAAGTCTTGCTAAAGTTCTTAACAAGACAATTTTTAATTTTTAGTTTACCCATAATAAGTAGGTATTATTAATAACCACTAAACTGATTTTGATAATGTTGAAGTTTCCGTAAACCATTTACGCTCATCTATAAAGATATACCAATTGAAGTTTCAGGTTTGTATAGTTTTACAAACGCAATTAATTATAATGCCACATTTCAAGTTCCAGCTAAATAACTAGGTGGAGATATTAGTAGACTAATAGGTCAAATCAATGATCCTGAAGTTAATAAGAATCATTACTAGAAGTGCAGGATATCCATGAAACTATTACTATTCCTAAAATAAAAAGACACTTTACCAGTGGCATATAGAGCTCAAACAATCAAATCTTAGAAATTTATAAAAAAACTTAGGTAAAGAAAAAGATAGAATCAATGATATCATAAGTGGAATTCTTGGAGGAAATTCTAATTCAAAGCTAAAGGATTGTAAGTCAATTAACACAGACAGTACAAGAAAAGCTTTAAAAAAGTAAGATTGGACCAAAATTTGACGATTTTGCTCAAAAAAAAACTGATTTTTGGTGATTTTTGTTAATAATTACGAAATTCCTTGCTTTTCTGAATTATTACATTATACTATATCATCACAAAATTAAAATGATGACATGAGGCAACTTAAGATTACCAAGCAGGTAACGAACAGAGAAGACAAATCCCTAGACAAATACCTACAAGACATCAGCAAAATACCACTAATAACCGCCGACGAAGAAGTGGAATTGGCTCAAAGAATTAAGCAAGGTGATCAAGAAGCTTTAGATAAATTAACTACTGCTAATCTTAGGTTTGTAGTTTCAGTAGCCAAGCAATATCAAAATCAAGGCCTAAAACTGCCAGATTTAATTAATGAAGGTAACGCAGGTTTAGTTAAGGCTGCCAAACGATTTGATGAAACCAGAGGATTTAAATTTATTTCGTATGCTGTTTGGTGGATTAGACAAGCTATTTTACAAGCACTCGCAGAACAATCTCGTATTGTAAGACTACCTTTAAATAAAATTGGTACAATAAATAAAATCAACAAGACCTATTCTTTTTTAGAGCAACTTCATCAAAGACCTCCAAATGCAGAAGAAATTGCAAGAGAATTGGATATTAGTGCGCGCGAAGTAAAACAATCCATGAAGAATTCTGGTCGTCACTTATCTATGGATGCACCATTAAAAGAAGGAGAGTCTTTTAGTTTATACGATGTTGTAAGCGAAAGTGAATCACCAAGACCTGATAAAGATTTGATGAAAGCCTCATTAAACACTGAAATAGAACGTGCTTTAGACACCTTAACCCAAAAAGAAAGCGATGTTATTCGCCTCAATTTTGGCATAGGGGATCAACCACCGATGACCTTAGAAGAAATTGGTAGTATCTACGATTTAACAAGAGAACGTGTACGCCAGATTAGAGAAAAAGGCATTAGACGATTACGTCATGCCAGTAAGAGTAAAATTCTTAAGACTTATTTAGGGTAATAATTTTTTATTTTCAAATTGTTAACCTATATTTGCCGACCATTTGAAAGAAACAGGTAATTAAAAACTATCGATATAATGATTAAGATCGAAATTAAAGAAGGCGAAAACATTGAAAGAGCTCTTAAGCGTTACAAGCGTAAGCACAGAAACGTGCAAATTATGCAAAACTTAAGAGAATCGCGTTATTTCACTAAACCATCTGTAAAAAGGAGAAGAGAAATACAAAAAGCGCAGTATATTCAAGGTTTAAGAGACGCCGAAAATATCTAAGAAGATTATTTACACGCTATATATAGAGCAATAGAAATATTGCTCTTTTTTTGTTTTCAATAGTTAAATACTATCAGAATTTTTCATTCGCAGCTTTATCCCCATAGGTTTGAAAGGGCAGTCTTCGTAAAAATGCTCAATAATTTTATGGGTCGTATAAAATTCTTTCAAGCACTTTTAAAACTGCAAGCACCAATAGATCTGACCATTATAGTTAGGAAAACACCCCACCAAAAAATTTCTCAGACCTCCATTATAGTGACATTAACTAAAATGACAGATGAAATAACAATAATAGATATAATAGGTATAATTTCTAAAGCATTTATCTCCAACGATAAGGACCTTAATACCAAAATGAATTTACTTTAACTGAATCCTAACACCTCTTGTAAGAATGGTTTGTGTGCTACAGCTAAAAGGCCATGAGTCTTTTGTATGTTTTTATTAGTATGGCAGCAGCAACAATTGGCGCCATTTCGCCACAAGCAACAAATATTGCAGTAATTAAGCCACCATCAGACAAGATTCAAAACAAGCATTTAAAATTGCTGTAGGATCAGGTTTTGCAGAAGTTGTTCTATCCTATTACGCATTGCATTACAATATGACAGTCAAAGACTTTTTTGATACTAATCAATGGTTGCAAGTTCTTATTGCCATTTTATTTCTTGCTATTGGAAGCATTTTATTCTTTAAGAAAACAAAAAGTGTTCTGGAGAAAAACACCTGAAGACTAATAAATATTTCACTGGCTTTTTGCTAGGTCTACTAAACCCACAAGTACTAATTTTTGATTGGTAATTTATAGTCTAATTAATAGTTATACCCTCAGTATTACACTTAATTCAAAATTAATGGTACTTTTTAATTCTTCTTTAGAGTCTATAGTGGTAAACTGATCACCCTATTTGTTTACAGTAAATTCAGTCTATTTATTAAAAACAGATTTGACAACATAATATTGATTATAAATAAAGTAACAGGAAGTTTACCATTCGTTGTGGGTCTTTTGAATGTGATAAAAATCTACTTTCCTTAAATCTTAATCTCAACAACGAGACCTTCATTAGCTCTAACATTAAAAACAGTATTGTCTTCAAAAATCAGATACTGTCCCTTAATACCAACTAATTTACCTGAATAAGACTCACGTTTTTTAAGATTTAAACTGATTGGTTTTTCTGGGTATTGCTGCACCGGAAAATTAAGACATGTCTCTGAGTTATTTTCAATAAAATACGCCTTAACTTCTTCTGGTATATAGGACTGAAGATTGGATCGCCATTCTAATAAATCGACATCTTCAATATCATTTTTCAACATTTTTCGCCAATTCGTTTTATCGGCAACATGATCTTTTAAAGCAACTTCAGTAATACCTGCCAAATATCGATTTGGAACCTCAACTATTTCTAAAGCTTCATGGGCACCCTGATCGATCCAGCGTGTTGGCACCTGGCTCTTTCTTGTAACCCCAACCTTAACATTACTAGAATTTGCTAGATAAACGATGTGAGGTTGTAGTTGCACACTTTTTTCATACTCCAAGTCTCTATCTTCTTTGCCTAGATGTGCCGTACTCAACTCTGGTCTCATAATCCAATCTCCAGCAATAGGTTTATCAAAAAAACAGTCTCTACAAAATCCTTGCCTATAGATTGGTTTATTTAACCCACAACTCAAACATTGCTCACCAACAAGGTTAATGTTTAAGATCTTACTCAGCAATTGATTCATATGAATGAAATCATTTTCAAAGACCAAATAATACTGAATTGGCTCCAAAAATTCTGTCTGCATTTTAGTAAGTACACCTGTGTATACCATAAAAGAATTTTAGTATTTTTAGCATTGCTAAATTAGCCAAAATATGCCAATTCCTATTGTAAATTCTATAGCTTCTTGGTTTTTAAAAAAGCGGTTTCATCAAATTGAGCTCTTTTTAAAATACCCAAATGAAGTACAACAAGAATTGCTGTTTACCCTTCTCAAATTTGCTAAAGATACTGAGATAGGCAAGCGATATGATTTTGCCTCTATCAAAAGCTACAAAGAATTTAGTGAACGTGTTCCAATCGTTAATTATGAGAGTATCCACCCCTTAATTGAACGATCACGGAATGGAGAGCAGAATATATTTTGGCCAAGACCAATTAAATGGTTCGCAAAATCCAGCGGAACAACAAATGCAAAAAGTAAGTTTATTCCCGTAAGTACAGATTCTTTAGAAGACTGTCATTACGCTGCGAGTAAGGATTTGCTTTGTATGTATCTTAATAATAATGAAGATGCACAACTATTTACTGGAAAGAGCCTTCGTCTTGGAGGAAGCAAAGAGCTCTATAAAGAGAATGGTACAGTATTCGGAGATTTAAGTGCAATTCTTATTGACAATATGCCCTTTTGGGCCGAGTATAGCAGCACACCAAATAGTAAAGTCTCACTTATGAGCGAATGGGAGACTAAAATGCAAGCGATTGTTAAAGAAACTATTGCAGAGAATGTGACGAGTTTAGCAGGTGTGCCATCGTGGATGTTAGTTCTATTAAATAATGTTTTAGAAGAAACAGGAAAGCAAAATCTATTTGAAATTTGGACAAACCTTGAAGTCTATTTCCATGGAGGAGTAAGTTTTAATCCTTATATAGAACAGTTTAGAGCAATCCTTCCCAAAAAAGAATTCAAGTATTATGAAATCTACAACGCCTCGGAGGGATTCTTTGCCATTCAAGATCAGAATTATTCTGGTGATTTACTATTAATGCTAGACTACGGTATTTTTTACGAATTTATTCCAATGGATACTTATGGAACAAAGAACCAAAAAGTTGTTCCTCTATGCGATGTAGAGCTTAATAAAAATTATGCTGTAATTATCACCACTAATGCTGGTCTGTGGCGTTATAAAATTGGAGACACTATTCGTTTTGTGAGTCTAAAACCACATAGAATTAAAGTGTCTGGAAGGACCAAACATCATATCAATGTGTTTGGAGAAGAACTTATAATTGAAAATGCAGAAGATGCCCTGAAAAAAGTCTGTAAAAGAACTTCTGCTGAAATTGTAGATTATACTGCCGCTCCAATCTTTATGAAAGGAAAAGAGAAAGGAGCCCACGAATGGATCATTGAATTTAAGTCTGCACCTAATGATATGGCTTATTTCGAAGAATTATTTGATAATGCTCTGAAAGCTTTGAATTCTGACTATGAAGCCAAGCGTTATAATAATATGACGCTCAATAAACCAAAAATTCATTGTGGAAGACCTAATCTTTTTTATGATTGGTTAAAAGAAAATGATAAGCTCGGAGGGCAACATAAAGTACCTCGCTTATCAAATTCAAGAGCCTATATTGAAGAGTTACTGCGTCTAAATCAAGGTTAAAACCTAGTAAATTCAACCTAAAAAATGACACCGTTCTTTAAATTATCGGAGAAAAGTGGGTTTTATCTAAAAAACATTATAAAAGTTTACTAATTACACCCTCAATTGTAATTTGCTATTGTAATTAATCCATACACCTTACATAATGAAACCCTCAATTCAGGTACTCCTTACGGTACTCTTACTTTGCACATACAATACATTTAACATTTCTGATCCTGAAAAATCTAAGAAATCTGATAACCTCAATAAAAGTGGATACACTTACACTATTAATATTTCTAAAATCAACTCAAAGTACTCTGAAATTGCCTGTACAACCTTTAGAAACAAGTTGGTTTTAGTATCCTCAAAAAAAATTGGAGCATTTGGTAATGGTGTCGACCCTTTAACTAATGAGCCGTATACAGACTTATTCTGCACAGATATCTTAGCTTATGGTGAACTATCACAGCCATTACTATTTAGCCGTATTTTAAACACTAAAAATAACGAAGGCCAAGTAGCTTTTTCACCAGACGAGCACACGATATATTACACTAGAAGTAGGCGAGATAACTCATTAAATTATCAAATTTTTAGAGCTGAACTAGAGAAAGATTCTTATGGAAACTGGATAAACCATCAACGTCTTAATATAAGTAACGACAACTACTCCATTGAAAACCCTCATGTTACAGAAGATGGTAAATTTCTTTATTTTGCTTCTAACATGAATGGTGGTTATGGAGGATTTGATCTTTATAGAGTGCTCATAAATAATGATGGTAGTTTAGGTACGCCTGAAAATTTAGGTGAAACTGTTAATAGCCGCGGAGACGAAAAATACCCTCATACGGCAAAAAATGGCAAAGAATTATTCTTTTCTTCAACAGAACATAATAGTCTTGGAGGGTTTGATATTTTTATGTCAAACGCCGTTGGTGGAGGTTATGATAGTCCTAAAAGTTTAGGAAGCTCAATAAATTCTGAAAAAGATGAAATTGCATTTCTATTTATTGATAACAGAAAAGGTGTTTTTTCTTCTAATAGAGACAGTAATAAAAATGCATTTAACCTGTATCGTTTTCAATCCAGAGAATTATATAAAGTTCTCAAAGGGATTGTTATTTCCGAGGATGAAAAAATATTACCAAATTCAATAGTAATTTTATTAGATCATGACGGTAACGAAATTGAAAGGCAAATTACAAACAAAGATGCGTCCTATAATTTTAAGATTAAACCTTTTAAAGATTATCAATTAAAAGTACTTAAGGAAGGCTACGAGGATTATACTTTAAGTTTTGAAGCAGAGAATAGTGAACTAAAGGCTATTTTAAAACTTTTAGCTAAGAAATAAACACCATGTCTTTTGCCGTTAAAAAATGCATAGCATTTTCATACATCGAACAAATAACGACTTTAACTAAAAAATATAGTTAAGACTTACTTAAGCAAATTCTAACGCTATATTAGCCGTAAATAAATGTGCTATTTATTACCCTAATCAAGGGGACAGAATATTGCAAGCAATATTATTAATCAATCCTAACACTAAAAAAAAACCACAATCTTGAGATCGTGGTTTTTTTTATTTTTTGGGTCATTGTACCCTAAGACACTGCTTTCAACTTCTTTAAAGTAGATTTTGAGAGTCTATCTTCAGCATAAGACTTCGTAACATTAAGTTTAGTTTCACCCGATCCTGGCAGATCAAACATGGCTTCCGTTAGAATCTCTTCACACAAGGAACGTAATCCTCTGGCACCTAACTTATACTCAATGGCCTTATCAACAATATAATTTAACGCACCTTCTGTAATGGTAAACTCCACATCATCCATTGCAAAGAGCTTCTTATACTGTTTGATGATGGCATTCTTTGGCTCTGTTAATATAGCTCTTAACGTATTTGCATCTAAAGGATCCATATGTGTTAAAACAGGCAGGCGTCCAATAATTTCTGGAATTAATCCAAAATCTTTTAAGTCTTTAGGGATAATGTATTGTAAAATATTGTCACCATCCACATTATCATCTTTTATAGAGCTATAACCTATTGCCTGCATATTAAGACGTTTGCTAATAACGCGTTCAATACCATCAAACGCACCACCTGCAATAAATAGGATATGTTCAGTATTCACTTCTATAAATTTTTGGTCTGGATGTTTACGCCCGCCCTTCGGTGGTACATTAACAACAGTGCCTTCTAACAATTTTAGAAGTGCTTGCTGAACTCCTTCTCCAGAAACATCTCTAGTTATTGATGGATTATCACTCTTACGAGCAATTTTATCAATCTCATCAATAAATACGATGCCACGTTGCGCCTTTTCTAAATTGTAATCGGCAGCTTGTAACAAGCGCGTTAAGATACTTTCTACATCTTCACCTACATACCCAGCTTCGGTTAAAACAGTAGCGTCGACTATTGCTAAAGGGACGTTAAGCATTCTAGCTACAGTTTTTGCCATCAAGGTTTTACCCGTTCCTGTTTGTCCAACCATAATGATATTACTCTTCTGGATTTCAATATCATCATCCGATGGCGGCTGTAACAAACGTTTATAATGATTATATACCGCAACGGACATAACACGTTTGGTATACTCCTGACCTATAATGTACTCATCCAAGAAAGCTTTGATTTCCTTTGGCTTTCTAAGCATTAATTCGGCACTCAATTCAGAATTTCCTGACTGTTTAGATTCCTCAACCACAATACCATAAGCCTGCTCAATACAACGATCACAAATATGCGCATCAAGCCCTGCAATGAGTAAATTAGTCTCTGACTTTTTTCTACCACAGAAGGAACATTCTAATTCTTCTTTAGCCATATCTTAGTTATTTTAGAAAATTTTATTCGTAAGTCGTTTCGATTACTTGCGCTCTAAAACTTCATCTATCATTCCGTAAGCTAATGCTTCATCTGACTTCATCCAGTAATCTCGGTCCGAGTCTTTTTCAACTTGCTCGTAAGACTTACCTGAATGACTTGAAATGATGTTATATAGTTCTTCTTTTACTTTAATAGTTTCACGAACAGCAATTTCCATATCCGAAACTTGCCCTTGAGTTCCACTCATCGGTTGATGAATCATCACACGAGAATGTTTTAATGCCGAACGTTTACCCTTTTCACCAGCACATAATAATACAGCTGCCATTGACGCTGCAATACCTGTACAAATAGTAGCAACATCTGGTTTTACAAACTGCATAGTATCATAAATACCTAAACCCGCATAAACAGAGCCACCTGGTGAGTTAATATAAATTTGAATATCCTTTGATGCATCTGTACTCTGTAAGAATAACAACTGTGCTTGAATAATGTTTGCCACCTGATCGTTAACTCCTGTACCTAAGAAAATAATGCGATCCATCATTAAACGCGAAAACACATCCATTGCTATAGCATTTAGCTGTCTTTCTTCAATAATATTGGGTGTTAAGTTTGTAGGATACATGCTTCGCATAATCTTATCGTAATACAAGCTATTTATCCCTTGATCCTTTATTGCAAACTTTTCAAATTCTTTTCCGTAGTTCATTTAAATTCAATTGTTTTTTGATTAAAAAAAAAACGTAAAACCTAACAGTTTTACGCTTTAAAGATACTAATTTATTCTATAACGCTTAACTGTAGAATTCTTTAACAAAATTATCATAGGTAATTTCTTTGGTCTTAAGATTTGCTTCAGTTTTGTACAGATTTAATAGCTTCTGACTCATCAACTGATCAGAAATACGTTTTACCTCATCTTGGTTAGACATGATTCGAGCAGCAATATCTTCAAGCTCTTTTTCAGTAGGATTCATTTGACCAAACTGAGCCATTTGACCTTTAATCATATCCATAGCATATGATTTTAATTCGTCGAACTGAACTTGTAAATCATTATCTGCAATAATTTTACCTTCAATCAGTTGATAGCGCATGCTTTTTTCTGACTTCTCATATTCTTCTTTAGCCTGTTCTTCTGTCATAGGTTCTTCACCTGCTGTTTGCATCCACTTTTGTAGAAACTCAGCTGGTAAATCGAACTTTGTACTCTCAACCAAATACTCAGTGACATCATTTAATAATTTTTGATCTCCTTGCTGGGCAAACTGCTTCTCAGAATCTGCCTTTATCTTTTCCTTAAGTTCTGTAACTGAGGCTACAACATTAGGTCCAAAAAGTTTATCAAATAGCTCTTGATCTAAATCTGCTAACTCACGATGATTAATCTCAGAGACTTCAAAATTTACCTCAATATTAAGATCTTTAGCCACATGGTGATCTACCTTTAAGTAAGTAGTTAAACCATAATCTACATTAAATAGATTCTTTGTTTTTAAAGTAATTGTATCACCAACTTTTGCACCGATAAACTTTTTTAAGTTTGCTTTACCTTTTATTTTATCTACTGAAAATGTTGCAACATTTTCAATGTTTTCTTCAGAATTAACAAACTTACCAGTGAGCTCAGAATTATCTTCTACTTGGTCTTGTGAAATTATTTTACCGTACTGCTTTTGAATATTCTCTATTTGAGTGTCAATCATTTCAGCATCTGCAACGATGTTATAGTACGTGAGTGATTTTTTACCTTTAAGCTTAACATCAAATTCAGGTGCTAAACCAAGCTCAAACTCAAATGAGAATGCATCTGCATCCCAATCTAAGTCATCTTGAGGCTTTGGCAATGGATTACCCAAAACATCCAACTTTTCTTCTACTAAGTATTTACCAATAGCATCTTGAAGCAATTTATTTACCTCATCCACTAAAACAGCTTTACCATATTGCTTCTTAACCAAGCTCATTGGCACATGCCCTTTTCTAAAACCAGGAATGTTAGCCGATTTGCGATAATCAGTTAAGATTTTTTCAACTTTATCGCTGTAATCTTCTTTTGCGATATCTACTTTAACAACTGCATTTAAAGCATCGATGTTTTCTCTTGTAATGTTCATTCTTTTAGATACTAAAATTGGGCTGCAAAAATACAATATTTTTTACAACCCAACAATACTTTTAACCCTTTGTATTACAGCTTCTTCTTCTCTGTTTTTATAAACGATTGTAGTACTGATTGCACTACACACAAGAGTATACTAAACATTACTGCCGTCCACAGTCCATCCACACGAAATCCATCAACAAGTTTATCGGCTAATAAAACTATTAATGCATTAACTATAAACAGAAAAAAGCCTAATGTAAGCATGGTAACAGGTAAGGTAAGAATCACTAAAATTGGTTTTACCAAGAGGTTTAAGATCGAGAGCACGACAGCTACAATAACAGCACCAAGGTAACCATTAACTTCTACACCATTTAATATTTCTGAAAGGGCAAATACTGCAAGGGCGTTTAACAATAATTTTACAACTGTATTCATTAGCTAATATTAATAAATAGTAAAAACAATAGGTATTGAAAAAGGGATTACAACAGGTTTTCCCTTTTGATAAGCTGGCCTCATTTTTGGTAATATATTGATAACCCTTATTGCTTCTTTTTGAAGCACAGGATGCGGTGCTTTAGAGCTTGCATTAGTTACATTACCTTCTTTATCTATTTTGAAAAACAAAATAATTCTTTGTCGACCTTTTAAGTTGGCATCGAGCTCTAAATCTGTATTAAAGTTTCTACTTATAAACTGAGAAACTGCCTTGCTCATGCACCTTTTACGAGCCCTATTACCAAATACTTCTTCACATCCAGGATATAATGGTACTTTTTCTAGCACGCCATCTGGTACTGAAGTTGTTTTTAGGTTTAGAACTGAAGGATCACCTTTTATTCTAATCTTTTTAGCTTTCTTTCCATTTTTATCATACTTAATCCAGGTTTTTGCAAATTCATCGTTCTCATAATAGCCTTTCCAAACAACAACTTCATTTTCATCGTAACGCCGTTCGGCACCTTCTTTTTTATCTCTCAACATAAGACCTTCTAATTTTAACTTTCCATTCTTATAAAATTGCTGGTAAATTCCATGCCTGTAACCATCCTCATAAGTAATAATCCATTTCAGATTACCTTCCGTGTCATATAATTTCCATTTTCCTGAAAGCTCATTATCAATATAATTTGCTTCAATTTCTAACTCCCCATTTTCATAAAAACTTTTATAATAACCAGAGTTTAATTGACGCTCGTACTCTAATTTTCCACTCTTATAGTATCCGTATCTAATAAAACTATTCTCAACTTTAATAACCTTACTACTTATTTCCGCAGTATCATAATAATTGATCTCTTCTTTATTGAGCTCCCCATCCTTATAACTATAAATTTTAGAAATCTGTCCGTTTTTGTGGTATTGCTTCCATTCGCCAATCCGCTTTTCATTTTTGTATTGTCCTTCAATAAACAACTCACCAGAATCATAATAATTCTTGTAAGGACCATCCTCTCTTTTCTGAGAGAATAAGAGTTGTAACATCAGACATAAGAACAATACTAAAACTTTCTTCATAATGACCTTTACAATTTATGATATTTCTTAAATATAAGCTTTAAAACAACATAAATCAAAAGTGAGTATAAACAAAGATTTATCATAATTCCAAGGAGATAATAATCACTTGCGGATGATATAAAAAGATTAAAAGGAAACTGAAAAATTTCTACGACTTTTATAATCATGAAATTCCCAGCTTCTCCGCAACTAGTGTCACTTTTCATTATGGCTTCATAGAAACCAATACCAACAAAATAAATGACCGCGACTAAGCTTAGAACAACAAGGTAAGAACGGAAATTAATTTTCATTTAATAAACTTAACGACCTCCCTATAAAAATCCTTAGGATTTTCTGCATGCAGCCAGTGGCCTGCATTAGAAATTGTCACTAACTTAGCGTTTGGAAAATGCCTATGAATTATGGCCTCATCAGTAGGACCTATATATTCAGATTTATCTCCTTTTAAAAATAAGGTCTCATTATTAAAAACAGCATGTGCAGCTAAGGCTTCTCCGACCTCAGACATATGCTCTTTTAAAACTGGTAAATTTATTCTAAGACCAAGTTGACCTTTTTCAACCCAATACAAATTCTTTAGCAAAAACATCCGTGTACCATCTTCTTCAACATACGGTCTTAAAGCCTTGTCTGCTTGCCCTCTACTTTTTATTTGAGAAAAATCTAAATGACTCAATCCATTTAGTATAGCATCGTGATGTACAGGATAATACCTTGGAGAAATATCAGCAACCAAAAGTTTACTCACTACTTCTGGATACATGGTGGCAAAAGTCATTGCCGTCTTTCCACCCATGGAGTGCCCTAATAAAATAATATCATCTAAACCTTGTGTATCACAATAGCGTCTTAAGTCTTGGGCCATTACCTCATAATCAAATTCGCTAGAATGAAAACTACGTCCATGATTACGTTGATCTACCAGATGAACCTCAAAATTTAACTCAGAAAATTGTTTGGCTAGAGTTTTCCAATTGTCACCCATTCCCAAAAATCCATGGAGAATTATAAAAGGACTCCCTTCACCAATTATATTTGAATGTAATATCATTTTAGCTTTTCTAGATATTGCTTGATGACAGTTTCGGCACCAAAATACAAACTCTCAGATATTAAAGCATGACCTATAGAAACCTCTAAAAGCCCAGTGATATTCTCTTTAAAAAATTTAATGTTATTTAAAGATAAATCATGCCCTGCATTAATACCTAATCCAACTGCATTCGCAAGACCTGCACATGCCATGTACGGTTGTATTGCATCTTCATTTCCTAAGCTAAACTGATGCGCATAAGCTTCTGTATATAGTTCAATTCTATCAGTTCCTGTTGCCTTTGCTCCTTCAATCTGATGCAAATCTGGATCAACAAAAATGGAGGTTCTAATACCATTACTTTTAAATTCCCCAATAACATCAATTAAAAAATCTTTGTGTTTTAATGTATCCCATCCAGCGTTAGAGGTAACCGCATCTTCAGCATCAGGAACTAAGGTAACTTGAGTTGGTTTTATCTCTAAAACCATATCAACAAACTTAGGAATTGGATTCCCTTCAATATTATATTCGGTATAGACTTCAGATTTTAAATCATATGCATCTTGATACCGAATATGGCGTTCATCTGGTCTTGGATGAATTGTGATACCTTCTGCCCCAAATTGTTGGGCATCCTTAGCAAACTGAACAACATTTGGTGTGTCTCCACCACGACTATTTCTTAAAGTAGCTATCTTGTTTATATTAACACTTAGCTTTGTCATTTTTTAAAAATTTTGAATTACAAAAATACGAAGTAGAACATGCTTTTTATGGTTATTTTTAATTAATTTGCGTACTATTGAAGCCCTATTATGCAATTACAAGATTTTGTTATAAACGACATCAAACCTCTAAGTGTTACTGATAAAATTAGTGATTTACAGATGCTATTTAATCAGTTGACTTACTCACACATTCCTATTCAAAATAACGGAGTTTATTTAGGTTGTATATCAGAGACTGATGCACATTGTTTTGATGGGGCAAAATCTATAAATGATTGCAACTATACCATTGAAGGTTTTTTTGTTAGACCAACCACAAATTGGTTAGATGTTCTAGAAGTTTTTGCTCAGAACGATTCTAATATTATGCCTGTTCTTGATGCTCAAAATAAGTACCTTGGATATTACGAACTTAATGATGTTATTCACTTATTTAATGAGACTCCTTTCTTTTCAGAACCGGGAGGTATACTCATTGTAGAAAAAGGAATCAATGATTATTCTTTTAGCGAAATCAGCCAAATTGTTGAGTCTAATGATGCTAAGCTTCTTGGTGCCTTCATATCGAAAATGGATGGTGATTTAGCAAGAATTACAATTAAGATTGGTAATGCGAGTTTAAATGATGTGATTCAAACGTTTAGACGTTACAGTTATAATATTGTCTCTGGTCATGAAGAGGACTCGTATATAGAAAGCCTAAAAGAGCGTTCGCAATATTTAGACAGATACTTAAATATGTAATGATGAAGATTGCCATTTACGGTCAAAACTACACAAAGGACGCTTCGCAAAAGGCCGTTGAAAAGCTATTAGACTTTCTTTTAGCAAAAGAAGCAGATGTCTTTATAGAAAAGGAGTTTTTAACTACGCAAAATAGTGCAATTCAAGATAGCTCGGCAATTCGAAAATTTGAAAAACTCAATACTAGTTTTGATTTACTCATAAGTATTGGAGGAGATGGTACCATTCTAAGAGCTATAACATACGTTAGAGACTTAAATATCCCAATAGTTGGTATAAATACAGGCAGATTAGGATTTTTAGCAACCATACAAACAGATGAAATTGAATCTACACTTTCAGAAATCTTTAACGGCCAGTATAAAATTTCTAAACGCTCACTGCTCAGTGTTGAAACTTCACCCAAAAATGAGAGTATAACATCCATAAACTTTGCATTAAATGAAGTTGCCCTCAGCAGAAAAAATACAACGTCAATGATTACGGTCAACACACAACTTAACGGTGAATATTTAACCTCATATTGGGCGGATGGTCTTATCCTATCTACACCTACGGGATCCACAGGATATTCATTAAGTTGCGGTGGTCCCGTAATTGCACCCGATGCCAATAATTTTGTACTTACACCTATTGCTCCGCACAACCTGAATGCTAGACCATTAATTATTCCAGATAGTACTGAGGTTACTTTTAGGGTAGATGGCAGAGAAGACCAATTCTTAATGTCTTTAGATTCTAGAATCGTAACCCTAGCTAATAGCACTGTAGTTACCGTTAAAAAAGCAGAATTTGCCATAAGAATGGTCGAACGTTTAGACGAAACATTTTTAGACACGCTTAGAAAAAAGCTTCTTTGGGGAGAAGACCGTAGAAACTAAACCCAATGTCATACAATAAATACCTTTTAAAACTGTTTATTTCTAAGACATTTTGCCCCAAATTATTATAGGCAAGGCATAATTATTATATTTGCAAACTTTGGAAAATTTATGAGGTATTTATTGCTAATTTTTATGAGTGTATTTTACCTACAAAACACTGAATCTCAAATCTATGAAGTTGGTGTATTTTTTGGTGGAAGTAATTTTATTGGAGATGTCGGCACAACGAATTATATAGCCCCAAATCAAGGAGCATTTGGAGCACTTTTGAAATGGAACCGAAGTCCAAGACACGCATTTAGAGCGTCAGTAATTTTTTCCGATTTAGAAGGAATCGATGGCAAGTCTGATGACCCTAGACGTATTCAACGTGGTTATAGTTTTAACACGAATGTTCTAGAAATATCATTAGGAATGGAATTCACATTTTGGGATTTTGATTTACATGTAAGTGGTATGAAAGGAACACCATATTTATATTCAGGTATATCTGTTCTTAATCACGACAACTATTTTTTCGATCAAAATGGCAATTACACTTCAGAAAACACAAACAGTTGGGCCTATGGCATTCCTATGGTTTTAGGATATAAAACAAATATTAGCAACCATTTGGTGTTAGCAGCAGAGGTGGGTGCACGATATACCTTTTCGGACGAATTGGATGGAAGTGTTCCAGACTCAGAATCTAGAGAACAATTTAGCTTCGGAAATACTAATAGTAATGATTGGTATGTATTTTCTGGAATTACACTAACTTACACCTTTGGCAGAAGACCTTGTTATTGCGGATTTTAAATGAGCCTAAAAGAAGAGATACATAAAGACAAACTACCTAATCATGTCGCCATAATTATGGATGGTAATGGACGTTGGGCCAAACAACAAGGTCTAATGCGCGTTATCGGTCATGAAAATGGCACTAAAGCGGTAAGACAGGTTGTTGAAGCAAGTGCGGAATTAGGTATAAAAAATTTAACACTCTACGCCTTCTCAACAGAAAACTGGAATAGACCTAAATTAGAAGTTCAAACGTTAATGAAACTCTTGGTAAAATCTCTTAAAAAGGAAATTAAAACACTTCAAGACAATAATATTAAGTTATCTGCTATAGGTTGTCTTCATGATTTACCAAAAAGAGCACATGGAGAATTAAAAGATGTTATAGAAAAGACAAAAAATAATACAAATATGACATTAACTTTAGCCTTAAGCTATGGTTCTCGTGAAGAAATTGTTAATGTTATAAAGGAATTATCAGTTAAAGTTAAAAATAATATAATTTCTTCTGAAAGTATTGATGAATCAATAATAAATAAGCATCTTTACACGCAAAATTTACCAGATGTTGACCTGCTAATTCGCACAAGCGGTGAACAAAGAATCAGTAATTTTTTGCTTTGGCAAATTGCCTATGCGGAATTGTATTTTACAGATATTTTATGGCCAGATTTTGATAAAGAAAATCTGTATGAAGCACTCATAAATTATCAAAATAGAGAACGAAGATTTGGAAAAACAAGCGAACAACTTACCTAAGAAAAGCGTATTGAAGACTTTCACAAAACTATTATTATTTACGCTATTTTTCATAGTAACAACAAAGAGTAATGCGCAAGTTCAAGGTGGAGCAAAATATTTAATTAAAGACATTTCTGTAACGGGTAATACTAATTTTAGTCCTCAAACAATTATTGCCTATTCAAAACTTAGAAAGGATGAAGAAATCCAGGTTGGTGGCGAAAAAATTGCAAATGCAATTAAAACACTTTGGAAATCAAATCTCTTCAGCAGCATCGATATATACATAACTAATATCAAAGGTAATACTGCAAATCTTGAAATTAAACTAGTTGATCTTCCTGAGCTTCTTGACCTTACAATTGAAGGAGTCAAAAAGAATAAGCGTGATGAGATAATAAGTGAAAACAAATTACAGACTGGTGTAAAAGTAACCGAAAACTTAATTGCCACAACAAGAAATTACCTCACTAATAAATATAGAGAAAAAGGCTTCTTAAATACTAAAGTTAAAATCAATACAATAAAAGTAATCGATTCGTTTGAGAAGGAGCGCGTTAACATGAAAATCGCAATTGACAGAGGTGAAAAAGTAAAAATTAAAGCCATTAATTTTGAGGGTAATGAACAGGTGAAGGCTAAAAAACTTCGTAAAGCAATGAAAAATACGAAGCAAAAAAATCCTATAAGAATTTTGAAACGCTCTAAGTATATCGAATCAGATTTTAGAGAGGATTTAGTAAGTGTTATAGATAAGTATAAAGAAAAAGGGTTTCGCGATGCAAGAATAATTTCAGATTCTATCATTTACAATAACGATAAATCAATTAGCCTAAATATTAAAGTTGAAGAAGGGGAAAAATACACGTTCGGAAAAATTGACTTTGTGGGAAATACAGTGTATACAGATCAACAGCTTTCGCTAATGCTCGGTATTAAAGAAGGTGAGACGTATAATGGTGTTGAATTAAGAGAACGAATAGATGACCCTAACGATCCTGATGCACTTAGTTTGTCTAATGCATATCAAAATAACGGATATATGTTCTCAACAATAAACCCGGTAGAAGTTAGTGCTGAAGGGAACGTCATTGATATGGAAATTCGAATTTCTGAAGGTAAGCCAGCCTACTTTAATAGTGTTACGGTAACCGGAAATGATGTTACCAATGACCATGTTATTTATAGAGAAATAAGAACACGCCCCGGTGAGCTGTACAGCAAATCTCAAATTATTAGAACCTTAAGAGAGCTTGGACAATTAGGTTTCTTTGACGCTCAACAATTGGTGCCCAATATTAAAAATCCTAACCCTGTAGATGGCACATTAGATATTGAATACCAAGTTGCAGAACAAGGATCAAGTCAAATTCAACTACAAGGGGGATATGGTGGTGGTGGATTCATTGGAACCTTAGGTTTATCTTTTAACAATTTTGCTATCAAAGATATTTTTAAGAAAGAAGCTTATAAACCAGTTCCTCGAGGGGATGGACAGAGCTTAGCCCTGAGACTGCAAGCGAGCCAGTTCTTCCAAACCTATAGCTTTTCATTCAGTGAGCCTTGGCTTGGTGGCAAAAAACCCTTTCAATTATCCACATCATTATCACATTCAAAACAATTTCTATTTGATCCTCAAACGCGACGAGCAGATAAAAGTAGAAGATTCAATATCACAGGTTTAACTGTCGGCCTGTCAACACGGTTAACTAAACCAGATGATTACTTCTTATTATCACAAGCTTTAAGCTATCAGCACTACAATTTAAAAAATTATAATACCGGCCTATTTACTTTTGGTGATGGGACCTCAAACAACTTATCCTATACCATTGGATTAAGTCGAAATAATTTATCTATAGATCCTATATTCCCAACTGCCGGATCTAGCTTTACCGTATCAGCTAAATTTTCTTTTCCGTATTCATTGGTCAATGGTGTAGATTATGGAGCGCTCAAGGATGAGAGAGATTCATTAGATCCTCAAGATCCAGACGATTTTGAACGTATTGGCGAAATTGATCAAGAACGATTTAAATGGCTAGAATTCTATAAAATTAAGTTTAAAGGTGATTGGTATACGTCTTTGTTTAAGATTGGAACAAAAGATTTAGTCTTAAGACCAAGTGTAGAATTTGGATTCTTAGGTGCCTATAATAACGACCGAGGTGTTATTCCATTCGAGCGATTCTTCGTAGGTGGCGACGGACTTGGGAATTTTGCTTTAGATGGTAGAGAAATTATTCAGTTACGTGGCTATCCTAACCAATCCTTGTCTACCTCCGATGGTGGTTCAATTTACAATAAATTCTCACTAGAATTGCGCTATCCAATTACCTTGGGTGCACAAGCAAAAATTTATGCATTGAGCTTTTTAGAAGGTGGGCAATCGGTCAATAGTTTTAGAGATTTTAATCCTTTTGACGTATATCGTTCCGCTGGTGTTGGACTTAGAATATTCATGCCAGCCTTTGGATTATTAGGTATTGATTTTGGTCATGCATTTGACAATTTGCCTGATGGAACTGCTCCTAGAAGATGGGAAACACATTTTATTATTGGACAACAATTTTAAGTTTGGCACGATATTTTCTTTTTGCTGTGTAAGAATTTCATCATGGTGTTAAAATTTTTAAAGATATATTTCGTTACATTTGGATATTAGTGACTCTAAAAACAACGAAACGCTTGTTTGAAAAAGTCTCAAAACAGATATAATCATGATAAAATTTAAAGTTCTTTTTTTACTTACAATTATAGGTCTAATGAGCTTTAGTATAAATGCCCAACGTGGTGTTAGGATAGGCTATATTGATACAGAATATATTTTGCAAAACGTTCCTGAATATCAAGAAGCCGCTACTCAACTAGACAAAAAAGTTCTTCAATGGAAAAGTGAAATTGAGCAAAGGATAAATGTAATTACACAAAAGAAAAAAGAACTTGAAAATGAGAGTGTCTTACTAACTAAGGAATTATATGAAGAACGTATGGAGGACATTTCTTTTGAAGAAGCTGAAGTACTGGATTATCAGCAAAAACGCTTTGGTCCACAGGGTGATATGATCATTCAAAAAAGGCAATTAATTGAACCTATTCAAGACCAAATCTTTGCGGCTGTCCAACAAATAGCCGAAACTAAAAAATATGATTTTGTTTTTGATAAGTCTGCTGATGTTGTGATGCTATATTCGGCTGAACGCTATGATATAAGTGAACAAGTTCTTAAAACTATATCAAGAACATCACGCAGAACTCAAGCCAAAAGTAAAAAAGAGCGTAAAGAATTGGAGGATGAAGACGTTGTGCCAATCGTTAGCGAAGAAAAAGATGAGCGCCAAAAAGCATTAGACGAGCGTAAAGCATCTCGAGAAGCGGAGTTAGAAGCCAAACGCGCTGAACGTGAAAAGGCTTTAGAAGCACGAAGAGCTAGGCAAGACTCTATAAGAGCCGCTAAAAAACGAGAAGCCGATGAAAGACGTCAAAAAGTATTAGACGCAAGAAATAATAAAGGAGAAGAAACGCAAACTGCAGCATCTGAAACTAAAGCTAAAGCAACAGGAACGGAAGCTGATAAGGCAATAAAAAATGAAGGTGCTAAAGTTCAAGCTAAGCCAACGGTTAAAAAAGATTCTACAAGTACTAAAAAGCCTCTGACTGCTGCAGAAATAAAAGCTAAAGATAGAGAGCGTAGAAGAAAGGCTTTAGAAGAAAGAAAACAAAAAATAATAGATCAAAGGAAGAAAGCACGTGAAGAAAGAGAGAAACAACTAAAACGAAGAGATTCTATAGCCAAGGCTAAGAAAAACGAAGGAGAAAACAATTAATAATTTATAACACACAAATACAATTTAGAAAAAATGAAACATTTAAAATCGCTATTATTTGCAGCAGCACTTATTATTGGAGCATCAAGCTTTATGTCGGCTCAAAGTAAAGTTGCACATATTAATAAGGAAGAATTAGTAAAAGCTATGCCTGCCTATGCAGTTGCACAAGCAGAAGTAGAAAAGCTGGGTAAAACATACCAAGCTCAAATCCAGGATTCTTTAAAAGAATTAGACGCTAAATTAAAGCAGTACAATGCTGAAGCTGAAGCTCAGACACAAGAAGAAAACCAAAAACGTATGGAAGAAGTTGAGGGCATGAAACAGAGCTTGGCACAATTTCAACAAAATGCACAGCAAGACATGCAGAAAAAAGAGTTTGATTTGTTAAAACCTATTCTAGAAGATGCCAATGACGCAATTCAAACTGTTGCTAGAGAACAAGGTTTTCAATACGTATTAGATTCTGCAATGTTAATTATGGCTGATGGCAAAGACTTAATGGCCGACGTTAAGGCACACTTAAAAATATAATAAATCAAAAAATAATATTTAATTAAGTCGCTTTTCGCAAAGCGACTTTTTTATTTTTGTTACAATGAGTACGCGTCCTATTGGTATATTTGATTCAGGTGTTGGAGGCACTTCTATTCTTAAAGAAATCCATGCTCTTTTACCAAATGAAAACTGCATTTATTTAGCAGATAGTAAAAATGCACCATATGGTAATAAATCCAAAAACGAAATTATTGATCTCAGCATAAAAAATACTGAATTATTACTAAGTCGTGGATGTAAAATTATTGTCGTGGCATGTAATACTGCTACAACCAATGCAATTGCACATTTAAGAGCAACTTATAAGGTTTCTTTTATTGGAATTGAACCTGCAATTAAACCAGCCGCTCTAAATACTCAAACTAAAACTGTTGGGATTTTAGCTACTAAAGGAACTTTAAGTAGTGAATTATTTCATGAAACTTCTGACTTGTACGCACACAATATTAACGTGATTGAGCAAGATGGCGATGGTATTGTTCCGCTTATTGAATCTGGCAAACTAGATACTAGCGAAATGAAAACACTATTAGAATCTTATATCAATCCAATGATAGAACGCAATATTGATCATCTTGTTCTCGGTTGTACGCACTATCCTTACCTCATCCCTATTCTAAGAGAAATACTTCCAGAAAACGTAAACATAATAGATTCTGGGTTGGCAGTTGCAAGACAAACGAAAGCAGTTCTTACTAAAGAAAACAGTCTGAACTCGTCGGATGAAGAAGGTACTGTAGATTTATTTACTAATGGTAATATCGCTATTCTTAATTCTCTTTTAGACCCTAAATTCGGCACTTCTTCTTTAGAATTTTAGTAAGGTTTTCTAATTTCGTTCCACTAATGACACATGACACTTATCTTTGTATATAATGCTCGCTCTGGAAAACGCAATGCCCTCATTGATGCTGGGCATAAATTATTCAGTCCGTCAACCTATCCCTGTAGTTTATGTGCATTGACTTACGATACATTTACAGAAAATACCGTTTGGAAAATGTTTAGAAAACAAAGCAACCATGAAATGCAATTTTTCCATAAAGATGAGTTTGAATCTCAATTTCCAAGTGTGAGACTAATCTATCCTACAGTACTTAAGCTTGAAGGACAACAATTGACTACTGTCTTAACTCCTGAAATACTTAACGAAATAAAGTCTGTTGAAGACCTCATACAAAGCTTAAATACTACGCTTTAAACCAACCCGAATACTTAACATAGTTATTGGCTATGCGATCAATTTCACCAGAAATTAGTTCTGGGCGAATATCCTTTATTTTTTTGGCTGGAGTTCCGGCATAAATACTTCCTGATTCTACACGCGTATTTTTAGTAACAACAGCACCTGCGGCAATAATACTATTGCTCTCAATTACGCAGTCGTCCATGATGATACTTCCCATGCCTATAAGGACATTATCATGAATTGTACAACCATGAACTATAGCATTATGTGCTATTGAAACGTTATTACCGATTGTTGTTGGAGATTTTTGATACGTTGCATGGATAATCGCTCCATCCTGTACATTGACCTTATCACCCATTTTAATAAAATGTACATCTCCTCGAATCACCGCATTAAACCAAATACTACATTGGCTGCCCATTGTAACTCCACCAACAATTGTAGCATTTTCTGCTATAAAACAATCCTCTGGTATTTGAGGATGTATTCCTCTGACTGGTCTTATAATTGGCATAAAAATTATTTAAAATACGCTAGAAGATCTGCCTTTTTAGATGCTGAAACCGTAATTTGCTTGCCATTACGCAATACTACACTACCTCCTTTACCTTTTACGTACTTCACCACCTCATTTACATTTACTAAATAGCTCTTATGAACACGGGCAAAATTAGCATCTTTTAAACTATCTTCGATATATTTTAAAGTTTTACTGACTAACTTTTTCTTGTTGTTATTAAGAAAGATTTCAGTGTAATTATCATCGGCTTTGCAATACATGATATCTGAAGTTTCTAAAATTTCAAATCCATCTTGTTGAGGAATCGTTATTTTTCCGTTCACCGAATTAGTTTTAGGGACCAGAACTTGATCTTTTAAGGCATCCTCTTTCGATCTAATTTCAGTAACATAATCTACGGCTTTTATAAGGTCATCTATTGAAATTGGTTTCATCAAGTAATAAGAAGCATGGGCATTTAACGCTTCAATGGCATAATGGTTATACGCTGTAACAAATATTGTTTCGAAATCTATGTCACCCACCTTGTCCAATAAATCAAAAGCATTACCATAAGGCATTTCTACATCGAGAAATACGAGATCCAAATCATTATTTCTAATCAAAACTAAGGCCTCTTCAACATTGGCTGCTTCACCAATTATTGATACATTAGGACAATATTTACTCAAGTAGCTTCTTAATATTGCTCTACTTTTTTCTTCGTCTTCTACTAATATGGCTTTTAATTTCATAGCTAATCTTTTTTTAAGGTGACAACAACTTTAGTCCCTGTATCCTCGTCATCCTGATAATCTTCTATAGTAACGTGCACTTTATCTTTATACATTTCATTTAAGATGGCAACACGTTTAGTAATATTGTTCATCCCTTTAGAGTTTTGTTTCTTCTGATTTAATGTTTTAAGAGCCTTTGAACGTTCTCTACCGATACCATCGTCTGTTATAATAATTGCAATCTCATCCTTTGATTTTGAATGTATGTTTATATTAAGTTGTCCTTTTTCAGTTTTATAACGCAATCCATGCCAAACAGCGTTCTCAATGTAAGGTTGCAATAACATTGGTGGAATCTGGAACTCTTCAACATCTATAGTTTCATCTACAGAAATATCATAATCAAACTTATCTGAAAACCTAAAATGTTCTAATTTGGTATATAAATCTAATAACTCTATTTCTTTAGTTAGAGGAATAAAGTCTTCTTCACTATTCTCTAATACAGAACGCATTAAATGTGAAAAGTCAGATAAATACCTGTTCGCCGTTCGCTCATCGTTAGTGGCAATAAAACTATTTACAGAATTTAACGCATTAAAAATGAAGTGTGGATTCATTTGACTGCGCAACGATTTAAGTGCAAGAAGATTATTTGCAAGCCTCTGTTGCTTAATATATTTATACATAAAAAATCCAGTAACCAATAACAACAATAGTCCAGCTATAAATGAATATATTATAATCTGCTGTCCTCGATTACGCTCTTGAGAAAGCGCTATCTTATTGAGATTAAGCTCCCGATCACTTTCCAGAGCAGTAATACGGTTTTGTTGTAAGGCCAAGTTTCGACTAAAAAGAGCAGCTCGTGAAATTTCTTGCTCCTTCCTTGCATAAAGCTCATCTACAATGTTTTCATAGTTTTCAATCATCGCAAGTCCTTTTTCAGTATCACCCTTTCTGATTAGAGCCTCAGATAACTTCCTTGTTGCATTCTTACTAACAATTAAATCCCCTCGTTCATCAGCCTCTTTACGACTCTGTTCAAGGTATAGAATAGCATCATCATTTCGATTTTGGAGAATAAGTGCATTACCTATTTTATAGTTTTGTTTTTGTGAGGTAATTGGGCTTTCATTAGGAATTAAAGAATCCCTTTCTATATCCTCAATATCCTTTAAGGCTTGTTTACGTAATTCTATTTCACTGTCGTAATCCTGATTTTCACTATTAAATTCGGCGACCTTAATTTTTTCTTCAACGGCCCGCTTCTTATTTTCCTTTTCGGCCAAGTCGAGGGAGCTGTCAAAATAACCTTTAGCAGTATCAACTTCTCCTTTTCTATTATAAGCTTGTGCTATTTTAGAATTAAAATCAGTTACCTTAGGTGCAATCAAATGGTCTTTTGCCACCTTCAATCCTTGTTCATAGAAATTTATAGCATCAATAAAATTCTTGAGTTCTAGATTTGCATCGGCAATACCTTCATAAAAAACAGTTTTTTGATAATTAGAAAGCTGATTTACATCAATTATCTCGTAGGTAGATAAACTTTCGTCATAACTACCATTCTTGGTAAAGGCATTAGCTAACTTTAACTTAGCTGATGCAGTTGAAGCGTTTTGAATACTTATTTTAAAAGCAGAAATCGCAAGGTCATATTGTTTCCAATAGATATAAATATCACCTAATAATTCATGAGCTTCTGCACTCTGATTTGAGGATATATTGGCATTAAGTGCATCTCCAACAAACTGAATACTTTTTGAAGCATCCTTCTTAAGATAATTATCTGCCGAATCAATCATCTGATTGAACCGTTTACTTACCGAATTACTTTTATATCGTCCAGAACGCCAAGCATCACCTGAAATAACCTCTATTGTAATACGCTCACCACTTTCTATGGTGTAAAAAATGGTTTCAAAATCATGATGCTTAATAGTTAATTCATCACCTATTTTGGCCTTAATAATAAACTTACCATCTTTATTTGTTGAAGTATAGGTGCCGTTGTTAACCTCAATATCAACCGCTTCAATTGGGATTCTTGATCCTTGAATATAAACGGAGCCTCTAATAGTGAACACTTCATCTTCAGATTTTACTGCTGCTTCTTTATTCTGAGCATTAGCTACGAATCCAACCAAGAAAACTAAAAATAATAAGGTATGTCTATAATCAATTTTCACACTTTAATGCTTTAATTGGAATAAACTTACACACTTTATTTGGTATCAAAAAATCACCCTCAAGGGTATTGGGGTAATTACATTAACAAAAGAAGGTTTTAACTAACTGAATAGTTGCCTTTACTCATTAAATAGGCTGTTTTACTCATTACGACTTTTTATCACTCTTTTTTTAAAGGACCTTTAGGCATTCAGTAATCAAAAAACAACATAAGGAATGAAGAATATACTAAAATCAATAGCGATAATGTTGAGTTGTTCGATCATGCTGGCATGTAATGCCAATAACAACACTAACACTTATGATTTATCCCATAACCAGTTTACTATTACAACTCAACTCAAGGTAAAAAACCCTGAGATTAAAGTGGCACTTTTGCTTGATACGAGTAATAGTATGGACGGATTAATTGATCAGGCGAAAGCACAATTGTGGCAAATAGTAAATGAATTATCTTATGCCAAATGCCAAGAGCAAAGTCCTGACTTAAAAATTGCTTTATATGAATATGGAAATAATAGGCTTAATGCCGAGGAAGGCTACTTAAGGCAGGTTATTGCATTTAGTGATGATCTGGATGAAATTTCAAAATCACTATTTGAACTTACTACAAACGGTGGTGAGGAATACTGTGGTAAAGTTTTACAAACTGCTTTAGATCAATTAGATTGGGGCGAAGATAAGGATGACTTAAAGCTTATATTCATTGCAGGAAATGAACCTTACACACAAGGTGAAGTGAGTTACAAGGATGCTTCTAGATTAGCTCACAAGAATGATATAACTGTAAACACAATTTTTTGTGGCGACTACGATCAAGGCATATCAGGATACTGGAAAGATGGTGCTGACTTAACTCATGGCGATTATATGGCAATTAATCATAATAAAGCCACTGTACATATAGCCTCCCCATATGATGATAAAATCCTTCAGCTTAATAAAAAACTAAATAAAACATATGTAGCCTACGGTTATGAAGGGCGGGAAAAAATGGAACTTCAAGAAGTACAAGACTCTAATGCTAGAGGTTATAATAAAGCCAATGCTGTAAGTAGGACCGTAAGTAAAAGTTCTAAGTTTTATAAAAATAGTTCATGGGATTTAGTAGATGCCGAACAAGAGGCGGATTTTTCATATGAGGAATTAAAAAAAGAACAACTCCCAATGGAACTAAAAGACAAATCCGTTGCTGAAATCAAGATTTACGTAGAAAAAAAACGAAAAGAACGCGAACAATTAAAGACCCAAATAAACGAGCTTAACAAACAAAGACGGGATTATATAGCCAATAAAACTACCAAAGATTCCAATGGTTTAGAAAATGCCATGATTAATGCAATCAAAAATCAGGCAAAATTGAAGAATTACAGTTGGAATAGATATTAAAAGAAAAAGGCTTGATCAAAATCAAGCCTTTTTCTTTTAATTTATAGCAGGACAATTACATTCATATTTCTCTCGTCTACAATTAAAGTTGTAGCCGAGTGTTATCTGATGGAAACCACCAGTATTGAAATTTATTGTATTGGCTTGATAAGAATATGTGTACGCAAAAACAAAGTTGTTGTAGTCTACACCTACAAATGGCGTTATGTATTGTAGTTTTTGACTACTAATACCGTTTCCGTCAACGAACTCAGCACCATCCAGACTTCTTCTATATGACAAGCCTCCCCATACTTTACCAAAATCCATTTCTCGGTATACCTTTGCATTAATATCTATAGATGATTCTTCAGTAGCATCTCTGTACATGTACATAATTGAGGGTTCGTAACTCCAAGGGCTACCAAACTTATTAAATGTATATCCCATTGATGCTAAATACGTTCTTAAATTATCAAACTCAAAGCCCTGGTCATTAAAATTAATACCTTCGTTGTTTAAGATATTTTTTGCAGTGAAATGCGCGTAGAAATCAACAAAATGATAAGAAAATCCGAAATCAATATTAAAGTTAGTTGCACTTTGTTCAATACCTGCAATTAACTGATCAAATTCTCCTGGTGCAAGAAAATCACTCTCGTCTAGCTTATATTGCAAAAAACCAGCACTTAATCCAAAAGAGAGCATATTCAAATCTATTTCGTTTCTTGAAAACATAAGATGATACGCAAATGTTGCATAGCCGCCAACAGTCGAATGATATCCGTTAGCATCGTTAAATAAAACACCACCTACTGCAACCGGTGAATCCCCTAATCTACCATTAACACTTAGTGTTTGCAGTGCAGGCGCATCATCAACACCAAACCATTGTTGTCTTGCTGTTAATCTAACTTTAGCACAATTAGCAACACCAGCCATTGAAGGATGAATTAAATAATAATTATCTGTTAAATAATCCGAATAGATAGGAACACCTTCCTGCGCAAAACTGAAATTTGCAATTAAGGCTGTGAATGCTAATAAACAAAACTTTTTTATTTTCATAATTTCTTTTATCGTTTCAGGGTAAAATGGGCTTTAAATTCTTTTCGTTGTCCGTTAAGTGGTTCGTCATAGATTACTGTAAACCAGTAATCACTAGTTGGCATTCTATTGCCATTGAACGTCCCATCCCA
>Ga0189289_10289_pt1 | contig 32115 bp, 31 predicted proteins | sample UW106minimetaG_FD_130313 | JGI IMG/M metagenome (GOLD analysis project Ga0189289, IMG submission 130313) | Marine microbial communities from the Costa Rica Dome - UW106 mini metaG | ecosystem: Environmental > Aquatic > Marine > Oceanic > Photic zone | place: Costa Rica: the Eastern Pacific...
AACAACCTGAGTTTATTGGCATTGATAATATTAAGATTTTAGACTCAAACATCAAGAATATTACCATTAGTGCCGATGCACACTTTACAAACCCAAATGACCTAAGTGGTCAATTAAAAACTGACAATCTCAAAGTCTACATCAATGATTTCGAAGTTGCAAAATTTATTTCTAAAGAATTTGAAGTACCTAAGAGAAAAGATTTTAAAATACCACTAACCGTGTCCATTGCAACAGACAGCATTATCGATAAAAAAAGTGTTGGAGGCCTATTGAGCAGTCTAATATCTCAAAATTTGAAAGTACAGTATAAAGGCAAAATAAAATATAACGTTTTAGGATATTCCTCAACATATGATGTTAATGAAACCCAAAATATTAAAATAAAACTGTAATTGAACTCCCACGAAGACTATATAAGACGCTGTATTCAAATAGGATCTAATGGCCTAGGAACGGCACAACCAAATCCTATGGTTGGCGCTGTTATTGTTTATAATAACCGAATCATTGGGGAAGGTTATACAAGTCCTTATGGTGGTAGTCATGCTGAGGTTAATGCAATCAATTCTGTGCATGACATTTCTCTATTATCAGAAAGCACCTTGTACGTTACCTTAGAACCATGCAGTCACTTTGGAAAAACACCACCTTGTAGTGACTTGATAATTAAACATCAAATCCCAAGAGTAGTTATTGGATGCATAGACGATAATCCTGAAGTTGCCGGTAGAGGTGTTAAAAAATTAAGAGACTCAGGATGCGAAGTCATTCTAGGTATTCTTGAGGAAGACTGTAAAAACCATCATAAACGGTTCTTTACCTTTCATAACAAAAAACGACCTTACATTATTTTAAAATGGGCTGAGTCTGGTGATGGATATATCGCTCCTAAAACAAAAAAAGAGAAACAACCTGTTTGGATAACTAACGCCTATTCCAGACAATTGGTGCATAGATGGAGATCTGAAGAACATGCTATTTTAGTTGGTACTACTACCGTTATGGAGGATAATCCAAGCTTGACCGTAAGGGATTGGAAAGGACTAAACCCAATAAGAGTTGTGTTAGATAGGTCGAAAAAACTAGATGTTGAGTACGCTGTTTTTAACACTAAAGCAAAAACAATTAGGCTATTAGAAGATCATATCAACTATGACTTACCTATTGCAGCACAGATTAGTAAATATCTTTTTAAACAAAATATTAGTTCAGTCATAATCGAAGGTGGGTCAAAAACCATTCAGTCATTTATTGATGAAGAACTTTGGGATGAAGCTTTTGTCTTTTACGGTTCTGTTCTCTTTAAAAATGGCATTAAAGCTCCAAAATTTAATGGTTGTCTTAAATCTGAAACTCGCATTCTAAAGGATACATTAAAAGTTTATGTCAAAAATTAGCACTTTAATATTCGATTTTGGTGACGTCTTTATCAATTTAGATAAAGAAGGGGCTATGCAAAATGCTTTAAACCTATTTAAAGTAAAAGCATTTGAAAAGGATATGCTTAACACCAATACTCTATATGAAGTTGGAGCAATTTCTACCAAGCAATTCTTAAAATTTTATAGTAATAAATTTCCAAATCTAAATGAAGCGGAAATTATTGATGCTTGGAATTTTATCATTAAAGATTTCCCTACACATCGTTTAGAGTTTATTCAAAATTTGGCTCAGGATAAGTCTTTTAACTTGATGCTTTTGAGCAACACCAATGAAATGCACATCAATTTTATTGCCTCATCCGTGAGTTTTTACCAAGACTTTAAGTCTTGCTTTGATAAATTTTATTTATCACATGAAATACATCTACGAAAGCCAAATACTGATATTTTTGAGTTTGTTTTGAGAGAAAATGGTTTAAAACCAAACGAATGCCTCTTTATCGATGACACTAAAGACAATACTCTTACTGCAGACAAGCTAGGTTTTAATACATGGACTATTGATGAAACTAAAGAGGATATCATAACTATATTTGAAACCAAACAAGCGCTGTTTTGATTTATTTAAGTCTTAGTATATTATCATCTACAGCAATTTTTATACTTTTTAAACTCTTTAAAAAGCATAATATAAACACACTGCATGCTATTGTCGTTAATTATATCACCGCTGGTACTTGTGGAATTGTTTTTTCAGAACAAAGCACGAGTTTTCCAGCCATAGTAAATTCCTCATGGGTATATGTTGCAATAGCCTTAGGCTTTCTGTTCATTTCAATATTCAATGTCATGGCACTAACAGCTCAAAAAAATGGGCTTTCTGTTGCGTCTGTTGCAAGTAAAATGAGTGTTATAATCCCAATTCTTTTTGGCATTCTTATTTATAAGGAAAGTATCGGTATTCAAAAAACCATTGGAATTATATTGGCCTTGGTTGCTGTATTTCTCACATCTATCAAACGAAAAGATGATACTGTATTAACACAGTCTGTTTATTTACCATTATTATTATTCTTTGGGTCTGGTATAATAGATACAAGTGTCAATCATTTTGCACCTGAAAATAATATCCCTTTATTCTTAACAGTAATTTTTGCAGTGGCAGGATTTATTGGAATTATAATAAGTATTTATAACGTTGTTCAAAATGAGTCTAAGTTTAAGTTTAAAGCCGTCCCTTTTGGTTTTGCCTTAGGCACTGTTAATTATGGCTCAATGTATTTTCTATTGAAAGCACTAAGAATAGAGGGATTTGAAAGCTCTAATATTTTCACGATTAATAATGTAGCCATTGTTGGAGTTTCGGCTCTTGTAGGACTAATACTTTTCAAAGAACATATTTCAAAGCAAAATTGGCTAGGTATATTAATCGCCATTGCTTCAATAATTCTTGTAACGATTTAAATTAAAAAGACCCTAACATTAAAATGAAAGGGTCTTTAAATAATATTATATTTTGACTATTGTTTTAGTATTTTAATGACTTCAGAATTATTACCAATTGATATTTTAACCATATACATACCATCTGTTAAATCACTTAAGTTAATGTAATCCGCATTTTCAGCCTTTAAAATAACCATTCCAGTTATGTTATAAACTTCAATTGTATCAATACGATCATTCGAATTAAAATTTAAAATATCCTTGGTAGGATTTGGGTAAACACTTAATTCAGCAAGAACTTGATCACCTACCGATAATAAATTAGAACAATTTTCTGATATAGAATTAACGTCTTCTATAATACCGGTGTTATTGAAAGTCACACCGCTAAATGCTGGATAATTTTCCGGGTATCTATGTGCTCTAAAAGAACCTGTACCAATAGGAGTTTCAAATTGATTAAAAGTATTGTTTTGAGCGGTAGGTATTTCATAAACCCATACCACTTCGCCAAGACCATTAACTTCTGTAAATCGTCCTCTGTTGGTTTCGCAAATCAAGGCATTTCCGTTAGACATAATTTGGACACCACTTCTGCTCCCTTCTAAAACTATTTCTCCCATCACTGTACCATCATAAGACCAAAAGTAATCTTCCGGTAAAAACTTTCCAGCACTCATTGCGTATACACCAATAGTGTCATTTTGATCAATGATATGAATAGAGGATGCTGCTAAATCAGTACCATATCCATCATTGCTAAACACAGAGAGTTTTCCTGCATGCGGACCGTCTTCTATCCACTTAATATCGTGCTGTCTACCTAACTTTCTATCACTTAAAGTACCCCTATTATAAACTTCAGGATTTCCCCATCGCCATAGAAAATCTCCTCCCTTGCCATAAATTCCACCTGTATGACCAGCAGCTTCAACGGTAGTGGTGCTATGATCTATTATAAATACCTCATTTAAATGTCTTGAAGAAACTGCAATTTGATCTAAAGTTGCATTATACTCAACAGCATTTGCATGTATAGGATTTGTGCCATGACCATCTTCATAATTAACATCTAACAGTTGAGGGTTGTCTGCTACTACACCAAAATTAGCTTTTGAGGCATCAAACTCCTGTACTAAATGATCAAAAAGCTTCCATTCCCAAACAATATTAGCGGTATCAGTACCAACTGGCTGAATCTCTACGATGCGCTCTAAAACTAGAGTATCCTCCGTGAAAGAAGTGTCTAAACCTGCATCAAACATTTCAGTATTTGTGTATGGATCTCTGACTAATACTAAAATATTTCCATTGGGGAGTGGTTCAATGTCGTGATGAATTCTAAAACCAAATTCATCTTGGTAATTAATACCCCAAACAGGATTATTATTCCAATCTTTAATCTGAACATTAAAACCACTACTCAATAATAAGTTCCCATTTTCTAGTAGATAAACCATTCTGCTTGTTTGGTTTGGTGCAGTTCCCCAATCACTTGTCCATTGGTTTACAACCTCTCCACAGTTATTAATAAGAAGTATTCTATTGTCATTCAAAGAAGTAAACAAAGTATAACCAGGTGATTTTTCGAGATTAACATTGTTATAGACCAATCCAACTGTCTCTTGAGACATGGCATAATTTAGGAATAACAGGGTCATTAAAAGTAGAGTCTTTTTCATATCTTATTGCTTTTTTCCACAAATATAATTAACCTAATTAAAAATTAAAAACTGATTGCTCGTGACAGTAAATGAAAGATTAGACTCACCAAATACATTTAACTTAGGAAAGTACTGTCCTATAACCAGAATTAATTTTCTCTTAGTGCTGTTCCTATTATTATATTCGTAGTTCATATGGATAAAGACGCATATTACACGATTAAAAAATCCTCTGAAGGCATTCAGTTTAAAGACAGACACAGTAAATTTCTTGGGTTTGCCTATCCTATTACATCTGAAAAGGAGATTAAACCACTTCTAGAAAGTCTTAAAAAGCGACATTATTCTGCAAGACATTGGTGTTATGCCTATCAAATTGGTACTGAAAACTTGAGGTATAGAGCCAATGACGATGGCGAACCTAATAACTCAGCTGGAATGCCCATATATGGGCAAATTCAATCCTATGAATTAACAAATGTTTTGATTGTTGTTGTGAGATACTATGGCGGTGTGAAGTTAGGAGTTGGTGGATTAATAAATGCTTACAAAACTGCGGCAAAGAATGCCATAAACGCTTCTGAAATTATATCAAAAACCATTGATCAAAATTTTAGATTAAAATTTGACTATAAGAACATGAGTAAGGTCATGCGGATCTTAAAAGAAAAAGACGCTGAGATAATTAATCAAAAACTAGAAGAAAACTGTTTGTTAGAAATATCTGTCAGAAAAGGTATCGCTTTGAACGTCTTTGAGCATTTTACTCAGTTTTTTGGTGTTCAAATAACTGAATTATAACGAATAATTTTGCAGTTTGTCTAAAAGATATTTTGGACATCTCGTTGGTCTATTGTGTTTCATATCTACAAAGGCCATAATTGTGCTGCCAGTGGCTAGTAATTCGCCTGATTTTTTTTGCAATACGTACTCAAATTCAATGGTTACTTTCGGTATCTTTTTTAAGCGTGTTTTTACTTTAAGAACATCATCATAACGCGCTGAATTTTTGTAATTTATGGATAGTGAAATAACAGGTAGCATAATACCTTCTTCTTCCATCCCCTTGTAGGTAAGGCCAAACGCTCTAAGCCATTCTGTTCTACCAACTTCAAAATATACTGCGTAATTGGCATGATATACAATACCCATTTGGTCTGTCTCGCCATAACGCACTCTTATTTCTGTCTCATTAAATTCCAATAAGATGGATTTATTTGAAAAAAAAATTGTATTTTTCTATTTGGATTAAACATGAGAAAAAATATCTATAAATTCAATAAAAAACGATTTTTTTTTTAAAAATTTTGTTCACATATTTGTCTTAGTTAAAACGACGAGAGATTCCCAATTCTCTTTTTTTTGCTAATCTAACTAACAACGAAAATCTAAACTTAACGAATGGAGATCACAGCGGAATCTGTATGGAGTAATTGTCTCGCCTTTATAAAAGATAATATTCAACCACAAGCATACAAGACTTGGTTTGAACCCATACAAGCCGTAAAGTGCTCAGGCAATGCCTTAAGTATACAAGTGCCTAGTAAATTTTTCTACGAGTGGTTAGAAGAGCATTATGTGAAAATTTTGAAGGTTGCCTTAACTAAAGAGTTGGGAGCGGATGCAAAATTGGTATATGTTATCAAAATGGAAAACACATATGGTAACAAACAACCTTTTACTGAAAAAATTCCCAGTTCAAATAGAACACCTGTTAAATCGCAGGAAGTAGATGTTCCATTTAATAATAAAAGTCCTGAATTAAAAAATCCATTTGTTATCCCGGGAATAAGAAATGTGAAAATTGAATCACAACTTAATCCAAGTTACACTTTTGAAAACTTCTTAGAAGGCGATTCAAATCGATTGGCTAGAAATGCGGGCATTGCGGTCGCTAACAAGCCAGGAGGAACCTCTTTTAATCCTTTACTAATCTTCGGTGGCGTAGGGTTAGGTAAAACACATTTAGCCCATGCTATTGGTGTTGATATTAAAGATAAATATCCAGAGAAAACAGTTTTATATATCTCAGCTGAGAAATTCACACAACAGTACATAGATTCTGTTAAGAAGAACAACAGAAATGACTTTATTCATTTTTATCAAATTATTGATGTTTTAATTATAGATGACGTTCAGTTCTTATCAGGAAAAACAGGAACTCAAGATGTATTCTTCCATATTTTCAACCATTTACATCAAAACGGAAAGCAAGTTGTGCTAACAAGTGATAAACCACCTGTAGATATGCAAGATATAGAACAACGCTTGTTATCTCGATTTAAATGGGGCCTTTCAGCTGAATTACAAACACCAGATTTTGAAACTCGCGTATCTATTTTAAAGAATAAGCTTTACAGAGATGGCGTTGAAATGCCCGAAGAGATTATCGAATACGTGGCGAAGCATATTAAGACTAATGTTAGAGAACTCGAAGGAGCTATTATTTCTCTTATTGCACAATCATCTTTCAATAAGAAGGAAATCACAATCAATTTAGCAAAAGATATCGTTGAAAAGTTTGTAAAGAATACAAAACGAGAAGTATCTATAGATTACATTCAAAAGGTGGTATCAGACTATTTCCAAATGGATGTAAGTACGCTTCAATCTAAAACGCGTAAGCGCCATATAGTACAAGCGCGTCAACTAGCAATGTTCTTTGCTAAAAAATACACCAAAGCATCTTTAGCGAGTATAGGTTCTCAGATTGGACAACGCGATCATGCCACGGTTTTGCATGCTTGTAAAACAGTTGATAACCTTTCATCAACAGATAAGCAATTTAGAAAGTACGTTGAAGATTTAGCGAAAAAGCTATCGCTATAAATTCCTTATTCAAATGACACGAATTTTAATGGTGTGTTTAGGCAATATCTGTCGTTCACCATTAGCCCATGGTATATTAGAATCCAAACTACCAAAGTCTAGTTTTTTTGTTGATTCTGCAGGTACTGCTGCCTACCACGCTGGCAACAAACCCGATCATAGATCTATTAATGTAGCCAATAAATACGGTATCGCAATTCACCAACAACGTGCACGACAATTTATTGCGTCCGACTTCGATACTTTTGATTATATCTTTGCTATGGATTCTTCAAATTATAACAATATTATAAGCTTAGCTAAGTCAAATGCAGATATTGGAAAAGTCAAATTATTCTTAGAAGAAAATCCTAATATCACAGATAAAAATGTCCCAGACCCATATTATGGTGGGGCAGACGGATTTGAACATGTTTATGAATTAATTTCTTCAACGTCAGAATTACTTGCAGAACGATTAAAACACAAACACTTATAAGCTCTTTCTTAACATTTGTTAATTTTTTGTAATTTAGTAACAGACTCCCTAGAACATTTGCTATGAAACTATTAACGACTGTGTTGTGCATCTTATGCTTCACTTTATCTTTTTCACAAGATCTAGAACTCGACTTATTTGCTTCTGGGTTTGATAGACCTGTTAACCTAAAACATGCCGGAGATGACCGTTTGTTTGTCATGGAACAAGATGGCATAATAAAAATCCTTAATGCCAATGGTACAACTGAAAGCACCAATTTTTTAGACATTGAATCCAGAGTTGGAAGCATTGGAAATGAGCAAGGATTATTAGGGCTTGCTTTTCACCCTAACTATGCAACAAATGGGTATTTTTTTGTGTATTACACTAACAATTCTGGTAATACTGTAGTTTCAAGATTTTCAAGAATTGGTATTAACCCTGAAATAGCGGATCCAAACTCAGAGCTTGTAATCCTTACATTTTCACAACCATTTAGTAATCATAATGGCGGTGAACTCCAATTTGGCCCTGATGCATACTTATACATTTCTAGTGGTGATGGTGGATCAGGTGGTGATCCTCAAAATAACTCACAGAACCTTACAAATTTACTTGGTAAATTATTAAGAATTGACGTCAACAATTCGACAGTATCCAACCCTTATGCTATTCCTGCAGATAATCCATTTGTAAGTAATGCTTCTGCTAGAGATGAAATCTGGGCCTATGGTCTTCGAAACGCCTGGAAATTTTCATTTGATAGTGGTAATAATGATTTATGGATAGCAGATGTTGGGCAAAACGCTATAGAAGAAATTAATCAAGTTTCGCACACCTTAGCTGGTCTTAATTATGGATGGAGATGTTACGAAGGAAATAATGCCTTCAATTTAAGTGGATGTCCTAATAGTAATACGCTTACCTTTCCGGTATCAGAGTATGCACACACAGGAGGTAGATGTTCTATTACTGGCGGTTATGTCTATCGTGGTAGTGTTTACCCTAATCTGGTCGGAAAATATTTCTTTGCAGATGTTTGCACCCAAGAAGTTGGATATTTAGCATTTGATAATGGTGTTTGGAACTCTACATTTGAAACGTTTTCAGGTGGCTTTGTTGCTTTTGGTGAAGCTAATAACGGTGAGTTGTTTGTTTCAACACTAGGTGGTAACATATTTAGGCTCACAGACGCTCTACTTAGTGTAGAAGATAATTCATTGAATTCGGTGTCAATTTTTCCAAACCCTACAAAGAATATTCTAAGTCTGGATTGTTCCAATCTAGCATATGATTCCTCAACAGAAATCAATATTTATGACCTTCAGGGAAAAATTGTAATGTCTAAATTTAGAACTGAAAACCCAATAAATACTATAGATATATCTGCTTTACAAAATGGTTTTTATATATTGAAAATTCAAACTAAAAACACTACACAACTCACTAAAAAGTTTGTCATTAATTAATTATGACCAAAAAACTCGGCGATTTATATCTTATTCCAACAAGGCTAGGAGATAATCCACCCTTGGAAGTATTACCAATTGCTATTAAGAAAGTAATTGAACATATTCATGATTATATTGTTGAGAATGAAAAAACAGCACGTCGATTTATTAAACGTGTATCACCAAGTAAATCTCAGCCAAAATTAAAACTCAGTGTATTAAACAAGTATACTACAGAAGGGGAACGACATACATTTTTAAATCCTTGCTTAGAAGGCACATCCATAGGATTATTGTCAGAAGCTGGATGCCCAGCCATTGCAGACCCTGGCTCTGATATTGTAGGTTTGGCGCATGAAATGAATATAAAAGTCATTCCTCTAGTTGGACCGTCATCCATAGTTTTAGCCTTAATGGCATCAGGTATGAATGGTCAAAGCTTTTGTTTTAATGGGTATCTTCCAATTGATAAATCTGAACGCAAATCTAAAATCAAGACTCTCGAACGTTTGTCTTCTGATCAAAATCAGGCGCAAATTTTTATAGAGACTCCTTACAGAAACATGAAGTTATTAGAGGATCTAATGAACACATTACAGCCTAGTACGAGAGTCTGTGTTGCTTGTGACCTTACCCTTCCAACGGAGTTCATTAAAACAATGCCTGCTAAGAGCTGGAAATACAGCAAAGAAGATTTTCACAAAAGACCAGCAATTTTCATAATTCAAAAAGACTAAAGTCTGGCCTTCGCTTTTTTGTTAGGCTCAATTATTGACGTATCATAGCCAGAAAACTTTCTCATATAATACTTAACCGTAGAACCATAAGCATCCGCAAAATTGTTTGCACCATAGCTACGTAAAAACTTTTTAACGCTTCCTGGCCCAGCCAAGTGAGCAGCTGCTAAAATACCAGATTCCGTAATTTCTACACCTCCTATAAACTCGCCATCAAAACGCTTAATGTCATTTCTTAATATCCATTTATTGCGAGATGCATTTGCAATGAATGCTTTTTCTTGTAGTTCTGGATTATGCAAAAACTGATTTGGTGTATAAATACCAATAAGCTTCAACGTTTCAGATCCAAATTGGTACTTTCCTAAATAACCTAAGGTATTAACCGTAAAATAATCTCCTTGAGACTCTTTAAAAGCCAAAGCCTCTTTAAAACCTTCAAAAGACTTTCCTAAATGTGGAGTGAAAATTGTCGCATTAGTTTTGTGATCTTCAGCCATAGCCAGCTCAGCTGAAATGTTATAATTAAGATCTAAACCTTCAGTAGAATACAATTTAGAATCTAAATTAGAATCTGGGTATAATGCCAGTGCAATAAGCAAACAAATTACAAATGGCAAAACTATATTCTTAATGCTATCTTTATTCATAACAGCCAATTTTAAATTTATAAGGCGGTCCCCTTTTTGCCTAATAAAATTCGCGTGCAAATATACAACTAATTTTTAATTATTGAAAATCAGACTGTTAAGCTTTGTTAAAAGTTGTTAAAAGTAGAAATAATGCAGCTTTACACGACCTTTGCTATTCAGCTCTATTGCTGGAAAAGGCACCTTAATAAAGTTAAAAACATCAAATATTGTTTTTAAGAAGCGAGAATTTGTTCTGATTTTCGATAAATCAATATCTAAACTGAGATAATATTGCCTAACTCTATTTTCATTTTGGTCGGAGTCATCATTAGCGTTTCCAGTAAGCATACCCTCTGCACCGTAGCCAAAAGCTAAATTGAGCCAATTAGGAATCTTTTCCGATTTAATAAACGACTTAATATTAGCACTAAGCCAATACGTTTGACCATTGTAGTCCTTCAAAATCTCTTCAAATAGACCATTGCCAAGTTGATCTGGTCTTTCTTGAGCAAATTGTGTTCTATGAAAGGAATATTTTAAAACTACCCTTTGCTCCTGCCATAACAACTCTTGCCCAACGTACAACCCAGTTCCAAATGTATTTGCTAACATATCAGTCCAGGAAAAACCCCATTCTTCAGAAAAGCCATCCATTACTTCTACAGCAGTTAAAAAGCCTAATCCTAATGTAGACCCATATAATAATTGATCTTGCTTAGAAACTCCTGCCCAATTTAATGTTTGAGCGCCAATTCTACCCAATTGATAGGATGAAAACACATGACCCAACTTATCCATCTGTAACCATTCCTCACCATCATCAATAGTTTTGAATTTTGAACGCGGATAATCAGCGTACCATAATTGATCCAAACCAATTAAGGTTATGGTGGCCAATGAAGCCTCTGTAATGACGACTGTATTACGTCGGGGTACATTCAAAGAATCACTTGGCTTTAAAAACCTAGAAACATTTGACTGAGCAATTAAGGAACTAGAAGTACACAATAAAAAAATAACACTATGGCATTTTAACCATTTCAATACTTACCTATTTATTCCTTGACTAGACAGATAGCGCTGATATTCCCTTGCATTATTGTTGTGTTGCGCTAATGTTTTTGCAAACTTATGATAACCAACACGTTTTGCATCTGCAGCAAAATAGAAGTAATCATGCTTTTCAGGATTTAAAACAGCGTTTATGGCCGACAAATCAGGCATAGCAATTAATCCTGGTGGCAGACCTGCATTTTTATAGGTATTGTAAGGTGAATCAATCTCTTTATGCACATTTAACACACGTCTAATAACAGTGTTTTTATACTCAGGTAATTGGTATGCCGCAAATTTAAGGGTTGGATCAGCATCTAATTTCATTCCAATACGAAGACGATTTAAATAAACTCCAGCAACACGAGGTTGTTCATCTGCTTGTTTTGATTCTTCATAAACGATAGATGCCAAGGTTACTACCTCATCTAGAGTAAGATTTAATGCCTTGGTTTTTGCACGTCTAGAGTCATTCCAAAATCGATCATATTCTTTTAACATCTTATCTCTAAATCCTTCAGCCGAGGTATTCCAGAAAAACTCATAACTGTTGGGTAAATACATACCCAAAGCCGTTGCCTGGGAAAATCCGTTTTCTTTAAGAAAAGTTGTGTCTGTCATAGCAGTAATTAACGCTATACTATCCGCTTCAATCTGCGAACCAATTCTTCCTGCCAATGCTTCTAAACTATGTTGATTGTTAAATGCAATTTTTAAAGGCACATTTTTACTTCTAATGGAATTAATAATCTCATTATTGTTCATTCCGTTTGAAATCGCAAATCGTCCCGCTTTAATATTATTCACATATTTTTTTTGCTGTGCCAAGGCATCAAAAGAATCCATATCCTCAAGTAATGGCTCTAGTTGTTGTCTTACTTGGAGATAGTTGGCACCTGAAGGTATTTCTATATATAAAACCTCATCTTTAAACTTAGTATTTGGCTCAAACATAGCTCCATAAATGTAGTATGCTATTACTCCAAAAATCACCAATCCTATCAAGGCTATAGCCCAAAGTATCTTCTTGATATACATAGCTTATGTATTAATACGTTGTAAAATATATTCATTATAGAACTCCTGTCCATCATAACTCCAGTCTTCTTTCAATCCTATTTTTTTAAAACCATTGCCTTCAAATAACTTTAAACTAGCTTCATTTCCTTCTGAAATATTAGCATATACCTGATGCAGTTGCAATACTTTAAAACAATAGTTTATCAGAAGACTTAAAGCTTCTTTACCATAACCACTATTTCTTTTTAAATGGTCTTTAATTAAAATACCAATTCCTGCTCTTCTATTCTTAAAATTAAAATCAAAAACGTCAATTAGGCCAACGGTATTGTTATCGTTAGTACAAATTGCTAAACGTAATTGCTTAGCTTCAAAAATATCTTGTTTAGCATTTTCAAGATACTGCTTTATTAAAAATCGGGAATAAGGTGCTTGAGTATCACTCAATTCCCAGAATGAAGTATCATTCTCAACCTCATAAACAAAGTTAAGATCTTCTGGCTCAAGAGCTCTAAGATAAATGTGGTCACCTTTTAAACTTACCATTGCAATTCGCCTTTAAAAACTTGTTTAGCAGGACCAATTAACCAAATATTTTGATAACCATTTACATCGGTATCAAACTTCACTTTTAACTCTCCACCTTGAGTTTTTAGAATTACTTTATTGGTTGTTGTTTTTGCAGTCTTATGCATGGCTAGTGCCACCGCTGTAACTCCAGTACCACAAGATAAGGTTTCATCTTCTACTCCTCGTTCATAGGTTCTAACTGCAAATCGATCTGAAGAAATTTGTTCAACAAAATTTACATTGCTACCAGCTTTTCCATATGGTTTGCCATGGCGTATAGAAGCACCTTTGAGCTTTACATCCAAATCTTGAATATTGGAAACCATTTCTACATGATGCGGAGAACCAGTATCTAAAAAGACATGATTTTCAAAAGAAGTAATTGCATCTACGTTCTGCATCTGCAATTCTACCATGTCATTATCAATTTTTGCTTTGTGTAATCCATCAATAGCAATAAACTCGGTATCTCTATCCACAATACCTAGAAAATGTGCAAAAGCACTGATGCAGCGACCACCATTACCACACATGCTACTTTCGTTGCCATCAGCATTGAAATACACCATCCTAAAATCAGAATTTTTGTCATTCTCTAATAGGATAAATCCGTCCGCCCCAATGCCAAATCGTCGATCACATAGTTCTGCAATACGTTTGGTATCATTTTTGTTAATAACATCTAAACGATTATCAACGATGATAAAATCATTTCCAGTGCCTTGGTATTTGTAAAACGGTATGCTCATATCTGGTTGACAAATATAAGAATATTAGACTGTAAAACGAGCTGTTAAAAGGCCGTTAAAGTTGACGTTAAATAGTCGTTAAAATAGATTTGAAAATCAATAAATACATAAATTTAGTCGTTAAACAATTAAACTTAAATTATCTGAAATTATGAAGAAGATTTTAATGTTATTAAGTGTGTCTGTATTAGGTGGTGTATTAACTTTAGGTGGCTATAAGCTTTTTATCGAAGAAAAAAATAGTCAGACAGCCGTTGAGCAAGTTTCAGAACTACCAATTTTCGTACCTACAAACGCAACAACGGATAGTTCATCTATAATTGCGCCCAATTTTGTTGATGCAGCAGAAAAATCCTTAGATGCTGTGGTACACGTAAAAAATACAGCCATTGTCTCGGCTCCCACAACTATGTCTGATTTCTTTTTTGGCCGCAGTCAACCAAGAGCTCAAGTGGGTACTGGCAGCGGTGTTATAATTTCTCCAACAGGATATATTGTAACGAATAATCACGTGATCCAAAATGCGAATGAAATAAGTATTACTTTAAATGACAACAAAACTTATATGGCAGAACTTGTTGGGACTGATGAGGCTACCGATATTGCCCTGATTAAAATTGAAGCAGATAAAGACTTACCGTTTATGGCATTTGGGGATTCTGACAGCGCTAAAATTGGTGAATGGGTATTAGCCGTTGGTAATCCTTTTAATTTAAACTCTACAGTAACAGCTGGTATTATCAGTGCTAAATCGAGAGATTTAAGTGGTAGAAACACACAGTCCTTTATTCAAACCGATGCAGCAGTGAATCCTGGTAATTCTGGCGGAGCTTTAGTAAATACCAATGGTGATCTTATTGGTATTAATACAGCAATTTCCTCAAGGGATGGATCTTATATTGGCTATTCTTTTGCTGTACCGAGTAATATTACTCGTAAGATTGTAAATGATATCATGGAATATGGTAACGTACAAAACGGCATATTAGGTGTTGTTGGTGGCGCCTTAAATAGTAAGTTTGCTCAGGAAAATGGATTAGACATCGCAGAAGGCTTCTATGTAAGTGAAGTTACCGAAGATACTGGAGCCGAAAAGGCAGGTATCCAATCTGGAGATATAATTAGAAAAATTGATAATGTTGAAATCAGTAAGTTCTCAGATTTAACAGGTTATCTAAAAACTAAAAGTCCAGAGGATGTTGTGAATGTGACTTTAATAAGAGATGGGGAAGAAGAAATTGTTCCTGTAACACTTCTAAAACCATCAATCGCTATCCTACAACCTATAGGAAAGTTGCGAAATACAACAAAAAAAGATTTAGAAAAATATAATATCGATTATGGAGTTAAAATCTCCGAGTTTTACGAGGACTACAAATCCGATTGGTATAATGCAGGTGTACAAGAAGGTAGTATCGTAACAAAAATTAATGGTAAAAAACTTTTCTCTGTTGATGATGTACAAAACGCAGTTAAAACTAGAAGTTTTAATAAGCCACTTTTAATTGAAGTAATAAATAAAGAAGGTGAAAAAGTAGTTTATAGTTTTAGGTAAATGACCTTAAAATTGTTTTAAAATAACCCTTTAAAGTGTAATTCTTTGAAGGGTTTTTATTTTCGGTAAAATGTACTACGAAAACGTTTGAAATATGTATTTTTGCGCCAAATTAAACACCAACAAACCAAAACAAAATGGGTTTTAACGACACTTACGAAAAAGAGTTAGCGTTTCAAGCCGATCGTCGCAGAGCAACGGTCGAATTTATTAAAACTGTGAGCGACCTTTGGTACGACAATTCCATTGAGCTCGTTCTCTTCAGAAATCAATTAATGGATAGAAAAGTGAGCGAAATTTTAAATCTGCATGAATATGCAGGTGAATTTGTTCAGAAACCAATATCAATTTTTGATTCTGTCGAAATTGCACAAGCCATTAAAAAACTTAACCTTCCCCCTGCTAAACTAGACATTGGTAAACTGACCTACGAGTATCATCTAGAAGATCAGAAATATGAAAATGCGACGGCTTTTGTTGCTTCCAAATTAGTTGACGCAAAAAAATCCAAAAATATTGAACCAAAAGATGTTATACTCTATGGCTTCGGTAGAATTGGAAGACTAGTTGCGCGCGAATTAATGACACGCACAGGTAAAGGCAATCAATTAAGATTGAGAGCCATCGTAACTCGTGGTGAGATTAACAAAACTGTCTTAGAAAAGCGTGCTTCATTACTAAGAAACGATTCTGTTCATGGAGATTTCTCTGGAATGGTAAATGTTGATATTAAAAACAGTGCATTAATTATTAATGGTACTACAGTTAATGTTATCTCAGCAAATGCACCAGAGGATATCGACTATACTAAATATGGTATTAGTAATGCGCTTGTTATTGATAACACAGGTGCATTTAGGGATGATAAAGCACTGGCTAGACATTTAAAGGCTAAAGGTGTAAGTAAGGTTCTGCTTACGGCACCAGGAAAAGGAATTCCTAATATCGTACATGGAGTTAATCACCTAGAATATAATCCTGATAAAGTTCATATTTTCTCAGCAGCATCTTGTACGACTAATGCTATCACACCAGTACTAAAAGCTATTGAAGATTCCTTCGGTGTCAAATCTGGACACTTAGAAACCATTCACGCATATACAAACGACCAGAACTTAGTAGATAATTTCCATAATAAATACAGACGCGGTAGAGCCGCCGGATTAAATATGGTAATTACTGAGACTGGAGCTGGAAAGGCGGTAAGTAAAGCATTGCCTTCTTTAGAAGGAAAGTTAACATCTAATGCCATTAGAGTACCTGTTCCAAATGGATCTCTCGCTATTCTGAACTTAGAATTAGATAAAAAGACTTCAGTCGAAAGTCTCAATACCATAATGAAAAAATATGCGCTCGAAGGCGATTTAGTTGAGCAGATTAAATACGAAATGAGCGATGAACTCGTTTCTAGTGATATCGTTGGGAGTTCTGCACCTTCAATCTATGATAGTAAAGCTACAATTGTGAGAACAGACGGCAAAAATGCTATCCTATATATATGGTATGATAACGAATATGGTTATAGTCATCAAGTCATTAGACTTGCAAAATATATTTCTAAGGTAAGACGATACGCTTACTATTAGAATACTACTTGAAATGGTTAGAAAAAATCTTGTCTTTAGGCAGGATTTTTTCGTTTTATGTTAAGGTTGATAAAAGAAAGGTGCTTTAACGCAACCCAATTGCATTTTTTGCATCTTAGTATAAATTAAATCATTTAATCTTACTATGAAAAAGCCTGTTCTATTCATTACAATACTGAGTCTACTTATTTTTCAGGCTTGTATTGGCTGGGGAAGTGATGATGCCATCATCGAACCTGAACCCTTTAATAATTATGAACCTGTGGTTATGCAACGTAGTGCTTTTGAAACCACAACCATTTTCGAATCTATACCTAGAACCATCGAAAACTCAGGAAAAATTTATGTGAAAGATGACCTTATTTTTATAAACGAAATTAATAAAGGGTTCCACTTTATTAATAATGCTAACCCAAGCAATCCGGTTAATGTTGGATTTGTTCAAGTATTAGGCTCTTCTGACCTCAGCATAAAAGGAAATGTTTTTTATGCAAATAATGCTACAGATTTAATTGCTTTTACTATTGATGAAAACAATCAATCCTTAACCATTACCAAACGCCTGGAAAATGTATTTCCTCAAATTTGGACACCAAACGGACCAGGCTTCTACAGCGTTGCACCAAACGAGATAATAATAGATTGGGAACTCATAAATTAAGCGCCATGAAAAGACTATATTTAATTTTAGCATTGGTTCTATTAGCATGTAGTTCTGATAGCACGTCATCAAACGATTCAGCAACCTTAAACGAATCTAGTGGTCAAGGTGGGTCCTTAGCGCGCTTTGCCATTTATCTCGATTATCTTTTTGTAGTAGACGACACGAATCTAAATGTGTTTAGCATAACCGATCGAGAAAATCCTGTACAAGTTAATACGATAGCAATTGGGTGGAATATCGAAACCCTATTTAATTATAAGAATTACCTCTATATGGGTTCGCGTAATGGTATGTATATTTATAATATCGATAATCCTGAAACTCCAACATATGTTTCAGATGTGGAACACTTTACAGCTTGTGATCCAGTAGTTGCTAATGACACACATGCCTTTGTGACCTTACATACCAATATAGGTTGCGGTACTGATATAAATGTTTTAGAAATATATGATGTCACTGAGGTCACAAATCCGATTTTAATTTCTTCTAGAAATTTAACAAAGCCTATCGGTCTAGGTCTCTATGGCAATTACCTTTTTGTTTGTGATGATGAAGTTAAGGTGTTTGATGTTTCGAATCCAGAAAATTCGAGCTTAGTAACTTCGGTAGACGTTAATGCATTTGATGTAATTATTAATCAAGGCCGCTTAATTTTAATTGGAGAAAATGGGCTTTACCAGTACAATTTAGATCACACTAATATCACAAATATCAGTCATTTAAGTACGATAAACATCTAACTAGTTATTTGTAATCGTATATACATAGCCTTGCAGAATTGTAAGGCTATTTGTTTGATAATTTATATATGATATGCTCATAAAATCATTATCTTGGCACTTAATTAATCACTCAACCAAAACTAAATTAAGAATGAATTTCTTAACAAAAATCACTGCAGTTCTTTTAGTGACGTTAAACCTACAAACTGTTTCTTCACAAAAAAATACCAACACTACCGAGGAGCAATACTCGCTTAATAGTGGCAATATTGATAGCCAATTTGAATATATTTTTAGAAAGTCTGGAAACTTTAAAGGTACCAATGGACAACCTTATGAGGCTGTTAAACAAGTTTGGCTATTAAAATTAAAAGCCAATGTGCTCGACTCCTTAAAAACTACGTATAAAGATTTGGCCGATTCTGAAGCCACCGTTGCTAATCAAGTAAAAGAAATTGAGGATTTAAAATCCAAATTAGGGAATACCCAAACCACCTTAGATCAAACTAACTTAGAAAAGAATAATATGGCTTTACTAGGTATGCAAACATCTAAGACCAACTATAATGTAACTATGTGGAGCATCATTGCTGCATTAACAGCACTACTGTTGTTCTTTATTTATAAGTTTAAAAACTCAAATTCTTTAACCAGACAAGCTAAGCTGAAACTTGAAGAAATAGAAACAGAATTTGACGAACACAGACGTGTAGCGCTAGAACGTGAGCAAAAAGTAAGACGTCAATTACAAGATGAGATTAATAAACACAAGGCGTAAATCATCGAAACACAAAATATAGAAATCCGCAAAACTCCTCTGCGGATTTTTTATGAGCTATATTCAATTAAATATAAGTTTATTCATAATTAGAAAACGAGCTTATGAAAAAAGCCACTTGGATCTTATGTGTTTTACTAATAAGTTCGTGTGCATGGTTTGAAAAAGAAACAAAAACAATTGATTTAATCGATGATATCAAAATAATCACGCAAAGTGACGGTATGTCTAATGGTTTTTCTATCTCCCATTTCAAAAATGATACTGAATGGAATCCAATAATTAATGATTGTAAAACCATTTTATTTGATTCTATACATCGTAAGGTCTATGTAAAATCTCAAATCTTCAAAGATAAATTCAAGTATGATATGATCCTATTCAATGCCATAACAGACCAAAATTCTTATAAAGTTATTGATATTTTAAAGCATGAATTTTTATTAAAATTAAACAATTGTAAACAATGCAAGCCCTATGAATATTCAGAATTCTATTAAAATCTATTTATTATTCATTTTTTGATAGTTTATCTTGATTTCCACAATTAAACCTAACTTTGCAATCTATTTAACCAAATTATGCGCATTGATATTATTACTGTTTTACCTGAGTTATTAAAAAGTCCATTTGAAGCCTCTATTCTAAAGCGTGCTATTGATGCTAACTTAGTAGAAGTGCATTTTCACAACTTAAGAGATTACACAACAGACAATTACAAATCTGTTGATGACTACCAATTTGGTGGTGGTGCAGGAATGGTGATGTCTGTAGAACCTATAGATAAATGCATTACTAGTTTACAAGCAGAGCGTAAATACGATGAGATTATTTATATGACTCCTGATGGTGAGCGTTTAAATCAAAGCATCGCTAACCAAGTATCGCTTAAAGAAAACATCATTATTCTTTGTGGCCATTACAAAGGTGTAGATCAGCGCGTACGAGACAAATTTATTACGAGAGAGATTTCTATTGGTGATTATGTGCTGTCAGGTGGAGAGTTAGGAGCTGCTGTATTATGCGATGCTGTAATACGTTTAATTCCCGGAGTATTAGGAAATGAAACCTCTGCGCTAACAGATTCATTTCAAGATAACTTGTTGGCACCACCTATATATACAAGACCTAGAGAGTATAAAGGTATGAAGGTACCAGATGTTTTATTCAGTGGTAATTTTGGTGAAATTGAAAAATGGAGAGAAGAACAAGCTTACCAACGCACTAAGGAAAGACGACCTGATCTACTCGATGAGTAAGACCATTTAAAAATGATATCTTAAAAATTGTCAATTTCCAATTAATAGTTATCTTTGCAGCCACTTTAGATTAACCTCTGGCGAAAATCGTGAATGTTGGTTTGAAGCAACCATAATAAAAAAAGAAAACATGGATTCTTTAGTAAAATTTGTACAAGACGAATTTGTAACCAAAAAAGACCTTCCAGAATTTAGCGCAGGTGATACTATTACTGTGTATTACGAGATTAAAGAAGGAAACAAAACACGTACACAGTTCTTCAAAGGTGTTGTTTTACAGCGTAAAGGCAGTGGGACTTCAGAAACATTTACTATTCGTAAGATGTCAGGTACAATTGGTGTAGAGCGTATCTTCCCAGTAAACTTACCAGCATTACAGAAAATTGAAGTTAACAAGCGTGGTAAAGTACGTAGAGCACGTATCTTCTATTTTAGAGGTCTTACTGGTAAAAAAGCAAGAATTAAAGAAGTTAGACGATAAGCTAACGACCATACAAAAACAAAAAGCCTTCGAAATCGAAGGTTTTTTTATGCCTATAATTAAGTGAATTGTTTGGTGAAGGAAGTAAGATTTTTTATTGTCTTATAAAGAAGAACATTACAACCAAGCCTTAGTTAAGCTTTGTATTTTATTCTGAAGTAAAAAATAGAAAAAAGGCATTTTAATTTTAATTAATTCATTTGATTATTTCATCTTTATTAACCATTGTTAATAACTGTGGTTTATAAGTTGTGTATATCTAAATCCTTAAAAAATTTGGATATTCGTAATGTAAGTATAAATTAGCTAAATAATTAACAACAAACAGTGTTTGGTTTTGAAAGATATTTTGAATTTATGTTAAATTGTAATAAAGTAACGTTCTTTATATATTGAGATTGTTTTTTGAGGTTGGTGAGCCGCTTGTGTACGCAAGTAAGGTGTAACTGATCATGAAGCTGGTGTTTTGTGGTATGTTTCGGCAGGTTATTAAATATTAGTGGAAAGCCTTGAAGAAGTAGCGGAAGCGAAAGTGAACGTGAAAAGGATGGGCAGTGTTTTTGGACATATGAGACGCGCAAGCGAATGATAAATAAGGAAATATCAAGAAAAACGAATCTTAAGAAGCGTAGTAGTATCAGGTCAATACATTTTGAAAGGTATGAAACGTTTCACCGAAGCGGGAACCCTTGAACCGAAAAGGATGGTGGCGCAAGCCGCACAGCTGAGTTAGTGAAAGCTAAATAGGGCACGTTAGTACTGTTTCAAGAAAAGCCATGTCAGCACAGATGTATTTCTGAGGGATATGGCTTTTTGTTTTTATAGACCCTGATATCTTTATATTTGTAGTATGGATTTACCTTTAATCGATAGTAAGACATTTACTAATAAAGACTACACATCTACTATCTTAAATAAAGCAGAATACAGCTACTGCACATTTACACAATGTAATTTTGAGAATTCAGATATTTCTAACATTGTATTCTTAGAGTGTGAATTTGTAGAATGTAATCTAAGCAATGTCAATTTAAAGCACACAACATTTAACGATGTTATCTTTTCTAGCTGTAAACTCGTTGGTCTCAATTTTAAAGATATTAGCCAATTCTTAATGGCATTTCAGTTTAACAAATGTAATCTCAATCTGAGTTCTTTCTCAGAAATGACAATTAACAAAACAAAGTTTAAAGACTGTAAGTTGCAACAAGTAGATTTTAGTTTAACTGAAGCTAAATTCTGCAGTTTCGATCATTGCGATCTTGAAAATACCATATTTGAAAACACCAATCTTCAAAAGTCTGATTTTTCGTCTGCCTTTAACTTCAGCATTCATCCTGCTATCAATAATTTAAAAGAAACACTATTTTCAAAAGACAATCTTATTGGCTTGCTAAAACCCTTTGAAATTCAGATAAAATAGCATTCACAAAATGTCGCAGTTCATTTTGTCAAATTCTTAATTTTTTATCCTTGCTCTTGCTAATCTCTCACTGTTATAACTAAAGCAATTTTGTATATTTGCACAGCTTAAAAATAAGCCTAAGCACGATCAATATATTTTCATATCCTATGACAAAAACAGCAAAGATTGTTTATACAAAAACAGATGAAGCGCCAGCATTAGCAACGCGCTCATTTTTACCTATTGTTCAATCCTTTACCAAGTCTTCTGGCATTACCTTAGAAATCAAAGACATTTCACTAGCAGCAAGAATTTTAGCTGTTTTTCCAGATTTTCTAACAAACGACCAAAAAGTTAATGATGCTCTAGCTGAGTTAGGCCAATTGGCAAAAACTCCAGAAGCTAATATTATTAAGTTACCAAACATAAGTGCTTCAATTCCTCAGTTAACAGATGCTATAGAGGAGTTACAGTCAAAAGGATACAAACTACCGGATTATCCAGAAGATCCTAAAACTGACGAAGACAAAGACATTAAGGCGCGTTATGATAAGATTAAAGGGAGTGCGGTAAATCCGGTTTTAAGAGAAGGTAACTCGGACCGTCGTGCACCAAAGGCTGTTAAAAATTACGCAAAGAAGAATCCTCATAGCATGGGAGCATGGAGTTCGGACTCAAAAACTCATGTTGCGACTATGTCTCAAGGCGATTTTGCGCATAATGAAACTTCGGTTACTATTAATGAGGCCACAACTGTTAAGATTGTACATACAGACAAGAACGGAAATACGACCATTTTAAAAGACAATTTAGACTTATTAGCAGGTGAAATTATTGACACCACATATATGAGTAAGGCAGCATTATTAAATTTCTTAGAACAAGAAATTAAAGATGCTAAGGATCAGGATGTATTACTGTCACTTCATATGAAGGCTACCATGATGAAAGTTTCAGATCCAATCATTTTTGGTCACGCGGTAAGAACATTTTTTAAATCTGTATTTGATAAATATGCTGAGACTTTTGAAGAGATCGGTATAGACCCAAATAACGGTTTTGGAGATATCTTAGATAATATTAATGAGTTACCAGAAGCAAAGCGTAAAGAAATTGAGGCCGAAATCAATGCTTCTTTAAATAATGGACCTGACTTAGCTATGGTTAATAGCGATAAAGGCATTACCAATTTACATGTTCCGAGTCATGTTATCATTGATGCTTCGATGCCAGCGATGATCAGAACATCCGGACAAATGTGGAATAAAGAAGGTCAGCAACAAGATACTAAAGCTATCATTCCAGATAGTAGTTACTCCGGTGTTTACATTGCAACTATAGACTTCTGTAAAAAACATGGTGCTTTTGACCCAACAACGATGGGAACTGTTCCAAATGTAGGTTTAATGGCCCAAAAAGCTGAAGAGTATGGCTCTCATGATAAGACGTTTGAAATTACTTCGGATGGCAAAATAGAAGTTATTGATGCTTCAGGAAAGGTCTTAACTACTCACAATGTCGAAACTGGTGATATTTGGAGAATGTGTCAGGTTAAAGATGCACCTGTTCAAGATTGGGTAAAGTTAGCAGTTACAAGAGCTAGAGCTTCTCAAACGCCTGCTGTTTTCTGGTTAGATGAAAATCGTTCTCATGATGCTGAACTTATCAAAAAAGTTAATCAGTATTTACCAAATCATAATACTGAAGGATTAGATATTAGAATCCTTGCTCCTATCCAAGCTACTAATTATACCCTAGAGCGTGTTAAGGCAGGACAGGACACCATATCAGTAACTGGTAATGTTTTAAGAGATTACTTAACTGATTTGTTCCCTATTTTAGAATTAGGAACTAGTGCTAAAATGCTTTCTATTGTTCCATTAATGAATGGTGGTGGGTTATTTGAGACAGGAGCTGGTGGATCTGCACCAAAGCACGTTCAGCAATTTGTAGAGGAAAATCATTTACGATGGGATTCCCTAGGTGAATTCTTAGCTTTAGCAGTATCATTAGATCATTACGGTGAAGTTAATAACAATACAAAAGCTAAAGTTTTAGGGGAAGCATTAGATGAGGCTACTGAAAAGCTTTTAGAAAATAAAAAGGGGCCTTCTCGTAAAGTAAACGAATTAGATAATCGTGGAAGTCATTTTTATCTGGCTTTATATTGGGCAGAAGCGCTTGCTAATCAAGATAAGGATGGAGAGTTAAAAGCTGAATTCGCTGAAATACATACCCAAATGGCAGCGCAACAAGATTCCATTGTTAAAGAGTTACTTGATTGCCAAGGAAATGCGGTTAATATTGATGGTTATTATTTACCGGATGAAAAATTAACCAGCAGTGCAATGCGACCGAGCAAGACACTGAATTCAATATTAAACTAAACTTATGTTAAAAGAGCTTCAATAAAATTGAAGCTCTTTTCTTATTCAATAACTTTGTGTAACAATCAATCATAACAGTCGTTCAATCAAAACAAAGCACATCACCGAAAACATAATTATTTGATTATGAACATACCGATGAGAGTACTGATACTCTTTCTTTTTTTATGCCCGCTTGCGATTTTATCCCAAGAAAAATATACACTTAGTGGTACAATAACAGATAGTCAAAGTAATGAAACCTTAATTGGTGTTAATATTCTTATTCCGGAAATTAATTCTGGTACTATGACTAATGAATATGGCTTCTACTCTATTACCTTACCAAAGGGAACCTATAAAGTTCAACTCAGTTATTTAGGATTCCAGACCTTAACAGAAACTATTGTTTTAGATAAAAATATTACACAAAACTTTAAGTTAAGTGAAGCAGCAGAGAGTCTCGATGAAGTAATTATTACCGAGAATATTGAAGAATTAAACATTAGAAAACCTCAGATGAGTGTCAATGCGCTTTCTATTAATACCATAAAGCAGATGCCTGTGGTACTTGGAGAGGTGGATGTCATAAAATCGATAACACTCTTACCTGGTGTAACCAATGCAGGTGAAGGATCTTCAGGGTTTAACGTAAGAGGTGGTGCTGCAGACCAAAATTTAATACTCTTAGACGAAGCGACAATATTTAATTCATCGCATTTATTCGGTTTCTTTTCTGTATTTAATCCAGATGCCATAAAAGATATTAAATTATACAAAGGTGGGATTCCTGCAAAATATGGTGGACGCGTTTCTTCTGTACTAGACATTTATCAAAAAGAAGGTAATAGCAGTGAATTTCATATGAATGGTGGTATTGGTTTAATATCGAGTCGTCTTTTAGCAGAAGGCCCCATTAAAAAGGATAAAGGTTCTTTTTTATTTGGTGGCAGAAGTAGTTATGCGCATTTATTTTTACCCTTATTCGATTTAGATAATGTCGCCTATTTCTATGATTTAAATACTAAATTAAGTTATAGATTAAATGATAGTAATAGTGTTTTCTTATCTGGTTACTTCGGTAGGGATGTGTTTGAATTAGCCGATAGCTTTGAAAACACCTACGGGAATACTGTAGTTAACTTTAGATGGAATCATTTATTCTCAGATAAATTGTTTTCAAATCTTTCCTTGATTTATTCGGATTACTACTATGGCTTAAAACTTGACTTTGTTGAATTTGATTGGGAATCAGGTATTAGAAATTTCAATATTAAATACGATTTTAAACACTACATCAGTAACAACTTCAAATTAGAGTATGGTTTAAATAGTATATACTACAAATTCAATCCAGGGGAAATTAACCCAACAACTGAAAGCTCAGGAATTAATCCATTTAAACTTATTGATAAATATGCCTTTGAAAACGCGATTTACTTAGACGCTGAACATAGACTTAGTGATAAGCTATTTGTAAGTTACGGAGCAAGACTCAGTACCTTTCATCGTTTAGGCCAAGATGAATTAAATAGTTACGAAAACAACAATCCTGTTATTTTTAATGAAGATCTTGGTATTTATGAAAAAGCTACACCAACTGGTGTAGAGACTTTTAATCGTAGTGATGTTATTGAGTCGTTTGCTAATATAGAACCTCGTTTTGCACTGGCCTATCAGCTGAACGAGTATTCATCACTTAAGGCAAGTTATAATAGAATGAGTCAGTATCTTCATCTGTTATCAAATACAAACTCACCTACACCTTTGGATGTCTGGACACCTAGCGGAAAGTATGTAAAGCCTCAATTGTTGGACCAAGTTGCTTTAGGATATTTTAGAACATTTAATAATAATGAATATTCTTTAGAAGTTGAAGGATTTTTCAAGACCATTCAAAATAGAATTGATTATATCGATGGTGCTAATTTAATTGCCAATAATGCAATTGAACAAGTTATTCTAAATGGTGAAGCCAGAGCTTACGGTATGGAAGTATTGCTAAGAAAAAACGAAGGAAAGCTTAAAGGATGGTTAGCATATACGCTTTCTAAATCTGAGCAAAGAACTCCAGGTAGAACCTCAATTGAAACGGGTATTAATAATGGCAACTGGTATTTTACACCTTTTGATAAGACCCATGATATTTCCTTGACTGCCAGTTATGAGCTAAATAAAAAATGGTCTTTTAGTTCTAATTTTTTGTTTCAAACAGGACAGCCTGCGACATTTCCGAATGGACAATATGAGTATAATGGAATTATCATTCCTAGTTATGAGGCTCGTAATTCAAGTCGTTTACCCGCATACCATCGTTTAGACGTTTCAGTTAACTACAATCCCAAACCCGATAGTGATAAACGATTCAAAGGCCAATGGGTTTTTGGTATATACAATATTTACAATAGAAGAAACGCTGCTAACATATCATTTAGAGAAAATAGAACGTCAGGAACCAATGAGGCAGTTAGGCTAGCTATTTTTGGCATTGTTCCTTCTATTTCTTATAATTTTAAATTTTAGATCCGATGAAAAAGTTTATTTTTTTAATGTTTTCTATATGCCTTGTCACAAACTGTGAAGATGTGATAGATGTTGATCTGAATACAGCAGAACCACGTCTTGTAATTGATGCTTCTATTAATTGGTTTAAAAATACAACAGGAAATCAACAAAGTATAAAACTAAGTCTAACTGCACCCTTCTTTGACAATGAAGTGCCACCTGCAAATGGTGCCTTAGTTCAGATAACTGATTCTAATGCTAATGTCTATAGTTTTGTTGAGGACGGAACAACTGGCATTTATAAAAACTATAATTTCACACCCATTATTGATGAAACTTACACGCTTAATATTGTTTATGACGGTGAAACTTACACTGCTGTAGAGACATTGAAGTCTGTAGTACCTATCGACTTTGTGGAACAAAATAATGAAGGTGGGTTTACCGGGGAAGATATTGAGTTAAAGGCATTTTATACTGATCCAGCAAATATTGAAAATTACTATTTCTTTGAATTTATTGCGCCAATTGGATTAGTCCCTTCACTAGAGGTGTATGAAGACCGATTCACAGATGGGAATCAAATATTTGGTTTTTATTCAGAAGAAGAATTGGAATCTGGTATGGAAGTAAAAATAAGAAACTATGGTATATCTGAACGGTTTTATCAATTTATGTTTATTCTTCTACAACAAGGTGGAGAACAAGATGGGGGGCCTTTTGAAACACAACCAGCTACAGTAAGAGGTAATTGTGTTAATACTACCAATCCTGAGAACTTTCCTTTTGGCTATTTTAGGTTATCTGAAGTCGATGAGTTAATCTACACTGTTGAATAACTCATTTTACCTTGAGAAATTCATTATTTTTATATCATGAATTTCGAAAAGGTTACAGAAAAAGACTCCTATTATAATGATCTTGAAAACATGTCAGTTAATGAAATCATAACTCATATTAATACGGAAGATAAGAGTGTTCCTATTGCCGTAGAAACAGCGCTCCCACAAATTGAGGCCTTAATTGAGGAGGTTGTAATTAAGTTGAAGGTAGGTGGTAGATTATTTTACATTGGTGCTGGTACTAGTGGACGCCTAGGGATATTAGACGCGTCTGAATGTCCGCCAACCTTTGGTGTTTCCCATGATTTGGTTATTGGCTTAATTGCTGGTGGAGACCATGCGATTCGCAAGGCTGCGGAAAACGCAGAGGATTCTACCACCCAAGGTTGGGAGGATCTTAAAGCATATAATATTTCACAAAACGATGTCGTCATTGGCATTGCAGCGTCAGGAACAACACCTTATGTTGTGAGTACCTTGAATGCCTGTAATGAGCATAATATCATCACTGGATGCATAACTTGTAACCAAAATAGCCCTTTAAGTATAGCGGCTCAATATCCTGTCGAAGTTGTTGTAGGTCCAGAGTTTTTAACAGGTAGCTCAAGAATGAAAGCTGGTACAGCTCAAAAATTGGTACTTAACATGATTACTACAACCAGTATGATTCAGTTGGGGCGCGTAAAAGGTAACAAGATGGTGGATATGCAGTTAAGTAATAATAAATTGGTCGATAGAGGTGTAAGAATGATAATGAACGAATTGAAGGTATCAGAAGAAAAAGCCACTCAATTATTACAAGAGCATAAAAGTGTAAGACAAAGCATTAAATATGGACGAAAATAATAGAACCGATAAAGCCCTACTCACAAAAGGCTTAAAACGTATGGGTATTTGCCTGGTATTAATGTTTGCAGGCCCCAGCTTATTGTATTTAGCATTGAGTAATGACGGTAAGCCGCTTTACATACCCTTGCTTATCATTTCCATTTTGATCTGCATTGCGGCAATTGCCATGTTATTTATAGGTCTTAATACTATTGGTAATAGCATGTTTAAAAAGAAATAAGCACACTCCAACAACTCTTTCTTTTGTAGTAAAGTTAACTACCTATACTTATAGTATAAGACAAGATTAATCAGAGATATTTAAGTTTTATTTTTAACTGACATTTACAGCACAAGTGGTAGCAAAAAGTGCTCTTAAAACATAAAGTAAGAATTTTCTTAAAATACGTTGCGGTTTTTCCGTAAATCAAATAAAGAAAGAAAAATATTACATTTTTTGTGCTATGGCTTCTATATTTTTTAATTAGCTTTATCAAGCTATTTGTAGAATGCAAAGAGAAATTAAGAAGTCGCTTTGTATCTATGTTTAGCATGTGTTAACACCCAGCTTGTACAAGCTTATTTTTATTCCCTAAGAATTAAAATAGTAGCGCTGGTAAAGACTTCTTAACAAATGACTTCTAGTTGTTGTCCCTTAAGCAAAAGCGTTAAATGACTTCTATCCCATTATTTGGGAAAATTATTTTATTAACTGCCATATATTATGGTTTAAACTTTAAAATTTATGAAGAAAGTTTTTTTTGCTTAGCATTCTTAATTGCTTGTAGTGTTTCATTTGCAAACAACGCTCAACCCGAAATCAATTGTGATATTAACCAAATTACTAAGAACGTCGACTTTGATGTTGTAAAGACAGGAAATCTTGATGTAAAGATTGACATTGTGAGTACAGAATTAAATGAAGATTTAATTTACGTATGTTCTTGTTATGCCACAATTACAAATAGTGAAACTGGGTATTCGGAGACTATAAATATGCAAGGCTTCGGTACAACTGCAGCAAGTGCATGTAATAGTTGTTACACTGCTGTTAGTTTTGCGGCTAAAGTAAGAATCCAAGAATTACAGAACGATTAATAAATAAATATTTATTGATTTATAATCATTGGAGATTTGGAATAGTTATTGCCATTTTAAATCTCCAGTATTTTTATTCCTTTATTTAATGAAAAAAATAACAATAACTTTCTTTTTAGTATTAGTTTGCTCAGTCATACTATCTGCACAGCAAGATTCTTTGCATATTTATCAGATTAAATATGAAAAATCCATTACGCTAACAGGTTCTTCAAGACCTTTCAAGTCAGATTACGAGTATACTAAATTTATTGAGTTAGAAAAGTCGATTTTCAGTAAAGTGACTAAAACCCCAAATACTAATACCTCAGAAATGAGTGAGGACGATGATGCAATTTTCTTTTATACATCTAGTGGCAAGAATACCAATACGGTGTATAAGGACTATAATGAAAATTCGTTTTTTGCAAAACATCAGCTCACCAGTAGATATTTTTTAGTTAAGGAAGACTTAGATGTTTTTGATTGGGAAATTTCAGATACAACTAAAGATATACTTGGATACTCTTGTCAGCTTGCAACGACTAAATATAGAGGCAGAACTTTTAAAGCTTGGTTCACCTCTGATCTTCCAATTGGAGGTCCTTACAAATATGATGGCTTGCCTGGTATGATATTAGAAATCGAATCTACAGATGGTTTTATTAAATTTGAAGCCTATGGTATAAAAAATAGTGCGGTAGTCCAAGGTGAAAACGAAATAGAAAATCCTTTTAAAAGTAAAGATGCCTACAGTTGGGAGGACTTCAGTGCGTTGTATAAGAAAAAGGCACTAGAGTTGATTAACTATAGACCATCAGAAAATGCTCTTGGAACTACAATATCTCGTTGCGCAATAGAATGCTATATTAAAGAGGACGATAAAGAATATAATGAAGCCATAGCCTCACAACAGAAAAAGATATCGAGATATAAGAATTAGTAATTATTAGGTGAATTTGAAAAGCCTTCATGTCAAAATTATTCATATTACGATTGCTGTATGCTCTGCCCTGTCTTTAAGTTATGCACAACAAATTAAGGGTACAGTATCTGATGCGGATGGCAATCCAATTTCAGCAAAACTTTTATTAAAAAGTCCTGATAAGCCAGAAACGATATCTGAGTTTACTTTAGTTAAAGGTGGACAGTTTTCCTATCAACTAAAAAAATCATATAACAATGGTGCCTTTATCGAAATTACAGCTACAGGCTTTAATAGCATCGAAGAGTTTATAGAGCCAAGCAAACTTAAAAACACTTTGAATTTCAATTTTGTTCTATTAAAAACTAAAATTGAAAAGCTCGACGAAGTTCTTATTACATCCAATAGAAGACCTTTTACCATTAAAGAAGATACAGTCACATATCATGTAGACAGTTACAAAGATGGAACAGAACGGAAAGTTGAAGATTTACTAAAAAAACTACCAGGTATCGAAGTAGATGATGCAACCGGTAACATTAAATACAAGGGTAAAAGTGTAGAAACTGTAACCTTAGATGGTGACAATCTTTTTGATTATAACTACGCAGTTGGTACCAAAAACATTAATATCGATTTAGTTGAAGACATTGAAGCCATTGAAAATTACTCTGAAAATAGTCTTCTAAAGGGTATTGAAAATAGTGATAAAGTAGCCTTAAACCTTAAGTTAAAAGAAAACAAGATTGATATAAGCGGTAACATTGACGTAGGCTTGGGTGATTTCCCTGATTCTAATTCCACGCCCTTAGATGCGTCATTAGTACTATTAGGAATCCAAAAAGCGCACAAATCATTTGGTTTGGCCTCATATAACAATATTGGTGAAAATTCATCATCATTCAATTATTATAACAATAGTATTACAACGGAGCAGTTAAGAGAAAACAAGTACTTTTCAGAACGCATTATTCCTGAGTATCTTTCAACGCAAAATATAAATAATCAACTAACCAACATTAATAATCAGTTTTTTGGTAATTTAAATAGTATCTATAATCTTTCTGATAAAGTGAAAGCAAAACTTAATTTGTTTTATCTATCAGATCGCATAAGGAGCAAT
>Ga0189289_10293_pt1 | contig 31070 bp, 26 predicted proteins | sample UW106minimetaG_FD_130313 | JGI IMG/M metagenome (GOLD analysis project Ga0189289, IMG submission 130313) | Marine microbial communities from the Costa Rica Dome - UW106 mini metaG | ecosystem: Environmental > Aquatic > Marine > Oceanic > Photic zone | place: Costa Rica: the Eastern Pacific...
GCAAATTATAAATAAATTTTATAAAGCAAGGGTAGGAAAATCAAAAGGCTAATTGTTCTATAATAAAATTGATAAAGCTCCATTATTATGAAAACAAAATTTGACCACCTACTTTATGTAGCCTTTTTTGCCCTTTTTGTTTTTTCATGTCAAAATGAAGAAACAGAAATAAATAATCCCGATAATCAAGAAGTCATTACAGCAAATTCTGCACTGGCTTCTTTTATGACTAGCGTTACTGCTAACTATGGCGCCTACGATGACATCCTAGACGAATCAAGCTGTTTTTCTATTGAATTACCAGTGACTATTGTTGTAAGCGATATTACGATTACCATTGAAACTTTAGACGATTTAGAAGCGCTTGAGGAGTTGTTTGAAGCGTTCGAAGGTGAAGATGATATTTTGGATTTTATATTTCCAATAACCATCATTTTTAATGATTATACTGAAATTGTAATTGAAAACGAGGATCAACTCGAAGGATGGATAGCGTCTTGTGATATTGATGACGAGGATGACGAAATCATTGAATGTATAGATTTTGTTTATCCTATTTCATTTTCGATTTTTAATTCTGATTTCAATATTGTAGATACTGTTGTTATTGAAAACGACCAAACATTTTATGCTTTTATTGAAGCATTAGAAGACGATGAAAGCGCTTTAATTGTAAGTTTCAATTACCCTGTTACGTTACAATATGCTAATGGAGAAACTATTGAGGTAAATTCGAATGAAGAATTAGGAAATGCTATTGAAGCTGCTGAAGATAATTGTTCCGATGACGATGAAAACCAGTGTGATCTTGAACAGGAAGAAACCGAAGCCTATCTTTTAGAATGTGCCTTCGATGTTGAGTTTGAAAATGATGAAGATGACTTAATAGATAACTTACAGTTTAATTTCACACAATCTGGTGAATTAGTGGTTTCTGGTGATGCAACTGTTATAGACATCGGTGCTTGGGATTTATTAGAAACGGATTTAGGAATCAAACTCATTATAGAAGGATTACAGACGTTTACGACGGCCAATGGATTATGGTTGCTCGAGGATTGTGATAATGATTATGAATTAGAGTTTGTCCAAGAGTCTGAAAACGGAGTTCGATACATGAGTCTAGAACTCAATTGTGAAATTGATGAGGAGGATGTTTTTGAATGTTATGGACACTACAACTTAGAAGTTTGCGACGAAGATGACGAGGTTGAGGACGGATTTGGAACATTTGATTTGAATTTAATTTTTGATAATTGTCCAAATGATGACGTTGAGTTTGCATTTTATTTAACCATCGATGACGCAGAAACTCAGGTTAATGCATTAGCAAGTGCGTTTATTAATACTATAGCTTACGAGCAAACTATCTATTCGAGAGTTGCTTTGGCTGGAGATCCAAGTATATTCGAAATTTTTGAGCATCATTTAATAGTAGAAAACTGTTACGAAGAAAGTTGCTCTGAAGGAGATGTCGATAATATTTTACAAGAATGTTCATGGCAGATTGTAAGTTATAATGCCAGTGATAATCTTATCGATTTCTATTTAATGTTTCAAGCAAATCAAAACTTGATTATTGAAGGTCAAGGATTAAATATAGATGCATTATGGACGACGTCTCAATCTGATGAAGGAGTGATTTTAACATTTGATAGTGTTGCAGGACCAAATATTCAAGCCATTACTGGTGAGTGGTTGGTTGTTGAATGCGAAGTAGATCGCTTACAACTGCATAGAGGTGATGATGTAATCGTTTTAGAAAGAAACTGCGATTAATAAAAAGAAACGCTAAGTACATTAGTAATTTTAGTAAGTTTAAGTTGATGAAGAGAGTTGTCTACCGCTGGGCAGCTCTTTTCTTTTGGAGTATTCTCAGTTTTAGACTTATAGAATTATAGATATCCCATTCGTTTATCTCTTGTAAATTCTTAAATTTGCAACTTCAAAAAGAGATAAAGATTATGTTCAATAATTTAAGTGATAAGTTAGATAAAGCGTTACACGTTTTAAAGGGTCATGGTAGTATTACAGAAGTAAATGTTGCTGAAACTTTAAAGGAAGTAAGACGAGCGCTTTTAGATGCCGATGTTAACTTTAAAATAGCTAAAGAATTTACCAACAAGGTAAAAGAAAAAGCGCTTGGTCAAAACGTTTTAACCACACTGCAGCCAGGCCAATTAATGGTTAAAATCGTTAAAGACGAGTTGACTGAACTTATGGGTGGTGATGCTGAAGGAATCAACTTATCGGGAAACCCAAGTGTCATTTTAATGTCAGGTTTGCAAGGTTCTGGTAAAACGACCTTCTCTGGAAAGCTGGCTAATTATCTCAAAAACAAGAAAACAAAAAAACCTTTACTTGTTGCTTGTGATGTGTATCGTCCAGCAGCGATTGATCAGTTGCATGTGGTTGGAGATCAAATCAATGTTGAGGTTTTTAGTGATAAAGGAAATAATGATCCTGTTGCCATTGCTCAAGCAGGTATTGCTCATGCTAAAGCTAATGGTCATAATGTTGTTATAATAGATACCGCAGGTCGATTGGCAGTAGATGAAGCTATGATGACCGAGATTTCTAACATTCATAAAGCCATTCAACCGCAGGAAACCCTATTTGTGGTTGATTCCATGACTGGTCAGGATGCCGTTAATACGGCTAAAGCCTTTAACGACATCCTTAATTTTGACGGTGTTATCCTTACAAAATTAGACGGTGATACACGAGGTGGTGCAGCTATTTCTATTAAATCTGTAGTTAATAAACCAATTAAATTTATTGGTACAGGTGAAAAAATGGAAGCCATAGATGTCTTCTATCCTTCACGTATGGCAGACCGTATATTAGGAATGGGAGATGTGGTGTCGCTTGTAGAGCGTGCCCAAGAACAATTTGATGAAGAAGAGGCGCGTAAGCTTCAAAAGAAGATTGCCAAAAATCAATTTGGATTTGATGATTTCTTAAAGCAGATACAGCAAATTAAGAAGATGGGTAATATGAAGGACCTTATCGGAATGATTCCAGGTGCTGGAAAAATGATGAAGGATATTGATATTGATGATGATGCGTTTAAGGGTATTGAAGCCATAATTCATTCCATGACTCCAGCTGAACGTTCTAACCCATCAATCATAAACTCAAGCAGAAAAAAGCGTATAGGAAAAGGATCTGGAACTTCAGTGCAAGAGGTGAACCAACTATTGAAACAATTTACGCAAATGAGTAAGATGATGAAAATGATGCAAGGTGGAGGCGGAAAGCGCATGATGCAGATGATGAAGAACATGCCTAGATAAAAGAAGCTAACTATTAGAAAATTTCCAACATGACAATTCTAGACGGACGCAAAACGAGTAATGACATCAAAGCTGAAATAAAAGCTGAGGTTGACAAAATGAATGCTAATGGAGAAAAGGTCCCACATCTTGCTGCAGTAATAGTAGGAAATGATGGGGCTAGTCTTACTTATGTTGGTAGTAAAGTTAGAGCTTGTGAACGTGTTGGTTTTGAGTCTACAATGGTACGTTTACCAAATACAACTAGTGAAATAGAGTTACTAGATACGATCGAAGATTTGAATAACAATGATGATATTGATGGTTTTATCATTCAGTTACCATTACCTCCTCAAATTAATACGCAAAAGGTATTAATGGCCGTTCATCCAGATAAAGATGTCGATGGGTTTCATCCAATGAACTTTGGCAAAATGGCCTTAGATATGTCGACGTTTATTCCGGCTACACCATTTGGTATTTTGGAACTTATTGATCGCTATGGAGTAGAAACTAAAGGAAAGCATACTGTAGTTATTGGACGTTCTCATATTGTTGGTCGTCCTATGAGTATACTAATGGGTCGTAAAGGGTTTCCTGGGAATTCCACAGTGACCTTGACTCATAGTCACACTAAGAATATTACTCAGATTACATCCCAAGCAGATATTATAATATCTGCTTTAGGGATACCGAACTTTTTAAAGGCTGAAATGATAAAAGATGATGCTGTTATTATCGATGTTGGTATTACGCGAGTTCCTGACGATTCTGAAAAAGGATATTACATCACTGGTGATGTAGATTTTGAAAATTGTAGTAAAAAAGCAAGTTTTATTACGCCAGTTCCTGGTGGAGTAGGTCCAATGACCATTGCAATGCTATTAAAGAATACCCTACTAGCGAGAGAGCAGCATAGACTTCATAGTAGATAATTCTATGTTCTTGCTTCAACTTCGTATAATTCCATTATTTCTCTTTTAAGCTATTTACCCTTTTATCTAACTAGATTTTAATTACTTAGCGAATAACTGGCTCATATCTTTAAAGGCTTTGAATTCTAAGGCATTGCCAGAAGGGTCTTTAAAAAACATTGTGGCTTGTTCACCAACTTGTCCTTCAAACCTAATATAAGGTTCAATAATAAAATCAATGCCTTTTGATTTTAGCATACTTGCAAATTCATTAAAATTATCCCATGGTAAAACAACCCCAAAATGAGGAACAGGAACATCTTTACCATCCACTGAATTGGTATGCACGTCTTCTTTAGATTCAGGTTTGTAATGAATGACTAATTGATGCCCGAAAAAATTATAGTCAACCCAATGGTCACTACTTCTGCCTTCTTCAAAGTTTAAAGTTTCAGTATAGAAGGTTCTGCAGGCTTGTAAATTGTGGACTGGAATTGCTAAATGAAATGGCGCGATGTTAGACATAACTACTATCTTAAATTTAAAATTTAAAGATAGATTTTTCTAGTCACTTTCAACACTGTCAACTCTTGAATTTTCTATCAATTGTTAATGTTAATCCTTATATCTCAAGCTATAAACAAAACAATCTACTTCACTGTTAATTAGGATTTAATTAACGTCTTGATTTGCGAGTAAAATTTTCCTTAGGGCTTACAATTTTTTTAGAATCACTGATCAACTGACTTAGTGTTTTAAACTCTTCTGAGGTCAATTCTCTATAGGCGCCAACAGGAACGTCGAGTTCGATATTCATGATTCGAATGCGCTTTAAAGTTTGTACCTCGTAATTAAGATATTCGCACATGCGACGAATTTGACGATTTAGACCTTGGGTTAGAATGATGCTAAAAGTGTACTTGTTAATCTTCTTGACAATACATTTTTTAGTACGTTGTTTTAATTCTTCAATATAAATACCATCTGCCATACGTTGCACAAAAGTTTGCGAAATGGGTTTATCTACAGTCACGATGTATTCTTTTTCATGATTATTACTTGCACGTAGAATTTTATTAACGATATCGCCATCATCTGTAAGTAGAATGAGTCCCTCGCTTGGTTTATCAAGTCGACCAATTGGAAAGATGCGTTTAGGGTAATTAATAAAATCAATAATGTTATCCTTTTCAACGCGTGTATCTGTAGTACAAACAATACCAACGGGTTTATTAAGTGCGAGGTAAACAAAGTTTTGCTTACGCGCATCAATACGTTCACCATCAACTTTAACAACATCTCCAGATGCAACTTTGGTGCCCATTTCAGGAATTACATCATTAATGGTTACGCGACCAGCGTCAATTAACCTGTCCGCTTCACGTCGTGAACAAAAGCCAGCTTCACTAAGGTATTTATTAAGTCTTGTTAGGTTGTTAGACATGCTGTAAAAGTACAATAAAGATTATCTATTTATAAACTCAAGAATTTTTGGAGTTATGGACCTATCCTTAAGGCCATGTCCAAATCCTGAAGTGCTGAGCAATTCAGAATTTTTATAGCGATTGGCAAATAACAAAGCATCTTCGTAAGGAATTATGTTGTCATTTTTATCATGAATAATTAATCCCTTTGCCTTAAAGTTACTGGTAAAATTGGCTGCGGAATAATAATCGACCGACTGTCCGAAGCGTTCTAAAACAATTTTATCAAGGTCTTTCGAAATTCGTTTATTGAATCCCATCATGGACTTATAACGCGAAAACACACCTGTAAAATGAGCAGGTGCTCCAAGTAATACAAGTTTATTTACTGACTCTAAACCAAAATTATGTATCGAAAATACTGTTGCCATACCACCAACAGAGTGCCCTATAATCGTATCAGGATGAAATTTTTTAGCAACAACATTTATAAATTCTGCATATAAAACAGCATTAAATTCTTTACCGCCAGATCGTCCATGCGCAGGTGCATCAAGTGCAATAATATTATAATTGTTAGACTTTAAATTTTTAAGAAGGTACTTCCATCTTGAAGCATTACTTTCCCATCCATGAGCTAAAAGGACTGTTTTGCCTTTTCCCTGCCAACGATATGTGGCAATATCTAAACCATTAAATTGAAGCTCTTCATATAGGGCGTCATTTATTACTTTTCTTTGGTCTTCGGTATATCGTCCCTTTCGAGGAGAAGTAAAAAGGTTGAGTGCGCGCTTCGCGGCAAATTTAGAAGATACTAAACTTGTTGCATTTAATACTCCACCAATTGACTTTACAACAAAACTACTCATGTCAATTCGATTCTCTGTTAACAGCCTCTATAGAAAATGCAGGTAAACAGATTGCAATATATTCACACGGCTCAGTAAATGGATTTGAATATTGAATTCTTGTTTGCTTATTAATTTTTATAGATTGACCTGCCTCTAGAACAATGATTTTATCATCAATGATAAATTGCTTTTTTCCTTTGATTATGAAGGTGTACTCATCAAATTCTGGAGTTTGGAAAGGTTCACTCCAGCCTGGAGGTGCAGTCATATGAGCGATACTTAATTCTTCACTGCCATCACTTGCCAGTCCAAAATGCTCTTTAATGATCTTACCATCATCTGCTGGTACTACAAATGGTGACACTTGAGCCGTGTATTTTTTTTTCTTTTTCATAGGATTAAGAATATAAAGTTCGGTGCTTTATAATTACCAGTGCAAAATGAAAAATTTGATTTTTGCTTTTTCAGGGATTTGAATTGCATCAATAGTCGCATCCATATCAAAACGCAAGCCACCTGGTAATTCACTTTTATCTATGGTAAAAGAAGCATTGATTTCGTTCACAGAAACTAGCACAGAATTAATTAGGTTGTCAATCTTTGAAATCTTATACGCAGCTTTTAAATCTTTAAATGTACTCAGTGTTGAAATATTTTTTTCAGTTCTGTAGCGCTCGTCGTAAATTCTAACACTAGAAATAACAGAAGTTGAATCTAGCGCTTCTTTTGGCGATAAATCTAATAATTTTTGACCTCCTTTTTCAAAGATTTCAATAGTGTTTACTGAGCCAGTAAATTCATCTCCAGCAATATAACGTACTACGGAATCGTTTATGAAAACGGCATCAAGGTCTTTAACTTGTGTGGAGTCCGTAAGTAATCCGATGTGATGTTTTTCTATTAAAAATGGATCAAGAGCTTTGTTTTTGTTACAGCTTGTAATTAATAATGCACAAATAAAAAGAACGATTAAAACTTTCTTCATAGTTAGGATTTAGGGTTAGATTATTTAAGTATTTTGGTTAATATGCCCAGTACACTTCGGATAACTGTTGGGCTAGATAAGACTTTTACAATAGGATTTTGTCTATTACTGCGTCGTCTACTAGGACTTGTTTTTCTATTACGTTCAGCGTTCTTAAGTGCTTCCTTTTCAGCTTCTGCTTTTCGTTTTGCTTCTTCGGCTTCGGCCTGCTTTATTTTTTCGTTAAGCATTTCATAAGCACTTTCTCTATCAACTTCTTTGTTATATTTTCTAGCCAATTGAGACTGTGCTAGTAAACTAGCAAGTTCAGATTCTGTTAGAATATCCATGCGGCTCATTGGAGCGCGCATCATTGTCGCGGCCAAAGGAGTTGGTTTGCCTTTTTCATCTAATGCAGACACTAAAGCTTCCCCAATGCCAAGTGAGGTTAAAACCTCGGCTGTATCATAATATTCAGTATCTGGATAGTTTTGAGCTGTCAATTTAATGGCTTTTCTATCCTTAGCTGTGAACGCCCTTAAGGCATGCTGAACTTTTAATCCTAGCTGACCCAAAACCGCTTCTGGTACATCGGTAGGGTTCTGCGTTACAAAGTATAATCCAACACCTTTACTACGGATAAGTTTCACAATACTTTCGATTTGATTAAGTAATGCATCTGAAGCTTCATTAAAAATTAAATGAGCTTCATCAATAAACATAATCAGCTCGGGACGTCCGCTATCTCCTTGTTCAGGAAATGTAGAATAAATTTCTGCTAAAAGGCTCAACATAAATGTTGAAAACAACTTAGGTTTGTCTTGGATGTCTGTTAATCTAATAATGTTTATATATCCTCTACCATTTTCATCTATTCGAAGTAAATCTTGAGTGTCGAATGAGGTTTCACCAAAGAATAAATCACCGCCTTGTTGTTCAATTTCAATGAGTTTTCTAAGTATGGCACCTGTTGATGCTGTGGATATGCGACCATAAGATTCTTCAAATTCTTTCTTCCCGTCACCAGTGGCATATTGAAGTATTTTTTTGAAATCCTTAAGGTCTAGAAGCGGTAGTTTATTGTCATCGCAATATTTAAAAATAACTGAAATAATTCCTGCTTGGGTTTCTGTAACACCAAGAATTCGTGAAATTAATACGGGGCCAAATTCACTAATTGTTGCTCTTAGTCTAACTCCATCTTGTTCTGAGAGCGTCAGTATTTCAACTGGGAATGATTTAGGGTTAAACTTAAGACCAATTTTTTCATGACGTTCATCAATTTTAGGATGTCCAGGACTCGCCTTAGCTAATCCACTCAAGTCACCCTTGATATCCATTAATAAAACAGGAACCCCTTTTTCTGATAAATTTTCAGCTAGAACTTGCAGTGTTTTGGTTTTCCCTGTACCTGTGGCACCAGCAATTAAACCATGTCGATTCATGGTTTTCAAGGGAACGTTCACAAATGAATTTGTTTTTGTCTCGCCATCAAGCATTGCCGCACCTAAAGTGATGAAATCACCTTTAAATGTGTTACCGTCGGCAATGTCTTTTATGAATTTTTCAGAATTCGTCATGAATCAAAAATTTGTATAAAAATACTGTAAATTTAGACAAGTATAAAACAAGATGACATGAAGACTTTCTATTCAATTTTTTTCGTTCTAATGTTTACGAATTTTTTGACCTGTGAAGGGAAAAAGTTCGAAATTATTTTTCATCAATCTCATGAGCCAAGCCGCGTTAATGTGCCGTTTAGTGATGCTGTTGAAACAGAAGAATTATTGTTTTTAACAGGCCAAATAGGGAAAAACCACAAAACAGGCGAATTAGTTTCAGGGGGAATTGAAGCAGAAACCAAACAAGTTATTGAAAATATAAAGGACGTTTTGGAATATCATAATTTGTCTTTGGATGAGGTTGTAAAATGTACAGTAATATTAAAGAATATAGATGATTTTAAAGCCTTTAATGCAGTGTATACTACTTACTTTACTAAGAAGCCTGCAAGAACAACATATGCTGCTTCTGGCTTAGCTGGTGGAGCTTCTATAGAAATTGATGTTATCGCTGCAAAATAGATGTACTTTAAATGAATAGACTATCTTTGTAGTCTATGACTAGAAGAGAACGCCAACAACTAATAGATCAAGGGCATTTGCTACCCTTAATGGAAGAGTTTTATACCATCCAAGGTGAAGGATACCACAAAGGAACCGCTGCTTATTTCGTTAGAATTGGTGGATGTGATGTTGGATGTCACTGGTGCGACGTAAAGGAAAGTTGGTTGCCTGAATTACATTCAGCAACTGAAACAACAAAAATTGTAGAAAATGCAATTAAGTATAGCGATATAATTGTTGTAACGGGTGGTGAGCCGTTAACTTGGGATATGGGGCCTTTAACTGAGCAACTAAAATCTAAAGGGGTACAAACCCATATTGAAACGTCTGGTGCTTATCCGCTCACAGGACAATGGGATTGGATTTGCCTATCACCTAAAAAAATTAAACGACCTCAGGGTGAAATCTACGATAAGGCACACGAATTAAAATGTATAGTATATAATAAAGATGACTTTAACTTTGCTGAAGAAGAGGCGGCTAAAGTCAATGATAATTGTATTTTGTATTTACAGCCGGAATGGAGTAAACGCGAAAAAATGATGCCGCAGATTGTTGATTATGTTATGGCTAACCCTCATTGGAAAGTTTCGTTACAAACACATAAGTATTTGAATATACCTTAATAAAAAGCCTTGAGAACTCAAGGCTTTTTTATTTTTTCAGTTGTTTTATTTGCTGATAGGAATCGAAAGCCTTAATGTTCCCCATCCTAAATCTAAACTATCTTTAGAAAAAGCCATGGAAAATGCTTCGATAGAGTCTTTCCCTTCATTTGCCGGTACATTAAATCTCGCTATGTCATTATTCTCATTGTAAGCGTAAGATCCCCAAGCGTGCAGGTCACTATTTAAAATAATGGTCCATTCTTTCTCCCCTGGAATAGTAAATAAAGAATAAGTACCAGCTTTAATAGTCTCACCACCAAAATTTGTGTCGTTGTAAAAAGTTATTTCTACAGATTCATTTGCTCCTGTTCGCCAAACTTTTCCATTAGGAACTAAAGATTCAACAGTCCGCCCTTTTAGTTGAGGTCTACTGTAAATTACTCTTGCATCTGGTGCTGCATTTCTGGATGTTCTGAAATAGGTAACGTCTAATGGGCTTTTATCTAAGCCTCGAAATTTTTGTGCTTCTGCATTAAAGGAGATTAACATCATAAATACAGAGGCAATGGTTGCAATTAGTTTAGTTGTCTTCATAAAATGTGATTTTGTTTGCCGTAAAATTAAGGTTTGTTATAAGCGAAAGGTCGTAAAGAAATATTAAAGTTTACAGATTAAAACTTAATACAGAAATATTAAGGTGTATACTTTCAATATTTATTAAAATAAAGTATTAAGATTAAAAAATTTAACTAATAAAGTATTTTATGTTTCATAAATGAAAGTTTAATATCATATTTGCTTCATAATTAATATTAAAACAAAAAGTTATGTGCGGAATTGTATGTGCATTTGATATAAAGCAAAAATCAGAAACGTTAAGACCTCAAGTCTTAGAAATGGCTAAAAGTATCCGACATAGAGGACCGGATTGGAGCGGTATCTACAGTGATGATAAGGTTGTAATGGCTCACGAGCGATTAGCAATAGTAGATCCAGCTTCAGGGAAACAGCCTTTATTTAGTGAGGATAAAAAGTTAGTTTTAGCGGCAAATGGTGAGATATACAACCACAAAGCTTTGCGCGCACAATTTACAGATTATAAGTTTCAAACAGAAAGTGATTGTGAAGTCATTTTAGCACTTTATAGAGAGAAAGGAGTTGATTTTGTAGATGAGATGAATGGTATTTTTGGTTTTGCTATTTATGATGTTGATAAAGATGAATATTTTGTCGCAAGAGATCACATGGGTATTATTCCGTTATATATGGGATGGGATAAGCACGGTACATTTTACGTAGCTTCAGAATTAAAAGCACTTGAGGGTGTGTGCACTAAGATTGAATTATTTCCTCCAGGACATTATATGAGTAGCAAGGATGGAGAGTTAGTGCAATGGTATAAACGTAATTGGGACGACTATGAAGCAGTTAAAGAAAATGAAACAAGTATTACCGAGGTAAGACAAGCGCTTGAAGATGCTGTACATAGACAATTAATGAGTGATGTTCCTTATGGTGTTTTATTATCAGGTGGATTAGATTCTTCAGTAACATCGGCAATTGCTAAGAAGTATTCGCAACGTCGTATTGAGGCCAATGATAAAGAACAAGCATGGTGGCCACAATTACACAGTTTCTCTGTTGGTTTGGAGGGTTCTCCAGATTTGGTAGCAGCCAAAAAAGTTGCGGATCATATTGGTACAGTTCATCATGAAATACAGTTTACTATTCAAGAAGGATTAGATGCTATTAAAGATGTTATTTATCAGTTAGAAACTTATGATATTACCACTATTAGAGCGAGTACACCAATGTATTTAATGGCTCGTGTTATTAAATCTATGGGTATAAAAATGGTGCTATCAGGAGAAGGCGCAGATGAATTATTTGGGGGCTATTTATACTTCCATAAGGCCCCTAATGCAAAGGAGTTTCATGAAGAAACTGTACGTAAGTTACGTAAATTGCATATGTACGATTGTCTTAGAGCAAATAAGAGTCTAGCTGCTTGGGGCATTGAAGGTCGTGTGCCATTTTTAGATAAAGAGTTTATGGATGTCGCAATGCGGATCAATCCACAAGATAAAATGATTAACGATGAGCGAATGGAAAAATGGGTTGTACGTAAAGCGTTCGAAGATATGTTGCCAGAAAGTGTAGCGTGGAGACAAAAAGAACAGTTTAGTGATGGCGTAGGCTACAGTTGGATTGACACTTTAAAGGAATTGGTTGAAGAACAAATTAGTGACGCACAATTGGCAAATGCACATTTCCGTTTCCCAATTCAAACGCCACAGAATAAAGAAGAATATTACTATAGAACAATATTTGAGGGTCACTTCCCAAGTGATGCTGCGGCGCTGAGTGTGCCTCAAGAACCAAGTGTTGCTTGTAGCACAAAAATTGCCTTGGAGTGGGATGAAGCATTTAAAAACATGAATGATCCATCAGGACGAGCTGTTGCTAAAGTACATGAAGATGCATATTAATCTACTTCGAATTTTGAAGATGTAGCCTTCAAAATTTATAAAAGGACGCAAGAATTTATATACTTCAATTAAGGGGCGAGTTATGGTGCGTCCCTTTTTTAGGGTTTAAAATTAGATTTTAGATAAATTATAACTTATAGCCTCTTTTGTTTTCTGTGTGTCACATATAGCATATAGAAAAGAAAGATGTTAATCTATATTTATAAACCATCAAATTTTTAACAGTTGGTCTTTGTGTTGAAGTTGAGGATTTTACAATACTTAATGATCCAAAATAAAGGCGGTACAACGGTAATTTATTGTAACCTTTCATGGATATGCCTTCTTTGGTTTTGTTGTTCCTAACAAGAAAAGCATCTTTCAATTTGTCATTTGATTTGCCTTTGTTCATCTTGTCTGCTGGTTGATTGTTGTTCTTGAGGCCTTTGTGTTAAATATTAAATCTTGAATGGCGGTAAAGCAATAGCATAAATTAAGCTTACATGACTAGATATAAAAAGTATCCAGTTTTACAAAAGTTTATTCGAATGCGTGTTCTAAAGGAGTTAGCGCTGTTGTATAAGGTTGTTGTTAATCGTGAAATAGTTAAGCGGTATTTTTCATTTACGGCTCGTTACATTTAATATTAAGGACTTATTATTTATTCAAAACCTTAAAGAGGTCTTGGAAGGTAGCTGCTTTAAATTTTGATCTAAGAAATCTGTCTTTTTCACTTTTATACTTTTTTTGTGTCGTGATATTTTTTAGTGCACGTATTTTGAGATCGCTTGAGGGTATTGAATTTATTGAATTGTCTTTAAATTTTGATTATAAAGCCGCTTTAACTGCACTGAAATAAATTTTACCTCAAGCTGACAAAGAAGACTTGGTATTTGGTGCTTGTCTTTTTAAGGAAATAATTGTGGTTTCAAATGTGAATTGACAAATATGATATTCAGTGTTTTATTCACCCTTATTGTGTTATTGATACTTGTGTTTTATATAGTTTAGGAATGGATGTCATGTTAAGAGCAACTATCTCAATAGATCACTTATTCTTTACAATAGGGTTCACAAAATCTAAAACCCTATTTTTACAATAGGATTGCATTTAGGAAATAAATGGGCTACGCGATATTTTATAAGTAGTAATAAAAACGAAAGCATCTTCTTTTATTATATATTCAGTTACATTTGATTTATGCTTGTCATTTTTAATGATGCTGTTATCATTTAATGGTCTCCAGTTATTGATTGTGTTTTTAATTTGGAAGTGGGATATAGCTATAACACATTTTAGTTTTAAATTTTGATTTTTTGAGAAATGCAGAATGCTAAAAATTAGGTTTAAGAGACTTTTGTTGTTTTTTATCTGGACATTGTAGTGTAAAATGATTGAAATTGATTTTAAGGTGGTTTTTAGACGTTTTAAGAAACTTTATTGTAATTAACAATTGTTGATAATTAGTGCATAAACTCTATGAAATGCTTTTAAAGGGCTTTATTTATTGTTATATTTGTGTGTACTTAAAAGATGCGCTTAAGCGTCTTTTTTTGTGTTGACAAATCAAGTTTAAAATATAATTATGAGCGAAGAAAACAACAAAAAATATGGCGCAGATAGCATTCAGGCCCTCGAAGGTATGGAGCACGTGCGTATGCGTCCATCAATGTATATTGGCGATGTAGGAGTAAGAGGTTTACATCATTTGGTGTATGAGGTGGTGGATAACTCAATTGATGAAGCACTTGCAGGGCATTGCGATAACATTACTGTAACCATTAACGAAGATAATTCTATAACTACCGAAGATGATGGTAGAGGTATCCCTGTAGGTTTACATAAAAAGGAAGGCGTGTCTGCATTAGAGGTTGTAATGACTAAAATTGGAGCAGGTGGTAAGTTTGATAAAGACTCATATAAAGTATCAGGCGGTTTACATGGAGTAGGTGTCAGTTGTGTTAACGCACTTTCTGAGCATTTAAAGGCAACGGTATATCGTGATGGTAAAATTTGGGAGCAAGAGTATGAACGTGGTAAAACCTTATATCCTGTAAAAACTGTTGGTGACTCAGATAAAACAGGAACAGTTGTAACCTTTAAGCCAGATCCTCAGATTTTCCAGCAGACCTTAGAATATAATTACGATACATTAGCGAGTCGTATGCGTGAGTTAGCATACCTTAATAAAGGCATAACTGTTCACCTTATTGATAAACGTAATACAAAGGAGGATGGTTCTTTTGAAGGAGAGACATTCCATTCTGAAAATGGATTGCCAGAATTCGTGAAGTTCTTAGACGGTAATCGTGAGCCTTTAATGAAAGATGTAATTTCATTTGAAGGTGAGAAAAATGGTGTACCAGTTGAAGTAGCCATGGTATATAATACATCTTATGCTGAAAATTTACATTCTTATGTAAACAATATTAATACACATGAAGGTGGAACGCATCTGTCAGGTTTCCGTAGAGGTTTAACCCATACACTAAAGAAGTACGCTGATAACTCTGGAATGTTAGATAAATTAAAGTTTGACATTTCTGGTGATGACTTCCGTGAAGGATTAACGGCCATTGTTTCTGTAAAGGTTGCAGAACCACAGTTTGAAGGGCAGACAAAGACTAAGTTAGGTAATCGTGAAGTTTCTGCCGCTGTGAGTCAGTCTGTATCTGAAATGCTTACGGATTATTTAGAAGAACATCCTGAAGATGCTAAAACTATTGTACAGAAGGTTATATTAGCGGCTCAAGCACGTCATGCAGCGCAGAAGGCTCGTGAGATGGTGCAGCGTAAAACGGTAATGAGTATTGGTGGCCTACCTGGAAAACTGTCAGATTGTTCGGAGCAAGATCCAGAAAAATGCGAATTATATCTTGTTGAGGGGGATTCTGCAGGTGGTACAGCTAAAGCTGGTCGAGATAGAAATTTTCAAGCAATTCTGCCATTAAGAGGTAAGATTCTTAATGTAGAGAAGGCCATGCAGCATAAGGTGTTTGAGAATGAAGAAATTAAAAATATTTTTACAGCATTGGGTGTTACTATTGGAACTGAAGAAGATCCAAGAGCACTAAACTTGTCTAAATTAAGATATCACAAAATAGTAATTATGTGTGATGCTGATATCGATGGTAGTCACATTGCAACCTTAATCTTGACCTTTTTCTTTAGGTACATGAAAGAATTAGTAGAGAATGGTCATGTTTATATAGCCACTCCGCCATTATATTTAGTAAAGAAAGGGGCTAAAAAACAGTATGCTTGGTCAGATAAAGAACGTGACCAAATCATGTCTACCTTTGGTGATGGTTCTAAAATTCAACGGTATAAAGGTCTTGGTGAGATGAATGCTGAGCAACTATGGGATACTACCATGGATCCTGAGTTTAGAACTATGCGTCAAGTACAGATAGATAACGGTACTGAGGCAGATCGAATCTTTTCGATGTTAATGGGTGACGAGGTGCCACCTCGTAGAGAGTTCATTGAAAAGAATGCGATTTACGCTAATATAGACGCGTAGTCAAGTAAAACATTTTCATTAAAAAACCGCATATATCTTATGTGGTTTTTTTATGCTTTAAAAAATCGATTAAAAACACAATTTATGCCTAAAATTGATACAAACAAAGAGCACTTAAGTAGGTATGCTGTAGGTTAATAACTGGAATGCATGGACTGTTTGTCAGAAGGCAAAATCTGGCCATTAGCCTTCTCCGTAAGAATTTCTTACAGTCACTTGGATGGGGCATATAATATCATGGAGTCTTTAGGTACTGAAGGTAAAAATATAAGATTAGAACATAATACCAATGCATGTTTTTTTAATTAGCAGTTTCGACGAAACTCACTGTCTTTAATTTGTATGGCGGACTTGAGTATATTACAGGATGTATTAATCGGATCTAATAGGAAATTACAGAGTTGCTCGCGTTGTGTTGACTAGTCAAATCATTACAGATCCATTTTCTTTATCTAGTGAGGCTTCTACAGTGAAAGATGCAATATGTGCAAAATTAAAATTTGGTTTCTTCCGTTTAAATGCCGAGTATCATCTTTAAGAATTTGACACTTTTTCAGCAGGTGTAAACTTCGGATATAGATAAAATAAATACGAATAAGATAATTAGTTGAAGTACAAGATTTACTCTTGTGCTTTCTTCGTTTAGAGCATTTTTATTTGTAATTTTGCAGTCGTTAAAAACATCAAGTTTCACATTAAAATATTAAATATAATGAAAGTAACCGTAGTTGGTGCAGGAGCAGTAGGAGCAAGTTGTGCAGAGTATATTGCTATAAAGAATTTTGCTTCGGAAGTGGTTTTATTAGACATTAAAGAAGGCTATGCAGAAGGTAAAGCCATGGATTTAATGCAAACTGCTTCCCTAAATGGTTTTGATACTAAAATTACAGGAAGTACAAACGATTATTCAAAAACAGCAAATAGCGATATTTGTGTTATTACTTCTGGTATTCCGCGTAAACCTGGTATGACTCGTGAAGAGCTAATTGGAATTAATGCAGGTATTGTAAAAACGGTTTCTTCAAATTTAGTCGAGCATTCTCCAAATACTATTTTAATTGTGGTGAGTAATCCAATGGATACCATGACGTATTTAGCTCATAAGACTACAGATTTACCAAAACACCGAATTATAGGAATGGGTGGTGCATTAGATTCTGCAAGATTTAAGTATCGATTAGCAGAAGCTTTAGATGCACCAATTAGTGATGTTGATGGAATGGTAATTGGTGGACATAGTGATAAAGGAATGGTACCTTTAACATCACACGCTACCAGAAACAGTATTAAGGTCTCTGAATTTTTATCTGAGGAGCGCTTAAATCAAGTAAAAGAAGATACTAAAGTTGGTGGGGCTACATTAACAAAATTATTAGGAACTTCCGCTTGGTATGCTCCAGGAGCAGCAGTAAGTGGTTTAGTGCAAGCTATTGCTTGCGACCAAAAGAAAATGTTTCCATGTTCAACACTGTTAGATGGTGAGTACGGATTAAGTGATCTTTGTATCGGTGTTCCAGTAATTTTAGGTAGAAATGGCATTGAACGTATTGTAGATGTTCCATTAAGTGATGCAGAAAAGCAGCACATGGCAGAAAGTGCAGAAGGTGTTAAAAAGACCAATGGTTTATTAGAATTCTAGTTTTAGAATTCATCAAAATATGATTTAAAGGCCGCAACATTGCGGTCTTTATTTTTTTGATAAATTTCAGATTATGAAAAATACATTTACACTTTTGAGTTTGTTTTTACTGTTGTCATGCAATGGTTTGATACAGAAAAATCAATATGAATTAACCTATGCCTTTCAAGATAAAGACAATGTCCCAAAAAATAAAATAGCCACAACTCTCGTGATAATTAAAAAGCGTTTGAGACAGTATCATAATAATGTAGATGTTCGTAGTAATTCCAATAATGATATTAAGGTAACTCTTAATGAAGGGTTTATTTTGGAAAGCGTAAATCAAGTTGTCGAAAACCAAGGTAAACTCGACTTTTGGCCATGTCTTCAGAAAGAAGATATGGCTGGTTTCTTAATGAAAATGGATAGTGTATCTAAGATAGATAGTATCACAAGACCACTTTCTGAGATGCTGCAAGGACTAAATTATTCTGGAATCCCCATCTTCTTAGAAGAAGATAAATAAGAGATTGAGACACTTATCGAACAAAAAAATATTCAAGCTTTATTTATTGATGAATTCAATGATATTGAATTAAAATTTGGTTTACCAAAGGATGGATTTTTTGAAGTCTACGGAATTGTAATCAATCAAAAAGAAAGAGCACTGGTAAATGAAACCCATATTATCGAAGCAAGACAAGATTACGATCAATTGGGAAGACCAGCAGTAAGCTTAAAGATGAATGACTATGGCGGTGATCAATGGTATAAAATGCCTGATGATGCCTATAAGATTCAAACGTTCATTGCTATTAGTTTGAATGATATTGTATATAGGGCACCTAGTGTTTCTAGTGGCCCAATATCAGGTGGTCTTACACAAATTGCTGGTAGTTTTACTTTGGAACAAGCTATCGATTTTTCTAATGTTTTAAGTTCTCAGCAAATGATACCTCAATTGAAATTTGTAAGTAGTAAAAAGTTAGCTAAGAAGGATTAATAATAACTCCTTAATTTTCCTATATTTGCGACATGAGGTCCAAGCTACATATTGGCATTATCATTATTCTACTCGCTCTGGTAAACAGATTTGTAAATCAGCCTGTCATCCCAAATCAGCAGATTGTTATTGCATTTTCAGAGGCACAAGCTGCAAATAATGATGCTTCCCAAACCTTGGAGTCTATCCAATCAAAGCTTGAGAGCATTGGTGTTTATGATATTCAAATTCATGAAACTCTTAATGGTCAATACCGCATTACATATCATAGTACATCTCATGTAGACCAAGTTAAAAAACTACTGTCAGATGCCAATTATGAATTATCACATAAGTCTGAAAATCAAGAAAATAAACTACCAAAAGAGGGTGGTAATAAACTTGTTCAATTAGATGTTTCAGAAATAACCAAAGTCGATTCTAAAAATGATTGGGATTTTGACGGAGTTCAAATTGCTGAATATAATCCTAAAAGTGATCGATTTAATCACATTAAATTTAATTTCTCAGGACGAAAATCAAGTTCTGAAAAAACGACCTTAATGGCCAATCTTGGTCTTAAGTTATACCGTTATAGATTTACATATATTGATTGTAATGTTTATAATATTCCAGAGGTTAGGGCTGGGCCTTTAGTATAGGGAATCATAATCTGTAAAAATTCCCAAACACTTTTATCTGATTTTCTATCAATCAACAAATCAAAACATTTATTTATAATATTTAATAATTGTCTAGTTGTGGCGCAAAACATATATTTGCGCCTTCAAAATTAGACGTAAAACAAAACTAAAATGCAAAACAAAGGAGTTATTAAGCTATTTGCACTTTTGTTTGGTTTGGTAAGTATTTACCAGTTGTCTTTTACATTTAAGGCAAACCAAATTGAAGACGAGGCTAAAATGGCAGCCGTTGCCAAATACGATGAGACCGTTAAGGATTTTCAAGATCTAAGGACTCAGGCAGAAATCGATTATTTAGATTCTTTAAAAACCTCTAAGATTCAAGTCGGTGAAGAATTTGAACCTATTGAAGTTTACAACTTAGGAGTTTCTCAATATACCTATAACGAGGTTGAGGATAACGCCATGAAATTAGGGCTTGACCTTAAAGGTGGTATTAATGCTATTATCCAGATTTCAGTAAAAGATATCTTAAAAGGATTAGCAAATAATAGTAAGAATGCAGTATTTAATAAAGCACTAGCAGATGCTGAAGAATTACAAAAGGACGCACAAGAGTCTTATCTAGAGTCATTTTTTAGAGCTTTTGATGCAATCAAAGGAGATACTCAATTAGCATCGCCAGACATATTTGCTACAAGAGACTTAAGTGATGACATTACGTTTGATATGTCTGACGATGAAGTTAAGACAGTATTAGAGCGTAAAATTGATGAATCTATTGTTTCAGCTTTTGAAGTATTACGTAATCGTATAGATGGTTTTGGTGTATCGTCACCAAACATTCAGCGTTTAGGAAACTCTGGACGTATTTTAATAGAATTACCAGGTGCCAGAGATAAAAAACGTGTTGTAGATATCATTACAAAAACGGCACAATTACAGTTCTGGGAAACTTATAAAGAACAAGATTTAGCACCTTATTTAGGAATTGTAAATCAATCTTTAATTGACGCTGCTAAAGCAGAAGAACAAGAAAATTCTTCGGAAGAAGCTCAAGAAGAAGGAGTAGAGGATAGCGAAGATAGCGTGTCTAGCACCATTGATGATTTAACAGGCCAGATTGAAGCCGATTCTACTAATGTATCTGCCGAAGATCAAAACCCATTAGGTTATAGAGGAAGAGGAGGAGTACCTTCTGTAATTGGTATGTTCTTAGCTAAGGATAAGAAAAAGGTAATGGAGGCTCTTAATGATCCTAAAAATAGAGCGCAATTACCACCAGAAATGCGTTACGTGAAATTCCTTTGGGGAATTCAACAAAAAGATTCTGAGTATTCTGAATTATATGCTATCAAGAGTAACAGAGACAGTACACCTCAATTGAGTGGTGCTGTAATTACAGATGCAAGACAAGATTATGATCAAATTAGTAGACCTGCAGTAAGTATGCAAATGAATGCTAAAGGTGCTAAGATTTGGGAAGAGATGACTAAAGTTGCATATGAAACTCAAGGCTATATTGCTATTGTATTAGATGATATTGTATATTCTGCGCCAAGCGTTTCTTCGGGTCCAATTTCAGGTGGAAATTCTCAAATATCAGGAGCATTTTCATTAACAGAAGCTGTTGATTTAGCTAATGTGTTAAGAGCTGGTAAATTACCAGCATCTGCAGAGATAATTCAGGCAGATGAGGTAGGGCCTTCATTAGGTCAAGAGGCTATTGATAGCGGAATGAAATCGTTCTTAATTGCTTTAGTTTTCGTATTGCTTTGGATGATTTTCTATTATGGTAAAGCAGGTATTTTTGCTGATGTTGCTTTACTATTAAATATCTTATTAATTTTTGGTGTATTAGCGAGTTTAGGTGCAGTATTAACCTTACCTGGAATTGCTGGTATTGTATTAACGATTGGTATTTCCGTCGATGCGAACGTACTTATCTTTGAGCGAATACGAGAAGAGTTGGCTAAGGGTAAATCTCAAAAGGAATCCATTAAAGATGGTTTCTCAAATGCCTTATCATCTATTCTTGATGCTAATATTACCACTGGTTTAACAGCCTTAATTTTATTTGTATTTGGTACAGGTCCAATTAAAGGTTTCGCAACCACTTTAATTATTGGTATTTTAACCTCATTATTCACAGCGATTTTTATAACAAGATTACTTATCGATTGGTGGGTAAATAGAGGCGGTTCTTTAGATTTTTCTACAGCAATGACAAAGGGATTATTTAAGAATGTAAATATTAACTTCTTAAAGAAACGTAAGATTGCTTATGTAATTTCTGGTATTTTGTTAACGGCAAGTATTGTGTCGTTGTTTACAAATAAGTTAGATCAAGGTATCGATTTTGTTGGAGGTAGAACTTATCAAGTGCGTTTTGAGCAACCTGTAAGTACGGAGGAAATTGCAAGCATATTAATTGCGCCAGAAGTATTTAGTAGTGCAGAGGTCAAGACGATTGGTACGGCTAACCAATTAAAGATTTCTACGAAATACAAAGTGAATGATAATTCTGTAGAAGCTGACGAAGAGGTGCAAACAAAATTATTTGAAGCGCTTAAACCATTCTTACCAGAAGGAATGACTTATGAAGAATTTGATACAGGATCTGGTGATAAGAAGATTGGTAAAATGCTCTCAGGTAAAGTAAGTCCTACCATTGCAGATGATATTAAGAAGTCATCGTTCTGGGCGGTTCTTGGATCTTTAGTGGTGGTATTCCTATACATCTTAATCAGATTTAAGAGATGGCAATTCTCTTTAGGTGCAGTAGCAGCTGTATTCCATGATGTATTAATCGTACTTGGAATCTTCTCATTAACTTGGAAGTTTATGCCATTTAGTATGGAAATTGATCAAGCCTTTATCGCAGCAATCTTGACCGTAATTGGTTACTCGCTTAATGATACCGTGGTTGTGTTCGATAGAATTAGAGAATTCTTGAATGAGCATACCTCATGGGAGTTTGGAAAAACGATCAATGCTTCTTTAAATAGTACATTAAGTAGAACATTAAATACGTCTGTAACAACATTAGTAGTATTATTAGCAATGTTCATTTTTGGTGCTGATTCTTTAAGAGGATTGTTATTTGCGTTAATCGTAGGTGTAATCGTAGGTACATATTCTTCGATGTTTATCGCTACACCATTAATGTATGATACCGCTAAAAAAGGTGATGCAGCAGAATCATTAAAGACTAAAGTAAAAGAAGAAGACGAAGAATAAATAGGAATTATTTTCCATTATAAAAAAAGCCTTTCTGAATAAGAAAGGCTTTTTAATTTATCAGTTTTTTAAGTTTTTAATTTAACAATTTAAACTCAATCTTATCATTCATCTCTAATTGCCACGAGTCTGAAAGTCCTGCATTAATTTCTAAAACATATTTAGCAGGAGCATCAGAAGGTAAAGATGTTTCATCAAATGGTTTTGCATGCTTCTGAAAACTTACAATCTCCATTTGGTCGTTTATATAGATAATGTCTAATGGAATCTTTGTGTTCTTCATATAGAAACTTCGCATCTGCATATCAGGGAATATAAAAAGCATACCTTGGTTTTGTCCAAGTTGTGATCGATACATTAAACCTGTTTGAGTTTCATATTCATTATCTGCAATTTCAATATCTAAGGTTTGGATAATAGAATCTGTTTTAGCCTTTTTTAATTGAAGCGTGCCTTCCTTTTTAAATTTAACCACAACTTTGTCTTTTGAAGTTGTAGGAGTTTCTTTTTTACAACTCAGTGTACTTAGAGTCACTCCACAAAGTAGTGCCAAAGACAGATATTTTTGAATGCGCATTATTCTGCTTTTTTCTTATAGAAGAACATAAAGTAAAGTCCAATTAAAATAAGAGGAACACTTAATACTTGTCCAGTGTTCATAAACCACACATAATCATCACGACCATCAACTTGAGCTTTTTTAACAAATTCTACAAAGAATCTGATGGTCCAAAGTAGTACTAAGAATAATCCAAATAAAAAGCCTTCTTGTTTTGATTTGTTGGTTCTCCAATAAAAGAATAAGAGTCCGATAAAGACAAAAATGTAGAAGAATGCCTCATATAATTGTGCCGGGTGACGTGCAAAATTCTCCCCGTTTTGAACAAAAATAACCCCTAACGGACTGTCTGTCTTAAAGCCAACAATTTCAGAGTTAATAAAGTTACCAATGCGCACAAAAACAGCTCCTAAGGCAACCGGAATCACTACGCGATCTAAAATCCATAACCATGATCTATGTAATAAGTGCTTCTTGCGATACAAATACATTGATATAATCATTGCAATAGCAGCACCATGGCTGGCTAAACCTTGGAATCCAGTGAAGCGAATTCCGTCTTTAAAACTAAAAGGTAGAAATATGCTAAAAAAGTCCTCTTTAAATAACTCAGGCTCATAAAATATAACATGACCAAGCCGTGCGCCCAACATAATTCCTAAAACAGAATAAATAAATAAGGCATCTAGTGCATCTTTTGATTCACCTTCCTTTTTAAAAATTGGCTTCATGGTGTAGAATCCAATTACAAAAGCGATAATCCACATTAAACTATAAAAGTGTAGTTTAAAAAAACCTAAATCAATAAATTTAATAGGATCCCATTCTATTTGGAGTAAGTACATATGCAATTGCTTTATGCTGTAAATATACTATTTTGAAAGAGATTCGAAATGAGATTAACGTATTATTAATCTTCCTTTGGTGGCACAGGATCATATCCTTTTCCTCCTAAAGGATGACAACTAAAAATACGCTTAATAGCTAGTTTACCACCTTTGAAAATACCATGAACTTCTAAGGCCTCCTTTGCATAATGCGAACATGTAGGCTGATAACGACATGTGGCTGGTGTTATGGGTGATATAAAAGTTTGATAGAATTTTATCAGCCATATAAAGGGATATGTTAGAATTTTTTTCACAATTACTTCGTTGTGAATGTTGTTCCTTCTCTACTATCTTTAAGCTGAATGCCAACTTCGGCAAGATCGTCTCTAATTTTGTCCGAAAGCGCAAAGTCTTTATTTTGTCTTGCTTGATTTCGTAATTCAATTAATATTTCAACCGCACCGGATAATTTATCTGCGCTAGAATCTTCTTTTGCAACATTGACTAAACCAAGAACATCAAAAGTAAAGTCATTCATTGTTTTCTTTAATAATTCTAGATCATCAGAATTTAAAGAAGCTTTATTATCTTTGATTTGATTCACTAATTTTGAAGCTTCGAAAAGATGTGCGATTAAAATAGGGGAATTAAAATCATCATTCATGGCTTCGTAACACTTCATTCTCCAGGCGTTGACATCAAATGTTGAAGTTTCAGAAGCCTTTAAACTATCTAATGCATTAATGGCCTCCATTAATCTATTAAAACCTTTTTCACTAGCCAACAAACCATCGTCTGTTAAATCTAAAATACTTCTGTAAGACGACTGCGCATTAAAAAAGCGAATGACACTAGGTGAATATGCCTTACTAAAAAACGTATTATTACCTGAAAGCAACTCATGAGGGTTTACGGTGTTGCCAGTACTCTTAGACATGCGCTGTCCATTTAGGTGTAGCATATTAGCATGCATCCAGTAATTTACAGGTGATTCGCCAGTTACAGCTTCACATTGCGCGATCTCACACTCATGATGAGGAAATTTTAGGTCCATACCACCACCATGAATATCAAATTTGTCACCCAAATATTTAGTACTCATAGCAGTACACTCCAAATGCCATCCAGGAAAACCATCACTCCATGGAGACGGCCAACGCATAATATGTTGAGGTTCGGCACGCTTCCAAAGTGCAAAATCTTGGGGGTTTTTTTTGTCGGACTGCCCATCGAGTGCTCTAGTATTATGAATAAGATCTTCGAGCTTTCGTTTACTCAATTTACCATATTCTTTCACCTCGTTGAACTTATGTACATCAAAATACACCGAGCCATTAACAACATAGGCAAAACCGTTGTCTATAATAGTTTTGATGAGTTCTATTTGTTCTATAATATGTCCCGTTGCTGTGGGTTCTATACTAGGAGGAAGAAAATTTAGCGTATCCAAAACATTATGAAAATCTACGGTATAGCGTTGTACTACTTCCATAGGTTCAATTTGCTCTAAGCGTGCTTTTTTTGTGATTTTATCTTCTCCTACGTCGGCGTCATTTTCAAGATGACCAGCATCAGTAATGTTACGAACGTAGCGTACTTTATAACCCAGATGCTTTAAGTATCTGAAAATCATATCAAAAGCCATAAATGTTCTAACGTTACCCAAATGCACATTGCTGTAAACCGTTGGGCCACAAACATACATTCCAACATGACCACTACTTATGGGTTGAAATTGTTCTTTTTCTCCACTTAAGGAATTGTAAATTTTTATGTTTTGTGATTCGTATAGAGGCATCCTGCTTATTCTAAATAAAGATTTAAACAAAGCTAATTAACTAGCTATGATAAAACAACTAAAATTGAGTATCTAGATTAATATAATCTAAAAATTCGCGACGGGTTTCTTTTTCTTTGAATTTTCCACCAAATTCTGAAGTCACGGTGCTACTCTCAATATCTCTAATGCCGCGAGAATTAACACAAAGGTGTTTAGCGTCTATAACACATGCCACATCTTCAGTATTTAAGACCTGCTGCAGTTCTCTTACTATTTGTATGGTTAAACGCTCTTGTACTTGAGGACGCTTCGCATAATAATCGACGATACGATTCATTTTAGATAAACCAACTACAGTACCATTAGAAATGTAAGCAACGTGGGCTCTGCCAACTATTGGCAACAAATGATGCTCGCACGTAGAGTAGACTGTTATATTCTTCTCTACTAACATTTCACCATATTTGTATTTGTTGTCAAATGTAGAAGCTTTGGGTTTTTTCTGTGGATCAAGACCACCAAAAATCTCATTCACAAACATTTTAGCAACGCGTTTAGGTGTGCCACTTAGACTATCATCATTCAAGTCTAATCCTAAGGTTTGCATGATGTGTTTCACATCATCTTTGATGATATCAATCTTTTCATCATTACTTAATTCAAAAGCATCATCACGCATCGGAGTATCACTTGATGATCCAATGTGATCGTCACCGATTGCATCTATATCGTTAAAATCATTTTCGATTTTCATAGTCAATAATATTATTAATCAATCTCTTAAAAGAGACGGCAAAGATACGTAATAAAAATAGTACTCAAGAGGTAGGAATTTTAGAATTATACTTGTTCTATAAGTAAAACCGTTTAAATACCAATTACATTGACGAATTAACAACGGTTTTTCTAAAATTTTCTTAATTTTCGAAACTTAAAACTAAGGGTTAAGCCATGACTAAACTATTTACAATTTTGATTGTGATTCTTATGCCTGTCTGTATTTCTGGGCAACAAGAGGTTCGCAAGCAACCACTTCCGCTAGCTAAATTTGAAGACAATGTAAAGTTGCCTTTAACCTCTCAGGAAAGAGCTCAAATTACGGAGGTGTATGGCGATTATGCCGATAAGTACATTATTAATAATGAAAATAGACTTAAGGGTATTAAGCAAATACTAAGGAATAGGGTTATAATTAAACAGATTACAGATCAAAATCAAATTAAGGATTGTCCTAAATTATCTGAGGTGCCACTTTTCAACAAATTTGCACCAGAATTAAAGCGTGATGACAATTTTAATCCTAAGGAGTTCAATCCTCTTAAATTTAGTTTTAAATTTTACTCAGTAAGTGCTTCGATGTATCAGGTAGATAATACCAATTATTACATTATTATTAAGTCCCAACATCAATAAAATTTACAGTATGAAGTCTATAATTACAATTTTTTTAATTGCATTCTCGTCTGTCTTAATTGCTCAAGATGTGAATATGCAAACAGGTACTGTAAATCAATGTGGCGGTGTTTTTTACGATTCGGGTGGTGAATTCGGAAATTATTCTAATGATGAAAATTTAGTACTCACAATCTGCCCTGATAATCCTGGTCAAAAGGTAATACTAAACTTTACGGAATTTAGCACGCAGTTAAATTTAGATGTTATGACCATTTATAACGGTGATTCAGTTGCTGCTCCTCCTTTTGGTACATTTTCAGGTGTTGATAGTCCTGGGTTAGTACAAGCTACACAAGATAACACCTCTGGTTGTTTAACGATAGAATTTGTTTCTGACGCAGGTGGTAATACATCGGGTTGGGCTGCTGATATATCCTGTTTAACTCCTTGTCAAGTCATCAATTCACAAATTGATTCAGCATCACCAACACCAAATGGGGATGGTTATATTAGAGTCTGCCCCAATGAAGACATTACACTTACAGGTAGTGGAACATTCTCTGTTGATGGAACTGGTGCAACATATGAGTGGGATTTAGGCGACGGTAATACAGTGGCTGGACAAACCGCCACTTTTTCTTATCCAAATCCAGGTGTATATATCGTGAATTTAAATATTAGAGATGCAAACACCTCGATTGATCCTTTAGGATGTACCAACAATAATCTCATAAATCAAGTCATTCAAGTAGCAACCGAACCGGATTTTACTGGAACCCAAGCTGCTAATCCTGTGATTTGTTTTGGTGATTCCACGACGATTGAAGGGGTTGTTAATCCTGTTGAATTTATTAATGATTGTACACCACCAGTTGCTGATACGACATTTTTACCTGATGGTTCTGGCGCACAATATACAACCTCAATCCCAGTAGATTGCTTTGACTCCGCTCAAACATTAACTGATCCAAATCAGCTGATTGAGGTCTGTATTAATATTGAGCATTCGTACTCAGGAGATTTAGATATTTTTATCCAAAGTCCGAATGGCCAAGAGATTCAATTATTTGAACAAGCGGGTGGTGGAACTTATTGGGGTGGTGCCAATGATGATAATTCAACTGTTCCGGGAACAGGAGAACAATATTGTTTTTCTATGTCTGCGACAACATTATTAGCTAATGCACCTACAGAAATTAACGGGACTAATCCTCCTGGTAACTCATGGGTTCCGGGTACTTATTTACCAGTTGAGAGTTTTGCAGGCTTGGTTGGTAGTCCGTTGAATGGAGATTGGACAATACGAATAGTAGATAACCTCTCTATTGATAATGGTTATATCTTCGAGTGGTTCTTGAATTTTGATCCGGCTATACAGCCACCAGAGTTGTCATTTACTCCAACCATAACTTCTGAAGGTTGGGATCCAGATCCAACAATCACAAATACTACTGGAAATGTGATTACGGTTGAGCCTACAGCAGAAGGGCAATATTGTTATACTTATAGAGTTACAGATGATTTTGGTTGTGAATATACTGAAGAGGTATGTATCGATGTATTACCCGAGTTAATTACTGAAGTCCCAAGTAACCTATTTGTTTGTGATACTGGTGCTCCACCTTACATTTTTAATCTAGATTCTAATACCTCGGTTGTATTAGCAAGTGCTCCTAACGCAACTGATTTAGTGGTGACTTATCATAACTCACAGGCCGATGCCGATGCGGATGTTGGTGCCATAACCGGTTTAACAAATTATTCTGGAACGGACGGTGAGACTATCTACATTAGAGTAGAATATTTAGACTCTGGATGCTACGAAGTATTGCCGTTTACACTAAATGTATCTGGTCAGCCCGATATAAATTCTGTTTTAGACATCGAGACTTGTGATGACCTATCAAATGACGAATTTGAAGAGTTTAATTTAGAGTTACAGACTTTAGGTATTTTAGGTCCGCAATCTAGTACAGATTTTAATGTAACATACCATTTAAGTTTTGCTGATGCGGATGCTGGTGCTGGTGTATTACCACTTCTTTACACAAATACTAGCAACCCTCAACCAATATATGTTAGGGTTGAAAGTGCCGGTGATTCTTCTTGTTACAATGCATCGGTAAATCCTGAGTTTCTATTAATAGTAAATCCAAGAGATGATGCTTCTTTTGATGTTACGCCAACGTGTGATGGAGCAACTGTGAATACTCCTATTCTAACTCCAGGTGGTACTTTTACGTTTAATCCCGCGCCAACAGATGGTACTATTATAAATCCAATAACTGGCGAAGTTACGGGGGGAACATCTGGTGCATCCTATACAATAGAGTATACTACAACAGGTACTTGTCCTTCAACCTCGTTACAGACTTTCAATGTTCTTGAAACAGATGATGCTTCTTTTTCAATTACAGCTTCATGTGATGGAGGTAGTGTTGATACACCAATCATTACACCAGGAGGTACTTTTAGTTTTAATCCAGTTCCTGCTGATACAGCTTCAATTGATCCTATATCGGGAGAGGTAACTGATGCAATTCCAGGTACAACATATACCGTTCAGTATGTAACATCAGGTGTCTGTCCTTCAACGAGTACTCAAGATCTAACGGTGTTAGAATTAGATGATCCAACTTTTTCATTAAATCCAACTTGTGATGGTGCAACGGCTAACATCACTGGAGATTTAGGTGGTACCTTTACACTAAATCCTGATCTAGGAGATGGTGCAGTCATTGATCCAGCAACTGGAACAATTACTAACGGAATTTCAGGTACGACCTACACTGTAAATTACACAACGGGAGGAGCATGTCCGCAAACATCGACAGAAACAGTTACTGTTAACCTTTCTGATGATGCTTCTTTTTCAGTTACTGCAACATGTGATGGTGCAACTGTTGATTTACCATTAGCTACACCTGGAGGAACATTTAGTTTTGATGTATTGCCAGCAGACGCTGCTGTAATTGATCCTATTTCAGGTGAGGTCATGGGCGGTACGCCGGGTGCTACATATTCTATTGTTTATTCAACTTCAGGAATTTGTTCTGATACAGAAGTGGTAACGTTTAGTGTTCTACCTGAGGACGATGCTAGTTTCTCAGTCGATCCCACATGTGATGGTGGAATTCCAAATCCGTCAGGTGTCTTAGGCGGAACTTTTACTTTTAATATTCCACCTACTGATGCTGCTGTTATTGATGCTAATACTGGAGTTGTTTCCAATGGTACACCAGGTGAGACCTATACTATTGAATATGTTACTAATGGTGCATGTCCAAATAGTAGTATAGTAGAATTTACAGCGAATCCCTTACCTTCTTTAGTAGCACCAACGCCTTTAGAGGTTTGTGATGATGGCACACCAGATGGATTAACATCGATAGATTTAAGTATAAAGGACTTTGAGATAACGGGTAATAATCCACAATACTCAGTGAGTTATTATCTATCTCAGGCCGATGCAGATGATGAGGTAAATCCGTTGCCAATACCTTATACAAACATTTCTAATCCACAGACGATATTTGTACGAGGTGAGGATGAGATTACAGGGTGTTTTACAACGACCACTTTAGATTTAGTAGTTGAGCAAGCGCCAGTAGCTAATATGCCGATGCCGTTACGCTATTGTGATCCAGATGATGATGGTTTTGGGGTCTTTACATTAACGGATGCGGATAATGAGATTACAGGAGGTGCAGCAGGACTAACGGTAACTTACCATGAGACCTTTGCCAATGCAGACAACAATGCAGATGCTATAGACACCTCAGTACCATACACTAATATTGTGGCAGATGATGGTGATAGTGATCCACCTATTATCATATATGCTAGGGTAGAGAGTTCTACCATA
>Ga0189289_10294_pt1 | contig 31026 bp, 29 predicted proteins | sample UW106minimetaG_FD_130313 | JGI IMG/M metagenome (GOLD analysis project Ga0189289, IMG submission 130313) | Marine microbial communities from the Costa Rica Dome - UW106 mini metaG | ecosystem: Environmental > Aquatic > Marine > Oceanic > Photic zone | place: Costa Rica: the Eastern Pacific...
AAAGAAGAAGACCATCCCATAAATCCCCAGACGCTCCAGCTTGCCCATCTGATGCCAGCGCTGATTCATCCAGGCAAAAAGGGCCAGCGGAATGACCACGAGGTACAAACCGCCCAGCACGACGTAGGCCAAAAGAACCAGCAGTGTGTCCTGTGGGACTTGATGGAGCAGGGACGAGAGGTCCAAGGCCTGAGGACAGCTGGGGGAAATCTAAGATGTCTGGGCGGGGGCATGGCGGAATCGGAAGACGCATTCGGCGTCATTCCGCTCGGTCCGTCAAGCCACCGCCAGCGATTGCGTTGGACACAGAACCTGCGTGGGCAACTCAAGAAGCCCTCACTAGTTTCTGATCAAGAGGGTGTTCAGTCGATGTCGACGTCTGTGAGTTCCACCGCACAGATCGGTGGAGAACCCGCGGAACTTCTGCGTTGCCACGAAAGGGATGAAGGACACCAGCCCTGGGATCGCTGGGGGACCTATCTGAGTGATCGGCAGTGGGGCACAGTCCGCGAGGATTATTCAGGCGATGGCAACGCCTGGAACTCATTTCCCTTCGACCACAGCCACCTGCGCAGCTACCGCTGGGGGGAGGACGGCTTGCTGGGCCTGAGCGACGAACGCTGTCTGCTCTGTTTCTCTCCTGTGCTCTGGAACGGCAAGGATTCCATTCTCAAAGAACGCTTGTTCGGTCTCGGCAATCCCGAAGGCAACCACGGAGAAGACATCAAAGACACGATGTATCACCTCGCCGGTACACCAACCGGTAGTTATGCGAAAGCTCTGTATCGCTACCCGCATCAGAGCTTTCCTTACCAGCAACTGCGCGACGAAAACCGCAACCGCAGCAGAGAAGAGAACGAATACGAACTGGTCGATACAGGCATCTTTTCGGGCAATCGCTTTTTTGATCTCGACGTTGAGTACGCGAAAGCTTCTCCCGAAGATGTGCTGATCCGACTCACCATCACCAACCGAGGTCCGGAGGACGCAGACCTTCATCTCCTTCCCAGCCTGTGGTTCCGGAACACCTGGAGCTGGGGGGATCCTGACCGGAACCGACCCCGCCTTCGCCTCCAGGACAATCGGCTCCTGAGTGATGCCGTCGAAGGCCTGGCTGCTTACAACCTGACCTGCAGTGAACAAGGCCCATGGCTGTTCACGGAAAACGAAACCAACACCGAACGGCTCTACGGACAAGCCCCAGAGCAGCCCTATGTGAAAGATGCCTTTCACCGCTTTCTGATTGACGGAGAGCGGGGCGCGGTAAATCCGGCACAGACTGGGAGCAAAGCAGCGCTGCATCTCCAACGCACGCTCCATCCAGAAGGAATCTGGACGGTGACGCTACGACTGAGCCGACACGACCACCAAGCAAGCCAGGCCCCGGAGCCGGAAGAGACAGCCTCGTTCAACACCTTGATGGACAAACGCCGCCGGGAGTGGCAGGACCATCTGGAATGGGTAGCACCTGGACTCAACGAGGAGGACCGTGCCATCCATGCCTCGGCCGCTGCCGGATTGTTCTGGTGCCGCAAGTACTACGACTGGTATGTGGCCCGGTGGCTGCGCGGGGACAACAACGCTCCCAGGCCACCTCAGGAACGGTGGCACACCGAAAACGCCTACTGGCGAACCCTTCGGGCCCAAAACATCATCTCGATGCCCGACTGCTGGGAGTACCCCTACTTCTGCCAGTGGGATCTGATGTTCCATGCAGTGGCCTTCGCGGAAATCGATCCGGGCGAAGCGAAGCGGCAGTCGCGCATGCTCCGCCAGGCCTCTTACACCGCGAACAATGGGCAATCCCCTGCCTATGAATGGGCCCTCTCAGACGCCAACCCACCGATTGGTGCCTGGGCAGCACTGCGGATCTTCCAGATCTCCAAGCGTCGTTACGGAGAGCAGGACTATCCCTTTCTCCGCGCCAGCCTCCGGGAGCTGTTGCTGGAATACGGATGGTGGGCCAACCGAACGGACCGCAACGGTGACAGCCTCTTCGAAGGAGGCTTCCTTGGACTGGACAACATCGCCATCTTCGATCGGCGTTACCCACTCAAAGACGGCAGCCGGATCGAGCAATCGGATGGAACAGCCTGGATGGGAATGCTCAGCCTCAACATGCTGGAGGCGTGCGTTCTTCTCTCTGAGGACAGAACGGAATACAAAAGCCTGAGCGATCGCTTTGTCCGCGACTTCAGTCGCCTGACCTACGCGCTGAACAGTCCTGGTGGCAAAGGGTACGTGAACTGGGACGAGGAAGACGGTTTCTACTACGACGTGCTCAAGCGCCCGGACGGAAGCACCGACTATTTGAGAACACGTTCACTGAGTGGTCTGATTCCGTTGCTCGCCATCGCAACGTTCGACGCCGAAACGGTCGAATCGATTCCCTCTCTCGACGTGAGCACCTATCTGCGTGATCTGGGTCGCGAACGCGGAGAGGAGTTTGATTCGATCGCTCATCTTGGATCCTGGCACCGTGATCGAATTCTGTTTTCGATCGTGCCTCCGCAACGCCTACGGCGCATCCTCGAAAGGGTGTTCGATGAAGAGGAATTTCTCTCCCCTTACGGCATCCGAAGCCTCTCCAAGAGTTATGAAAAAACTCCGTACAGCTATCAACAGGGTGACGACTACGCCACGATCAACTACAGCCCTGCCGACAGTCCTGTAGCCATGTTTGGAGGTAATTCCAACTGGCGAGGACCGGTATGGATGCCGATCAACTACCTGCTGATCGAAGCCCTGCAGAAGTTTGCCCACTACTTCGGCGATGATTTCAAGATGGAGTTCCCGACGGGCTCTGGTCGCGAATTGAATCTCTGGGACATTTCTCTGGAACTTGAGGAGCGACTGGTTGGCATCTTCAGGCGTGATCGCAACGGACAGAGGCCATTCAACGGGACGATCGAGCTGTTCCAAAATGATCCCGAATGGCGTGATTTCTTCCTCTTCAATGAGTATTTCAATGGCTGCAGCGGTGCCGGCGTCGGTGCGAGTCACCAGACAGGATGGACAGCGATTGTCGCGAAAATGATCACACAACTCCAACGATGGCGCTGACGCCATGAGGTGATCTCTCTAACGTTTGGGTCATTGTCCGGCACGTCGTTATGGATCACGCCACCCATGACGCTCGTCGTCTTAACGCCGTAGAACCTCAAGCAGATCACTACAATGTGGTGATAATCGGCAGTGGCGCGGGTGGTGGGTCTCTGGCCCGAGCTTTAGCCGACTCCGGCCACTCCATTTTGATTCTGGAACGAGGCGGCTGGCTGCCACGGGAACCGCAAAACTGGGATCCGGTTGAGGTCTTCCAGAAAGACCGCTACGTCTCAACGGACCCCTGGCAGGACAAGCACGGAAAGACGTTTCAGCCGGGAAGTCACTACTTCGTTGGCGGTGCCTCAAAACTGTATGGAGCAGCTCACTTCCGCTTGCGGGAGAGGGATTTCGAATCGGTGATGCATGTCGACGGCGAATCACCGGAATGGCCGCTGAAATACGACGTCTTCGAGCCGTATTACCGCAAAGCGGAGGAGTGGTATCACGTGCATGGGCTGCGGGGTGAGGACCCCACCGAGCCACCGGCCTCCTCCGCGTATCCCCATGCGCCCATCAGCCACGAGCCACGCATGCAAAAGCTGGTAGATGACCTCCGCTCAGCGGGGCTCCATCCATTTCACGCACCCACGGGAGTCGCACTCGATGAAGCGAACCCCGCCTTCAGCGCTTGCGTGCGCTGCAACCGCTGCGATGGATTTCCCTGCCTGGTTCATGCCAAGGGTGATGCGGAAGTGATGGGCGTCCGTCCAGCTCTTGATCACGACAATGTGTTCATGCTCACAGAAGCGGAGGTGCTTCGACTCAACACCGATGGGAGTGGTCGTCAGATCACTGATGTGGTGGTGAGGCACCAGGGAGAAGAACGCCGTTTCAAAGGCGACATCGTGGTCGTTTCCGCTGGTGCCGCCAATTCGGCACGTCTGCTGCTGATGTCAGCCAACGATGCCCATCCCCGGGGCCTAGCCAACAGCTCCGATCAAGTGGGCAGAAATTACATGTATCACAACTGCAAAGCATTGGTGGCTCTCGCCCATGAGCCAAATACCACGGTGTTTCAAAAGACTGTCGCGCTCAATGACTGGTATTTCGGCGACAACTACTTCGACTTCCCGATGGGCAACGTGCAAATGACCGGTAAAACCAATGGAGCGATGATGAAAGGCTATAAACCGCGGCTCACCGCTCTTGCTCCCACATGGAGCATGGACAAACTCGCGGAACACTCACTCGATTTCTGGCTGCAAACGGAAGATCTTCCGCTACCGAACAATCGGGTCACCATCAATACGAAAGGTCAGATCAAGCTGGACTACACCCCGACCAACACCAGGGCATCCGACGAGCTGGCCAACAGACTGGAGGCATTGCTGGACAAGCTGTACCTCAAAAACCATCTCGCCGAACGTCAGATCTATTTCGCCTCGTCGATGGACATTGCTGCCGTGGGCCATCAATCAGGGACATGTCGCTTCGGCACCGACTCCAGCACCTCGGTGTTGGACACCAACTGCCGCACCCACGATGTGGACAATCTGTATGTGGTTGACACGAGCTTTTTCCCCAGCAGCTCAGCGGTGAATCCATCCCTGACAGCCATCGCCAATGCCATCCGTGTGGCGGACCATCTCAAGGAACGGCTGGGTTGATTAATTAGCCCAACCAGGATTGAAGCCACGGCGCAACGAGCATCAGGTCAACGCTGAGGGGGCCACCGCCAGCGGTGATCAACACAAGGCACATCACGACATACATCGCAGCTTTCTCCCAACTTGGTGGTTCTCCAACACCCATCGGACCGCCGTAATCCCCTTCGGGGATTAGATAAGGATCAGGGGCAATGAACGGAAAACCACGGGTGATCTCCAGCACAACGGCGTAAAACATCGACACAGCAATGGCGACAGCCGCCAGAGGCGTGAGGAAACCAAGCAGCAGAGCGATCCCTCCAGACCACATGGAAAAAGCCGAAAGGGAACAAAGCCAGGCCGGCGTGTTCATCGCCGTGGACCATGTTTTCAAGTTCACAAGTTTGGGCCAACCATGGCGGATGAACACCAGCCCCGTGAACAGACGCAACACCAGCAGACCAGAACCAGCAAGGCCCTCAGGTGACGAGGGGGCAATCAAAGAGACAAGGTCCACAAGACACCAGTCTTTTCTCCAAAACTAGTGACGACCAGCCCGAACAATTGAAGGATTCGCTTAAGAAGAAATCCAGAGGCGATGACCATCTGGATCACACAACAATCGACCGGATCCAGCCGAAGGATCCTGGACCAGGATCTGGGCATAGAGGGCATTTTGCGGCTGCAACGCAGCCGCTGAGGGTCGCAAGGGAGAGGGGCTGAGATATCTCAAAAATTCAACACCACATGGAGAACAACCGCTTAAGCCATGGATGGCCACCCTTGGGTTGATCACGCCATCGAGCCGTTCCTGTTCAACACCCTGGTTCAGAGTGGCGTAGCGAAGTTGCAGGCCAAGATCAACGCCGTAAAACAACAAGCTGCGATCGCTATCACTGATCGCAATGGCCGTATGGTCCAGCCCCTGAAAGAGAGGACCGTCGTCCTGATGCCAACGGGGATGCCCTTGACCGGGAGGGAACCAGAGCAGCTCCATGGCATGACCTGCGGCGTTGCGGAACTTCCACGCCGCCACGCCATTGGGCAACCACTGCGGCGCCTCCGAGATCGGAGCCACAAGGGGCATCAACTGGTCAGCAGCACGCTCCATATCGCTCACCACAATCGCGACGTGCTGAAACCAGAGGCTGTTTGCGGGGCCTGGATCGGGGTGTGAAACCGCATCGACTCCCTCAAAGAAGACATAGTCGAGGCATTCCCTGCCCAGTCGGTGGTGACTAACAATCGCCCGCCCCTTGTTCAAGCCAAAACGTCGCTGAAGGGCCTCCCCTTCCAGCAACGATTGGCCCTGATCAATCGCCCCTAAAACATCAAGTAGGGGATCAAGACATCCAGGCTCCGGCAAGGAAAACGCTACCCCTTGAATCGAAAGGGATTGCCCCTGAGCAGCTACCACGAATGCGTCATCTCCACTGCGGTTGTCTTAGCGCCGTTTACGCATCAATCACTGCCGAGATCAGTGAAAACAGCTATGGAGTGTTTATTCGTTGATGCCTGCCATGACCACCCAAGTCCCAAAGGCAATGACCTCTCTGTGTCTGCGTGACAAGGTGATCATCGTGACCGGTGGCAATTCCGGTATCGGCAAGGCCATTGTCGAAGCCGTCGGGGCTTTGGGCGCCAAGGTGGTCATCGACTACCGCTCGCATCCTGAGCGCACCGAAGCCTTGATCGATGAAGTTGGCGAGCTCGGTGGGCAAGCGATTGGCGTGCAGGCCGATGTGGCGAAGCTTGAGGAGATTCAACACCTCATCGACGTTGCCGTGAAGACCTTCGGCAAGGTGGATGTGATGGTGAATAACGCTGGCATCGAGACACGAACCTCGATCCTTGACACCACCCCAGAGGATTTCGACAAGGTGATGAACGTCAACCTGCGTGGGGTGTTCTTTGCCACGCAGTACAGCGCCAAACAGATGATTGCCCAAGGAAGTGGTGGTCGAATCATCAATATTTCGTCCGTCCATGAAGACTGGCCGATGCCAGACAACACGCCCTATTGCGTCGCCAAGGGCGGGGTGCGCATGATGACCCGGACGGCTGGTGTTGAACTGGCGAGCAAGGGGGTCTCCATCGTCAACGTCGGTCCGGGTGCTGTGGCCACACCCATCAACGACTCCACCATGAACAATCCCGAGCTGATGGCCAAGCTCAATGCGGCGATTCCGATGGGCCGGATGGCCCAACCGGAAGAAATCGCTTCGCTGGTGGCGTTCCTCGCCAGCGATGGTGCCAGCTACATGACGGCAACCAGCGTCTTTGCTGACGGTGGAATCATGATGAGCAGTCCTGGGCTTTGATTTCAAAGGCCTCAACCCCGGCACGGGCGACGGCAGCATCCTGGTCAGGCGTCATGCCTGACACCCCGATCGCCCCTACCACCGCATCCTGGTAACCCAAGGTCAGACCGCCAGCCATCAGGGCACAGGGCTGATGCAGTACTGCCTGCAACGACAAGAGTGCCGTGCGACCGGAAGCGATGGCCTGTTCCGCAGCCGCGCTGTCAACGCCCGTCAGCGCAGCCGTGCGCGCTTTTGCAGCGGATGTCTCAACGCTGGCGATGGACGCGCCGTCCAGCCGGCGAAAGGAGATGAGCACTCCAGAGGCATCCACCACCGCAATCGAGACCCTTGCCGACAACTGATGAGCCATGGCCATGGCCGACACAACGATCCTGTCGGCGTCGGCCAAATCGAGACAAGGAATCATCTGCATCGGTTCAGGCCCACTGAATGGCCATCTTCCAAAGGTGCCCTTCCAGCTCCACCCCTGCAGCCAAAGCCTGCAAGGCCTCCTCGGGCAATTTCAACGTTGCTGAGGCCTGATGCACCAGGATGTCGACCCCGGTGAATTGGAACCCCATCGTCTGCCCCATCGCAGCAATGTCGTCGAGGCAAGCTGCGTCGTGAAATTGATCAAGCAGACCTTGATCACCCTTCACCTTGTGGAGGAATTGTTCCAACTGTGGATTGCCGTTGTGGGTCATGGCGTCAGTCTTTGATTGCAATGCAGGAAATTTCAATACGGGCTCCCACCACCAATTTGCTGATGCCGATTACCGCGCGGGAACAGTAATTCTCTGGATCAGGGAAAAACTCCTGCCAAACAGCATCCATCTCCTCAATTTCATCAATGTTGGTCATGTAAACAACGGCCTGGCCAACGTCTTTGTACGTGCATCCAGCCGCTTCAAGAACTCCGAACACATTCTTGAGACATTGACGGGTGTGTTCCGAACTCCCTCCCTCCACCGTTTGATTGGTGACGGGATCCACAGGCATCTGGCCGGACACAAAGACAAACTGACCGACGCGATAGCCCTGGCTGTAGCTGGCCACAGGCTGGTTGGCCTTTTTAGTGCGAATTGGATGTCGGTCCAACACCGTCGATCAACGTAATTGTCTTTGTTGTAGCGGCATTTCAGGGGAGTGCAGGGTGCTGGATGCCACGGGCATTCACATGGATGGAATACACCGAATCCCAACAGCAGAGGAACAAACGGTTGCCATGAACGCCTCCAAAGCAAAGGTTGCCAACCAAGTGGGGCGTGGCAATTCGTCCCAGGAAGGTGCCATCCGATGCGATGCAATGAACCCCATTCCCAGCACTGCTCCAGATGTTTCCGTCGACATCCACACGGATGCCATCGGCATTGCCGTTGGTAACCCGGTAGAAATCACGTCGACCTGAAATCTGACGGCCACCATCCTCCACCTCGAACACGTGAATGAGTCGATCCGGCATGGGCGCGTCGTTATTCGGCGGATCACCAAACACGCCTGAGGGGGCTGCCGTATCGACGATGTAGAGAAGCGACTCATCGGGAGAGAACGCCAACCCATTGGGGCCCACAACCTCGTCGGGAGTTGTCATTGCCTTGAGAGATCCATCGGCCGGGTCAAAGCGATAAACCACCGCCGGTTGCACGGAATGGCGCCGGCCTCCCTCAAAATCATTGACGAGGCCGTAAAGAGGATCGCTAAACCAGATCGTGCCATCACTTTTCACCACCACATCATTGGGGGTGTTCAAAGGCTTGCCCTGGTGGGAGTCCACCAAATGCACAACACGACCGTTGTGCTCCGTGCGCAATACAGCCCGATGACCATGGCTGCAAGTCAACAGCCGTCCCTGGAGATCACGGGTTTGGCCATTTGGGAACCCGGCGTTGTAGCGGAACACACTGAGACCATGGGTCTCATCCCAAGACAGAATTCGATCATTGGGGATGTCGGAAACCAGCAGACGCTGTTGATCGCCGAACCAGACCGGCCCCTCCAGCCAACGACAACCGTCAAAGAGACGTTCAAGCTGAGCATTGAACAACACCAAAGAGTTGAAGCGCGGATCCACCGCTTCAATCTCAGTTTCAACAAATTGACTACGGAACACCATGACGAATGCACCCTTACTTAAATGATCCAGGGGGCAGATTTCGCCAATCCTGATCATTTCTCTGGATAATCAGTTGAACACAGGGTTCGTCTCCAACCTGAGCGGAGAGGTGACCTCGACGACCATCTGCCATCGCCAGACAATCCTGATCACCCCCATAGGAATATTCACCAGCCTTCATGACCGCCTTTGTTCCATCCATGCTCTCGACAGACCAGGCACCTTTCAGGACATAAATCCATTTCGGCACGTGATTTTCATGCCAGTCTGCAGTCCAGCCAACGGGCAAGTAGGTCACAAAAGCATTTCCTTCCTTCATCAAATCACGCGAAAATTGGGGCGAATCACCTGGCCCAAGTTGACCAAGCGTGAACGCACTGATGGTGCATCGTTCCTGACGACTGATCCCTTCAGCATCTGTATAGAGGTGCCAGTAGCTTTCAGGCTCTGGAGCCAGACTGAAAGGGTCGGTCATCAGAGGCATGCACTGGTCTTTGCACCCTATTCATTTCGAACAAGGCTGACTATCAACTCGCACAGCACAGACAGGTCTGAAGCATTCCGGATCAAAGGAGCATGGCCTGCAGAGGCAAACATCAGCACGCCCGAATGTTCACCACCATCTCCTGATCCAAGAGATCACCGTGCAAGGCATCGGCCCATGGGGATGACGCGTCACCGCTGATTGAACAGAAACAACAGATCGGAGAGCTCGAGCACTCAGGGGAAACTAAACTTGCCGGGTCGGGGGCATGGCGGAATCGGTAGACGCACGCGACTTAAAATCGCTTGGGCTGAAAGGCCTGTGGGGGTTCAAGTCCCCCTGCCCCCACCACCCGCATCAGGACGACAGCATTGCGGCGAGCTTGGTACGGAAGTCTCCCTTGGGCATACCGCCCTTTAACTCTCCTTCGATGGTGAACTCGCCATCGGGATCGGTCACCAGAAGGTAGGTGGGCCAACCCATCCCCTCCTTGTTGGGGTACTGCTTGAGCAGGATTTTCCGATATTTGCGATACATCTCCGTGTCCTGAAGCATCACGGAAATGAAGCTGCAGCCAAGCTCCTCCGCCACTTTGGCGTCGTAGTGGCTCATGCGGTGACAGGTGCCGCAGTCTTCAGAGCTGAACTTGATCAGGTGCATCGGCGACGGTCCAGGAGAGGATCTCTCCAGCATGGAAAGGAACCAGTCCATTCACAAGTTCCGGCACAAGATGATCACGCCGTTGCAACGTGATGCGGCTGCTGTTGGCTGGCAGGTTGTAGAAAGCTGGCCCGTTCAGGCTGGCGAATGCTTCTAGATGGGCAAGGGCACCTTCTTCATTGAAGACTTGGGCGTAGCTCTCCAAAGCGAAGGGCGCATTGAAAATGCCGGCGCAACCGCAGGAACTCTCTTTTGAGGCCCGCTCGTGAGGTGCTGTATCAGTGCCAAGAAAGAAGCGGGGGTCACCGCTGGTGGCAGCCCGGCGTAGGGCCTGACGGTGACATTCCCGCTTGGCGACGGGAAGGCAGTAGAAGTCACTGCGCAACCCTCCGGCAAACATCGCGTTGCGGTTGATATGCAGATGGTGGGGGGTGATCGTGGCCGCGAGATGGTGATCCGCGGAGCTGACGTACTGCACAGCCTGCTCGGTGGTGATGTGCTCGAACACAACCTTCAGCTCGGGATGACGAACCCTCAGGGGTGCCAAATGCCGTTCAATGAAGACCGCCTCACGGTCGAAAATATCGATATCGGCATCCGTGACCTCTCCATGGATCAGCAATGGCATGCCGATCCGGGCCATCGTCTCCAGCACTGGATCTATCTGCAGCAGATCCGTTACTCCAGCTGCTGAATTGGTGGTGGCGTTGGCGGGATAAAGCTTGGCCGCGGCAAACACTCCCTCTTTAAAGCCAGTCTCGAGCTCGGAGGGATCGATCGAGTCGGTGAGGTAGGCCGTCATCAACGGCGTGAACTCCAGATCAGCGGGACATGCGGCCTGAATACGCGCGCGGTATGCCCGCGCCGCAGCAACGGTTGTCACCGGAGGGCGCAGATTTGGCATCACAATCGCCCGACGAAAACGACGGGCTGTATGGGCCACAACATGCGTGAGCATCTCGCCGTCACGGAGATGCACATGCCAATCATCCGGAGCGATGATCGAAATCTGATCAGTCATTCAGCGCCAAACCATTGACGGCAAGACGCAAGGCCACGAGGCGATCGGCGCTGATGTGGCTCTTGGGAACACGATCAAGCAGCTTGAGCTTCTGAAGCCGATTTTCTGTACTTCCCGTTGCAACGACCAGGTAAACCCTGCGCCCTTCTTCAATCGCTTCCTTGACCGCATTCTCGAGCGCGATCGCAGCGGTGACCCCGAGGTGGGATACCTCTGAGAGGTCGAAGACGACCGCCTGACAATTGCCGATGGCGTTGTGCTCGCGAGCGATCGCTTTAGCCACACCGAAGATCATTGGGCCGGCGAGCTGAAACAACAGGACCTTGCCGGAGGCCTGATCCAGCAAAACCTGTTCCTCTTCGGTCAGCTCCACATCGTCATCGGCGGTGCTGATCGTTTTCACTTTTCTGGACTGCAAAGCGCTCATCCGATCAATGGTGAGGACGTTGGCCACGAAGACGCCAATCCCCACCGCAGTAATCAGATCCACCAACACCGTGAGCGCAATGACGCCGTAGGTGATCACCGCAGCTTTAACCGAAAGGTGATGGGCCCGTTGAAGGAAATCCCAGTCGATGATGTCGATACCCACCTTCAGGGCGATCCCCGCCAGCACAGCAAGGGGGATCGTGGAAGCGAGGGGAGCGGCGGCCAGAACAACCACCACCAAAATCCCTGCTCGAACAATTCCAGAGAGGGCCGAACGTCCGCCAGCCTGGATGTTGACCACGGTGCCCATGGTGGCTCCCGCCCCAGGGAGACCTCCGAAGACACCCGAGGCGATGTTCGCCAGTCCCTGGCCCACCAGTTCCTTGTTCGAGTTGTGCTCGGTGCGGGTGAGGCTATCGGCCACCACGGAGGTGAGCAGCGCATCGATGCACCCGAGCATGCCCAACACAGCCGCATCAACGAACATCAAGCGCAGCTGCCCTCCAGAGAAGGTGGGCACATGCAGGCTGGGGAGCTCGGCATTGAAAGGCGGAATGGTCTTGAGGCCAGCGTCTTGAAACAAGGTCATCGACAGAACCGTTCCCAAGACCAGAGCCAGTAACTGCGGCGGACAGAAACGCTTGACGTTTGCTGGGGTGAACCAGAGGATCGCGACGGTGATCAAGGCCAGAGCCAGCTCCATCGGCTGCACACCAGCGATCAACCCGGGCAAATTGGACAAGGTCCCCATGACCCCGCCAGAGGCGGTCTGACCGAGGAAGGCCGGCAGCTGGAGAATCACCAAGATGGCTCCGATCCCCGACATGAAACCGGAGATCACCGTGTAGGGCATCTGGGTGACGTAACGACCCAGACGGAACACGCCGAAGAGAATTTGAAACAGGCCCGCCAGGATGACCACGGTGAAAGCCATGGCCATGGCCGTTTCCTTGTCCGGGGCCGTGGCGGTGAAGCTGAGGATCACTGAGGTGAACACCACGGTCATCGGACCAGTGGGTTCAGAGATCAAGGTGGGTGTGCCGCCGAAGACGGCGGCCACCAAGCCGATGATCACGGCTCCCCAAAGTCCCGGTGCTGGGTCGCCCGTTGCAGCGACCCCGAAGGCCAGGGCCATCGGAAGGGCAATCACCGCGGCGGTGACGCCACCGAAGGCATCACCGCGCAGATTGCTTGTGGAAATCCGATTCAACAAAAGTCAGGCACTGAACCGCAGCGCCTGACATTAAGTGGAGTCACGACAAAGCAGAATCCCCACACACAACTGATCCCTCCCCATGCCTGAATTTGTACAGGCCACGATCCAAGTGCTGCTGGGGATCGGGCTGCTGTTCGGTGGCGGAGAGCTGTTCGTTCAGGGGGCCGTCGCCATGGCGGTGATCTTCGGTATTCCCCAGCTCGTGATCGGCCTCACGGTGGTTTCGCTGGGCACGAGCGCACCTGAACTGTTCGTGAGCCTGAGTTCGGTGCTGCAGGGATCTGACGCTCTCGCCGTGAGCAATGTTGTGGGCAGCAACATCTTCAACGTGATGGTGGTGCTCGGCAGCAGTGCCTTGGTGCTGCCGCTGCGCGTGGAAAGCCGTCTGGTGCGGAGGGACGTTCCTCTGATGATTGCGATCTCCGCTGCCGTCTGGGGAATGGCCTCAGCGGGACGGGTCACCTGGCAGGCAGGCCTGGCCCTGATGTTGGGACTTGTGATCAACAGCATCTGGGAGATCCGCACCGCCCGTGAACAACCGGACGACAGCGGCAGCGCTGAACCAGAGATCGAGGACGACGCTGCGCGGGGTGGTTGGAGCCTGGCCGTCCTGCGCCTCATCGGGGGCATCGGCATCCTCACCATCGGATCCAGGGTGCTGGTGAGTGGAGCCACAGCAGCCGCCACCTACCTGGGGGTCAGTGAGGCGGTGATCGGTCTGACGATCGTTTCCGCCGGAACCTCCATGCCGGAATTGATCACCTCCCTGGTTGCCGCCCTGCGAGGGCGCACCGATCTGGCGATCGGCAACGTGGTGGGCAGCTGCCTGCTCAATCTGCTGCTGGTGCTCGGGTGCGGAGCCCTGGCCGCCGCTGGCCGTGGCTTGGAGGTCAGCCCCGAATTGATTCAGGACGACATGCCCGTGATGCTGCTCACCAGTCTGGCCTGCATGCCGATCTTCTGGACGCGCGGACGGATCAGTCGATTGGAGGGCGGCCTGTTGCTCGGTTTGTACATCCTTTACATCGTTGACAACGTTCTACCGAGGACATCCCTGGCCAGTTTGTCCGATGAATTCCGGTTGTTGATGCTCTGCCTGGTGCTGCCGATTGTGATGATCGTGATCATGACCCAGGCGCTTGTGTTCTGGCGGACCAAGACCTAAAGGCCTCTCCGTCAGGCCGGCAATGAGACCAATGGAGTTGTATTTCCTCACCCAGGGATGACCGTCTGACGCGACGTGTTCATCCTTGGAGCAGACGTTGCTCGGCTTGCCGATGCTTGAGCTGCTTCCTCCGCTCAACGACAAGAATCTGCCCTGGATCGACGTCATCCACCCGATCGTTGTTCACTTCGTGATCGCGATGGCCTTGATCAGCGTCGTGTTCGACTTCATTGGCGTGATCAGCCGAAAGAAGAACCTGTTTGAGGTGAGCTTCTGGAACCTGATCGTGGCCACTGTTGCGATCTTTGTGGCGATCATCTTCGGCCAGGTGGAGGCGGGTCTCGCCAATCCCTATGGCGCATCAAGGGACATCCTCAATGTGCACAGCACCATCGGCTGGTCCCTCGCCGGTGTGCTGGCCCTGCTCACGGGCTGGCGCTACGTCGCCCGGCAGAAGGACCCGGCGATTTTGCCCAAGGGCTTTCTCATCTTTGACGTCGTGCTGGCGGGTCTGGTGGTCACGCAGGTGTACCTCGGCGACAAGCTGGTCTGGGTTTACGGGCTGCACACGGTTCCCGTCGTTGAGGCCATCCGTCAGGGGGTGGTGTCGTGATTCTCTTCGCCGCGATCGCATCACCGATCAACGACATCGCCGACTCCCTCGGCGCCAACACCCTTCCCTACGCGATTCCGCTGCACCCCAATCTGGTGCACCTGAGCATCGGCCTGTTTGCGATCGCCATCGCCTTTGACTTCGCCGGTGCCTTCTACCCGTTGGAGAAACGGGTGTTCCGCTTTCTGGCGTTGCCGGTCACCCGCAGCGGCTTCCACGACGTGGGCTGGTACAACCTCGTGGCGTGCAGCGGCATCAGCTTCTTCACCGTGGCTGCTGGGTTCTACGAAATGCTGCTGGCGGTTCCGTTGCCGGGCGTTCGCAGCCTGCTCGGCCAAACCGCCATCGACACGATGCTCTGGCATGCCATCGGTGGCGTGGCGATTCTGTTGGTGATGGTGGCCATGACGATCTGGCGTGGTTACCAACGGTTTGTATGGCGCAAGGACATGGGCCGTCAGGTCACCTGGCTGTATCTGCTCTGTGGCGCCGCCATGCTGCTGGTGATGGGTTTGCACGGCAGCCTCGGCGCCTGGCTGGCCAGTGACTTCGGCGTGCACATCACCGCAGACCAGTTGCTTGCCGCCGGTGCCGATCTGCAGGAGGCATTGCCATGACCACAACCGCTCCCAAGAACGGCCCGAACATCGGCGCCATCGTGATCATCAGCATCGCGGTAGCGATCAATCTGGTGATCGCCAAATTGATGGCGACGTGGTCCTACAGCTGGTTCCCACCCCAGGCCTCCAGCGCAGCCTCTTACGTCGACGATCTGTTCGCCCTGGAGACCGGCATCGGCTCCTTCATCTTCTTCGGCTGCACCGGTGTGATGGGCTGGGTTCTGTTGTTCAACAGAGCCGGCAAATACGACGAGAGCGACGGGGCACCCATCGAGGGAAACACCAAGCTGGAGATCATCTGGACGATCATTCCTTTGGTGACGGTCTTCGCGATCGCCGCCTACACGATGAACGTGAACATGAAGCTTCAGACCCTCGGTCCGAAGCACAAGTACGCCATCGGCAGTGATCCCACCACGCTGGTGAGCGTTGACCCCAGCGCCGACATCGGACCGATTGATGTGATTGCCCGCCAGTGGAGCTGGGAGTTCGTGTACCCCAGCGGCGTGCGCAGTTCAGAACTGCACCTTCCTGTTGATCAACGGGTGAATCTGCGGTTGATCTCGGAAGACGTGCTGCACAGCTTCTATGTACCGGCTTTCCGGCTGAAGCAAGACATCATCCCCGGCAGCATCATTTCCTACAGCCTCACCCCCACCAAGGAGGGCAGGTTCCGGTTGCGGGACGCCATGTTCAGCGGCGCTTACTTCTCCCAGAACCAGACCGACGTCATCGTCGAATCCGAACAGACCTACGACGGCTGGCTGAAGGCAACGGCCAAACAACCCTTGCGGCCCGGCCTCGATCCAGGACGGCCGCTGTACGACCGACGCCTTAGTCGGGGAGACAAGGGCTGGGCCACGGTGCCGCCAGCTCCTGCCCCGATGGTGAACGACCCCGGCGATCCCTCCCTCCCCCACGACGCCTGAGACGCGCCATGACCTCCACGAACTACGACCCGCGCATCCTCAAGGCCCCCCACCCGGTCCCAGGGGCCCCGGACAACTGGAAGCGCTTCTTCAGTTTCAACACCGATGCCAAGGTGATCGGCATCCAATACATCGCCACGTCTCTTTTCTTCCTTCTGGTGGGGGGACTGCTGGCCATGATCGTGCGCGGTGAGCTGATCACACCACCGGCAGATCTGGTGGATCCCAGCGTCTACAACGGCCTCTACACCATGCACGGAACAGTGATGCTGTTCCTGTTCCTCTTCCCGATCCTCAACGGATTCAACAACCTGTTGATCCCCACGATGATCGGCGCGCCAGACATGGCGTTCCCGAAGCTAAACGCGGCCGCTTTCTGGCTGGTGCCCGTATTTGCAGCGGTGTTGATGGGCAGCTTCTTCGCCCCCGGTGGACCGGCGTCATCGGGCTGGTGGTCGTACCCACCGATGAGTCTTCAGAACCCCCTTGGACACTTCATCAATGGGGAATTCCTCTGGATCCTGGCGGTGGCTCTGTCGGGCATCTCCTCGATCATGGGTGCCGTCAATTTCGTGACGACGATCATCCGGATGCGGGCCCCGGGCATGGGCTTTTTCAAGATGCCGGTCTATGTCTGGACCGCTTGGGCCGCCCAGACCATCCAACTGGTGGGACTGCCGGCCCTGACCGGTGGTGCGGTCATGCTGCTGTTCGACCTCAGCTTCGGCACGAGCTTTTTCCGGCCCGAAGGTGGGGGAGATCCGGTGCTGTTCCAGCACTTCTTCTGGTTCTATTCCCACCCCGCCGTGTACGTGCTGGTGCTTCCGGTGTTCGGCATCTTCTCCGAACTGTTCCCGGTGTATGCCCGCAAGCCACTGTTCGGCTATCGATTCGTGGCGATCGCCTCCTTCGGCATCACCTTCCTCAGCCTGATCGTGTGGGCCCACCACATGTTCTATACCGGCACGCCGAACTGGATGCGCCATATCTTCATGTTCACCACGATGTTGATCGCCGTTCCCACAGGGGTAAAGGTGTTCGCCTGGCTGGGAACGCTCTGGCAGGGCAATCTGCGCTTGAACACACCGATGCTGTTCTGTCTGGGTGGCTTGTTTAACTTCATCTTCGCCGGGATCACCGGCGTGATGCTGGCCACCGTGCCGATCGACATTCACGTGGGCAACACCTACTTCGTGGTAGCCCACTTCCACTATGTAATCTTCAACACGATCGGCTTCGGGGTCTTCGCCGGGATTTACCACTGGTTCCCCAAATTCACGGGCCGGATGTATTACGAAGGGCTCGGCAAAGTCCACTTCGTGCTCACCTTCATCGGTGCCACGCTCAACTGGCTGCCCCTGCACTGGGCTGGACTGCTTGGCATGCCTCGTCGTGTCGCGTCCTACGACCCTGAATTCGCGATCTGGAACGTGCTCGGCAGCATCGGCGCCTTCATGCTCGGCGTCGCCTCCATCCCCTTCATTCTCAATATGGTGAGCTCCTGGGCCCGGGGGCCGCAGGCTCCCCCCAACCCCTGGAGAGCCATCGGCCTGGAATGGCTGCTTCCCTCACCGCCCCCGGCCGAAAACTTCGAAGACGACATCCCCACCGTTATCAGTGAGCCCTACGGCTACGGCCTCGGGCACCCCCTCGTTGAGGACGAGGAGTTCTACGTGCGCCGTTCCCACGAGGCCTGAACCGATGACCAGCGTCAATCCCGACCTGCAGCTAAATCACACACCCGGGCATGTGAAGCACGACGGCCACAACATGACCGGCTTTGTGATTTTCCTCTGCTCTGAGAGCGTCATCTTCCTGGCCTTCTTCGCCGGCTACGCGGTGCTGAAGCTCACAGCTCCGCAGTGGCTACCAGACGGCGTCGACGGGCTGAAGGTACGCATGCCCCTGATCAATAGCGTGGTCTTGGTGAGCTCAAGTTTCGTGGCCTATGCCGCCGAGCGATATCTGCATAAGGGCAACCTCTGGGGCTTCCGCTCGGTCTGGCTGCTCACCATGGCCATGGGCTCCTACTTCGTTTACGGCCAATACCTCGAATGGTCGGAGCTCAGCTTCAGCCTCAGCACCGGTGTGTTCGGAGGATTGTTCTATTTGCTGACGGGCTTTCACGGTCTGCACGTGATCACCGGCATCCTGCTGATGGGACTGATGTTGGCGCGTTCTTTCGTCCCAGGGAACTACGACAAAGGCGAGATGGGCGTCGCTGCGGTGAGCCTGTTTTGGCACTTCGTCGACGTGATCTGGATTCTTCTCTTCCTTCTGATCTACGTCTGGCAGTGATTTAGAAAAATCATCAACACAACCCCAGGAAAAACTCAAGGGGCAAAACAATCAAACCCCAACACGCCACCCCCCGACCAAGCTTCACAAAACAAAGAATGACCGAAACCCAACAAAAAATTGAAAAAATAATAGACAGCCTTTTTACCGGAATATCACTAAAGGAGGACAAGTCCAAGAGCCCCAAAAGCAATCATATCTATGTCTTCAAAAGGGAATCAAAAATTACTCATTGGTTTACAAGCCCATTTGGCAGAGATGCTTCACAGACAAGCGGTATAAATTCTTTCTTGAATGCACAAACAGAACAAGTCTTAACTCCCAGGCTTCAAAGCTCTTTACCCCCACATATTCAAAAATTTATCTACACGATTACGCCAAATGCAAGACACATTCAATCTGGAATGAAGATCAGTGAGCTGACATCCCTGGCCTACAGGACAGCCTCGATGAAAAACTTAGTCTCTATAATTCCACCAGGAAAAGTCGGAAGAATAATAAAAACATCAAGCCTAAAATTTAATCTACTAAATGAATACGAAACTCTCAAAAATCTTCACTCAAGGGTGGAAGCACCTCAGCCCCTAAACTATAAAGCCATTAACGACAATTTTGCTTTTTCGTCGCAAACACTAATGAGAGGAAGTGAGCCAAAATATAGTCCGCACCTTGACAAACAAATCGCTTCAGAGCTTCAAAATTTAACATTAAAAAATACAACTACATCACTAAAAGTGCAATCAGAAATTATCTTAGACGATTTGCACAAAAAAGACTTGAATGAGCAACAAAAGAATAACATCAAACGCCTCCTTGACCAAAATAAATGCAATCAAACCGTCGAGGCCGCATTGATACACGGCGACTTGCGCCCAGCAAATATTAAAATACTAAACAGACAACAAAATAGCCATCACATATCCATAGCATACTTAGATTGGGAATTTTCCAAGGCGACAGGAATCGGCGCCATAGATTATTTACGATGGAGACTAGATAAGGCCTATTTGAAAGCCACTTCACTAAAAGAACTTTTAGAACTGGCAAATATTAAAAACATTAGACACGACCTCCGCTTATCGAATATTTCAGGCCATTCACTGCCAATAAACGAACTCATACGACTTCATGTAGCAACACATGCAGTCGACCGATTTGACAGCTTTTGGGAGGAAAATAACAAAAATCTAAGACTCAACAATTTGCAAAATATTTTAAATTCTGACTGGCCGGGCAACCTTGAAGAGAATTAATAATATCTATAAAGCGTTAAATGCCAAGCATCCCTTTACGATGCAATTGCGACTCTTTTGTCTACTGAAAGATTCACGAAACTCTTGATTAACCAAGCATGATCATCGACGACCGCCACTACGACGTCATCGTTATCGGCAGCGGTGCCGGAGGAGGCACCCTGGCCGGAGCCCTGAGCCGACGCGGCAAGAACGTGCTCGTGCTGGAGCGCGGCGGGGCGATGGCCCTCGAAGACCAGAACGTCGCCGACGTGGATTTGTTCCGCAAGGATCGATATCACCCCAAGAGTGAGCGCTGGTTCGGACCCGACGGCGATCCCTTTGCACCGCAAACCACCTATGCACGGGGAGGAAACACCAAGATCTGGGGGGCGGTGCTGGAACGCATGCGCGAACAGGATTTCGGCGAGGTAGCGCTCCAGGACGGAGTATCGCCGGCGTGGCCCCTGGATTACGCCGAACTGGAGCCGTACTACGAGCAGGCCGAGACCCTGTACAGGGTTCACGGCAAAGCAGGCGTTGACCCCTGCGAGCCCCAGCGAAGCACGGGTTATGAACGTGCGCCGAAGCCGGTGGAACCCTTTCTGGAACCCCTGCGTTCCGCACTCCAACGCCAAGGCTGCCAGCCCTACGACATACCGATCAGCTGGTCAGACGACCGGGACGATCCCAGCGGCGATTCCCAGTTGTTTGGACTGCAGGTGGGTGATCCCGAACGGCTCACCGTGCGTGACAACGCCCGCGTCCTGCGCCTGCATGTGAATCCAGGTGGAAGGGCCATCCGCGGCGTGGAAGCTGAGGTAAACGGCGATTCATGGCTGTTCAGTGCCGATGTCGTGGTGATTGCCGCCGGTGCCATCAACACGCCGACCATCCTGATGCGCTCGGACAATGCTCACCATCCCAAGGGCATCAGCAACGGATCGGATCAGGTGGGGCGGAATCTGATGAATCTGCAGCTCACCTCAATTCTGCAGCTGGCCACAGAACGCAACAGCGGCCGCTACGGGCGCTCGCTGGGGATCAACGACTACTACTGGGGAGACAAGAACGTCAGTTTTCCGCTGGGACACATCCAGGCCGCCGGTGGCGTTCTGCAGGACGCGTTGTTCGCCGAGTCACCACCGGTGCTGTCCCTGGTGACGAAACTGATCCCCGACTTCGGCCTCGAGCGGCTGGCCTCCCGCTCTGTGGCCTGGTGGGCCATGACGGAGGTGCGTCCAGATCCCCACAACAAGGTGTGGCTCAACAACGAACAAATCCGGATCAACTACATCCCTAACAACCGGGAAGCCCATGATCGCCTCGTGTACCGCTGGATCGACACGCTGAAAGCCGTGGAGAACGATCCGGTGACCAAAGTCGTTTTAAAGGCACCCACCCATGCGCGAGGAGAAGCCCCCTTGAGTGTCGTGGGCTACAGCTGCGGCACGTGTCGCATGGGCGAGGACCCATCCAACTCGGTGGTGGATCCCAACGGCAAATGCCATGAACTGGAGAACCTCTACATCGCCGACAGCAGCATTTTCCCTAGTTGCCCAAGCATTGGTCCCGGGCTCACGGTGATCGCCCTGGCCCTGCGGCTGGCCAATCACCTGGCCTGATTAAGGCACTGTTGCCTACATCGTCACGAACTCCTCTGAGACGGAGGGATGCAACGCCATGGTGCGATCGAAATCAGCTTTGGTGGCGCCCATCCCAACGGCAATGGCGGCCATCTGAATGATCTCCGCCGCATGCTCGCCCACCATGTGGCAGCCAAGCACCCGATCGGTTTGCTTCTCCACCACCAACTTCAGTAGGCAGCGAGGGCCGGAGGCGGGCAGTGCCCGCGCCATCGAACGGAAGCGGGCCCGATGCACGACGACGCCGTCCTCGCCATGGCGTTCAGTCGCCTCCTCTTCCGATAAGCCAACGGTCGCCAGCTCGGGATCACTGAACACGGCACTGGCCACCAGATCGTGGTTCACCTGCCGCTGACGCGAACCGAACACGCTGTCGGCGAAAGCACGACCTTCATCAATGGCGACAGGCGTGAGGTTGACCCGGTCAGTGACATCGCCGACGGCATGAATGTGAGGAACTGAGGTGCAGGAGTTGCCATCAACCCTGATTCGCCCGTTGTCCACGGCAACACCAGCAGCCTCCAGACCCAGATCTGCAAGCCATGGGCGACGCCCGGTGGCCATCAGCACACCCCCACAGTCGAGGGACTGACCATCCCCCAGTCGCGCAGTCAGCGCACCGGGATCCCCCTCCACAGCCGCGACCGTCTGACCCAAGAGCACATCAATGCCCTGGTCACGCATCCCGCTGAGGACTGCATCCGCCAACTCCCCATCAAACCCGCGCAGCAGCCGAGGGCCGCGCACCACCTGGGTGACCGCAACACCGAGGCCTCGAAGGATGCAGGCGAACTCACAGGCGATGAATCCTGCGCCGACCACCACCACCGCCGGAGGGACATCTTCAAGCTGGAACATGTCATCACTCACCCAAGTTTTTTCAATCCCTGGGATCTCCGGCCGTGCCGGACGGCCACCCACTGCCACCAGAAAACGGGGAGCTGAAAGCTCCGTCTGAACGGGCCCACCGCGTAGATCGGAGATGCCCATGCGATCCGCTGCCGTGAAGCGGCCCCAACCGGAGATCAGCTGAACGCCGGCCTTCTCCAGAAATCCAAGGTGGAGCGCATTGAGCCGATCCACCTCGGCGCGCACGCGCCGCAACAGGTCAGGCACATCGGAGCGCACGGATTGGATGTGCAGCCCATAGGCCGATGCATCCGCCAGTTGATGCCGGGCCTGGGCGCCGTAGACCAAAAGCTTCTTGGGAACACAGCCGCGGATCACGCAGGTGCCCCCAACGCGATCCCCCTCCACGATGGCCACGCGGGCACCATGGCTAGCAGCACGTTTTGCGGAAGCAAGCCCACCGGAACCCGCCCCAAGAACAATCAGATCCAGATCAGCGCCCATGACAGCCGTTTGCTTCACTCCATTCTTCTGCTGACGGGGGCCATGCCGCGACGACGGGCGCAATTCAAGAGATGGAGTTATGGTCCTGGGAAGAGGGCCGTAGAAGCCCAAGACGAATCGGTTGTATTCACGCCGCGTTCTAAGACCATGAAAAATCCTTCCAAACGTCGCAGGCAGTCGCCTGACCCTGAGCTGCAGCAAAAGAGGTTGCAGCGTCGAGAAATCGCGATGATGATCACCAGCGACGACATGAAGCTGCGGCTCAAGCAGCTCGCTGAGCAGGGCCGCCAGCAAGACTGTCTGGCGCTGATGCATGAACTTGGCGACTGGCAGTCCTATGGACGGACCACGCTTTCGCCGATCCTGCATGCCCCCTACATCGGAATCAGCTGAACCACTGAGTTGGTTGGAACTGGCCGGGCTGGCGAATGCTGAACCGGATCGAATTGAAGGGCCGACCAGTGCCCAGGCCAACTTGCGCTTGTTCGGTCAGCCTGAATCAAGCCTGATGGTCACGCTTTACCGCGACCATCACGCCTGGTGTCCCTACTGCCAAAAAATTTGGCTGTGGTTGGAGTTCAAGCGCATCCCCCACCGGATCCGCAAAGTCACCATGCGTTGCTATGGCCCAAAAGAGCCATGGTTCCTTGAAAAAGTGCCCTCAGGAATGTTGCCCGCCCTCGAGCTGAACGGGCAGCTGATCACGGAAAGTGATGAGATCCTGCTGGCACTCGAACAGCAGTTCGGCCCCCTCGGCATGGCAATGACGTGTCCAGAAGCCCTCGAGCTGCGCCGTCTCGAACGTCTGCTGTTTCAGGCCTGGTGCATCTGGCTATGTTCGCCACGATTAAGCCCCAGGCAACAGTCCCTGGCCCGGGACCAGTTTCAGGGGATCGCCCGGCGCTTCGAAAGTGAGCTGAATCAGGTTGAAGGCCCGTTTCTGCGGGGGCAGGAGCCACAAACCGTTGATCTGATCTTTGTTCCCTACGTGGAACGAATGAATGCATCTCTGGCTTACTACAAGGGATATCGCCTGAGGGCTGAGCATCCCGCGATTGACCGCTGGTTCCGCGCGTTGGAGCAACTGGAGACCTACCGCGGCACCCAAAGCGACTTTCACACCCATGCCCATGACCTTCCTCCCCAGATGGGCGGGTGCTGGTCGGACGACGCAACGGAAGCGCAACGCATGGCCGAACGGATCGACCGAGGCGATGGCCTTGGCGAAGACGAAGCCTGCTGGGTTGGGGTCAATCAAGCCGATCAGGCCAGAATCGCTCTCGGCAGGGTCCTCCGACACCAGCATCGGCTTCGGGAGGTCAATCCAATGGGTGCTGATGCCTTTGACCGGCCCCTGCGCTGTGCACTGACCCAGTTGATCCACAACACTCCATGCCCTCCTCCATCTGGAAGTGCGGCGGGGCTCCGCTACCTGCGCGATCGAATTTCAGTTCCGAGAGATATGCCCTTACCGGCAGCTCGTTTGCTGCGTCGGGCGCTCGAATCCACCGCGCAACTGGACGGGCCTAAGCAAGCCAAGCCTCTCCCGGTGCGGGATCGCTTTGATCAGGATCCCCGTCCCTTCTTAATTAGGTCATAGTGCAAAGGCGCCAAAACTGAGTCGTGCCCCTGCGGCTGCCTGCCTACCAACCTATTCCGGCCCCCGAACAGGAGAACGAACTGATCGAGGTGTCAGCGGCACAGTTGCAGCCGACCCAATGGTGTGTGGGGCTGGCTGAGATCTGGTCACGCGAGAGGGATTTCGCCCAAGACACACGCCAGCAGCGTCTTGCCTACATGCGCGGCAAACCCGTCCCCCTGATCCGCTCTGCCGATGGCGCCATGTGGATGCTCGATCGTCACCACCGGCTGCGGGGCCTGATCGGCATTGACCCAGGCGCCACCACCTGGGCTTATGTGGTGCAGGAGCTAGCGACAACTGATAAAAGTGCCGTGCTGTCGTTTCTGCAAAGCCAAGGGTGGCTTTATCTCTACGACGGTCGGGGCATCGGTCCCCGCCCAACCGAGCTGTTGCCCACCAGCCTGATGGGGCTCGAAGACGATCCCTACCGAAGCCTGGTCTGGAAGCTCAAGCAGGAAGGCTGGATTAAACCCCAACCGCTGATCCCCTATCACGAATTTCGTTGGGCAGCCTGGCTGCGCACCCGTCCCCTGCCACCCTTCAGCTCCAAGCGACTGGATCCGGCACTCGCGGCAGCACGCCAGCTGGTCTGCTCTGCGGCAGCTCAAGACATGCCGGGCTGGAAAGGCGACAAGAAAGCCTGCAGCTGATCAGCGCTTCTTTCGGGAATCGATCTGCAGCAGATCCTTCACTTTCTGCACCTGACCCGCGAGCTGGGGATCGGACGCCAGTTTTTTCTCGACTTGCTCAATCGCGTACATCACCGTGGTGTGGTCCTTTCCGCCGAAGTTGTCGCCGATTCTCGGCAGGCTGAGGTCGGTGCCCTGGCGCATGAGGTACATCCCCACCTGACGGGCCTGGCTGACGGCACGGCGACGGGTGCTGCTGCACATTTCCTCGGCCGTGACATCAAACACTTCAGACACCTTGTCGATCACCTGTTGCGGCGTGACCTCCACCCCCTGACCGGTGGGGTCCAGCATGGGCGCCACCGATTCCACGGTCATGGGCAACCCCGTGATTGAGGCAAAGGCGACAGCCCGGGTCAGGGCCCCTTCCAACTCGCGGATGTTCGAGGTGAAGCGCCCAGCGATGTACTGGATCAGATCCCGGGGCAGCGACATGCGCTCCTGCTCCGCTTTCTTCTGGAGGATCGCCATACGCGTTTCCAGATCAGGTGACTGAATGTCAGCGATCAGCCCCATCTGGAAACGGGAGATCAGGCGCTGCTGCAGGCGTGGAATCTGACTGGGGGGACGATCACTGGCGATCACCACCTGCCGCCCAGCCTCGTGCAGTGCATTAAAGGTATGGAAGAACTCTTCTTGGGTGTACTCCTTGCCTTCGATGAATTGAATGTCATCCACCAGGATCAGATCGGCGGCGCGATAGCGATCGCGAAAGGCCTGCATGCCGTCCTTGCGGATGGCCTGGATCAGGTCATTGGTGAAGGTTTCGGTGGAGACGTAGGCCACGCGAGCCCCGGGATCGATTTCCAGCCGGTAATGGCCAATGGCTTGCATTAAGTGGGTTTTCCCCAGGCCCACACCGCCGCAAATGAAAAGGGGATTGAACTCCCTGCCTGGAGCTTCGGCCACGGCAAGAGCCGCCGCATGAGCCATTCGGCTGTTGGGGCCGACCACGAAACGGCCGAACACATATCGGGGGTTGAGCCCGGGCAGGTAGCGCCGCGGTGAGCCGCTCCGGGCCGTAGCCGACACTGATTCCTGGGCGGCCGCAGGCGGCGCTGCATCACTCGCAGCTGCGGAGTCATCACTGGTTTCCTGCATCGGCAGGGCGGTTTCCGCCAGGACGGTCACTTGAACGGTCTGACCGCTGATGCTGCTGGCTAGCTCCGCGATCGTGGGCAGCAGCTGCTCCCGCAATCGGATGCTGGCGAACGGATTGGGGGCCAGAAGCTTCAGCTCTCCATTGGCAAAGCCACTGCAACCCGTCGGGCGAATGAAGGTCTCGAAGGTGGGCTTGCTCAGCTTTGCCTGCAACCCATCTCGCACCTTGATCCAGAGCTCTTCGCCCGTCTGCACCTAAAACCGCCATGCACCCGAGCGCTGAATCTACGCATGCCGATCCGCTCAGGCCGTCTTAAATGCATCAGCACACATCTCGTCGTGATGCCCAACGCCCAGCATTGGTTCGCCATCGTCCTGGCCGGGAGCGCACTCTCCGGTTGCAGCCTGGTGAGGGACCAGCTGGGCCTGCCCCCCAAAGCACCGGTGGCACTGCCTCCGGTGGTGCACGATCAGCCCCGCAGCGCTCCACTGCAGCCGGGAGACAACGTGATCGTGAAGGCTGTGGACCGCGTCGGTCCTGCCGTGGTGCGGATCGATGTAGTCAAAGAGGTGAACAACCCCTTCGGTGGGATCTTTGGCATGGGACCGTCCAGCCAGCGTCGACAAGGCCAGGGATCCGGATTCATCACCAGGGCCAGCGGCCTGATCTTCACCAACGAACACGTCGTGCGCGGAGCAGATCAGGTGGCGGTGACCCTTCCGGACGGACGCAACTTCAAGGGCAAGGTGCTCGGCACAGACCCACTCACCGACGTTGCAGTGGTCAAGGTGGTGGCTGACAACCTTCCGGTGGCGGCCCTGGGCAACTCCGACCAGCTCAGGCCGGGGGAATGGGCGATTGCCATCGGCAACCCATTTGGTCTCAACAACACCGTGACCGCCGGCATCATCAGCGCGGTAGGCCGACTGAATGCAATCAGTGAAGGCCAGCGGATTCCTTACATCCAGACCGATGCAGCCGTGAATCCCGGCAACAGCGGAGGCCCCCTGATCAATGCCGCCGGTCAGGTGATTGGCATCAACACGGCGATTCGGACCGCCCCTGGAGGCGGTTTGAGTTTTGCCGTTCCAATCAACCTTGCGAAGCGCATCGCGCAGCAGATTGTGAGCACCGGCCAGGCCTCCCATCCCTTCATCGGGGTGCAGCTGATGAATCTCACTCCGCAGCTGGCCCGGGAGATCAATGCCACCAACAGCGCCTGCACTGTTCCCGAAGTCAACGGTGTCCTGGTCAAGGATGTGGTCAGCGGCACTCCGGCTGCTGCCGCTGGCATCCGCCAGTGTGATCTGATTCTCAAAGTGGAGAACAAGGCTGTGCAGACCCCCACCGAAGTGCAACTCGCCGTGGATCGCGGCCAGGTGGGAGAACCGATGGAGCTCACCCTCCAACGCAATGGAGAGGAGCTGATGGTGCAGGTGCGCCCGCGGGAACTGCCTCGGAACAACTGAGATGCTGCAGATAATCGTGATGGCCCGATGGCCATCACCGGGCCGATGCAAACGCCGCCTGTCCCGTGATCTCTACAACAGGCTGGGCTTGTCCAACAGCAGCGAGCGCGGTGCCCGGATCCAGAAGCGTCTTACCGAGCACACCACCGGTGTGGTGCGCGGGCTCGCCGACGCGATGGTGATTGAGCCGGTGCTGGCGGTGAGCGGGCTTGGGCCCAACGCCGCCGGACGTTGGGGACAACAACTGGGGTTGCCGCTGGTGCGCCTGCAGGGGCAGGGGCAACTCGGCACCCGATTGCGACGGCAGTTGATGCAAGGCCATCGCCGCGGCATGCCATCCCTCGTGATCGGCACGGATCTGCCCGAACTCAATCCCGATGACTTGAAGCGGGCCATCGAACAACTGCAAACCCACGATTTGGTGCTGGGCCCAGCCTCGGATGGTGGCTACTGGCTGCTGGGGATCGGAGCGAACCTGATCCATACCCCCAAGCACTGGCCGCTGATCGGCATTCCCTGGGGCGGTCCGACGGTGCTGGAATCAACGCTGAAGGCTGCGAGCGCGCATGCAATCTCCACCGCACTTTTGCCCAGGAGGAATGATCTGGATCACTGGAGTGATCTGAAGCCATGGCAGGGCTGAGCGTCGTAATTCCAACCCTGGAGGAAGCCAACAGGCTTCCGCTGCTGCTGGCGGATCTGCAGCGTTGGCAAGGGGAGTTGGAGATTGTTATCTGTGACGGTGGCAGCAGGGATCAGACCCGACAAGTGGCTCACCTCAGCGGCGCCACCGTGCTCGACAGCCCGACTGCAGGACGAGGTCCGCAGCTGCGCTGGGGCGTCGACCACAGCTGTCATTCCTGGGTGCTGGTGCTGCATGCCGATAGCCGACTGCCTGGCTCATGGCACCAGAGGGTGGAGCAGATTCTGAAAACACCGCAAGCGCGCTTCAGCGCCTGGAGCTTCGAATTCACAGTAGTTACAGAGGCGCGGCCCATGCTGTGGCTGCTGGAGCGAATGGTGAACTTGCGCAGCCGTTGGCTGCAGCGTCCCTACGGCGATCAGGGCCTGCTAATTCATCGCCAGCTGTATCAGCGCATCGGTGGCTACCGCCCGCTGGCACTCATGGAAGACCTGGACCTGGTGGAACGCCTCAGCAAGATCGCGACCATCCGCTCGTTGAACTGTGCCCTCCTGACCAGCGCTCAGCGCTGGCAGGAGCGGAGCGTGTTGATGCAGGCCTGGCGCAACGCCCGTCTGCGATGGCTATGGCGTCAGGGGCGATCAGCAGAACAATTGTTGCGGATGTACCAGCGCTGAACGATCCGATCAGTTCAGTTGGCGTACCAGAAGGCACAGCGATGGCCCTGGGGCTCCAGGTCCCAACCCTGGCCTTGATAGAAGCTCACGACGCCAGGGTCCGCGAACAGGCTGACGCGCTCTGTTCCCATCTGAGCCAAGGCGTCGAGGATGTACGCCATCATCTGCTTGCCAAGTCCATTGCCCTGATACAAGGGGTGTACAGCGACGTCCCAGACGGTGGCTTCGAAAACACCATCCCCGGTGCAGCGCGCAAAACCAACCAAACGAGGAACCCGAGCGTCGTGACGCCACAGCCCGACTTTGAGCAGGCTGTGAGTCAGTGCTTTGCGGACCCGTCGAATCGGACGGCGGCTCCAGCCCACAGCTTCCAGGAGTTGCTCGAGCTCCACCAGATCAAAGGGGTACTCCTGACTAAAGACCAAGGTGAGCTGGTCGTTGGCACAGGGACAGAGACGGGCCCCCTGGCCGTACTGCTGCAGCAGAGGCTCGGCAGGTATAGGCAGGGAGGAACCGATCACAAACGCGCCAACCCCCGCTCCTGCAGCTCTGCGAGCTGGGCATAGAGGCCACCGCGGGCCCTGAGCTCGTGATGGGTGCCCTGTTCGATCAGTTCACCTCGGCGCAACACAAGGATGCGATCTGAGGCTTCCACTGTGGCGAGACGGTGGGCAATGACGATGGCGGTCCGTTTTTGCAAAAGACGGTCCAGATCGGCCTGAAGCGTCGCCTCCGTTGAAGGATCCATGAAGGCCGTGGCTTCATCCATCACCAACACCGTTGGATTGCGGATCGCCACCCGGGCCACCGCCAGCAATTGACGCTCTCCTGAGGAAAGATTGCCACCACGCTCGCGCAGTTGCGTCTCCAGTCCGTTGGGGAGTCGGGACAACAGGTCGTTGAGACCGAGCTCAGCACAGACCTGAACAAGCTCCTGATCACTGACCGGAGCATTCAAGCGAAGATTGTCGGCCACATTGCCGCTGAACAGGAATGTGTCTTGCAGCACGACCCCCAGCTCACGCCGTAGATCTGCCATCGGGATGCTGCGGATGTCACGTCCATCCAGAAGGATGCGCCCCTGCTGGGGGTCATAGAGGCGGCAGAGCAGACGAATGATGGTGCTCTTGCCGGAACCCGTGGGGCCCACCAACGCCACATGCTCACCAGGAGCGATGCGGAAGGAAAGATTGCGGAGGATGGGCTCATCCGGCCGGTAAGAGAAGCTCACGTTGTCGAAGATCACTTCGCCGCCACCGCCAGCAACGTGAGGATCAACCCCCTTGGCCTCGGCGATTTCGAGGGGCTGCTCCATCAACTCACCGATTCGTTCCACAGCAGTCAGTCCGCCCTGAATCTGCGTGAAGCGCTCGGCCAGCTGACGCAAAGGGTCAAACAGACGCTGTGAATAAAGGATGAAGGTGGTGAGGGTGCCCAACCCCATCACGCCACTGGTCACCATCCAGCCCCCCAGAGCCAGAACCAACGCAATAGCTCCGAGCGCGACCCATTCAAGAAAAGCGGAAATGCTGCTGTCGTAAAAGATGGTCCCGTTGACTGCGTTGCGGTACGCCGTGCCCGTGCGGAGGAAGCGGGCACTGTTGACCGTTTCGCGGCGATACATCTGAACCACCTCAAGGCCCTGGAGGTTCTCCTGAAAGTCGGCGTTGAGCTGGGAAAGCTCTTCTCGAACGCGGTAGTTGGCCTTGCGGTAGCGACGCTGCAGCCAGAGCACAGCAAGCGTCACGGGCACCTGTGTGCACAGCAAAAGCAGCCCGAGCCTCCACTCGATGAAGAGCATCGTCGAAGCAATGACCAGAAGGCTCACCAGATCACCAAGCACCCCCACAGCACCACTGCCGAACACCTCGGCCAGTGCATCCACGTCACTGGTGAGCCGCGTGAGCAACTTGCCGACCGGCATGCCGTCGTGAAAGCGCAAAGACAGCGACAGCGAGTGCTCAAAGAGGTCGTCGCGGATGCGAGCGGTAAGGCGTTGACCGACGGCCTGAATGTTGAAGCTCTGTACCC
>Ga0189289_10296_pt1 | contig 30779 bp, 27 predicted proteins | sample UW106minimetaG_FD_130313 | JGI IMG/M metagenome (GOLD analysis project Ga0189289, IMG submission 130313) | Marine microbial communities from the Costa Rica Dome - UW106 mini metaG | ecosystem: Environmental > Aquatic > Marine > Oceanic > Photic zone | place: Costa Rica: the Eastern Pacific...
ATCAGGTTGAGGATGGCCAGGGTGATGCCTACCGCTCCACTTAAGACTTCTGCCCGATTGTGGGTTCGGTGCCCGCCAGCAGTCGTTCAATGTTGCTGCGATGGCGCCACAGCACCATCAGGCTGGCTACCAATGACACCACCACATAGGCGCTGCTGCTGCCAGAGATAACCATCAGTGCTGGCAGGCTGATGGCGGCTACCACGCTGGAGAGCGACACGATTCTGCTCAGGCTGATCGTGGCCATGAACAAGCCAAAGCATGCCAGCCCCACCGGCCAGGCTAGGCCGAGCAACATCCCTAAGCCGGTGGCCACCGCCTTGCCGCCTTTCCAGCCCAGCCACAACGGCCAGATGTGCCCCGCCAGGGCAGCCAGGCCCGCCAGCACCTGCAGCCAGTCGTTGAGGCCAAAGCTGCGTGCCAGAAGTACCGCCAGAGTGCCCTTGCCCACATCCACGAGGAACACCACCAGGGCAGGGCCTTTGCCCACGTTGCGCAGCACGTTGGTGGCGCCGGTGCTGCCGGAGCCACACTCGCGCAGGTCGATGCCCTTCAACCAGCGGCCGGCGAGGTAGCCACTAGGGGTCGACCCCAGCAGGTAGCCAATGGCCAGAAGCAGTAAGGAGGTGAGGATCACAGAAACGAGCGCGGTTACGAGATCGCGGCTGAATCGAAGCACGGCGCGGGTCGGTTTGCACGGAGCCAGTGCTCGCTTCGTCGACTAAGCCCCAAATACATCTTTCGCGCTTGGTGGATGCGGCGGCGTCCGGTCAGTCGTAATGGCTCCACAGGCGCAGCACTTTCACCAGCTGTTGATCCGCTTCGGCGCTATACACGAGTCGATGTTGGATGTTGATCCGCCCGGAATAGGCCCCTCGCAGCCCACCACCCACCAGTGCCTTGAAGGGTGGTGGGCTGCGCCATGGGTCTTCAACCAGTTTTCGAGCATCTTTCTGGGCTAGTCGGCTGAACACCACTCGCCAACTCACCAGCCGAGCTCCTCGTTCATCGCATCGGCTGGCGTGGCCATTCCTTCAAGAATGGATTCGCGCATGCCCGGGATCGAGGTGAGATAAAGCGTTTCTTGGATCGCTCGCCAGTCTTGTTCGGAGAGGAGCACGGCGCTGACACGTTTGCCTTGATTCTCAATGGATTCATGGTATCCAGGCACTTCGTCGATCAACGAGAACAGGTATTTGCGTGCTTCCGTTACACAGAGATCGATCCCATCACCCCAGGTCGATCTACGAAAGATCGTACCGGTGACTGTCTGATGCGACAGGGGATCGATTTGCTTGGCGCCTACAGAAATTCGACGTCGTCGATGCGCTCGCCCGGTCCGGCCGCGAATGCCAGCCAGAGTGGGAACTGCAGCACGGGGATGTCGACGCTGCGTTCGGCGGCATCGATCAGGATCAACGGCACTTCGCCCCGTTCTTCCAGCCGGTCGGCCCGTTCCACCAGGGCTTCCGGGCGTTCGAACAGCATGATGCCGCTGCTGGGGCCGAAGTCTTCCCTCCCCAGCCCCAAGGCATCCTGCAGACCCCGTCGCCATTCACCGAGCCGTTCCGGTCCGCCGGCTAGCACTATGCACTGGAATTGGTCGCCGTAGAGCTCGCCGATGATCGCGATCAGGGCGGCGCTGGCCAGGATGTTGCGGGGCCGGGTGCCTCGGCTGGGCTGGGCGCCGCGTCCGCCTTGGTTGAAGAACCAGTCCTCTAGCAGGGCGATGTCTTTGGCATCAACGCTGCGGCGCAGGGTCCAGGGATCGGCATACACATCCGGCTGTTGGAGGAAGCGCTGCAGCGAATCGCGGATGAGCGCTTCGTCGGGGCGGAAGGTGTCGGCCACCGCTGGTGGCGGAGTGCTCTCACCGCCCTTCTCTGATGCCGTTGCGTTGTCTGCGGTCTGATCGAGGGGGGAGGGCTGCACCACCATCGGCTGCACCACCAGCTCCAGGTTTTCCACGCTCTGCACCAGGTCCTGCAAGGCGCCGCCCAGATACTCCTGGAAGCCCTTCACGCGGCGGGCGATGGCGTCCGACTGACCGGCGAAGTTGGCCTGCAGTTCGGTTTCGAGCTGCTGCTTGCGGGAGGTGAGGGCGGTGATCTCCGCCTCCAGGGCATCGCGGCGGGCCTGCAGATCCTTCAAGGCCAGTTCCAACAGCTTGTTGGCAGACGCATTGGGGGCTGTGCTGTCCTCGCCCGATGCCACTGGCTCAGCGTTGGTCTGCGGCGGGCCCGTTTGCTCGGTGTCGTCAGCCATGGCGAGATGGAATTACATCCATTTCAGCCGAAAGGGTCGAGGTGGGTCCAGCCATTGATGCAAAAGCGGTGCCTGCTGAGAGAACGACATGTCGAGCCATGCCTCTGAGCATTGGGCCATGACAAGTAGGATTTTGCGCTTGGGTGGCATCTAAGGAGATGATTTGATTGTATTGATATAGATGATTATTTTTGGTTGCGATGAATAAGGCATTTATCGAACAAATGTTTTCTAGTGGCATTCCTGAATGAACTGCTTACTTGGCAAAGGAGGGCTTTGCTTAATATTTAGCGTTGCACGCTCTTGCTTCTGGTGTCATCATCAAATTGACAATTGATGGGCCATTGTCCCCCAGGCCCGTTGCGGCCTGGCTGATGGCGGAGAGTTCTTTGCCGGTGTAGCGACTCTGAAAACTATTGGCCATGCAGTTGCAATATCTCCTTTGGTTGGAGACTTCCTCCGTTTTCCCTTGATTGCAGCCGCGCTCAAAGCCATCTCGGAATTGCTTGACGAGCTGCCTGTCGGGCTGAGCAGGCACAGCAATTGGAATCATGCTGATGCCAATTGCAGCAGCAAGGCTTATGGCGAGGGAATGTTTCATGGTAAGCACACAATGAATCAAGGAGATTGGAATGGATTTGGAGGCTATAAAGATTGGATCAATTACTTCTGGTTCGAGAGAAACGATTGAACGCGGTTCATTAGCGCGTCGAAACGAGATTGCTGTGCTTCTAGCTTGTCTTCCAGTTCTTCGATTCGAGCATTCTGGCGCCGATCTTCTGCTTCTGATTCTGCTTTTTCGTCTTCGAGTTCAGTGATGCGCTCTTGGAGCATGGCGATCAAGACGTCCTCTTCTTGCGTTGCCCCGTTGTTGCGCTTCTGATCGTCGATGAGTTTTTGCAGACGAGATCGAAGTAGATCAATTTGCTCATCTCGTGAGGAAACATCAGTTTCCAGTTTGGCAATGGTCTGCTTCACCTCGGTGCGGTACCAGAGTGACTGCACTGGAGGTGCTGAAGACAGCTGTTGATTTGCCTCTGGAATGCTCTCAGAGGTGTTGCCTGTCCAATCTTCACCACTTGGCTTTGCTTTTGGAATGCTCGCCTTCTTTGATCCACCACCGCCGATGGGGAAGCTGAATCCCACTCGTCCGGCCAGGGAGCTTGTGGAGCCATAATGATAGTCAACGGTGGGTGAATAGGCAATAGCACCGTTGAGGTGGATGCTGTCTTTGATTCGAGCGGCACAACCGCCGGCGATGGCGTATTGAGAGCCGAATCCGCCTCCAGCAAACCCGCAACGGAGTGGCTCGTCAGGATCGAGAGACACCTCGGGGATGCCGGAAAGGGCTGCACCCATGGCGCCAGCCGCTTCTGCCGCATCACCGAGAGAGCGTGCAGCACCCTCGAGCTTGTTGATATCTTTCCTGTTTTTTGCAATGTTGTTGGTGTTGTTATTGATTTGCTGGATGTTTTGATTAATTTGATTGGCATTGTCGATTATTAGAACTCTGTTGTCGTTGATGACGCTTGGGTCGAATGTGCTGTTAAACAACTCGCCATCATTGCTAACGCCAACAAGCGAATTGCCTCGGCCAGACAGGCTTGGAACCTGCACTTGAGTGTTCCCGTTGCCAAGAGTGATGTTGCTTCCTTTGAGGGTGGTCTTGCCGTTTGCAGAGGTCAGAGCATTGGTACGCTTCAAGGTTCCATCATCATTCACCATGACGGTTGAGAGTTGTTCCTGATTGGTCGAAATGTCGATCGACTTGGAACGTTGCAGACTCGGCGCTGTGATCTCAACTTGAGGGCGTGCCAGCACCATCTGGTCGGCTCGTGTGGTTGTGCTGCGTGCACCGATGGCGATCGAATTGATGTGGGTCGCTTTTGCACCAGCGCCCAGAGCAATGGATCCGGCCGCTGTGGCGCGGGTTCGTGAACCGATGGCGGTTGTGTTTTCAGCGGATGCTGTGGCGTTGTCTCCGTAGCACTCGGCTCCATTTGCATCGTCTTCGCATTGCAGTGCATTGAAGCGTTCGTCGCTGATGTTGAGTCCGACGGTGTAATCGGTGGAGTAGTTGTTGTCCTGATCAAAACCACCTGATGCGGTAACGGTGATTTTGCGATCCGATGCTGAAACAGTACTCTTGTAACCGTTGATTGCGCCGTTGGAATCGAGATCAATGTTGCTTCCAGTGTTGATCTCAATCTGGTCGTTGTTATTGATGTCTATACCATCACCGGTGGCGATTTCGATACCATAGGTCGTGGTCTGTGTGTTGGCGTTGTATCGCCACGAGACAGTGGCTCCATTCGCGGTTTGTGTTGACTCTGCGTCAGCAACAGCACCTGCTTGGGTTGCGGAGTTGTAAGCACTAACGGTGTAAGTCGTGACGTCGTCGGTATCTCTGCTGGATGTCACCACCGTGTTCAAACCTTCCTCGACGATCGACGCGGCTTTATTGATGATTGTGGAGCCCCCATCGAAGCGGATCGTTCCCGAGTTCGTGTCAATCGTTGCCCCGCTTTCGATCCGCAGGCCAGATAGCGTGCCATCGCCATTCGCCACGATCATGTTGAATTCAGTGCCGTTGTTGGCGACGCGCTCTGTGGCAAGGTTGCTTGCGGTGATCTCCGTTGTTGCTTTTCCGAGCACGATCTGAGAATCACGTGTGGTTGATGCTTCTGCACCAATTGCCGTGGCATTGGCATGGCTTGCCACAGCCGAGCTGCCAAGGGTTGTAGATCCCGTTGCGGTGGATTGTGCGTTCGAACCGATCGCAGTGGTGCGATCACCGGTGGCGATTGCACCTGTTCCATAACACTCGGCACCATCACCGATGCTCTCGCAATCGAGAGGTGTTCCAGCTGAATTCCAATTAATGGTGCTGGAGTTGCCGTTGTTAATGACATCGATATTGTTGCCGCCATTGATTTCAACGGATCTATCGCTACTCCCACCGCCTTCAGCACTGATGGTGTAAGTGGTGACGCGTCCGTCGTTGCTGGTTTCAACGGAGACGTTGTCCCCTGCTACGACGACCGCTTCATTAGCCTGAAGGGCGCCATTGTCATCGATGCTGATGCCGTTGCCTTGGCTCACATTGACTTCAATCTGACCGTTCTGATTGATAGTGATGCCATTGCCGGTGTTCACCGAGAGGTTGAGATCGCCTGTGGATTGATCAACCTCTACCTGCAATCCATCGCCAATGCTGGAGCGGATCAGGGTGCCATCGCCATTGGCCATGACCGCCCCGAAGCTGGAAGGATCCTGACCACTGACTGATGTTGGCTCTGCCAGGTTTGCGACGGTGACTTCTGCAGAAGCAGAGCCCAGCGCGATCTGGCCGGAACGGGTGGTGGAAACGTTCTGGCCGAGGGCTGCGGAACCTGAGTAATTCGCAACAGCACCACTACCAAGGGCAAGCGTGTCGTTTTGAGCAGCATTGGCCTGGACGCCAAAGGCAAACGAGCGATTGCCCAAGGCTTGCGCTTCTTCTCCAATCGCGAGTGAGCTGATGCCGGTTGCATTGGCAAGCCTGCCTACGGCAACTGCGTCTTGACCGATGGCACTGGCATAAGCGCCGAGGGCTGTGGCGCGATCAACTGCACTCGCATTCGAACCAACGGCGGTGGCACCTTGCCCCGTGGCGTTAGCACTCACACCAAAGGCAGAGGTGGCATCACCAATGGCTTGTGCATCTTGGCCAAAACAGGTGGCGCCGTTGCCCTCTGCAATGCAATTGAAGTTGGGGGCAATGATGTTGACCTGCGGTGGAACTTCAGCAATGGCGGCAATAATTTTTCCTCTCGAATCAACCGTGAGGTATTGCGTGCCTCCGGACTGATTGGAGCCTTCTTCACCGGGCTTGTTGGCGAGACCTGGGAGAAAGTAGTCCGTTTCGCCATCACCTTCTCGTCCGAGCGTGACGGAGGAATTAGAGCCATCTAAATCTTGTTTGGCGACTGATCCAGCACCAATCGCGGTGCCGTTATCGATGTCTGAGCGAGCACCTGTTCCGATGGCAATTGAGTTGAGGCCCGATGCCTCTGCTGCATCACCCAGTGCAGTGGAACCAATTCCACTTGCAATGGCATCAGAACCCAGTGCAACGGCATCCCTTTTATTGGCTAGAGCGCCTTTTCCGACTGCGGTGGAGTCAATTCCAAGTGCTTGAGCCTGGAAACCAATTGCTGTGGCGTCGCCAGCAGTTGCGTTACCCAAGGTTCCAAAGACACTGGCGTTGGGGCCAGAGGTGAAAGCAGATGTGCCAAAAGCAAGATCGTTTTTGCTGGCGGCCATTGATGCTGCGCCAAACGACATGGAGTTCTCGCCGGCTGACACAGCACCAGCTCCATAAGCGCTGGCGCTGACTCCCGTCGCTTGGGCGGCTGTGCCCATGGCTGTGGCATTCGATGCGTTGGATTTGGAACCAGCACCGAAGGCCATGGAGCGCTCTCCACTGGCACTGGCTTGGGTGCCATAAGCACTAGCCGATTCCTGGCTGGCGAAGGCTTCGGTGCCAACAGTTGTGGTGTTCGGTGCAGAGGAATTCGAGAGAATACCGATGGCGATGGCATCGGCCTCGGAAGCTGATGCATTGGTTCCAATCGCTAGAACGCTGGTGCCCGTCGCCCTGGAGAATTGTCCAATGGCCACAGCGCAAGTTTTATTCGAGAGGCTGCCAGCACCGAGAGCGATGGTGCGTACATTCTGTGCTCGTGCAAGGTGTCCGACTGCGATCGCTCCCTGGTCGGTGGCTTGTGATCCTTTACCAAGGCTGGTCGAGTCTTGACCACTCGCCGTTGCTTTTAAACCAAAGGCTGAGCTGTTGTTTGCACTTCCAACTGCTGCGTGACCGATTGCCGTTGCATTCGTCCTGTTTGCAATGGCAGCATCTCCGATGGCAATTGAATCTTTTGCAGTTGCTGCTGCATCAGTGCCAATCGCGATGCTGTTGGCATTGCTGGCCTCGGCGTCGTAGCCGATTGCTATCGACTGATTGCCAGAGCTGCTGGAACGGGTCCCAACAGCCGTTGCTCGGAAGCCAGATGAGGTTGAGTTGTAACCAATGGCCGCTGATGCATTGTTACTGGCACTGGCATAGCCACCAATAGCAGTTGTTCGATTCGATGTTGCTTGGGACTCGTAGCCGACCGCAAGAGTGGCATTGCCTGTTGAATTGCTGAACGCGCCAATGGCCTGAGATCTCAGTCCTGATGCATTGGCTTGAAAACCAACAGCTGTACTGGCGTTGAGCGTTGCTGTTGAAAAAGCACCAATGGCAGTGGCGCGATTACCAGTGGCTAGTGAATTTCGAGCAAAGCTGGCTGAATTGGCGGCAGAAGCATTGGCTCCATAGCCAACTGCTGTTGAGCCAAGAACGGCTGTGGATGAACTTGCCGCTGCAGAAGCATTAGCGCCAATGGCGGTTGTGAACTTTCCAGTGGCATTAGCGCCAGGTCCATAACAAACAGCATTCGTACCATTGCCCTCGCAATTCAGAGATTCAAGGTCGTTATCACTAATCGTGGAACGAGAAAGTGTTCCATCGCCATTAGCAACAATGAGCGAAGTGCTGGTACCACTGAGGTTGGCAACAGTAACCTCCGTTGCTGCTTTACCAAGCATTAACTGATCATCACGCGTGGTAGCTGAGCCAGTACCAATTGCTGTAGATCTGCTATTGCTTGAAGTGGCATAGCTACCGACGGCAGACGAATTCTCACCAGAAGCAGTTGCATTGGCACCAAAAGCTTGGGAAAGGAAGCCACTAGCAACGGCTAAGGCACCCACAGCTGTTGAGCACTTCCTATTGGCTCGGGTTAAAACACCGATTGCAGTAGCTCGTTCACCCGTTGCTTTGCTGACTGTGCCAAGAGCTGTGGCATCGTGCTTGCTGGCTAAAGATTGCCTACCAACGGCCGTTGATTGAGTGCCAGAAGCCTCCGCCTTCTCTCCAATTGCTGTGGCATTTTCGTTCGTCGCTGCTGAGCCAGCACCAAATGCAGTGGCTTGATTTCCGGACGCTTCAGCGGCATCACCAAAAGCACTGGAATTGACCTTTGTAGCCTTGGCTTCCGTACCAATCGCTGTTGAATTGGTTTCACTTGCGACTGAGGATGTACCAATAGCAATCGCATCCAGTCCTGAAGCTGCTGCTGAATATCCAAAAGCGATGGCATCCTCTTTAGTTGCGGTGGATGCTGTACCGAAGGTTGATGAATTAGCTCCAGAAGCTACGGAATTCACGCCATGAGCGATGGCACCAGTCTCACTGGCATTCGCGCCTGCACCAAAGGCCATCGAGGCCAAGCCACTGGCATTGGCCAATGTTCCATAGGAACTGGAATAGTTGGCTTGTGCCAAAGCAGAGGTACCAACTGCTGTGGAGTTGATTCCTAATGCGTTCGCTGTGTAGCCAATTGCAGTGGCATTAATGGCTGTGGCATTGGCCTTCCAACCCACAGCCAATGCACATTCTGCGCTGGCCTTACTTCCAGTGCCTAAAGCTGTTGAGCGAAAAGCAGTTGCATGCGCTAGGTGACCGATAGCTGTAGAGCCTTGTTGTGTCGCTTTGGACTTAATACCGATGCTGGTGGAATCGTTCCCGGAAGCTGTGGACGTAAAACCAAATGCCGAGCTGTTCTTCCCAGTAGCTTTTGAACTATCTCCATAAGCAGTGGAATTCTCTCCACTCGCTTGTGAGTCAGTACCAGTAGCTGTTGAGTTGCTTGCGCTAGCAACTGAAGATTTACCAATGGCAATGGCATCCGATCCAGAAGCCTTAGCGAGATGACCAACGGCGATGGCATCTTCAGCTGTTGCATTGGCTGCTGTGCCAAAGGTCGATGAGTTAGCGCCTGAGGCTGTTGAATTCACACCATGAGCGATTGCACCAATCTCACTAGCATTCGCCTGAGCACCAAAGGCCATCGAGGCAATGCCACTGGCGTTCGCCAATGTTCCATAAGAACTGGCATAATCGGCTTCTGCTTGAGCCGATGTACCCACTGCGGTGGAGTTAATTCCAACTGCATTAGCTGTGTGGCCAATTGCGATGGCATTTGTGGAAGTGGCGTTGGCATTCCAACCAAGTGCCATCGAGCATGTTCCATTCGCAGTACTTCCAGATCCAATAGCGATGGACCGTTCAGCATCAGCATTTGCCAAATGGCCAACTGCTATAGACCCTTGTTTAGCTGCTTTGGCAGAGGCTCCAATACTGGTCGACGATGCTCCAGATGCTCCCGCATTCGGTCCAATAGCAATTGCAGATTCGGCTGAGGCGTTGGCTTGAAATCCCGATGCTTGGGAGTAATTAGCTATTGCTTTTGCTTGAGACCCCGATGCCTGGGAGCCAATGCCAGCGGCGTTGGCCGCAGCGCCCAGAGCAATAGAGCCATTTTCAGTGGCTTGGGAAGCAGCACCAATTGCCGTGCTATTGGAGCCTGTGGCCTTTGCCTTATCTCCTAAAACCGTTGAATTTTCTTGGTTAGCAACACTCAGACGACCTACGGCAATGGCCCCATCTTCGGAAGCTTCAGTCAGCACACCAATAGCGATGCTTCCTTGATTGAGAGCCTTTGTCCCATTGCCAAGTGCAATTGATCTTTGGCCGGAGGCATTAGCGTTGTTGCCGATGCCAACTGAGGCAACACCTGCGTAGCTCGAGCGGCCAATTGCCGTTGAATTTCTATTGGCAGCACGAGCTGATGCTCCAATCGCAGTGGCGCCATAGTCGTATGAATTATCGGAGTTAGGGATCGCCGCGTTTGCTGCTGTTCCGATCGCGGTGGAGTTTTTCCCGTAGGCGTTGGCAAGAATTCCTACGGCTGTGGAGTTCACTCCATTGGCGATGGCACTCATTCCAATTGCAAATGCCCCTTCGCCAATTGCAGTGCCTCCCTCTAATGACTGTGGGCTTTCTGCTTTTAATGGAAGCGGGTTGGCAGCTTCACTTACCAGCACTCCCACGCTGCCCAATTGCCCAAAAACAGCCCAACTGGCGAAGAGTGTCTGCGCTGATCTGCTCCAGCGACGGCTACGGCTGCTGCGACGTGTCTGACTGCCACGGCGATAGCCGGCCAATTTCAGAACGAGCCTCAGCAGCAGCGATTGACCCAAAACGTCCGAAGTCGATCTATTGAGTGACTTTGTTGAGTTCGATTTGGTTTGGCATGGCTTTGTAAATGTGTCTCGCTGAGACTCGAACTAATCGGACCATTGCTATTTTTTTGCTGTTGTTGCAAAGATTTTTTTGATACCTCGACGTCAGCAGTTGCTGATGGTCTCGCTATGAGATTGCAATGTTGGCGGTGTTTCTCGCCGAAACACCTTTAATCTCCACCATATTGTTTTTCATCAGGGGATGGCGGCTTTCGGTGCACTGGAGCGCAGCCTCGTCCTCGTGATTGCTGAGGTGCGCTGGTGCGTCGCGCCAGTTCCCAAGGTCGCTTCCACCCTGCTGAAGCGTCTGGCCGTGATCGCCTCGGGGCGGGAGCCAGAAGAAAGGGCGTCTGTGGGTGAAACCCGTCCAGCCCTGGCCATCCACCGTTCGGATGTGCACCAGCTGCCGTCCTTTGCGCAGTTGTTGCAACAACAACAGGAGCAGCTGCTGGCCGACCCCCATGGGCTGCGTCTGGCAGTGACACGCCATCCCGGAGAGCGCCTGCTGTCGTTCTGGCACGACAAGTTGCATCTGGCCGATCCGGCCTATGCACCACTGAATGCCTCGGTGCAACTTTCGCGGGGTCGCTATGGGGAAGAGGCCTGCCGCTTCCAGGATTTTCTGGCCTACTTGGAGGAACATTGGCAGCCGCTGCAGAGCGATGGGCACCTGCGTCCGCAGAGTCAATGGCTTGGTGAGGCTGAGCTGTTTAATCAGCGGTTGGATCGTGATCAGTTGATCAAGGCTTTGCCGCCTTTGCTGGAGCCGTTGCTGCCCGCTGAACGTCTCCAGCGGATCCAGCATGAGTTGCAACGCTACGACCATCAGTTCCGGCAACGGCTCGCCAAACGCTGGGAAGACGCATACAGCAAAGACGGTCTGGCGCGATTGGAGCGCCTGTATGGAGCCGATCTGGAGGCCTATGGCTATGAGCTGCCGCGTCGTCGGGGCGACAAGGTTCGCCCTCTTGCCGCCGTGGATACGGATGCCCTGGTGGATCCGCTGCAGCAGCTGCGCGATCGCCACCTCCAGATCGCTGGGCTGCAGCAGCAGTTGCTCGAAGCCCAGCAGCAACTCAGTGTTGCCCAACAGGCCTTGCAACGGCCGCCGCTTGCTTCCATTGATCCACCGCAGGGCCAGTGGCCAGCACACAACAGCCCTGAGTCGGGCCTGGCGCACCTTTATGAGGCCATCAACCAGAACCGCTCCCAGGAAGCGCTGGATCAGGTGGCCTCCCTGCACAATCATCCCCATGCTGGTGAGGTTGCTTATCTGGCAGGTCTGGCCCATGCCCAGTTGGGACAGTATGAGCAGGCCCTGAGGGCCTACGAGCGGGCTCAGGCCGCTGGCTTTCTGACGCCCTATGTGCTGTTCAACGGCGGTAATGCCTGCAGAGCTGTTGGCAATAGCATGGAAGCCATTCGGCTTTATCGAGAAGCTCTTGAGCAATTCCCTAGCTTTCGAGAAGCCCACACGAACCTGTCACAGGCCTACCTCGACGCGGGGGATCGCGATGCGGCGGAACGGCAGCTGCGCCTGCTGCTGCGGGATCAGCCAGCTGCCTACCAGGCTGCTTTTGCACTCGGCAACCTGCTGCGAGAGCTCAAACGTGATGCCGAATCCGTGGAGGCGTTCCGGCTCTGCCTCGAGCATGCACCGACCTACGCCGATGCTTGGAACAACCTCGGCCTGGCCTACGGGGCCCTCAAACAACCGGCAGCGGCGATGGCCAGCTACCGCCAGGCACTTGCCATTGATGCCAACTTCAAACCTTCACGCCAGAACTTGGCCCAGGGGCTGATTCAGGAGAAGCGCCACGGCGATGCGCTCGAGCAGTTCGAACTGCTCAGCGGTCTGGCCTCGCTCACACCGATGGAGACGGTGATCGGCCTGCAGGGCCGCATCGCTTGCCTGATGGAGCTGGATCGATATCAGGTCGGGTTGTCGGTGGCGGATGCCGTCAGTGACGACAGGCGTCTCCAGTTGATGGCTCGGCTGCATGTGCTGCCGGTGCTCTACAGCGACGATCAGCAGGTTGCCGAGGTTCGTCGGCGCTGGAGCGACGACGCCCATGAGCTCTATGCCCTGCTCGAAGACATCAATCAAGACGACGCTGCCTGGCCCGAGCTGTATGCCCATGCCTGGTCGTTGACCAATTTTTACCTGGCCTATCAGATGGAGGACGACCGGCCGCTGCAGGAGCTGTACGCCGGCATCCTCGATCGGATCCTGCGCCCGAAACTGGCCAAATTCATGCAGCCCCGGCCCCAACGCGATCCAGCCGACCCCCGGCCCCTGCGGGTGGGGGTGATCTCACCACATCTGATCAATCACAACGGCTCGATCTGGGCGCTGGGGTGGTTGGAAGCCATCGCTGGCAATTCCGGCTACGAGATCGTCAGCTACAACATCGGCGAAAGCGAGGATTCAGGCACTGAGCGCTTTGGGGCCCTTGGCACCTATCGCCACATACCACTGAAGCCCGACAATCCTGAGCCGATGCTGCAGCAGATTCTCGACGATCAGCTCGATCTGCTCCTGTTCACCGACATCGGCATGCATGCCGCCAGCAAGGTGGCCTCGGTGCTGCAACTTGCTCCGGTGCAGGGCCAGGGCTGGGGGCATCCGATCAGCAGCGGTTCCCGCACGACCCACTACTACTTCTCCGGTGAGGGGATGGAGCCCCCCGGCAATGAAGCCCATTACAGCGAAACCCTCTACCGCCTCCCTAAGACTGGTCTCAACTACGAGACACCGGCGGCGATTCACGATGGCCAGCTGTTGTTCGAGAAGTTCGATCTACCTCGCGACCGGCCGATCCTCAACTCGCTGCAGAGCACCTTTAAGTACTTGCCTCGCAACGACTGGACCTATGCCGAAATCGCCAAACGTCACCCCGAGGCTTTCATTGTGCTGGTGGGGCATATGGGCAGCAACAGCATCTGTGATCGCCTCTACGAGCGCATGCGTCCTCATTTCGAGCACCGCAACCTGGTGATCGAGGAGCATCTGCGCATCCTGCCCCGCCTCGACTATGGCGATTTCATGGGCCTGTTCGCCATCAGCCACCACACCATCGACACGATCGACTGGAATGGCGGCAACAGCTCCATGCAGTCGTTCTCCCTCGACTGTCCCGTCGTCACCCTGCCCACCGCCTTCATGCGCGGTCGCCACACCGTGTCGATGCTCGAAGTATTGGAGTTGCCTGAGCTGATCGCCAAGGACGTCGACGATTACCTCGCCATCTCGGTGCGCTTATTGCAGGACGCGGGCTTTCATGCCGAGATGAAGCAGAAGATTGGAGAGCGCAAGCAGCGCCTGTTCCACGACAAATCAGTGGCCGTCGCTTTCCAGACAGCAGTTGAAACAGTCTGCCGGCAACGGCCAACAGTGGGTCAGCTTCCCCTGGAGAGCCAGGACCTGGCGGCATGATGCTGCAGCTCCAAGCCCACGACCTCTTGCCCGGTCGCCGGGTTGATGACCCCGCTTGCGACTGGGCCCAGATTCAGCTGCGGATGCGTGAGGGCGTTCAGCTCTCCCCTGTGTTGCCTGTTGGTGGTGATGCTGGCTTGGTATGGGTTCCCAAGAACGGGTGCAGCACCCTTAAGCGGGTATGGCTCCAATTCCAAGGTGCCGATTGTCAGCGGCCTGGCTTTGATCCCCATAGCGCCGCGCTGTCTGCCACCCATTGGTTGAACCCAGAAGAGCTGCGCGCCGTTTCAGACCATCGCGCTTTGGTAGCGATTTGGCGTGATCCCATCGATCGGTTTGTCTCGGCCTGCCGCAGCCATTTGGTTGAACTCACCACCGGTGCGATGTACGCCAAGTTGCGTTCCTCCAGCCCTGATCAGAGTGGTTTTGACAATGCCTTGCGCTTTCACGATGAACTGTTTGCAGGCCACGGCGTTCACTCTTTTGCCGATGATGCTGATCCGGTGGATGTGATGAATCAGGTGGCTCTGCAGTTGCCGGAATGGATTGCCTGCCACATCGATTGGAGCCACCACACCATTCCCCAGATCAACTTTCTCGGTGGTGATCCGCGTTGCTATCGCACGATCTTGGGGATGGAGCAGATCGATGCGCTGGTATCCCATTGGGCCAAGGCGTCGGGCTTACAGCTCGATCTCACACCGCAGCATGTCTCCAGCCAAGAAGAAACTAATAATCTATGGCGGCGCCTGAAGCGCGATCAACTCAGCGCAGAAGCCATCGCTGCACTGCAGAATTTTTACGCTGGTGATTTGGCCTTTTTGGAGTTGGCGCAACAGCAGCTAGGGGCTTGGCAGGCGGCATGACGCAAGCATTCCCTCCCTTATTGCAGGGGCGCTCCGAGGCCGAGCGCCTGCAGTGGGCCCGCTGGGTGTTGGGTAGCCATAGCGATCAGTTCCTCCCGGAGATGGTTGCTGCTGTGGATCAGCTCAACCGGCAATACCCCATTGAGCAGGGCCAGCCCGTTGTGAATCCAGGGGCAACGTCCAATGATTTGGTGGTGATTGCCACCCAGCGCGGCCGTCATTGCGTGGTGTTTGATCAGCCCCTTGCGTGCCCAGTCGTTTTGTTTGATTGGAACGGGGAAGGCCTAGAGCCCGGCAGCAATCCCCACGGCTTTGATGTGATCAGTGTGGCAACCGAGTGCAAAGGCCATCTGATGGAAGAGGCCTGGAAGCGACTGCCGCCGCCAGCAGGTGACCACTACATGGGTTTCATCGATGACGATGTTTTGATCAGTGCCAGCGCGATCAATCGGCTGCTGGCTGTGGCACGCATCCACAACCTCAGCGCCGCCCAGCCGGCGGTGAGGTTTGGCAGCAGTCTTTGTCAGGAATATGGCTGGCTACGGCAACGGGCCTGCACGACGCTGCACCGGGTGCCGATTGTGGAAATCATGTCTCCATTTCTTCGCCGTGATCTGCTTGATCTGGCGATGCCTTTTTTGACTGGTGTCCGCAGTGGCTATGGCCTCGATCGGTTTGCCCTGCCGCTCTGCGCCGCCCATCTCAATGCTTGGCGCTTTGGCGCTGTTGATCTCACGCCACTCACCCATGTGCGCGTGTTTGGTTCGCTTGAGAAACGCTTCTCCAATGGCTTGCGCAGCAAGGAGGAGGCATATCTCGTGCGTTTGCGGGTAATGCTCGCCATGGGCTTTGACGTCGATCGTGAGATCTACGAGCGACTTGAGGCGGCTGTAGCTCCAGCGATTTTGGCCTGAGCACTGACCTTATTAAATCTAAAAACGTCGAACTTCAGCGCGAACACGTCAACTGGCCGCAGGTCTGGCGCTGTTGATCAGTGCTTAGCCAAATAATTGAAGCTCGGCGTTATCGATGATACGCACAATTCCGAGCCAAAATTATGCCTATTTCGTGCTCAATTCGTGCCTATTTGGTGATAGCAGCTTTCGCGAAGGCCATCACCTGCTCCGCGACGCCGCGCGCCTCGTCGCTGTCCTCAGCCTCGAAACGATCGGCGAGTGCTTCGCTCTCGCTGGGATACAGCGTTTCGCTGTTCATCCGGCTCAACGCCTTGAGCCGCACAGTGCTGATGGGTGTCAAGTCGACCCCTCATGCTTCCAGGTTCTTCACAAGGCGATCCAGCGCGTGGCTGTAGGGCGGCAGGGAGCCCAGGGAAATCAACAGGGCCTTCAGCGCTTTTTCGGTGGCCTGGCCGAAGTGGTACCAAGACTTGCTTTGAAAGTCTTGTTGGGCGGTGAGTTCAGTAACAGCCCAATCGCTGTTGGCCTGGAGCATCCAGGCATCAGCGCGCGGGGTCATGACTGGCCCAGGCGCACGGCATCGCGACCGATGGCGCGCCAGTTTCCATTGCGCCGCTCCTGCCATTCCAGCTCGGTCAGCGCCAGCACGCTGGCTTTGCTGCAGTTCGGGGCAACGGCCAGCACATCCACATCTGAAAAGCCATCCCAGTCGCCCCGGGCCTAGGAGCCGAACAGCAAGACTATGCCACCGGGCTGCTGGGCCAGCACAACATTGGCCTGCTGATGCAGCTTGCTGAGCTGCTCGGCCTGCTTGCGGCGGCGGATATCAGCACCGTCATTCCCATGCCTCGACGCTATGGGCGGATCGCCCTTGCCACAAGCGCTCAGTCAGCGCTGGTTGCTGGAACTTCGAGGCTCCCAACCCGCAGCTCCAGCTGTTCGCGTAGCTCCCTTGGGCTGAACAGGATCGGCAGAAAGTGAATGCTCTGGGTTTCGCGGAAATAGAAGAGGCCTGGCAGCCAGGGGGCGAACAGCCGCCAACTCAGCCATTGGTCGTAGGGAAATCGGCGCAGCTCGCGGCCGTTCTGCCAGACGATCAGAGCCTCTTCCTTGAATTCCAGGCGCAGGCTGGCGCTCTGGATCAGCAGAAATAGTCCGAACAGCGACACCACCAGGGTGAGCCAGGGGGTTAGCGGTAACGGCAGCAGTGCCAGTCCGAGGGCCACCACTAGTAGCGGCAGCCGTACATCCGGCTTGAGGGTGACGGGGGTGGGGGGTGAACTCATGTACCGAATAGCACCTGGGTAAGAACGACATCCATCAGGGCCACCAGGATCAGAATCATTACCACCGCGCCGGTGGTGCTGGTGCCCACTTCCTTGGGGCCGCCGCGGGTGGTCAGCCCCCAGCCGCAGGCCACCGTCGCGATGATCAGCCCGAAAACCAAAGCCTTCACCAGCATGAATGGCAGGTCAAGGGGGTCCATCCAGGTGCGCACCGACGTCCAGAACACCGCCGGCGGGATGTTGTAGAGCGCCGTGCTGGTGAGTTGGCCCGACCACACCGCGACGAGGAAGAAGAAGAAGCACTGCACCGGTGCCATCACCACCATGGCGATCATTCGGGGCACCACCAGGTACTCCACCGGATCGGTGCGCAGCATCGTGATGGCGTCGATCTGTTCCGTCACCTTCATGGTGCCCAGCTGGGCGGCGTAGGCAGTGGCCACCTTGCCGGCCAGCAGGCAGGAGGTGAGCAGGGGAGCGATTTCCCGGGCCAGGCCGATCGCGAGGATGCCGCCCACCGTCGATCCTGCTCCCTGGCGGGTGAGTTCGGCGGCGACCTGAATGTTGAACACCGAGCCGGCAGCTACAGAGATGATCAGCACGATCAGCACGCTGCCGGGGCCGGCTTCCAAAAGTTGATCAAACAGCTCCCCCCGATCGATGCGTCCGCGCAGGGTGGCTGCCACGGCCTGCCCCCCGATCAGCAGGCTGGATCCCAGGCGTTTGATCGAACGGGGCGTCTTCATCCGGCGGCCTTATGTAGATGGGCTCCACGGTCAGGCCAGCCTCGCATCACTGCAAGGCCGCAGAGCACAAGAATGGCTGGAAGCAGGCCCATGCACATGCGGATCGCCAGCAGGGCTGAAAACGGTTGTTCGATGAAACTCAGGGCCCCACTGCAGTCGCCACCTTTGGCGGAGATGTAACCCGTGAGCGAGAGCAGGCTGCCGAACACCGACATGGTTAGGCCGATGATCAGCTTTTGGCCGAACACCATCCAGGCGGTGTAGAGCCCGGCGGGTTTGCTCGGGTCGGCGTCGATGGCATCGGGAAGCAGCGACCAGGGGATCAGATAGGCGGTGGCGGCTCCCACGCCCACCAGGGAAATCAGGCCGACCAGCGGCAGCAGTTGCAGCAGGCCGGGATCCGCCGGCAGGGGTGGGAACACCATCGACAGCATGCAGGCCGTGATCCAAAGCCCTGCGCCCCAGCGCAGGGCAGCCACCCTGCCGTTGCGGTTGCTGAGGGCGCTCCAGAGCTGAAGGCCCAGTAGGGCGGCGATCTGGAAGGGCAGCAGAATCCAGGTGGACAGGTTGGCGGGCACATGCACCACTTGCACCAGCCATATCAGGGCCACCACCTGCATCAGTTGCAGGCCGAACCAGAGCAGGACGTACAGCCCCAGCACTTGGCGGAAACGGGGGTTGGCCAGCACCCGTTTCAGTTGCTGCATCGGTGCTTCGCTGGTGGGTATGGGGCGCTGGGCCCGTTTGGCGTAGGGGGCGAGTCCCCAGCAGCAGAGCAGCGTGGCGATGGCGGCGATGCTGCCCGTGATGCGGCCCATCGCCAGGTAGCCCCCGCCGCCATTGGTCAACACCACCGATGCCACGACGAGTCCACTCAGGCCAGCCAGGATCGATCCGGTGAATCGCGCCGCATTGAGGCGGGTGCGAATGGCGGTGTCCGGCGTTAGTTCGGTACTGAGCGCGGCGTAGGGGAGGTTGACGCTCGTATAGGCGGTCATTAAAAGGATCGCCATTACCGCGTAGTAGCCCGTGCGTTGCCAGGTATCCCCGGGGGGGACCCACCACATCGCTGCCAGGCTGATGCCCAGCGGTAGGGCTGCGGTCAGCATCCAAGGCAGGCGCGGGCCCCAGCGGCTGCGGGTGTGATCGCTGAGCCAGCCGATCAGCGGGTCGTTCAGTGCGTCCCAGACCTTGCTCACCGTGAGCAGGGAGCCAGCGATGTAAGCCGGTAGGCCTGCGGCGCAGATGAAAAAGGGGAAGAGATAGAAGCCCAGCTGGGTTGCGGCAAGTCCAGTACCGGCATCGCCCAGGCCGTAGGCGAGCATCAGCCTGCGGCGAGACCCCTGCAGGGATGCGTCGGTCGGTGTCACTCGGAGGCTTCGGGCAGGCGAATTGCCATAATGAACGCGTACTTACGACGCCACCAGCCCTGCGGCACTGGTTCGTTTGTACTATGCGGGTGTTGTGTAATGGTAAGACCTCAGCCTTCCAAGCTGATGACACGGGTTCGATTCCCGTCACCCGCTCTGTTCACAACCGAAGGTCGGTTGTCTCTTCTTCGGCGAGCAGCAGCACGAAGCTTCTGCTCTGCAGCGGAATCTCCACACCGCTGAAACTGGCGGGTTCTGCCGGAAAATCTTTGGGACTGGGTAACGAGGTGTCGATCACCCGCTTCCAGGGGGAGGCCGGAATCGGCAACTCAAAACTGAGGCTTTCCTTGTAGGCGTTGAAGCCCATCCATAGAAGTGCGCCGCGGCTCCCGCTGTGGAGGCTGGTGGCCGTGGTGCGGCTCCAGGCGGCCCAGTCGGGTTTGGCCAGGCTTACTCCGTGCCATTGACGCCAGAGATCGCTCTGTTGTTGAGCTGATTTGCGCTTGCTCTCCCGCGGCGGCACCAGAGGGTTAAACAGTTGCGGCAGGGTCTGGCGCAGGCGCAGCAGGCGTTGCAGAAATTGCTTGAGTTCCAGGTCGCAGTGGTCTTCATCCCAGACCATCCAGCCAAGCGGGCTGTTCTGGCACCAGCTGTTGTTGTTGCCCCCCTGGCTGCGGCCCACTTCGTCGCCCATCAGCAGCATCGGCACGCCACGGGCCAATAGCAGTGAGCTGAGCAGGTTGCGTTGCTGACGCCGACGCAGGGTTTGCACCAGGGGATTGCTGCTGGGGCCTTCAATGCCATGGTTCCAGCTGTTGTTGTGGTTCTCGCCGTCGCGGTTGTCTTCGCCGTTGGCCAGGTTGTGTTTGCGGTTGTAGCTCACCAGATCCGCAAGGGTGAAGCCGTCATGGGCGGTGATGAAGTTCACCGAACGCCCCAGGGCGACCGGTTTGCCGTCATAGAGATCAGGGCTGCCCTTGAACCGCTGGGCCAGGGTCCAGGTGCTGTGCTCATCTCCTTTCCAGAACCGCCGCACTCCGTCGCGGAAATGGCCGTTCCAGGTGCCGATCCGCTCGGCGGGAAAGTCCTCCAGCCGATACAGGCCGCCGCAATCCCACGGTTCACTCACCAGTTTGAGGTCGCTTAGGTGCGGATCGGCCTCCATCGCCGCGAACAGGGGTGGCTCGTCCAGGGGTTTGAGTTGATCGCCGCGGCTCATGGCGATGCCCAGGTCGAAGCGGAAGCCATCCACCCCCAGCTCCAGCGCCCAGCAGCGCATCGACTCGAGGATTAGCTGGGTGCTTATAGGTGAATTGGCGGCGATTGAGTTGCCGCAGCCGCTCACGTCTTGATAGTCGCCGACCTCGTTCTGGTGGTAGTAGACGTCGTCGGCAAAGCCCCGCCAGCTCAGGGTGGGGCCATGGCGGTTGCCTTCGGTGGTGTGGTTGTAGACCACATCCAGCAGCACTTCGATGCCGGCCTCATGGCAGGCGGCCACCAGTTGGCGCACTTCATGACGGGCCTGTAGCGGGTCGCCACTGCTGCAGTAGCCGTGGTGCGGTGTGAACCAACTCAAGGGGCTGTAGCCCCACACGTTGTCGCGCCCGGGGGGGGCATCTGCAGGGTCGAAGCAGAACACCGGCAACAGCTCAACCGCCGTGATGCCTAGCTCCTTGAGGTAGGGCAGCTTCTCGATCAGTCCGAGGTAGGTGCCACGGTGTTCAACGGCGACCCCTGCATCCTCCCGGCGGGTGAAGCCGCCCACATGTAGCTCATAGATCACCGTTCGTTGCCAGCTGTTGCGCGGTCGGGGATGGGTCTGAAAATCGAACAGATCCCTTTCGCAGACCACCCCCTTGAGGCAGGCATGGGCGTTGGGTGAGGGGCCGGTAGCCAGCACTCGGTCGTAGACATTCCAGCCGCTGATGGCGCGAGCGGCGGGGTCCAGTAGCACCTTGGAGGGGCGGAAGCCGTGCTCCCCCGCAGCCAGAGGCCCGAAGACGCGGAAGCCGTAACAGCAGCCCTCGCCGAGACCTTCCACCTCCACATGCCAGTAGTCGCCGGAGCGGTGACGTCGACTATCCAGTTCGATCACCCGCTCCGGACTGCGGTCATTGCCGTTGCCGTAAAGCAGCAATTCGATGCGGTCGGCCCGGGGGGCCGCCAACACGAAGTTCACACCCCTGGTGGTAATGCTGCTGCCAAGGGGCCAGGGAGAACCGGTGTGAATGCCACTCAAGGCTGCTGGGGCATCTCGACTTCAAACTAGTGGTTTGGTCCGTTGTGTGAAGCGATGGCGATGACCACCACACTTGAGGCCGGTCGGCCGCCGCAGCAGCTGCGCGACAACCTCTGGTTGTTTCCGCCCAACCGCGACAGTCAAGGTGGCAGCGCCTGGTGGCTGGATCTGGATCCCGAGCCGGTATTGGTGGACTGTCCGCCGTTGACGGAGGCCAGCCTCACCGCCCTGCGTCAGCTGGCGGGAACGCGCATCCCAAGGATCTTGCTGACCAGTCGTGAAGGGCATGGGCGCCTGCGTCGCCTGCAGGAGCGTTTGGGCTGGCCGGTGCTGGTGCAAGAACAGGAGGCTTATCTATTGCCCAATGTTCAGCCGTTGGAGACCTTCGTTGAGCAGCACACCACCGTCGCTGGAGTGCGGCTGTTGTGGACGCCGGGGCCGACGCCGGGAAGCTGTGTGGTGTTCGCACCGGCACCAAACGAGCTGTTGTTCTGCGGGCGTTTGCTGACGCCATGGGCTCCAGGGCAGCTCGCACCCATGCGCCATGCCCGGACTTTTCACTGGTCCAGACAGCTCAACAGTCTGGCCAAACTCAGGGGTTGGATTCCCCCAGATGCCAGTCCCCATCTGTTGTCTGGGGCTGCACTCGGTGCCCTGCGTGGGGAGCGTCTTGTGCCCTTTAGTGGGTGGCGTGATGTTGCGCAGAACTGCTAAAGCATTGCGGCACAGGACTTTTCGCTTGCAGCAACCGGTTGCTCTCCATACGATTGGGCCGCTTGGGGAAGGCAGCGGCGAGACCACTACGCCGTTTTTGAGCCGTCTCCCGCCCCCCGACTCTCTCTAACCAATGAACAAAGCTGATCTGGTGAATCTGGTGGCTGCTCGCACCGAGCTCACCAAGACCGACGTCTCCATGGTTGTCGACGCCGCCATCGACACGATCATCGACTCTGTGGTTGAAGGCAAGAAAGTTTCCATCCTGGGTTTCGGTTCGTTTGAGCCCCGTGAGCGTTCTGCCCGTCAGGGTCTGAACCCCAAGACCGGAGAGAAGATCGCGATTCCTGCCAAGCGTGTTCCCGCCTTCACCGCCGGCAAGATGTTCAAAGATCGCGTTCAGGGCTGATCGACGGTTCACCGTTCGTTCTCCAGGCGGCCCGATGGGTCGCCTTTTTTGATGTCTGTTCCGGAGCACCTGCAGCAGCATTTGGAGGCGGGCCGAGCCCTATGGGCTGGTGGTGGCTACCGCGGTCGTTTTGCCCCGTCGCCCACTGGGGCTCTCCATCTCGGCAATCTGCAGACGGCTCTGCTGTCGTGGTTGGCGGCACGTCAGGCCGGTGGTGCTTGGTTGCTGCGCATTGATGATCTCGACACGCCGCGCAATCGCGCCGGTGCAATTGAGTCGATCCAGAGGGATTTGGCCTGGCTGGGTCTGTCTTGGGATGGTCCCCCTGTGCTGCAGAGCGAACGGCGTGGCATCTATCACTCCTGGCTGTCATGGTTGCGTTGTTCCGGTCGGCTTTTTGCCTGCCGCTGTTCCCGGCGGGAGCTGGCCGATCAACCGATCTATCCCGGGATCTGCCGGCAGGCTGGGCACGCCTGGGGCTGGCAGCAGCAGCGGCTCCCCAGTTGGCGCTTGCGGGTCGCAGATGACGACCCCCACGGGAGTGGTGATGTGGTGCTGCGCCGGGCAGACGGTTTCATCGCATATCAGCTCGCCACCGTTATCGACGAACTCAGTTTTGGTATCACCGATGTGGTGCGTGGTGCCGATCTACGGGAAGCGTTGCCGGCCCAGCGCAGCTTGTTTGATGCCTTGGGTCAACAACCACCCCTGTTTCGGCATGGCCCGCTGCTGCGCGATGCCCAAGGACAAAAACTCTCCAAGCGAGTCGCTAGTTCAGGTTTGGAATCGCTTCGTGCCGCGGGGATGGATGCGGCCATGGTTGTCGGACGCTTGGCCTCGGGCCTCCAGCTGGTGGACCCCGATGCGCGGCTCAGTGCAACAGAGTTGCTCGAAGGCTTGACGCATCAGCAGATCAATGAAGTGATTTCTTAAGGATCACTTCGGGATCAGCCGAGGGATTTCGCCTCAAACTGACTTCATCGTCTGATCCTTGGGATCATGTGCACTTGCACCGTTTGTGGGGGCAGTGGAATGCAGCGTGTTTCGGGTGATCGCTTCCGTACCTGCATTGTCTGTCTTGGAACTGGTCAGCTCAGTTCAGCCGTGCAATCCGCACCGTTGAACCACCAGCCGATCAACGCCCCTGGCCTGGCCAAGCTCAGCTGCCCGACCCGGCCGATGGCCTGAGCTTCGGTGGGCTGAATCTCAGCTCAGGGGAGCTTTTTGGTTGTTCTGGATCACGAAATAGGTCACCGTCGCCACCACGATCAACAGAGGCACCGCAGTGAAGAGCAGCAGAGCAAGGGCAGTCCAGTCTGTGTACACGGCGGTGTGATTGATCGTTGTTGCGGCATCATCTCAGTAAATCGCCCCCCTGAGCCCTGCTCACGCGCTCCGTCACAGTCCTGCTCGCTTTCGGCATGGTGGCCCCGGCGGCCCAGGCCTCTTCTCTGGCTGCCTTTCAGGCCCGAGCCCAGCGCTGCCTTGAAGCGAGTCACCACCAGCTCTGCCAACAGGCTCTGCTTGAGGCGGAGGCCCTGCAGCGAAGGGCATCGGCTCGCAGTGCGTACCCCTGTCAGACACTGCTGCTGGGCGTCCAGGCCGACCTGATCATGCAGCAACTGAAGGCTGGCCGTGGCGCTCAGGCCGTTGTGGATCTGCAGGCTGCAACCCGCGGCTGCTCTGGCCTCTGAGGAGGGAGTCTGGTCGCCGATGTGTTTCTCCCGCGTCCGGCCATTGACCAACCCGGTCATTGACCAACAATGACTGGTGTTGTGCTTCCTCCGCGGATGGGCGGAACCACCTTGGTTTTGCCGTCCCACTTATCGAGAAAGAGCTTGTAGAGGACGCTGTCATTAAGCGACTTGGTCAAAGTCTGAAACTTCAGAGCTTCTTGTTCTGCGATCTGAACTTCTGTTTTGGCACGTAGAAGTTGCTGCTGCGCAATTTGCTTCTGTTCGATTGCAGCTCTGTATTCTTCAGCGATCTTAAGGCCAGTGATGTCAAGGCCTTTGACGGCAACGTAGTCGAATTTGCTGAGTTCGTTTGAGACGCTTTCTTGTACAAGTGTAGAAATATTGTTCCAATCAGTTGCGATGGTGTCTAGTTCATACTTTGAGAAAACTGACTTCAAAGACTTCAGCAGTGATGGCTGAATCACTCGTGCGTAGATCGCAGAGTCGTCGGTTGCAATGGTGCTGTAGATTCTCGGCGCTTCTCCAGGTTTGACCGCATATTTCACGGTGGCTGTCGCTTCAATCACTTGAAGGTCTTTCGTGAGTGTCGAAAATTTTTCGGGGATGACCTGCGTTCTTACGCTGAAGTTATGGGTTGACTGAATAAAAGGGAGTTTTAAGTTCAAGCCTGATTCCCGCGGGGTATCGGAGACTTTTCCCAGGGTCGTGACAACGCCAACTTCGCCAGCGGGAACAACAAAAATGCTCGATAGAATGGTAACTCCACCAATGAAGATCGTCGTCATGCCGACCACGGTTTTTGTGATCTGCTCTGGCTGGGGTTTTGTCTGCATAATGATGACGTGAATCGATGCTTGAAATATTAGTGATTCCTTATTGGTTGTGATGAAAAAATATTCTGGTTATTTCTGGGCCAGATTCGCTGCAATTTTTGTTGCTTCGTTGACGAGCAGTGTGCTCAGTTCTGTTGTTTGACGTAGGCCTGGATCGTTTGTGCTTCTGAGGATCAGTGGGGAAGGCCCCTCATCAACCAGGACTCCATCACAAAGAACAGAAGGAAGAATCCAACAATTCCTGCAACGAGGAGTTTGCCGTTCATTGAATTAGCTCCGTGCTTCTCTGTGCATCCAGCTGATCCAGTCAGCAGAAATGTCCTGGGGGCAGACCGCTTCGCATTCCAGGTTGCTGCTGCAGCTCCCGAAGCCCTCCGCCTCCATCTGGCGCTGCATGGCGTCGGCGCGTCGGGCCCGTTCCGGTTGCCCCTGTGGCAGCTGACCCAAATGCGCCAGTTTGGCGGCCACGAACAGGCTCGCTGAGGCATTGCGGCAGCTGGCGACGCAGGCGCCACAACCGATGCAGGTCGCTGTGCTGAAGGCGCTCGTGGCTTGCTCTCGCCCCACTGGCAAGGCGTTGCCATCCGGCGCCTGACCAGTGCCTGTGGAGCAGTAGCCCCCGGCAGCGATGAGGCGGTCGAAGGCGGAGCGGTCCACCATCAGGTCCTGGATTGGAGGGAAGGCTCGTGCGATCCAGGGCTCCAGGGTCAGCACCGTGCCATCGCTGAACTCCCGCAGGTAGAGCTGGCACACCGATGTCGCGGCCCGAGGTCCATGGGCCTGGCCATTCACGAGGAAGCCGCAGCTGCCGCAGATCCCTTCGCGGCAGTCGTGCTCGAAGCTCACGGGCCGTTCTCCGGAGCTGATCAGTTGTTCATTGAGCTGATCAAGTGCTTCAAGCAGGGAGAGGTCGGGGGAGACGTTCTCCAGCAGATAGCTCTGATGTGTCCCGGGTCGATCGGCGCTGCTCTGGCGCCAGATGCGCAAAGTGATTTTCATTTGTAGCTCCGGGTGCTGGGTTGCAGCGTGGTGAACTGCAGTGGTTCGCTGTGGCGGATCGGCTCTCCGTCAGTGTTGTGCTCCCAGGCCGCGATGTGGGCGAAGTTGGCATCGTCGCGACGGGCTTCACCGTCTTCACTCTGGTGTTCCTCGCGGAAGTGGGCGCCGCACGACTCCTCTCGGGCCAGGGCATCCCGCAGCATCAATTGGGCAAGCCCGAAGAAGTCTTTAACCCGCAGAGCTTTCTCCAGCTCGGCATTGGGACCGCTGGCGTCGCCGGGCACCCGCACTTCAGTGTCGAAGCGCTGTTCCAGGGATCGCACCTGCTGCAGCCCCTCCTGCAGACCATTGGCATGGCGGCTGATGCCGCAGCGGTCGATCATCACGCTTCCCAGCTCGCGATGGAAGCTGTCCACCGGGGTGTTGCCCTGGCTGTTGAGCAATTGGCTGATCCGGGTGCGGGTGCTCTCCAGGGCCTCGCGGCAGGCCGGGTGGTCGGTGGAGACATCCTCGGCCGGTGTGCTCGCCAGCCAGGCCGTGACCGTGGACGGCGCGATGAAGTAGCCATCGGCAAGCCCTTGCATCAAGGCGCTGGCCCCGAGTCGGTTGGCGCCATGCTCGGAGTAGTTCGCTTCCCCGAGCACAAAGAGTCCTGGGACCGAACTCATCAGGTGGTAGTCGACCCAGAGACCGCCCATTGTGTAGTGGGGGGCGGGATAGATCCGCATCGGCTTGCTGTAGGGGTCGTCGCCGCTGATCCGCTCGTACATCGTCATCAAGTTGCCGTAGCGCGCAGCAATGGCGTCGCGACCTTCGGCTTTGATGGCATCGGTGAGGTCGAGGTAGACCGATCGCCCCCCCGGGCCGACGCCCCGCCCAGCGTTGCAAAGCTCCCTGGCTCGCCTGGAGGCGACGTCCCGCGGCGTCATGTTGCCGTAGGTGGGATAAAGCCTCTCCAAGAAGTAGTCGCGCTCCTCTTCAGGAATCGCATCGGGAGATCGTGTCTCGTCCGGGTTTTTGGGCAGCCAGACCCGCCCGTCGTTGCGCAGGCTTTCGCTCATCAGTGTCAGCTTGCTCTGGAAGACATCGCCACTAGGAATGCAGGTGGGATGAATCTGGGTGAAGCAGGGATTGGCGAACAGGGCCCCTTTGCAGTGGGCTCGCCAGATCGCACTGGTGTTGGATTTGAGCGCATTGGTGGAGAGGAAGTAGACGTTGCTGTAGCCACCGGTGCAGAGCAGGACAGTGCGGGCGGTGTGCACCTCCAGTTCACCGCTCAGCAGATGGCGCGCCACCACACCGCGTGCGACCCCATCCACGGTGATTAGCTCGAGTACATCCCGACGGGTGAGCAGTTGCACGCGACCCAGCTCCACCTGGCGCATCAAGGCCTGGTAGGCGCCGTAGAGCAATTGCTGGCCGGTCTGACCACGGGCATAGAAGGTGCGGCTCACTAGAGCACCGCCGAAACTGCGGGTGGCCAGGCTGCCGCCGTATTCGCGCGCGAACGGCACCCCCTGAGCTACGCATTGGTCGATGATGCCGCTGCTGATTTCCGCCAGTCGCTGGCAGCCTGATTCGCGGGCGCGGAAGTCGCCCCCCTTGAGGGTGTCGGCGAACAGGCGACTGATGCTGTCGCCATCGACCGCAACGGAACGCGCGGCATTAATGCCGCCCTGAGCAGCGACCGAATGGGCACGGCGTGGACTGTCATGGAAGCTGAGCACCGTGACCCGGTAGCCCTGCTGCGCCAGGGTTGCCGCCGCTGAAGCGCCTGCCAGGCCGGTCCCCACCACGAGTACATCCAGCTGCCCTTTGCGTAAGGGGCTGATCAGCGGCAGTCCCTCCCGGGTCCTTCGCCAGGCATCGGCGAGCGGACCGGAGGGAATCCTGGGGTCAGGCCAACCACTGCTCATATCAATACTCCGAGGGCCAGTCCCAGGCTGATCAGCAGGAAGCCTCCTCCGATGACAGACGCCAGCAGGCGCCCCCCCCAGCGGATGCTGGGGCCATTAACCGGGGTCAGCAGCCCCAGGTTGCGGTGTGCTGCCTCAGCACCGTGCAGAAGATGCAGCCCGATGGCCAGGCTGCCGGCGGCATAAACAATCAGGCTGATCGGTTGCTGCAGCACTTGCAGCAATGCCTCTCTCTCCAATCCGTCTGCAGGACGGGGCCAACGCAATTGCTGCAGGTGCAGGGTTAGGAATCCCAGCGTGATGATTCCTGCAGCGACTTTGCTGCGGCTGGCGAGAGCCGCGAGCGGTCGACCACGACGGCTGCGCAGCGCAGCTGTATTTCCAGCGCGACGATTTCGCAGCGTTTTGGCGACGGTGAAGACCAGATGAATGGTTGCGGTGGTGGCCAAGCTGGCCTCCAGCAGAGGGAGCCACGGCTGGTGATGCAGGGTCGTGGCATACAGCTCGAACGTCAGCGGTGCGATCAGCGCTGGCAGCAAACCGGCCAGATGAACAACCAGAAACAGCACTAGCAGCAACCCACTCAGGGCTGATCCGATACGCATCGGGGTGGGGTCCTGCATCAGTCCCAAAACACAGGATTCCGGCTGGGACGATACCTGCCGTAGTCGAGTTCACTAGGCATCAAGTCTTCACTGATTCCCACACAGATCGTATTCAGCGGCATCGAAAAGCTGCTGCCGTCTTGATCAAAAGGCCCTTCCACGTAGGCGCCAATCCGCTCAGCAATCAAGAAGCCGAAAAAGAGCAGGATTCCTGTAATCGGTGAACCTTGGCTTTCAAATGAGAGCAACAGCTGCGTTCCGAACACCCAATTGATCACACGAACGAAGAGGTCGTAAGGCGGTGGAATCGGGGTGTTCCGGATCCGTTCGAGACCTCCAACGGCATCGGTCATGGCATCACTGATCTCCAGCAAATGGATGCGACCCCGCTCGCTAATCCACTGCTCCTCAGCCAGCTTCTGAATGGCCATCGCCCGTTGAGCCGACAGGCTCCGAACTGTGCTGTTGACAGGGAGAGCGAGCTGATGCAGCAGCTGTTGGCGCATCAACTGGAGATCAGGGTGCCAGAAGTTGCGCAATTCAAAGTTCAGTTGCCAGGCAATGGCGACCTGAAGCTGCACCAAGTGCTGTGTTCGTGCACTTTGCCATTGCTGCTTACTTAGCAATCCGCGTAGGCCGTCGGCCCAACAGCGGCTTTTGTTCACAACGGATCCCCACAGTGTTCGCGCCTCCCACCAACGGCTGATGGCTTGGGTGTTGCGGAAACCGATGAAGATCGACATGGCGATCCCCAGAACAGCCACGGCCTTCGTGCTCAGCAACCAATCTTTGAGGTGAATGTCGAGCGGGATCAGCACAGCACTCATCAGCACCAGCATCCCCAGATCGAATTTCGCCCGTTTCACGAGTTGGAACGCCACCCGCCAGTAGTCGCGTTGGTTGGTAGCGGCCGGGTCCCCGTAGCTGCCTGTTTTGAAGGCCACGCCTCTAGAGGGAAGGATCACAGAACGTGCACGGCGCTGGTTTTCAAGTATTGCTCTTGTCATCGTGCGAGGAGTTCTTGGTCGCCGGACGTGCGCGTCTCGTCCCGTCGCATGCGCTGGCTGATCCCGTTGGTGGCAACAGTGCTTGTTCTCAGCTTGTTGTTGCACCCCTTGCTGCACAAGGCCCCATCTCTGCCTGCAAACACATCCCCTCCGGCGTTTGACTGGGACAGGCTTGCTCAAACTCTGATTGATGTGCCTGAGGATCAGAGTGGGTCCCCAGGAATCTTGCAAGTTGGCGCTTATGTCACGAACCTGAGTGATCTTGATCTACTTGAAAATCGCTTTTCAGTACAACTTTTTTTGTGGTCGATTTGGTCGGGTCCTGCGGATCAGAATCCCAGTGATGACCTCACCGTCCTGAATGGCATTCATGACGGTGATGTGCAGCGCTTTGAACGGGTGCGTCGAGAGTCTCGTGCCGATGGTCGTGTCTGGAGCCTCTACCGCATTCGTACGCAGGCGGTCCAACGCTGGCAGCTGAGTCGCTATCCCTTTGATAGCCAGCATTTGAAGGTTGAGGTTGGCTTCCTCGATCCGTTGAACCCGACTGCTTTGGAGGTGGTGCCATCCAATGGCTTCTCTTTGAGCCCAGGATTAATTCTGCCCGGTTGGTTGTTGCATGATTCAGAAGCCTTCCCTTCTCAAGTGTCACTGATGAGTGACCTGGGCTCGGAGATCGAGTCTGGATTGTCGTTGATTCGTCAGCCCACGGTTGTATTTCAGATGCATTTGGAACGGGTGAGTTTGCTGTGGTTCACCCCTGATTTTCTTGGATACATTCTTGCAGTTGGCCTGTGCTGCATGGCGCTGCTGATTAGCCGCAGTCGTGATGATCTGATCCTTGCTGCGGTTGTTTCTGCAGGTGGTAATTATGTTTTTATTGCAGGGAAGCTTCCTGTGACAGCTATGAGTGGATTTATCGGCAATCTTCAGATCATTATTTTTCTCGGTATTCTTTATGTGGTAGGTGCGGATGAGGTTATTGATAATCATCTTGCTGACTATTCGAAGCGTGTATCTGGGATCCTGCGGCGTTGTCTGTTGCCAAGTTATTTGGCGTTCACCTTGTTTGGTGTTTACTTGATTATTCCCTCGAGCTGATGTCCACACCTCGCTTTGGTTCGCAAACAGCTGCTTCGGTTGTTCTGAGTTTGCTGGTGGTGGTGGCAGCCTTCCTCGCGATCCGCCCAAGATTTTCGGAAGGCCAGCTCGATCTTGAAAATAAGCATTTACTAACGCCAGTGGAAGTGCAGGCCATCCCTGATGGTGTGCTCCCGGTAGTGCTTGGTCGTGATCTCGGTG
>Ga0189289_10297_pt1 | contig 30764 bp, 33 predicted proteins | sample UW106minimetaG_FD_130313 | JGI IMG/M metagenome (GOLD analysis project Ga0189289, IMG submission 130313) | Marine microbial communities from the Costa Rica Dome - UW106 mini metaG | ecosystem: Environmental > Aquatic > Marine > Oceanic > Photic zone | place: Costa Rica: the Eastern Pacific...
GCAGCACAGTGCCCGACTTTGATCTGCCCGGATCCAGCCAATCCGAACCCGACCGTAACCGTTGGAGCACCGGAGATCTGCGCGGTCGTTGGTTGGCGGTTTATTTCTACCCAAGAGACTTCACCGGTGGCTGCACCATCGAAGCCCGGGGCTTCGAAAACCTGCACGCGGAGTTTCTTCAGGCCGGTGCCGAGGTCATCGGCATCAGCGCCGACAGTGTCGACGAGCACGAATCCTTCTGTGAAAGCGAAGGGCTGAGTTTTCCCTTGCTCTCTGATCCTGACGGAACCGTGAGCAAGGCCTACGGCTCCTGGATGGCGCCCTATTCGTTGCGCCACTCCTTCCTGATCGATCCCGATGGCGTTCTACGTGAGCGCTGGGTGGCAGTTCGACCAAACGGTCACGCCAGGGAAGTGCTGGATTCCTTGACGACACTTCAGAACAAAACCACCATTTGACAAAAAACAGCTTTTGCTGAATGGTGGAACGAACGAAGTGTTGCTCGAATAGATGGGTGCGGGTCAAAGTTCGTTCATAATCCTCTACCACCGCACCCCGTTTGACGAATCAAAAGACAACAACGGATCAAGAATTTGGGTCGACCAGAAAAGCCCTAACGGAATAATTCCTACCCTTCGCAATCTCTTTCGGAGCTGCGAGAAAGGTACATGGATTGCCTGGAGACGCGTCGACGATCAGTCGAATGAAGGCACAGAACGGATTGAAATGGACAATCCATCTCCATTCACACTCTGCCGAATCCCTCTAGAAGACGAGCAGATCTCCAGTTTTTATCACATCACATCAAAAGAATGCTTTTGGCCTATCCTGCACACATTTCCCACATACTTCAACGTTAATAATGCAAACTGGAAGATCTTTGAAGAGGTCAACAAACGATTCGCCTCTGCGGCATGTGCCGAGGCTGCCGAGGGTGCAACGGTATGGGTTCACGATTACAACCTCTGGTTGGTTCCCGGTTACATCCGAGCGGAACGTCCCGACCTAAAGATTGCCTTTTTCCATCACACCCCCTTCCCCGGGAATGATGTATTCGCCATCCTGCCTTGGCGTGACCAAATTCTTGAAAGTTTGCTCTGTTGTGATGTCGTTGGTTTCCATATCCCGCGCTACACCGAAAACTTTGCCCGTGCCGCCAGCACCCTAGTAGGAGCCAAGCGCGGTCCAAAAGTTTCAGTGGATCGGAAATTCATTGGAGTAGGAACAGCCCTTTCCGAAGGCACGGTCACCAGTCATCTCGAGCACAAAGGCCGCACCATTCAGTTACTCAGCTCACCGGTGGGCACATCTCCTGATCTAATTCAGGAGTTGTGCTGGAGCCCATCCGTTGAAAGCCATGGTGAATTGATCGTTCAAGACACCAAAAAGGGACGCAAACTGATCCTCTCCGCGAGTCGTGTTGATTACACCAAGGGCAATGAGGAGTTGCTGCTGGCCTTCGAACGCCTGCTGGAACGACGCAAGGATTTGCATGGGCAAGTTGTACTGATGCTTGCCTGCGTCGCCGCTGCCAGTGGGATGAAAATCTACGAAGACACGCAACGGTCGATTGAAGAAATGGCGGGGCGGATCAACGGACGCTTCAGCCAAATTGATTGGGTCCCGATCCGGTTTTCAACCCGTCGGATCCCCTACGACGAAATGATTGCCTGGTTCTGCCAAGCAGATGTCTGCTGGATCACACCTCTGCGCGATGGACTGAATCTGGTAGCCAAGGAATATGCGGCTGCTCGGCGAAACCGCGGCGGTGTTCTTGTTCTTTCCGAATTCACCGGCGCTTCGGTTGTCCTCGATGGCGCCGTTCTGACCAACCCCTATTCGAATCGCCGCATGGACGATGCAATCGAATCGGCGCTGGAAATGGACGAAGACGAACAACGCGATCGAATGAGTCGCATGACCGATGCCGTGGAGAGCTACACCGTTCGTGACTGGGCCGATGAACAGATGTCAGGTCTGACGCCCTCAAAAGCCCAGTGAAGCTGCGCCGCTGGCTAGCGAGCGGGGCCTTGGCGCTTGTCATGGCCCTCGGCTGCCTGGTCGGGTCAGCGTCCTTCCGGGCGGAAGAGGTGAGCATCCTCATGCCCTCCTCCTTCACCGACGCCAGCGCTGAGCTGGTGAAAAACTTCAACCGCGAGCATCGCGGCCGGATTCATCTGAATTTGATCCGAGGTCCGTTGACCACGGAATCGATTTCAGATCTTGCAATCAGCAGCCTTCTGCTCGGGGATGCACCCTTCGACGCGCTGTTGATGGATGTCACCTGGCTACCGAAATATGCCGCCGCGGGATGGCTGGAACCCCTGGATCCCTGGTTTGATCAGGCCGACCAGGAACAGCTGGTGGAGGGAGCACGGCTGGGCAACGACTACGACGGCCATCTCTACCGCTGGCCCTTGGTGGCCGATGTGGGACTGCTCTACTGGCGGACGGATCTCATGAAAGAGCCACCGAAAACACCAGACGAGTTGGTGTCCGTTGCAGGACAGCTGGTCCAGACCAACGCCGTTGCCAATGGTTTCGTCTGGCAGGGGCGTCAGTACGAAGGTCTGAGCTGCGACTTCCTAGAAGTGCTGCAGGGCTTCGGTGGCGAGTGGATGGACACCACCACCAACACCATGCAGCTGGATACGCCTGAGGCAACAGGGGCTGCAGCCTGGTTGAACGATTTGATCAGCGCAGGGGTCAGCCCCTATGCCGTCACCAATTACGCCGAATCGGAGTCGCTTCAAGCCTTCAAATCCGGCGATGCCGCACTGATGCGGAACTGGCCCTATGCCTGGGCTGAACTGCAGAAGGACGACAGCAATGTGAAAGGCAACGTTGGCATCAGCCTGATGGTGGCGCAACCGGGCGAACGACCCGGAGCGACCCTGGGCAGCTGGGGGTTGAGCTTGATGCGTCAGTCGTCCCATCAGGAGGCGGCGGTGGAAGCCATTCGATACCTCACCAATGAAGCCTCCCAGCGAACTCGCTTTCTCAACAACGGCTACTCACCCACCCAAGCGAATTTGTTCAGCGATCCGGAGATGTTGAAGAGTTCCCCTGTGCTTCCGGAGCTGCAGGTAGCGCTAAACCACGCGATTGTGCGTCCGCCAACACCCCTCTACGCCCAACTCAGTGACGTGGTGCAGCGCGAACTCAACGGATTGTTCACCGAAACTGGATCCGCTGATGAAGCGATGGCGACCAGTCAGCAGCGAAGCCAGACCCTGCTTCGTGCAGCGGGAGCGACGCCATGACCGTTCTCCTGGCTGTTCCAGCCCTACTGCTGATCGCCGTCGTCTTCGGCTGGCCGATGCTTCGTTACGCCTGGCTGAGCTTCCACGCTGATTCCGTCCTCACCGGACTGGAACCGGTGGCCAACGGCGGAGCCAACTGGATACGGCTGGCGGTTGATCAGCGGTTCTGGCTGGATGCGGGGCAGACCGCGCGATTCGCCCTGATCTCCGTGGGAATGGAATTGCTATTGGCACTGGCCATCGCGCTCCTGCTTCATCAGAGCTGGCGTGGCAGAGGCGCCGTTCGAGCCCTGACCCTGCTCCCCTGGGCACTCCCCACAACAATGATGGCCCTGGGCTGGCGCTGGATCTTCAACACTCCTTATGGCCCAATCGAGGTGCTGGCCCGAACAATTGGACTCGACTCCCTGGATCTGTTGTCCACCCCATCGATCACCTGGTTGGTGACGGTTTTCGCGGATGTCTGGAAGACAACACCCTTCATCACGCTGATCCTTTTGGCTGGGCTCCAAAGCATTCCCGACGACCTTTACAGCGCCTTCCGTCTGGAAGGCGGAACCCCTCTGCAGGCCCTGCGCCGCGTCACCTTGCCGCTGCTGCTGCCCTACATCCTGCTGAGCCTTCTGTTCCGCTTGGCCCAGGCCTTCGGGGTGTTTGATCTGGTGCAGGTGTTGACCGGTGGTGGTCCTGCCGGCAGCACAGAAAGCATCGCCCTTTATGCCTATCTCAACGGCATGCGCTTCCTTGATTTCGGTTACAGCGCCACGGTGATGCTCGCAGGATTCCTGTTGCTCACAGCCCTGATCCTGGCGGGAACACTGGTGCTGAAAACCTTCGGTGTGTTGAGGCCCCTGGATCGATGACGCGACGTTCCATCTGGATTGCACTGCTGCTGGTCTGGTCCCTTGCACCGATGCTGTGGCAGCTGGTGAGTTCATTCACCACCGCCGATGCTCTGGTCAACGAACAATTGAGCTTCTGGAACCGCTGGACGCTGAACAACTACAGGGATCTGCTGAGCACCGATCCGCCGTTCTGGAGATACCTGTTCAACAGCAGCCTGGTGGCCTCCCTCACAACTCTGCTCACCTTGGTGCTGGCGATCCCAGCCGCCTACGGACTGGCCAAACTCCCTATTCGATGGAGGGGAAGCCTCCGGACCGCCGTGGTGGGAGCCGCCTTATTTCCCTATGTGCTGCTGTTTCTGGCACTGCTCGAACTGGCCCGCACGTTTTCGCTGGGCAACAACCTCATCGCCATTTCCATTCCCTACAGCGCTCTGTCGATGCCCCTAGCCCTGCTTCTGCTCACCGCTGCCTTCGAAGCCCTACCCAACGATCTCGAGGACGCGGCGAAGCTTGAGGGTCTGTCTCTCTGGCAACGGCTGCGCTGGGTGCTGCTTCCCTTGATTGCACCAGCCTCCGCCAGCACAGCGATCCTGGTGTTCCTGTTTGCCTGGAACGAGTATCCAGTGGCCCTCACCTGGCTAAGCCGCAGCGATCTGCTCACATTGCCGGTGGCGATGGCCCGGATTGCGGGATCATCCACCTATTCGGTCCCCTACGGCACCTACGCAGCCGCGACTGTGCTCGGTGCCATACCTCTGCTGGTGCTGGTGCTGGTGTTCCAGCGGCAGATCGTCAGTGGACTCACCAACGGAGCAATTAAGGGATGACACTGGAACTACGGGCCATCAGCAAGAGCTTCGGCGAACGCCCGGTTCTCAAGCAGCTCGACCTCAACGTGGCCGATGGGGAGTGCGTCGCTCTGCTGGGTGCCAGTGGCTGTGGGAAAAGCACGGCTTTGCGTCTAATCGCGGGGCTCGATCAACCGGATCAAGGCTCCATTCGCATTAATGATGCCGAGATGGTTGACGTTCCCGCTGAACGGCGCCGGGTGGGGATGGTCTTTCAAAGCTATGCCCTGTTCCCGCATCTCAACGTGTGGGAAAACCTCGAACTGGGTTTGAGAATTCGAGGTGGCACCACCGGCACCCGCGATGCGCGGATCAGCCGCGTTCTGGAGGTGCTGCAACTCAGCGAATATGCCCAGCAACGGCCATCACAACTCTCCGGCGGACAGCGCCAACGGGTCGCCCTGGCCAGAGCGTTGCTGAGGGATCCACTGGTTTATCTGCTGGATGAGCCGATGAGCAATCTGGATGCGCAATTGCGTGAGGACCTGCGTCCCCAGTTGCGCCGTCTGATGATCGGTGGTGACCAACCCGTGGTCTACGTCACCCATGACCAGCAGGAGGCAATGGCGTTGGCGGATCGCATCGCCGTGATGCGCAATGGAAGCATCGAACAGATCGGAACACCTCGCGAGCTCTATCTGCAGCCGGCCAGCACCTACGTCGCCCAGTTCATCGGCCGCCCGCAGATGAATCTGTTGCCAGCTCAAAACGGCGTGACCATCGGCATCCGACCGGACGACCTGCGGCTCGATTCCGATGGCTGGCCATGCACAATCCTCAGCCGTGAATGGTTCGGTGCCAATCAGATGCTTCTGGTCCGCTGCGATCGCGGCGACCTACGGATGGTCTGCTCCGGAGAAACGACGATCGCGGCTGAACCGCAGATCAGTTGGTCGAGCGATTGTGAGCATCGCTTCGATGGGATCTCCGGTCGTCGACTGCCATCCGCTTGAGCAGGTCGCTGTGAGCCGATGCCTGGCATCGCAATTCTTCCGTTTGATTGGGATCCGCCGGGCGATCCACTTCAGCTCGCCACAGATTCAGCAATGCATCCACGGAAGGCAAGGAGGTCAATGGGGTGCAAGGCACGGACGCCATGGCAGCGGCGGCCTCAACCTTCGGGTCGTAGCTGAGAGCAGCCATCGGACTGTTGGAAAGGCGGGCCAGGATCAAGGCATGCAGTCGCATGGGCAGAACAAGGCGTGCCCGTTGAACTACATCAGAAACAACCTCCAGCGACTGGGGCACCAGGGTTGTGCTGCACCCCTTCAGACGCTTTGGCAGCAGCCCCGCATCGCTCAGTTGCTGCAGCAACGGTGCATCCTGATGCTCATGGAACGCCAACCAGATCACCGGGGCTGCCAACTCGGCACTGAGAGCATCCAAAGCCTCCGTCAACCGACGCCAGCCCGAGTGATCCAGGAGTGGTGTCGGACGCCAGCTCAGAACGATGGCGTCGCCACCGATCCATGGACGCGCCGGCATCTGCCAGACCGGATCTGCGGCCAGCACCATCGGTAACGATCGCGCCCAGCGCCGAGCCAATTCAAAGGAGCGTTGATCGCGCCAACTCGCCGCCTTGCAGAACGGCAACACAGCGCGCACCAGCATCCGACTGATCCGACGCTGCAATGGCCCCAGGCCCTGGCCCCAGAGAAGCACCTCGGCACCACCGATACGGGCGACCGCCATCAGAAGCAGGTAGTAAACAAGGCTGCTGAAGCTGGTGCTGTCCTGAAGCAGGCTGCCGCCCCCAAGCACCAGCACATCCGCGCGCAGAGCCGCACGAAGGCAGCTCACGATGGAGCGGCGATTCACGGTTAGGGCCGACGGTGCCAGGGCAAGGACCGGAACTGGATCACGAACTGTGATCAACAACTGCTGCGACTGGGGAAGCGCTGACACCAGCACCTGAAGCAGTGCATCGTCCCCGAGATTGTGTTCTCCGTAGTAGCCACAAAGCAGAAGGACAGGTGCAGCGGGGCGGACCACGGGCAGCAGCCTGTTCACTCCAAGCATTATCAACGGATTCCTAGGATTCGGGCCATGCACGCGTTGTCGCTCGGAACCTGGTGGATCCACGTCGCCTCAGTGATCGAGTGGTGTGTGGCGATCGTGTTGATGCATCGTCGCGGGCTGTCAGGCATGGCCTGGGCCATGCTTCCGGCCCTGGTGAGTGCGATGGCAGCCTGCACTTGGCACTTGTTTGACAACAGCGACGCTCTGCGAGGCCTGGTCACCCTTCAGGCCCTATTCACCGTGATCGGGAACAGCACCCTGGCGTTTGCGGCATGGCAGCTCCAACGGCGTCGGGTGGCTGACGGAGTGGTCAATGAACTTTGATCCCGCACCCCTGTTTGCGGTCTCGCTAATCCCTTATTTGTTGTTTCTCTTCTGGCTCCACAGGAGTAAGGCACTTCCGCAGATGGCGGAACGCGGCTTTCAACTCACACTGCTGTTCGTAGCCGTCACGATTGTTGCCGCCATCGCAGCTCTGCGCTGCTGCTCAGCGGAACTGGTGGAGATCGACTGGTTACACGGTGGTGCAGAAGCCTTCCTAACGCTCGGCAACACCGTTCTGGTGATCGGACTGCTGCTACCGACCCCCAAGAAAGGGTGAACAACTCTTAAGAGACTCAGGCAAGAGGGCGGAAGCCCCGGATGATGAGGTGTCGCTCATTGGCTCGAATGCTGACCCACCTTTTCGCGATCGCTCCCGCCACAGTGTCCTGGTCTCCCAAGGTCGCCCTGGTGATGATCCTCTGCAATGTGGTTGCCATCATGGTCGGCAAGGCCACGATTAAGCACCCCAACGAAGGCGCTGCACTTCCCAACTCCACCTTCTTCGGTGGAATGGGACATGCAGCCATGCTCGGTACCACCAGCCTTGGCCACATCATCGGCATTGGTGCGATCCAGGGCCTTGCAGCCCGCGGTGTGCTCTGAAGCAACACCTTTCCGGGAAGGAGCCACGGCTCCTTCCCGGAAACAACATCGCTCAAAGCAGATAGGGCAACAGGCGTAAGCCGTAACGCTCGAATCGATACTCAAACAGCAGCTCAGATAGAGCAGTTGCTTTTGCTGTGGAAGAAAGTCCATTGATCAGACGCTCGAGTCGCTGATCACCCCGGCAATTGTTGAGCCCCCACCAGGTGCGCCGCGCCAGACGGCCTGACACCGACCATCGCCAGCTCCGCTGGGCATCAAGTACCTGTCTGTAGCGATGGGCAATGGTTGCTGAGTCGCCGCGCATCCCATCAGCCATCAACAGATCGGCCAGTTGATCGGCATTGTCCATCGCATGGCGGATGCCTTCTCCACCGAGAAGATTGGCTGTACTTGCCGCATCTCCAACCGCCAACAGGGCATCGACACCCAGCGCTTCAGATCGAGAGATCGAGCTGGAAACAGGCCCACCATGGCGATCCAGAACGAGACAGTCGGACAAGCCGCAGCGTTGCATCAACCGCTGCAGGGGCTGCGCCAGGCTGCCAGTGGTTTGACGATGGGGAGGAGGAAGGTGACAGACACCCACCTTCAGCCGTTGTCCTTGCATAGGGAAGATCCAGCCGTATCCGTGGCTGATCCAGGGCGTCCCCAGAAAAAAACTGATCCGATCCCGCCAGGGAGCGGCGTGGCGATCATCGGCTTGAAGCAGCCACTCGACTCCGATCCCCTGCAGCAGCGGATCAGCTGGATTGGGCTTGACACCAGCCTGCTGAAGCAGATCGCGGCGTGCACCCGTGGCGTCAATCAGCCACCGGACTGAGCGCAACGACTCCACACCATCACGCGTCTGCAGCTGCACGGTGGCGTTCTCTGCGCTGAGGCTTTTCAGAACTGCCCGACAGCCTTGAATCAACTCCACACCATGGCGACGCGCTTCCGACCAGAGAAAGGAACGGAGCCTGCCGAAGTCGAGCACCACCCCCAGATCGTCGTCAGACCACCACTGATGCAGAAGACCGGAAGGATCGTGCAGCTGCCAGCCCTGCCAGGTTGCGGCAATGGTTTCATCCGGCAGGCCAAGCCGACGAACAGCCTCCAGAGGAAGAGCTCCGCTGGAATAGGCATTGCGTTCCGGATCGATCAAGCGATCCACCAGGGTGACCTCAGCACCCCTGCGCGCCAGTTGGATCGCCAGGCGGGCACCGGAAGGCCCCGCACCAACGATTAGAACCGACACAGATCCTTCCGCTTCAGGCCTGCAGAGCCTTGACCGAAGCGCTGGATGGCAGATCACCAGCGGCCTTGCTGAAGCGCTCAAGGATGCGTTCAGCCATCTGTGCAGGGGTTAGGCCAAGAGCTTCCTTGCTCTGTTGAGGAGTGGCGTGATCGACCAGCTGATCGGGAATGCCGATCCGCAGCATTGAGACAGTGATGTCCTGATCGCTCAACGACTCGAGAACGGCGGCCCCAAATCCTCCGGGGAGGGCTCCCTCCTCCATGGTGACCACACGGGGGATGCGTCGGGCCAGAGGATGAATGAGGGCCTGATCCAGCGGCCGCAGGAACCTGGCATTGATCACCGTGGTCGAAAGACCTGCTTCCTCAAGCAGAGTGGCTGTGGCAAGAGCCGGCGCAACCATGGCGCCGTAGGCAACGATCATCAAGTCGTCACCTTCCCGCAGCAGTTCTCCACGGCCGATCGGCAGGGATTCCCAACCCTCTTCCATCAAGGGCACGCCTTCACCCGATCCCCGGGGAATGCGCAGGGCTGTTGGTCCGTCGTGACTGAGGCAGGTCACCAGCATCTGCTGCAGCTCGGCCTCATCCTTCGGAGCCATCACCGTGAAATTGGGAATGGCACGCATGTAGCTGATGTCGTATTGACCCTGATGCGTCGGCCCATCGGCACCGACGATGCCCGCACGATCCAGCACGAAGGTGACCGGTAGCTTCTGGATTCCTACGTCGTGGATCAACTGGTCGTAGGCCCGCTGCAGGAAGGTGCTGTAGATCGCGCAGACAGGACGCAACCCTTCGCATGCCATCCCCGCTGCAAGGGTGACGGCATGCTGCTCGGCAATGCCGACGTCCACGTACTGGTCAGGGATGGCCTTCTGCAGCAGATCCAGCCCGGTACCGGTGGCCATCGCCGCAGTGATTCCCACCACCCGACTGTTTTGCTCGCACAGCTTGACGAGGGTTTGACCAAACACCTTGCTGTAGCTGGGGGGCTTGGGTTTCGATGAGGGGATCGCCTTACCGGTATTGAGATCGAAAGCTGATTGCGCGTGGTAGCCGACCTGATCAGCCTCGGCGTAGGGATATCCCTTGCCCTTTGTCGTGACCACATGCACCAGAACAGGACCACCCTCACGGTGGGCCGCCTGAAAAGTGCGCACCATCTCACCGATGTCGTGGCCGTCGATCGGACCCATGTAAGTGAAACCGAGTTCCTCGAACACGGCGCCAACCTTGGGAACAGCGAGTCGTCGCATGCTTCCCTTCAGGCGATTGAGTTCCGCAGGAAGCTCTCCACCCATAAACGGCAGGTGACGAACACTTTCTTCGACACTCCCCGAGATGAACTGCATCGGTGGGCTGAGCCGCGCACGGTTCAGAACACTCGATAGGGCTCCCACCGGTGGGGAGATCGACATGTCGTTGTCGTTCAGCACCACCAGGAGCGGCGTATTGGGAAGGTGCCCCGCGTGATTAATGGCTTCCAGGGCCATGCCGCCTGTCAGGGCACCATCACCGATGACAGCAACGCATTTGTAAGACTCCCCCTTGTTGTCCCGCGCCATCGCCATCCCCAGCGCAGCGGATATCGAGGTGCTCGCGTGACCGGCTCCGAAGTGATCGAAGCCACTCTCCGAACGCTTGAGGTATCCAGCTACCCCACGCTGCTGGCGTAGGGAATCGAAATCGTTGAACCGCCCTGTGATCAATTTGTGGGGGTATGCCTGATGACCGACATCCCAGATCACGCGGTCATGATCGAGGTCGAGGGTCTGGTACAGAGCGAGTGTGAGCTCCACAACACCCAGACCAGGACCAAGGTGTCCACCACTGGTCGACACAACCTGCAGATGCCTCTCACGGATCTGCCGTGCCACATCCTCGAGCTGAGCCGGGCTGAGTCCGTGCAGTTCATTCGGATGCTTGAGATCTCCGAGATGCATGCACTGCCAGTTCCAATACGAGCAATCTACGGGAACCAGCCCGGATGCTGTCTGGATCGAACCCTTGGAAGAATGGTGAGATGACCGACTACCTGCAGCGGATCCTGCGTGCACGCGTTTACGACGTGGCGCGTGAAACCCCCCTGGATCACGCCCCCAATCTGAGCCGCCGACTGAACAACACGGTCTGGTTGAAGCGTGAGGATCTCCAGCCGGTGTTCTCCTTCAAACTGCGCGGCGCTTACAACCGCATGGCACAGCTGAGCGCAGACGAGCTGAAGCGCGGTGTCATTGCATCCAGTGCCGGGAACCATGCCCAAGGAGTGGCGCTGAGTGCCAAGCGACTCGGCTGTCGAGCGGTGATTGTGATGCCAAGCACGACGCCGGAGGTCAAGGTGCGCGCCGTGCGCGCCCTCGGCGGTGAAGTAGTGCTCCATGGCGAGACCTACGACGAGTGTTCCGCAGAAGCACAGCGGCGCTGCAAAGCCGAAGGTCTCACCTTTATCCACCCCTTTGACGATCCCGAGGTGATCGCTGGTCAGGGGACGATCGGGATGGAGATCATGCGCCAGGCAGAGCAGCCACCCAACGCCATCTATGTGGCAGTTGGTGGAGGTGGGCTGATCGCCGGAATCGCCGCCTACGTCAAACGCCTCTGGCCTGAAACCGAGGTCATTGGTGTGGAACCGATCGATGCCGATGCCCTGAGCCGCTCCTTGGAGCAGGGGCAGAGGGTGGAACTGGAGCAGGTGGGCCTGTTTGCCGACGGTGTTGCCGTGAGGAAAGTGGGTGAACACACCTTTGAGTTGGCCCAACGATTTGTCGATCGGATGGTCCAGGTCGACACCGACGCCATCTGTGCCGCCATCAAAGACGTCTTCGAAGACACCCGCTCCATCCTGGAACCTGCGGGCGCACTGGCGATTGCCGGTCTCAAGCAGGACGTGGCCGATCGCAACCAGGCAGGGCGCAATCTCGTAGCGGTGGCCTGCGGCGCCAACATGAATTTCGACCGCCTGCGCTTCATCGCCGAACGGGCTGAGCTCGGTGAAGAGCGGGAAGCGATGTTGGCAGTGGAGATTCCCGAATCACCCGGCAGCCTCAGGCGCCTCTGCGAACTGCTGCGGGAGCGCAGCCTCACGGAATTCAGTTACCGCATGACCGATGGGGCCACGGCGCAGATCTTCATCGGTGTGCAGGTGAAGGATGAGGACGATCGGTCATCCCTTCTGAACCAACTAGAGCAGGGTGGCTTCCCCTCTCTTGATCTCAGCGACAACGAATTCGCCAAGGTCCATTTGCGCCACATGGTGGGAGGTCGGCTGCCGTCTTCAGCGCGAACGGCCTGCGCCGGGGAATGCCGAGAGCTGCTGTATCGCTTCGAATTCCCCGAACGACCAGGTGCCCTGATGAGCTTCGTTGATGCCCTACACCCGGGATGGAGCATCAGCATCTTCCACTACAGAAACCACGGTGCCGACGTAGGGCGAATCGTGGTGGGAGTTCTGGTGCCGAAACAGGAGATGGAAGGGTGGACCGACTTTCTCAGTGCCCTGGGGTATCGCCACTGGGATGAAACAAACAACCCTGCCTATGCACTGTTCCTCTGAGTTTCAGGACGGTAACTTGAGTGCTCTTCAGGGGTTGTGATGACGTCTGCATCCCTGCCCACACGGCTCGAGGCCGTTCTTTATCTGAAGGGCAGACCCGTCAGTGTCGGCGAACTGGCTGAGCTGGCGGGCTCCGAGCGTCGCGAAGTGGAGGAAGCGCTCGTGGCTCTCACCGCCTCCTACGCCCAGCGAGACAGTGCGCTGGAGATCGTTGAGCAGAGCGGTCGCTACGGCCTGCAGCTGAGGCCGGGCATGGGCGATCTCGTGAAAGACCTGCTGCCGGTGAATCTCTCCACCGCGACGTTGCGAACCCTCGCCACCATTGCCCTGAAGAAGCGGATTCTCCAATCGGATCTCGTGGATCTGCGTGGATCGGGTGCCTACGACCACATCAAGGAACTGGTGGCACAGGAGTTCATCGAACGCCGCCGTCAAAGTGAAGGCCGCTCCTACTGGATCACCCTCACCGAAAAATTCCATCGCACCTTCTCCGTGCTTCCTGATCTCGGAGCAACCGATCTGACAGAAGCTGCATAAAGTCGGAGTAGATCAGCCCTCGTCATGGAATCTCTTCCCGTCACCCTGCTGCAGGTGCTGTCCCAGACCCTGCAGATTTACTCCCTGGTCTTGATCGTTCGGGTACTGCTGAGCTGGTTCCCCAACCTCGACTGGGGCAACCCGGTGCTGAGCAGCGTCAGTGCGATCACCGATCCCTACCTCAACGCCTTCCGGGGACTCATTCCGCCCCTGGGGGGAATCGATCTGTCCGCCATCCTGGCGTTCCTAGCCCTGAACCTGCTTCAGAGCCTGGTGGGGCAGTCCATCAGTGCTTTTTACATGTCGGGATCAACCTGGTAAAGAATCCAGATTGATACCCCGTTCAAGCGGCAGCAGATCGTCGTCGTCTGCATCGACGCGGGTTCGAACAGGCGCCTTGAAACCACGAGCCCGGGCATTTTTAATCTCGAACGGTCCTGGCGTTCCGGCAGGAACCGAAATACGCAACGCAAACTGGGATTGACCTGGGCTTACGTCGCCGATCGATCCCACCCGGGTTCTGTTTGGAAGCACAGGTTCACCACTGGCGTCCAGGATTCGTGCGTAAACGTCGGTGTCGACAACGCTGTCCCGGCTGCTGTTCTCAACGTCACCCGTCAGCACATAGCAGCTGGCACCCACCGGACGGCTCAAGTCGGGCTGATTACCGGGGTCCTGTTCACCGCAGGGATCCAAGCGAACTCCACTGAGTTGCAGTTCAGCGGCATCGCAGGGCAGTGCCAGTCCCAGCAAGAGCGGCAAGCTCAAAAGAATCGTAAAAAAACGACGAAACATCGGGCAGATCAACGTTGGTCACCGCTGCCGCCGATGCGCCCACGGGCAGCTCGGCTCGACAGTTTTTGAAGATTGGCTTCTGCCACCTCATTTAGGTCATAACCCAATTCGCTGGCCAGCTGAGCCACGTACCAGAGCACATCGCCTAGTTCCAACTTGATCGCTTCGCGGGTCTCAACATCAAAGACACCCTGACGATCGCGAATCACCTTCTTGACCTTGTCGGCAACCTCGCCAGCTTCTCCCGTCAAACCGAGGGTCGGATAAATCGGATTACAGCCCACATCCGGGTAGGCAGCCGTCTTTCGAGCGGCGTCCTGATAGGAATTCATCTCCATGGGGCCCGTTAGGAAACGCCCGGATGGTAGTTTCCGCAAGGATTTTCAGCCACGATATGGGCCAGTTCGACCTGAACCGACGGACCAAGATCGTGGCCACCATCGGACCAGCCACTGAGAGTCCAGAGCGCATCAAGGAACTTGTGAGGGCTGGCGCGACGACGTTCAGGCTGAATTTCTCCCACGGAGACCACAGCGAACACGCCGCACGCATCGCCACCATTCGTCAGGTGTCTGAAGAATTGGGGCAGACCATCGGCATCCTCCAGGACCTTCAGGGTCCAAAAATCAGGCTGGGGCGATTCGCTGAGGGGCCGATCACCCTGGCCAACGGGGATCCGTTCACGCTCACCTCACGACCGGTGAGCTGCGACAAAACCATCGCAACGGTGACCTACGACAAGCTGGCCGACGAAGTCACTGCCGGGAGCAGGATTCTTCTCGACGACGGCCGTGTCGAGATGAAGGTCGATGCCGTCGACAAAGCGGAGCAGACCCTGCATTGCACCGTCACCGTTGGCGGTGTTCTTTCGAACAACAAGGGCGTCAACTTCCCCGACGTTCAGCTTTCCGTCCGTGCCCTGACCGACAAGGACAAGACTGATCTGGCTTTCGGTCTCAGTCAGGGCGTGGACTGGGTTGCCCTCAGCTTCGTTCGCAACCCCTCCGACATGGAGGAAATCCGCGGGCTGATCCGTGACCACGGTCATGAAACCCCTGTCGTGGCAAAGATCGAGAAATTTGAGGCGATCGATCAGATCGATTCCATTCTTCCGCTCTGCGACGGCGTGATGGTGGCCCGTGGTGACCTGGGGGTGGAGATGCCGGCGGAGGAAGTTCCTTTGCTGCAGAAGGAACTCATCCGCAAGGCCAACAGCCTGGGCATTCCGATCATCACGGCGACCCAGATGCTGGATTCAATGGCCTCCAGCCCCCGGCCAACCCGTGCCGAAGTTAGCGATGTGGCAAACGCCATCCTTGATGGAACCGACGCTGTGATGCTGTCCAACGAGACCGCTGTGGGGGATTTCCCCGTGGAAGCAGTGCAGACCATGGCCACCATCGCCCAACGGATCGAGAAGGACTATCCCCAGCGCTCCATCGACAGCCACCTACCCAGCACAATTCCCAACGCGTTGAGTGGTGCGGTCAGCACAATCGCCAGCCAACTCAACGCATCGGCGATTGTTCCACTCACCAAAAGTGGCGCAACGGCACGCAACGTCAGCAAGTTCCGACCGGCGGCGCCGATCCTGGCCATCACACCTGATCGCACCGTTGCCTGTCGCCTTCAGCTGGTGTGGGGGGTGACCCCGCTTGTCATCCCTCAGGGAGAACGCACCACGCAGACCTTTCACGCGGCCATGGTTAAAGCCAGGGAGCTGAACCTGCTCAAGGAGGGAGATCTCGTCATTCAGTCCGCAGGCACCCATGCAGGGGTCTCTGGATCCACTGATCTGGTCAAAGTGAGCATCGTGAGCAACGAAGCTGAGGCGACACTGCTCTGAACGACAACACACCATGAACCGGCGCATGCCCGCCACTGAAACGGTGCGGATGGCCCTGTCCACCCTGCGGAGCAACCGACTTCGCAGCCTGCTCACCATGGTGGGCATCGTGATCGGAAACGCCTCTGTGATCACCCTGGTGGGCGTTGGACGTGGTGCTCAGGGGCTGGCTGAAGAGCAGCTGACCAATCTCGGCGCCAACGTCTTGTTTGTGGTTCCGGGCAACAACAACACCCGTCGCCAGGGAGTAACGCGTCCGAAGACCCTCGTGCTTGAAGACGCAGAAGCCATCGCGGAACAAGTCCCCAGCGTCAAGCGGGTGGCGCCCCAAATCAACAGCAACCAGGTGGTTCAGGCCGGGGCGCGCAGTGCCACAAGTTCGATCTACGGCGTCACACCGGAGTTTGTGCCGGTTCGCAGCTTTGAGGTAGCGAAGGGACGTTTCATCAGTTCCCAGGACGAATCAGGCGCTCGGGCTGTTGCGGTTTTGGGCTCTGATCTGCGGACAAAACTGTTTCCAACCGGTGCGGCGATCGGTCAGCAGGTTCGCATTGGCAATCAGGCCTTCAAGGTTGTCGGTGTGATGGCCCCGAAAGGAGCCGTGTTCGGGAGCAACCAGGATGAGAATGCTTATATCCCTCTCTCAACAATGGTGAGCCGGATCACCGGTCGGGATCCCATTTACGGCGTCAGCCTCACCTTCATCAGTGTTGAAGCAAGGGATGAACAAAGCACGGGCGCTGCCAAGTTCCAGATCACCAATCTGCTGAGGCAGCGTCACCGGATTCTTCGGGATGACGATTTCGCGGTGCGTTCCCAGAAGGATGCCCTCACCATCGTCGGCACCATCACCGGAGGCCTCACTCTGATGCTCGCTGCCATCGGAGGGATCTCTCTCCTGGTGGGCGGCATCGGGATCATGAACATCATGCTGGTCTCCGTGAGCGAGCGCACCGAGGAGATCGGTCTGCGCAAGGCCTTGGGAGCCCGCAGCAGCGATGTGCTGCAGCAGTTTCTTGTGGAGTCGCTGGTGCTCGCCAGCCTGGGCGGCGCCATCGGCACCTTGGTTGGTCTGGGAACAGTGAGCCTTGTGGCTGCATTCACTCCACTCCCGGCCGCAATCGGCGCGACAACAGTTGTTGTCACGGTGGGACTCTCAGGATCGATCGGACTGTTCTTCGGCGTCGTTCCGGCCCGAAGAGCCGCCAAGCTCGACCCGATTGTGGCCCTGAGAAGCCTCTAAACAAGGCCCCCGAAATCCAGCCCATCTCCTTTACACTAGTTAACGATTTCTTTCAGCTCATGAATCAGCGCTGGCGCCTTCTTGCTCTCTGGCTTCTGCCGATCGGCGTCGTGTTGCTGATTGGTTGGCAGGTGGTCAGCAACGGAGGCATCAATAGCCTCAGCCAAGACAGCAATGGCACCACTGTTGCTCCACGCAATGCAGCGGTGGCCCGCATGAGCTACGGCCGCTTCCTCGACTACGTCGAAGCAGGTCGTGTGACCGCCGTTGATATCTATGACGGGGGCCGTAATGCAGTCGTGGAAGCAGTCGATCCAGACCTCGACAACAGAGTTCAGAGACTTCGCGTTGACCTCCCAGGCCTTGCTCCGGAGCTGATCAACACACTCAAAACTGAAGGCATCAGCTTCGATATCCATCCCCCTCGCACGGCACCACCTGCCCTTGGCGTGCTGGGCAATCTCCTGTTCCCACTTTTGCTGATCGGTGCGCTGATTTTTCTGGCCCGCCGCAACAGCAACATGCCTGGCGGCCCTGGTCAAGCCATGCAATTTGGCAAGAGCAAGGCGAAGTTCATGATGGAAGCCGAAACTGGCGTGATGTTTGACGACGTCGCAGGCGTCACAGAAGCCAAGCAGGAACTCGAAGAGGTCGTCACCTTCCTCAAGCAGCCCGAGCGATTTACTTCCGTGGGTGCTCAGATCCCTCGTGGCCTGCTGCTGGTCGGCCCTCCTGGAACAGGCAAAACACTTCTCGCCAAAGCCATTGCAGGTGAAGCAGGGGTTCCGTTCTTTGCTCTTTCGGGCTCTGAGTTTGTTGAGATGTTTGTTGGTGTTGGTGCCAGCCGTGTCCGCGACTTGTTCAAAAAGGCCAAAGAAAACAGCCCTTGCTTGATCTTTATCGATGAAATCGATGCCGTTGGCCGTCAGCGCGGTGCGGGAATCGGTGGAGGCAACGACGAGCGCGAGCAGACGCTGAACCAGCTCCTGACGGAGATGGATGGATTTGAAGGAAATAGCGGAATCATCATCATTGCGGCGACCAACCGTCCCGACGTACTCGATTCAGCGTTAATGCGACCCGGTCGTTTTGATCGCCAGGTGACCGTTGATGCTCCTGACATCAAAGGTCGTCTTGCCATCCTCGATGTTCACTGCCGCAACAAGAAGCTTGACGCAGAGCTTTCTCTAGAAAGCATTGCCCGCCGAACCCCTGGTTTCACCGGTGCGGACCTGGCCAACCTGATGAACGAGGCAGCCATCCTCACCGCCCGCCGCAGGAAGGACTCCATCGGTCTGAGTGAGATCGACGACGCGGTCGACCGCATCATCGCCGGCATGGAAGGACGTCCCCTTACCGACGGTCGCAGCAAGCGTCTGATCGCTTACCACGAGGTTGGTCACGCCTTGATCGGAACTCTGGTTAAGGATCACGACCCTGTTCAGAAGGTCACCCTGGTTCCTCGTGGTCAAGCTCAAGGTCTCACCTGGTTCTCGCCGGATGAGGAGCAAACCCTTGTCACCCGTGCACAGCTAAAAGCGCGAATCATGGGCGCTCTTGGCGGTCGGGCAGCCGAAGACGTTGTTTTCGGTCACCAAGAAGTCACCACTGGAGCTGGTGGCGACATCCAGCAGGTGGCTTCGATGGCCAGGAACATGGTGACCCGGCTAGGCATGAGTGATCTTGGACCTGTTGCCCTTGAGGGTGGTGGTCAGGAAGTCTTTCTAGGCAGGGATTTGATGTCTCGTAGCGAAATCTCCGAGTCGATTTCCCAGCAGATCGACATTCAGGTGCGCGACATGGTGAAGCGCTGTTATGACGAAACCGTGGAGATCGTGGCTTCCAATCGCGAAGCTATCGACCGCCTGGTGGAATTGCTGATTGAGAAGGAAACCATGAATGGTGATGAGTTCAAGGCTGTTGTCGCTGAATTCACCGCTGTTCCTGAAAAAGACCGCACCGTAGTCACCCTGGACTGAGTCCAAGATCCAACAACTAAAAGCCCCCGCCTTAATCAGGCGGGGGCTTTTTTATGGGTTCGATTTGTTCTTACGTCGACGACAGCGATCGGAACAGTAGACAACGTCATCCCAACAATTTCTCCAGGCCTTGCGCCACTCAAATGGTCGGGCGCATACCGGGCAGATCTTGCTGGGACGGTTGTTTTTTAAACCTCCGTTTTTGGATCCACCCCGCTTCAAGCGACAGCCTGAACGGGGCGCTTGTCGATCACCGAATCAATCAAGCCGTAGTTCACCGCTTCGGTAGGGGACATGAAGAAATCACGGTCCGTGTCGTGCTGAATACGGTCCAGCGGTTGACCTGTGCGATCAGCAAGCTCCTGATTGAGTCGATCCTTCAGGAAGAGAATTTCATCAGCCTGGATCCGAATGTCACTCGCCTGTCCCTGTGCACCACCCAAAGGCTGGTGAATCATGATTCGGGAATGCTGAAGGCTGCTGCGCTTGCCCTTGGTGCCGGCACAGAGAAGAAAGGCACCCATGCTGGCGGCAAGGCCCACACAAACGGTGTGCACATCCGGTTTGATGTGCTGCATGGTGTCGAAGATGCCGAGGCCGTCGTAAACAGAGCCTCCAGGGGAGTTGATATAGAGGTAGATATCTTTTTCAGGATCCTCAGCTTCGAGGAACAACATCTGAGCAACGATCCGATTGGCAGAGTCACTCGTGACTGCTTCACCAAGGAAGATGATCCGCTCGCGCAGAAGTCGGGAATAAATGTCAAAGGCCCTTTCCCCCCGGCCGGACTCCTCAATCACAATCGGGATCATTTGAGCTTGAGCAGGGTCGAATGATCCTAACGGCGATGTCTGCGGCGCTAGGGTTCCGGCCATTCATTCATGGACTGCACGTTGGCCGAAAGTCAGACCATCGCGGACAGCAAACGGTCGTTTCATCAGTCCTTTCCCCACGTCATCGCACCGCTGTATCGCAGGCTGGCTGACGAGTTGCTGGTGGAGCTGCACCTGCTGAGCCATCAGAGTCGCTTTGAAGCCAATGCGCTCTTCAGCGTCGGACTCTGCACAGTGTTCGACACCTTTACGAAGGGATATCGGCCGGAAGCCCAGACAGAAGGCTTGTTCAGCGCCCTCTGCAGCAGCAATGGCTTTGACGCTGCAGACCTGCGTAAGACCAGCACAATGCTGATTGATGAGGCCAAAGGCAAAGATCTAGACAGCATCAAGACCTGGCTGTCCTCCAAACGTCTCCCCGATGACGGCCACTATTCGCGATTGATGGCAGTAGGACTGATGCGCCTGCTTGAGGCTGCCGGAGTGGATGGCAGCAGTCCTGACAGGCAGGCCCTGGGCGAACAGTGCAAGGAACTCGCCGAAAGCCTCGGCTTACCCGCAGATCGTGTCGAGAAAGATCTGTCGCTGTTTGGCTCAAACAGAGAACGGATGGACCAGGCGGTTGACCTTGTGCAAGAGACCATTGCGGCCGAGAAGCGGAAAAAGGAGCGCCGTTTAGCGGAACAGGGTCAGGGCAGTAGCAACTGAAGCCGCAGCCATCCGGGCTGTCGCTCTTTAGGCAGTGCTGTCATCTCAAGCTCCAGCTGAGATGCGTTGCGAATCACACTGGGCCAGCCCGGTCCAATCCAGCCCAGCCTAACTAATTCATTTGGTCGGCCTCGGAGACGAAGACGTTGTTGACCATGGCGTTTCAGAGGGGCCTGATCAAGAGTCGGTGCTTCGCCCAGGGCAAGCAGCAACTCAACCCGTCCCTGCGTCTCAGGACCAAGCGACCATCCACCACTGAGATCACCCTGGGGATCCAGCCAGACATCGGCAAAACGGTTGGAGCCAGGCCCCTTGGGCATCAGCAGTGGGCGTTGCTCACGTTGGAATCCCCGCCGCAACAAGGCTGTTGAAACAGCATCAAGGCTGGCCTTGAGATTGCCGATTTGATCAGCTGGAAGCATCAACCTGGCTTGAAAGAAGGCGCGAAAGCGACCATCGTCGAGGCCATCCACGCGCAGAACGACAGGAGCAGCGAGCAGAACATCACGAAGCTCCTGAGGGAGTCCATAACGGCTGGTCAGCTGCTCAGCGATCAATGGGTTGTTCAGGAAGGATCCGAGCAGTGGCTGCAAAGCAACGCTGTTCAGCTGGAGATAACCCAAGGAGGAATCGAACCGAAAACGATTGGGGCGACCTCGAGCCTGTCCATCCTTTAGGGACACAAAGGGGCTGGAGGCGACAGGCCCCTCAGCCATAAGCCGATCTCCCTGAAGCACAACACGAAGGCAGCCATGAGTCACACTTGCCAAGGAGGGGAACAGGGGCCCACTGATCGACGCCAACCCCGATGGTTGCCACTGAACGGCTGTTGCGCTGGTGAGACGCTTCAGGCAGTTCTGCTCCAGTGGCGACGGTGTACGTGACTCAAGCGGGGGGAGTTGCTCAAAGCTGATGCGATGCAGCTCATCAGCAAAAAGAAGATCCAGAGAAGAGGGATCCGATGAGCTCGGGAGAGCAAGAACGGGTTCACCGTCATCCAGCCAGATCAGCCACCAAACAGCACGTCCGTGGCGTTTCCAACGATCAAGAGCAGCCTCAGGAGAAAGCCGCTTTTGCCAGATCAGAGGGACGGGAGACGTTGGATCAGCTTCAAAACTCTGAACAAGCCGAGCGTTTCTTGTGATCTCGAACAGCTCTGCTGTTCCTCGGCGATTGAGAGTGGGGGTGAGCTTGGACGCGCTGAGCAGCAGGCTAGGAACAACAAGAATCAGACCCAGCAGTAGAGCAGTACACGGATAAGCAACAAGCTGCCTTCGAATGGAACCAATCAGGATGAAGATTTGGTTGGACCCTTGCGGCGTCGCCGGTCTCTCCATTCGATCGTTGAGAGGTAGATCACGGCAACGCTGACGAAGCCAAGAAGCACTGCTGCCGTGACCGCTAGGGTCTGGCTAAAAAGTGGTGCGTCTTGAAGCACAGATTCGATCAGAAGTTCAGGGTTCCGTCACCGTTGCGTCCCCAGACGACCATGGCGATAGAGAAACTGAACATGGCGGCCAAGGAAGCCCAACCCAGAGTGAACAACATGCGCTTGACCACTTGATTGTTGAGATCCTACCTAGGGTCAAGCATGATTTCGTACTGCCGGAGGCAACTGTCATGACCAGCTCCAGCCCCGGTTCCTCAGCAGTGATGGAGCGCCAGGAGACGACCCAGCGCTATCCCCAAGCTCGCGTCATCGTGTTGAACGACGATGTGAACACCTTTCAGCATGTGGTGGATTGCCTGCGCAAGATCATTCCTGGCATGAGTGAGGACAACGCCTGGAACCTTGCGAACAAGATTGATCGACAGGGTTCAGCTGAGGTTTGGTGTGGCCCCCTAGAGCAAGCCGAGCTGTACCACCAGCAGCTGCAGGCCGAGGGACTCACCATGGCCCCGATAGAACGCTGTTGATCTAGGCAGCTGGTTTGCGGCTGGCCTTGGTCAACCGGAGTCGATCATCAATCTGCAGACGCTGTAACCGTTCATCCATCACAAAACGAACCACACGGCCAGGGCAGAGGGCCAGACCCCGTACTTCCGTTCCGTGCACCTCTGCGGTGAGCATGCGCGCCTGAGGGCCGCACGCATCTTCCAGTGGGCCACGAATCACGAGGCGAAGAGCGTCAACTGATTTCAGCATCACAGCTCCGGAGCTCTCTCTCTGGCATAGCCAAAGTGGCTAACTTTCACCAGTTCTCAGGTTTTCATTCAGCTTTGGGCCGGGTTGTCATCACCCACAGCACCTATGTGCAGGGATTGATCCCATGGCTGAAGGCGCTGGCTCAGGAGACGAATATTCAAACGATTACCCCTGCTGTGATCTGCAGGGTCCGTGGGAGAAGCCCCGATCTTCAGCTACGGGTATCGACGCAAATCCATGGGGGGTACAAGCTTGTCGCTCGCAAAGGAAGCTCAGCCCAAGAGGTTTTTGTCGTGACATCCATGAGTCGACCTGACCTGGAGAGGGCTGTATTGCATCACCGCCCCTGAGGTGGTATTTGCTGGAAGCCTGAAGCTCGACAGGACTCTGGATGGCCCTCCGCAAAGTCGGGATCACCAGCGCAGAGCGCAGCCCAGTCGGATCGCTTGAAGCACTGGGGAAGAATCGCTCGGCAAGCAATTTCTGCGTCATCAGGCAGAAAGGTGACGGCGCTCACCCTGGGGCTGCTGGAAAGGTCTAAGCACGACATTCCGGCTGTCACCATGAACACAGCGGCAAAAGCATGGATAGTTGACATTCAGGTGACAGTGAAGACCTAATTAATAAAGAGAATTTGGATAAAAAGAAACTAGATCTTAACTTTCATGATGCTGACAAGATCAATCCAGACTCAAGCTTTTGATTCCGGGGCGGTTAACTTGAACTCTAAAAACAAGGCTTCGGCACCCGGATAATCCTTCTTTTCCCGCAGATAAAAAACCTGAGCTTTCCACCAATCCCAGGTTTCCATTTGAATTAGTTCGTCAAGCCGAGGATCGCGCATGAAAGCATTGCAACCATCCAGACCTTAAAGACGATCAAGTCATTGACAAGCCATGTTCACACAGCAGTAAGCATCATCGACTACACATCCCTTCGCGGCTAACCTTCGAAAGCTCCAAAGATCTCCCATGCCCCTTGAAATTGAAGTCAGGCAAGGACCACAAAGCACCGAGAGCATAGGAGTCTTCGACGATCTTGAAGACGCGCTGACCGAATTCAACGAACTGATCAACCGTCGAAACTGGCATCAAAGCGTGACCACCATCTCGCTCACCGATACAGAAAAAAACAAATGCCTTGCCCAATATGCACTCCAAGAGTTCAACCACTCCGAAAGCTAGATCACGAAAGGCTTTATTGAATCAACCATTACACCTTTGCTCGAACATCAGTTAGTGCAGCCTCAACGCAAAGAATTTAGACTCCACAAGAGCTAACGATTACAGAGTGAACGGTAAGACCCTGGTCATTTGCATCAGCACATTCTTCCTTTTGTTCTTTCTTGCAGAGTCTTGGATGATGAGAGGATTACCACACTAACAAGAACAACCATCCTCGTTGACAACCAGACGACAGAACCTACTAGACAATAACTTAGAAGCCTAAAACCTCATTTACTAAAGACAGGATTACGAAAAATAGCTTTCGAAACTAACCGCATTTAAGCTATTCATTAAATACATAAGAGCCCTTTCTCACATTTTTCGACAACTTCTTCACGCCCAGGCAAAGGTTGAAGAGGGTGAACCACCATGCCGTGCGAGCCCCAGTGATCGACCTGGAAGAACCAGAAGGGGCGACAAAGTGGGGCTTCGTTTCCGGCTGCATGGCCGGTCTACGTCACCGTCACGACAGTCTCCCCAAGTCGAAAGAGAGTCAGATCAGAGCACTAAAGAAAGGCCGTCACCAACACAGCAGTTCATCCACAACACTAATCGGGACTCTCGCTCTGGAGAGGCCAGATCCTGCGAATGGCCGCCAGTGCTAAGTCGGCCTCATCGCGCCGCTTCAGAACCGTGTCGCCCTCGAGAAGCAGCGTCACATGCCCCAACTTGCGACCCGGTGTCTCCGGCGACTTTCCGTACCAGTGCAGATGAAGACCCTGTATGGCCTGAAGCGCCTGAAGCCGCTGATCCAAAGGCGGATGGCAGGCTGGATCCAGGCCCAGCAGGTTGACCATCAAGGCACCGCAGCTGCTCAGCTCTGGCTCCGGCACGGGGAGGCCGGCAGCAATGCAGAGCTGCTGATCAAACTGACTGCTGGTGCAGGCCTCGATGGAGAAATGGCCTGAATTGTGGGTGCGAGGGGCAATTTCATTCACTTGCAGACCTGCTGGCCCGTAAAAGAATTCCAAGGCCAGCACGCCGACGTAGCTGAGCTTCGTCATCAGCGATGCCGCAACGTTGTATGCCAAAGCCGCCACCGACGGGTCCACCGGCGCAGGTGCCAGAACCCAGTCACAGACTTGTTGATGCTGGTGGGTTTGCACCAGTGGGAAGTGGCGGATCCTTCCTTTTTGATCTCGGCTGACGACGAGAGCCAGCTCCAGCTCGTAATCCACCCACGATTCCAGAAGCCAGTCGTCTGCTGGGACGGACCGCAACAACTGCGCAAGGGCATCGATATCACGCAGCACCACCGTGCCCTTGCCGTCGTATCCCCCACGGGACGCCTTCGCCATCACAGGAAAGGTCCAACCCTGGGGAAGAGCAGGTTGGGCCGGAGAAATCAGACTGAGCGGACACCAGGGTGAACTGGGAATCGCCAGGTCGTCGAGCAGCTGACGCTGCGAGAGTTTGTCGACAAGTGGCGACAGAGCGGCCAACGACGGGCGGAAGCGAACCCCCTGCTGCTCAAGCGGAAGAAGGGCGTCGATGTTGACCCACTCGTTCTCAAAGGTGACGCCGTCACAGCCCACCACAAGCTCACGGGTTCCAGCCACATCACGGGGATCCGCCTCAACATGACGCGCCGCCAATCCGGCAGCAGGATCCGCTGCATTGGAGGTTTGCACCGCGATCGGAACCTGTCGTTGCGTGGCGGCCTGCACAAGCATCCGTGCCAGCTGACCACCTCCCACAACACCGATCATTGTGTCCGAGCCGTCTCTCGCAGCTTGCCACTTTGCGGGGCCGATGACAGCGTCAAATCAACGGACGATCGCCGGCAAAGGCCAGACGAATCATGGTGAACAGAAGGACCACTAGGAACAGGGCCAAGCCCAAGGTGCAGGCGTAGCTGATCTCCAATTCAGCAAAGGCCTGGTCGTAGACGTAATAAACGATGGTTCGCGTGGCATCGGCCGGACCTCCCTGGGTCATCAGAAACACCTCCTCAAAGACCTTCGTGGCAGCAATCGACGACACGACAGCGACAAGGGTCACGTAGGGGCCCATCAAGGGCAAGGTGATGTCGAGATGCTTTCTCCATCCCTCGCTGCCATCAAGCTCAGCTGCCTCGTAGAGCTCCTTGGGGATCCCCTGGAGACCCGCCAGAAAGATGACCATGTAGTAACCGAGACCCTTCCAGAGGGTCACCAACATCACCGCTGGAAGCGCCAGCTGTGGGGTTGTGAGAAAACCGATCGGGCTAAAGGCATCTCCGAGCAGCACGCTCAACCATCCGTTGATCAGACCGTTCTCGGCGTAAAGCCAGCGAAAGGCGATGGCAGCAACCACGATTGACACCAGCACAGGGGTGTAGAAGGCACCCCGCAGCAAGGAACGTCCTGGCAAACCCTGGTTGACCAGAACAGCTAGCGCCAATGCCCCCAGAACGATTGGGGGAACAACACCGATCAGATACAGAAATGTGGTGACCAGCACCTGACGCGCCATGGGATCCGACACCAATCGCTGAAGATTGGCCAGGCCCACGAAGCGCAGGGGTTCACTGACGTCCAGCCCCGTGGCGGTGAAACTCATCAGCAAGGCCATCAACGCCGGAACCAACACCGACAGACTGATCAGAATCACCGCGGGCAAGAGGAACGCCCAGGCTGAAAGAGAGTTGCGCACTGATTTGTCGAGCCCTGATCGGTCGAGCACTGGACCAGCGACACTGTTGCGAGAGTAGGTGGGTTCCAACGGTTTCATGACCACAATCACCCCGTTGCATCACATCCGCGTTGCTCTGGAGCGCAATCCCTACGACGTTGTGATCGGAGCAGGCGGCCTGGCCACCCTCGGCCAGCAGATGCTGGGATCAGGAGTCCAGCAGGGTCGTCGTGTTCTTGTGGTCAGCAACCCGGATGTCGCCACCCCTTATGGCGACGTGTGCCTGAACAGCCTCAAGGACGCAGGCTTCAGTGTTGAACTCCTTGTGATTGACGCCGGCGAACATCAGAAAACGCCTGCCACCGTGGCAGAAATTCACGATGCGGCCTACAGCGCAAAGCTCGAACGCAGCTCATTGATGGTGGCCCTGGGCGGTGGCGTTGTGGGAGACATGACAGGTTTTGCAGCAGCAACCTGGCTGCGGGGCATTCAGGTCGTCCAGGTGCCCACCACCCTTCTAGCCATGGTCGATGCATCCATCGGTGGCAAGACCGGCGTCAACCATCCCCGCGGCAAGAACCTCATCGGCGCCTTTCACCAGCCTCGACTGGTGCTGATCGATCCATCGACCCTCAACACCCTTCCCGAACGGGAATTCCGTGCCGGCATGGCGGAGGTGATCAAATACGGAATTCTCGGAGATACGGAACTGTTTGATGAGCTGGAGGCCTGCAATGACCCGAGCACGCCCTCTGGGCTTGGAGCAGAACGCTTGAGCTCAATCCTGAGTCGATCCGCTGCTGCGAAGGCACGAGTGGTGGAGGCTGATGAACGGGAAGGAGGTTTGCGAGCAATCCTGAATTACGGCCATACCTTCGGCCACGTGGTTGAAACACTGTGCGGCTACGGCACATGGTTGCATGGAGAAGCAGTCGCCATCGGCATGGTGGCGGTGGGCGAACTCGCCGTGCTGCGGAGTAGCTGGAGTCGTGAAGACGCAGAGCGGCAACGCCGGATAATCGAGAGAGCGGGCCTGCCAACTGCCTGGCCCGCTCTCTCAGCGGACGCGGTTCTGGACAGCTTGCAGGGTGACAAGAAGGTTCGCGACGGTCGGTTGCGCTTCGTTCTCCCAACAGGAATCGGTTCTGTCGAAATTCGCGATGACGTCAGTCGCGAGGAGATTCTGAGTTGCCTGGAGCGACTGCAAGGCTGAAGCCCCCCTCGGGCAATCCCCTGAGATAGGTGAGCCAGCGGAAGGCACCAAGGCCCGAAGGGTCCACCAGCCGAAGCAGGGTTTCACGGCGCTGCAAGGCTTCCGCCAGACGTTGGCCAGGCAGCTGTTGAAGGTCATGGAGACGCGCCGCGAGTCCTAGTGCAAGGAGCGCCTCCCCCTGCTTGGCCTGATCACCCACCAACCAGCCGCTGCCCTTGGCCGCCTCAGCAACAACATCGATGCAGATATGTGCCGTCAGGTCCTGCTCGCCGGGCTGATGCAACGGCGACAGGCCCGCCTGTTGGGCTCGAACAGCCATGAGGGTGCCCTCCGAGCGCCGAGCCGTGTAGTAGCGATGGGCTTCCAGGGCGTAATCAATCACCAGGAGCACTCCCGCATCCAAAGCGTCGGCCACCGTGGCGAACCAATCGGGCAGTGCACTGTTCCACTCCGTGGTCCAACCCTCCTCTGCATCGGGGGGAGGCAGCTGGATGCCGCGATTGACGCACACACGGTTGATCTCGTCCTGCAATGCAACTGGCAGGGGCCGATGGGTCGTCTGCAGCCCATGGGTTTGATCCAGTTCAACCCACTCCTGTTGGAGTGATCCATCACGCCACACCAATCGCTCTACCGGGAGGGCATCCAGCAACTCATGGGCGATCACCACCCCACGCACCGGATCACTTCGCAGCTGCTCAAGGGAGCACCACCGCACCGATAAACCATCCACCTGCTGAAGCAGGGCCTGCTGTCGCTGACGCATGCCGGGGTTCGCCTCCACCAGAACCATCTCGATCTGAGGCAGAAGCGCTGAGTCGGAACAGAGAAGTTGGGCGATCAGATCCCGGGCAAGATGGCCTTCCCCAGGCCCGATTTCCACTATCGAAAGGCGCTGATCAGAATCCGTTCTGGACAGCGAAGCAAGCCAGGTCAGGAGTTGGAGCGCCAGCAGGGCAGCGAAGTCGCTGCCCAGGGATGGAGACGTGACGAAATCACCCTGGGTTCCGATGCGGGCACGGCCTGCTCCGTAGTAGCCATGCTCTTGCTCGTTGAGAGCCAGATCCATGAACCGGGAAAACGGAACGGCCCCCCCCGCCTGTTGCAGATGCGTTGCCAACCAGTCGGGACAGGCCGCAGCTATCGGTTTCATTGGAGAGAATGCCGGTCGCTGCAGCAGTTCCATGGGAACACATCGCATCCAACATCTATGGAGCTTCGTCGTGGTGGCTCTGGTCAGCCTGGGTGTTCTGGTGACTCCCGCTGATGCCTACGACAACCCCGAGCTGCTGCCAGATCACCCCACCCCGGTCATCGACCTCGCCAAGGTTTTCAGTGATACCCAAAGGGCCCAGTTGGAGGCATCCCTTGGTGATGTGGAAGAGCGCACAGGCTGGAAAATGCGAGTGTTGACGCAGTACGAACGCACGCCAGGACTAGCCATTCGCGAGTTCTGGGGGTTGGATGAAAGCAGCCTGCTGCTGGTGGCAGACCCACGGGGGGGGAATCTGCTGAACTTCAACGTCGGCGATGCCTACTTCGCGATGATGCCGCGCACCTACTGGGTCGAACTGCAGACCCGTTACGGCAACCAGTACTACGTAAAGGAGCACGGTGAAGACGGAGCTGTGCTCGACGCGCTCAATGCTGTGGAGATCTGTCTTGACCGGGGCGGCTGTCAGGTCGTGCCAGGACTTCCGCAAGAACAGTGGCTATGGACGCTAACCACATCGGTTTTTGGAGGCTTAATTGCAGGTTTTGCGGCCTACCCCCGCAAGGACAATGAAACGATTGCCTGGGGCTGGATGCTTTTGCTGTCACCACTTTGGGTGATGTTGTTTGGCGTCTTCGGTATCGCGCCCGTCATCACGCGAACATCTGAGTATTTGCCCATTCTGAGAAATACGGTTGGCTTCCTCGGTGGCGGCATTGCTGCCTATCTGATCGCCCAGGTCACAGTGGGGCGTCGCCTACAGAGCGACACAGAAGGTTGAGGAGAATTGATGCCCCTCAGAGCTGGGTTGCGCACGCGATGCGCGACCCGGTACAGATCGAAGGTGGGGCAACGAGGGCCTGACGCTTCAGATCGCGGAGGCGTCGGAGCTCAGCAAGATTCACGTCGTAAAACGACCGCAGTCGCGAATATTTTTTGACGGGCTGGCCGTAGTAGCTGCGACCAGCAAGAGTGGGAAATGACGCCCACTCAGGAGCCAGCTTGGCAGCGAGGGTTGGGCTGAGCACGCCGCTGTCGGTCAGAACAAGTGCTTTACGGCGCTGAATCAAAAACAAAGCGCCCTGATCTTGAGCCTCAGGACCAAACCCCCGTACACCGATGCTGCGTTGGACAAGGTTCCAGGTGAACGGCATGAACTGGTAGGCCCCGGCGGCAGCACTGGAGTAGCGGGAGCTGTAGATCACGCGATTGGGATGACGGTCGAGAGAGGGCATCAAGCCACCACCGAACATCACCCGATAGCCAACATCCAGACCACCTTTCCAGGTGCCTTCAGCGAAGCGAATCGTGTTGAGCATTGCCCGACGTTCGGGCGTAATCACGTAGGGAATTGCCAGGCTGGGCTGGACTTCGGGGGTGTGAACCAACTGCGCCCGCGAGGCAGGGGGCAGCAAGCTGGCTTGAGCAGGCAGAACAGAACAAACTGCAGGCAGAACTCCGACGATCACGGCCGCTGAAAGCGTCTGACGACCGATGAATGCAGAGATAGCCATAAAAAGCGTTCAAAGAGCATGCCCTCAAAAGAGGACGAGAAGCACATCAGAAGCGGATGAGGTGCTCAGGCGGAAAAAATTTCCACTCGCGGTGACTTTGTCGAACCAAAGGTTCAAAGCAATAGGTATATATGCCAGTCAAACAATTGGACAAGCCATCAGCGTGGGCGCGAATTGGCGCGAAAAAGATTCTTTTAA
>Ga0189289_10298_pt1 | contig 30589 bp, 18 predicted proteins | sample UW106minimetaG_FD_130313 | JGI IMG/M metagenome (GOLD analysis project Ga0189289, IMG submission 130313) | Marine microbial communities from the Costa Rica Dome - UW106 mini metaG | ecosystem: Environmental > Aquatic > Marine > Oceanic > Photic zone | place: Costa Rica: the Eastern Pacific...
CGGCTTTTGCTCTGCGTTCTCACTATTTGAAAGGGAACAACCATTACTACATAGCGACGCCTTAATCAAAAACCGCTGGACGCATTCTGAGGCGGTCACTTATTAATGCGGATTGGTATTAAACACTTTGTTTCAGTTTTCTTGCTTCTTTCATCGAAATATTAGATTGCCACAATCTGTTTTAATCATTTTATAGATTTTAGATTTCTATCCATACTTCTTTTCAGCCACAGGACAGGCCGTTAAGAGCAGCATAGCGCTAGCTCACGACCCTAGTGATGACGTGTAAACGAATACGACAAACCGAATCGTTACATTTTATGACTAGACGCAAAACCATGAAGCGTCCCATTACATGAACACGCTTGGGACACACAAGACTTAATTGGAGCATTAAAATGAGAATAAAAACTTCACTTCTTGTTGCCGCTGCACTTTTCAGTGCTGCAACAATGTCGAGCGCAGAGACGCTAACCCGTCAAAACGGCGCACCGGTAGGGGACAACCAAAATTCACAAACCGCTGGCCCGTGGGGCCCAGTGTTATTACAAGACAGCCACTTAATTGAAAAACTTGCGGCCTTCGACCGAGAGCGTACTCCAGAGCGTGTAGTACATGCTCGCGGTACGGGTGTTCACGGTTACTACGAAAACTATGTCGATTTGTCAGACATTACCGTGGCTGCGCCATTTCAAAGCGAAAACAAGAAAACCGACGTGTTTGTGCGCTTCTCAGCGGTGATACACGGTCACCAATCACCAGAGACCTTGCGCGACCCGCGTGGTTTTGCCGTGAAATTCTACACTGAACAAGGTAACTGGGATTTAGTAGGCAACAACTTTCCTGTGTTCTTTATTCGCGATGCGATTAAATTTCCAGATATGGTGCACAGCTTAAAGCCCTCACCGGTTACCAATGCCCAAAGTGCAGCGCGCTTGTTTGATTTTTTCTCTCACGTGCCTGAATCCACTCACATGCTAACGCATTTGTTTTCAGATATGGGTACGCCAAAAAGCTACCTAAACATGGATGGCTCAAGCGTTCACGCCTTTAAATTTGTGAATGACAAAGGCCAAGTGAAATACTTCAAGTTGACTTGGAAAACCAAACAAGGCCAGAAGAACTTCACTGCCAAAGAAGCGCAAGAAATGCAAGGCAAAGACTTTCAGCCTATGACCACAGACATATACACGCGAATTGGTCAAAATGGTGAAACCGCGTCTTGGGATCTGTACTTACAAACCATGGAGCCAGAAGAGCTTGATGACTTTGACTTTAACCCTCTGGACACCACTAAAATTTGGCCTGAGTCGCTTATTCCAGCGAAGAAAATCGGTAAGTTAACGCTAAACCGTGTGCCTGATAACTTTTTTGAAGAAACAGAGCAGGCAGCATTCGCACCGAGTAATTTGATCCCAGGTATTGAGCCCTCAGAAGACAGAATGCTACAAGGTCGTTTGTTTTCTTATGCTGATACCCAGCGCTACAGAATTGGTGTGAACGCATACCGTATTCCGATTAACGCGCCGCGTAATGCTCAAATTAATAACCACGAACAGCACGGTAAATTGCGCACCACTAACAGTACGCGTGATGTGAACTACCAGCCGAGCCGCCGCGTGGCATTAGATGACGACAACCAGTACAAATATGCTCAAACGCCTTTGTCTGGCACTACTCAGCAAGCGCCGTTCTACAAGCAGCGTAACTTTGCCCAAGCAGGTGAGAAGTTCCGTTCATTTAGCAAAGTAGAACAGCAGCACTTGATTGAAAACTTAGGTACCACCTTAGCTGGTGTTCCTGAAGAAGAAATTCGCGTGATCATCAGTGCTTATATGTACAACGCTGACAAAAACTACGGTATGGGTGTAGCTAAATTAGCCAGTGCGCCGATGAGCAAAGTAAAAGCGACAGCCAAGCAGTTGATGGATGTACAAGCCGAACGTGAAAAGCGTGCTAAGAAAGTTGCTGATGACTTCAGCCGCATCTCATACAAGGCTGAATTATAAGTCAGGTTTTTAGCTAGTGGTTTCGTGTTTGAAAGTGACACGTTACCACTCAGCTATAAACACTAAAAAGGGCGTGTCGGGGCAGAGTTTAACCGACACGCCATTTTCATCTTATCGAATACCTTTGAAACCAGTGCTTTTAACAAATCGTTAGTTTCAAGCAAACGTTCAAATTAACGCAAAGAGGACGCAGCCATGAAGCGTATATTTCAGTTACCACTACAGATTTTGCTAACCTTGTTGTTTTTATCAACGGCGTATTCAAGCCAAGCGGAGCCGGTTGATAGCGAACGCTTACAAACTGTTTATTTTGATGCTGCCAGACAAGGCGACATTGCTACGCTAGGTGCCTATTATGCCGCGGGTTTAAGCCCAAACGTTGCTGATAAAAAGGGTTATACCGCGCTTATTTTATCTGCATACCATGGCAAAACCGATGCTGTGGAATATTTATTAAGCCAAGCCAGTGTTAATGCATGCCAAGAAGATAACTCAGGTAATACCGCATTAATGGGAGCGATATTTAAAGGTAACTTTGGAGCGATAAAAGCACTTATCAGTGCTGATTGTGATATCGACCAATCTAACGCGAATGGCCAAACCGCTGCCATGTTTGCCACACTTTTTAATCGTACCGAAACCATTGCCGCATTAACCGATGCCGGGGCTGATTTAAGCGCAAAAGACAGCTCAGGAAACAGCTTAATCGACATTGCCCTTAGTCAAGGTAACTATGAACTGGCAGAAAAGTTGAGTAAAAAACAGGCAGATAAATAAGATGTACCGAACCCTGTGCAGACTAGAGCATGTTTGAGATCTAGACGCTAAAGGTCATACCAGAATATATATTTGCTTAATAGTTAGTCATTAGTGTGACTTAGTTACATTTTCTTTAATCAGTCGTTAGAAATTAATTGATTTTCCATTTTTTGTTTTACCAGACTTTGTTACTATCCCGCGCTTAAATTAACGTTCTGTTAATTATTGAAACAACTTCATGGAATGAAAAGCGGGGTGCGCTGGGCGCGCTCTAATTCGAATCACTTTGAACAGAGATACGCGCTGTTATGATCATCTTTTTTATCTGTATCACACTCTTGATCCTTGGCTATAAGTTTTATAGTCCCTTCGTTGAAAAACAAGCAGGGATAGACCCAACAGTATCCACGCCTCAAACCCGTTTTAACGAAGGTGTCGATTATGTGCCAATTCACCCTGTGCGTGCGTTTCTTATTCAGTTTTTGAATATCGCAGGTGTTGGCCCTATATTCGGGCCGATATTAGGCGCGCTATACGGGCCGGTTGCCTTAGTATGGATAGTCATCGGTAACGTTTTAGGTGGGGCGGTGCACGATTACTTCTCAGGTGTGATGAGCATCAAAGAAGACGGCAAAAGCTTACCCGAAATAGCTGGCCATTATTACAACATTGTATTTAAAGGCTTTATGCTGATATTCACTGCCATGCTGCTGTTTTTTGTGGGCGTGGTATTTATTATGAGCCCGGCCGGGTTGCTAAGTAACCTCGACTCGTTTCAAGGTACTATGCTGGCAGACAATACGTTTTGGGTATTGGTTATTCTGGGCTACTACTTTTTAGCGACTTTGCTGCCGATTGATAAAATTATCACCAAGTTTTATCCCATTTTTGGCTTGTTGATGATTGTGATGACGTCAATGATTGCCATCGCGTTATTAATTGATGCGCCGCACTTGCCGATGGCGGGTGACTTCTTAGCCTATTTTGAAGCCGATCATGCGCATGACTTTTTAGCCCCTAATCCTGATGGCTTGCCTACTTGGCCATTATTGTTCATTACCATAACCTGTGGTGCTATTAGTGGTTTTCACTCAACCCAAGCGCCGATTATCGCCCGTTGCTTAACCAATGAAAAATACGTACGCCCCGTTTATTACGGCGCTATGATGTGTGAAGGCATTGTTGCCTGTGTTTGGGCGTTAGCGGGAATTGCTGCTTTCCCTGAAGGCTATGGTCAGCTTAAAGATATGCTAGACGCTGGTGGCCCTGGGCTGGTGGTAAATCATGTTGCTAATACATATTTAGGTGTACTTGGCGGCATTATGGCCATTGTTGCTGTGGCGGTGTTCCCGATCACTTCGGGTGATACGGCGTTTCGTTCATTGCGCTTAACTTTAGTTGACGCCTTTAGCATTCCTCAGAGTATTCGTAACCGTTTGCTGCTAGCGGTGCCTATTTTAACGATCGCTTACTTTATGACGAAATTAGACTTCACTGTGATTTGGCGTTATTTCGCGTTTTCAAACATGTTGCTGTCTACCAGTGTGTTATGGCTGGCTACCAAGTACTTATTCGATCGTGGCACATTCCATTGGATTGCCAGTATTCCTGCGGTCATCGCCAGCGGTGTGACTATTTCCTACATCATGACCGCTGCAATTGGCTTTAACTTGTCAGCGGATTTAGGAAAGCCTATTGGTGCCGTGGTGGTAGTGGTTGGTTTGGTATTGTTGGTGCTCGCGCACAATAAACATAAGCAAATTGCTGCATAGAGCTTAAGCGATTGTTGAAAATGCGCTAATGCGTAGTGATTTATCAGAAAGCTAACCCGAAACGGTTAGCTTTTTTTATGCCTGCGTTTTTAATCGTTGGGCGTTCTTGTGTTCGGCGTATTTTCGGGCGCGTGAAGCAACCGCAATACTCAACAAAAAAGGGATGCAGTGGCATCCCTTTTCCATTCTCGCTGAGTGATCACATATTAACGTGCAATGGCATTAAAACTGATACTGCGCGCCAATGTAACCTGCTGCGCCGGATGTGTTATAGGTAGCAATGTCTTGATAGTTGGCATCAAATGCGTTTTCTAAACGTGCGCTTAAACTAAGGTTTTTATTTACCGAGTAACGGGCGCTCACATCAACTACTTCATAACCTTCAAGTTCAACGCCATCAACTGAGTCATGAGAAGAGCGCAGGCTAGCGGCTAACTTCCATGTATTGTTATCGTAAAATACGCTTATGCTGCCTGAGTTGCGCGGGCGACGGCGGCGCTGATCGCCAGCTGTGTCTTCGGTGTCGTTGTACGTGTAGTTGGCGCTAACACCAATGGTATCGGTTATTGCAATATCAGCTATGAGTTCAATGCCCTCAGAGGTGCTTTCGCCTAAATCTTGTAAGTAACCCGAAAAAGTGGCGAGATCAAAGTAAATGCTGTCTTCTATCTTTTGATTAAAGTAAGTGACTTCAAACTTCGAACCCGAGGCCAAAGCGTAGGTTAGACCGATCTCATAGCCTTTGGTGGTCTCTTCTTTTAAATCCACCTCAGAAGCGGGCGCATAGGAGAAAGGACCTGTGTTGTAAGCGATTTCACTTAAACTCGGTGCTCTAAAACCAGTACCGTAAGCGCCTCGAAGTTTTAATTCGTTATTACCAACTGCCCATATATAGGCACTGCTCAAACGGTAACTGGTATGCTCGCCAAAATCTTCATTGTCGTCATGACGAACTCCAGCAGTAACAAAGAGGTTACTTATGACTTCACTCTGGTATTCAAGATAGTAACCGCGCTGAGTTCGGCTATCATCATCACTAGTGATTTTTTCTTGTTTCCAGTCGATGCCGTAGACTAAGTTGGCATTTTGATTTAACTCGGTACTGCCAAGATATTCAGCACGTTCAACGGTACCTTTGGTATCAAAACTAGATAGGCCCTCGGTGATAAACTGGCGCTCGATGAAGCTTTTAGCGAGTGAAAATTGATGCTCTGAAGTGTTTGTGGAGTAGTTAGCGCTTACGCGTAAATCTGTTTGGTCAAACTCATTTTCACAGTCATTTGTAGAGCCGGCTGCACCAAAACACGAATCATATTCACCTTCTGCATTGGTGTTTCGAGCAACAAAATTCAGTTTTACCTGTTCATTCACTTGATAACCTAAGCGAGTGTGTAATGTAGTGTTGTCGTATCCGTCATCATCTTGGTTTTCAAGCGTTGTTACGCGAGAGTTAAAGCCATCGGTTGAGAAATCAGATGCGGCAAGGTAGTAATCGAATTTATCGGTTGAACCGCCGACATCAGCGGCTAAATTGGTCGCGTTATAACGCCCATATTCTGCAGATACTTGACCTGACGGTGCGCCCACGCCATTCGCAGTTTCGATATTGATCACGCCGCCAGCATCAGCACCATACACTAAACCTTGGCTGCCACGGAGTATTTCAACGCGGTTGATGTTGCTACTTTGTATTTGACCAAAGTTAGGGCCGACTTGTGTGGCTGTTGGGTCTGACACCTCGACGCCATCGATACGAACTTGGGTGCGGTAGCCTTCTTCACCACGAATTCGCAGGCTGGTTGTTGATCCGGCGCTACCATTGCTTGTCACAGTGATCGAGGGCTGAGTACGCAGTACATCGGCTAAATTTGCATAGCCACGGGTTTCAATTTCGTCTCGGGTCATTACGGATACAGAGGTAGCGACTTCACGAATAGGCATAGCCACGCGGCTAGAAACCACTACCATGCGCTCAAGATTGCTGTCAGTTTCGTTAGCTGGGTTTGTTGATGTTGCGTCAGTGGTTTGCGCAATAGTCGGGCTAGCGGCTAGGGCAAACGAAATAGCGATAGTCAATGGGCGGTGTTGCATGTGTGTTCCTCAATCTGAATAAAGTTAACGATCGAAGGAGGGGTAAAATGCGTGAATTATAATAATCTTGCAGCTATATGCAGCGATGTTGTAGCGAAATGACGATAAGTCAGGTCAAACTCACATCAGCCAACAAGTTAATTTGATAGGTGCATTCTAATGAAGCCCTCCGCTTCATCCGTACATAACTAGTTCATAGGCCGGTGTCGGGCTGGCATCTCAAAGGATGCATACCGTTGCGGGGGCAGCGATGGATTAACCTAGACAGCCATGATTTGTCTGGCAACACCATACTTCCCGTTTACCCTGTTCAGTTGAAATGGCTCACAACCAACAGGCACCTAGAATAGCGGGCGAGACCATACAAACACTGGGCTACAAAGTCAATGAATAAGGCCACAAACCCATAAACTCAGCCGCAAATGAATACCCCCACGAAAATGTTTATTCCGTCACGCAAATATGAAAAGAGCTCGCGACCGTTTAAAAGGTTCGCGACCACTCAACACACCACCTCTATTTTTTATCATTATCAAGACACCCATCATTATCAAAACACCCATGACAAGGTGACTCCGTAACGTTATCAAGACACCCATGATAAGAGGATTCAGAAATCGTTATCGAGACACCCATGATAAGAGGATTCAGAAATCGTTATCGAGACACCCATGATAAAAGGATTCAGAAATCGTTATTGAGACACCCATGATAAAAGGATTCAGAAATCGTTATTGAGACACCCATAACAAGGTGACTCCGTTATCAAGACACCCATGACAAATTGGTTCGGTATTTTGTGAGTTAGATAAATTAGTCGGCAAGAGCACCAGTCTCTCGGCGTTTTTGATGAGGAGAATTAGGTAAAGGCGTTCTGCGCGAACGCCTAAAGAGAGGCTAGATTTATTGCCTGTATCCGATTTGCTTACAACCCTAGCTTACAAAGCTAAGTGCATTCTTGTATATACCTTCTGCTATTTGGTGTTGGCTTACAGCTGTTTATATCAATTCAAATATGAAGGATATGATATTAACCATTTTTATCGCAGGTTAAAAATTAGTTAAAAAAAGGTTGTTTTTCACTTTGTTTAACATTAAATTAACCATAATTGTTAAACCGGTTCACCCATTGCAGTATGAGTTTCCGGTTTTTTTATAAGATAAAAATGAACCGGTTCATTTTGTTGTTGAATAGTTGCCGAGTCAGAAAATATGCTTAGCACACAGCATTGACGTAGTCGGCAATCCCTTTAATAGAACGAATAAATAAAAAGAAAAATTGAGGTAAGAGTCCTTATGTTTAATCAAAGTAATTCATTCTCTCGCTGTGTATTGGGGGTGTCGGTTGCCCTAGGGTTAAGTGGCTGCTTAGGAGGTGAGAGTCTCAATACAGAATCGGCTACTTACGTACCTGAGTCTCGCCCCTTAGACGTTATTGCTCCTGCTGATATTGAAGTGAAACCCGGTGATGATGTGACGATTTCTGGTCGATTGGTGGGGACAACTGACGGACAAACTGTAGTTTGGAGCCAAATCAGCGGAACTGCGGTTTCGATTACTGACCCGAGCGCTGCAACATTAACGTTTTCAGTTCCAGATAGCATTCGCTCTGACAAGTTAGTGTTTCAGATCTCGGCTATAAACGCAGATGGCAGCGCTGCGACCAATGAAGATGGTGAGGCGATTGTTGATATCGTTGAAATTACAGTGTTCGACCCAGACTCTGTCATCACATTAGATGTAAGTGCTGATAGCGCAACGTTAAACGGTGCGACCTTAGTCGTTGAGGGTGATGATATGTTCGTCGCGGGAGCGATGAGCGATACCCATACTGCGGATATAGAGCCAGGTATGTCGGTAACTTTTAATATTGACGATCAAGTGGGTTTTTACACGTTAAACGTGCGTTATTTGATCCCTACAGACTACGGTGGAAAGATGGCATCGGCCATTGTCAACGGTGTCACGTATGATTTTGAGTTTAGTGCGACAGGGCAGTGGGAAGAGCTACGTGTCGGTGTTGTTAAACTAACCGACGGTGAGAACACTATCGAGGTTGGAGGGGGATGGAACTATTATCGTATTGACGGTATTTCTCTTATCCCTGCTGCAGCACCCGCTGAACCTTTGCCAGTTGCACCAACATTAGTTAACGCGAATGCCAGCGATGAAGCCCTTGCATTAATGAGTTTGCTTAGCGAAAACTACGCTAAAGCGACCCTCTCCGGTCAGACGGAATTCCCGCGTAAAGTTGATGATGACTTTCCACTTACTGAAACCAACAAAATCATTCAGGCCACAGGCGATGACGCTCCCGCTATCGTAGCGTTTGACTACATGAATTATTCTGCTTCTTATGCGGGGGCTGATGGCAGTGCCGAAGGCCTCACAGAGGCGATGATTGCCGCGCACAAAAATCAAAATGCCATATTATCTGCGCTTTTTCACTGGCGGGCTCCTAGCGGCAATGCGGGCACGGGAGATGGTAGCTTCTATACGGATAGCACGACCTTCAATTTTGTCGCTGCCTTAGCTGATCCCGATGGTGCAGATTACGCTGCGTTGTTGGAAGACATAGATACGGTTGCTACAGAACTTAAAAAGCTAGCTGATGCAGGCATCCCAGTAATTTGGCGCCCATTGCATGAAGCGGAAGGTGGTTGGTTCTGGTGGGGCGATCAGGGAGCCAGCGAATACAAAAAACTATGGATGTTAATGTATCAACGTATGACCGATATGCACGGTTTGAATAACCTTATCTGGGTATTCACTCACACAGATGGCTTGTCCGAAGATTGGTACCCAGGAGATGAGTACGTCGATATTGTCGGGTTTGACGGGTACGGCGAGCCAAAAAATGACGATACGTTAACGTTTACTAGCCAGTACTCCACTCTTAAGGAGCGATTCGATGGCAAAAAGCTGGTGGCATTAACAGAAACAGGCACCATTCCTGATGTGGCCTTGATGCACGAACAAAATGCTTGGTGGTCGTTTTTCATAACCTGGAACTCTGAAACCTGGAACAGCGACTCTGTCATTGGCCCCCAAGGAGCTGACCCAGTAGAAATTGATGAAAATTACGCCTATGACGGTGTCATCAATCTAGCAGACTTACCCGGAGGGCGACAAAAAGTCAGTGGCACTTTTGCTAACTTTGAATCAGACGTGTATGGCTGGGAAGCACAATTGAATTGGTCCCCTACTGAGGGGATAACTACTAGCACGAACTGGGCCGCTAGTGGGCAAAATTCCCTCGTATTAAGCAAAGACATGACTCAGGCTGATGCGCTCGACAATGTTGTATTTCAGACCTATCCAGCAAACGGTATAGATGTAACTGACGTCGGTACCTTAAGTATCAAGGTAAATGCTATTAATGCAGGCACAAATGTCAACGCGCATATATTTTTCAAAGCACCTGATGGCGTAGAGAGTTGGCCAGAGGCGGTAGCGGTATCTGAGGGCGGCACTGAGCTTACAATTGACACCACTGACATCGATTTAATTACTGGTTTAGGCGTGCGCTTTCAAGGGCTAGATGGCACAGCTACTGAGGCACAATATCTTATTGATGACGTGCGCCTAGATGGCAACCAAATCTATGACTTTGAGCCGGATCCGATGGGATGGGCAGCGCAGGTTAATTGGAGCAACACCTCTGGTATTACGTTATCGCGAGACTGGTCAAGCGATGGTGCGCAATCTTTGGCCTTCGTAAAAGACTTGTCGGCGCTGGGTGTCTCAGAGAATGTAGTGATGCAAACGTACCCTGAAGGTGGAATTGACGTAGCGGATAAGTCGACGCTTACGTTACACGCTTATACTGCCGATTCCGGTGCCGCTACAGACGCCCATATTTTCTTTAAAGCGCCAGACGGCGTCGAAAGTTGGCCCGATGCGGTGGCAGTTGGGGCTGACGGTGTGGAGTTATCGATCGATGTGGCAGAGATTGCACAAATAGATGGTTTGGGAGTGCGTTTTAATTCTGTTGATAGCGCAGCTACAAACGCTAAATTTTATATCGATAATATTCAATTGGACGGCGCGAACATTATGAGCTTTGAAGATACTAGCGGCTTTGAGTTGCAAGTAAATTGGGTTCCAGCATCTGGCTTACAGCGTTCCACCGAATGGACGGCAAGTGGGAAGTACTCATTGGCTGGTGCGGTGCAGATTGCTGATGGTGATGAGGTCGTTATACAGAATTATCCCCTAGGTGGTGTGCTATTGGGCGATGAGGTTACAGCCTTAACGCTCACAGCCTTTATACCGGGTGCCAGTAGCACAGCAACGGCTAAGTTATGGGCTAAGGATAAAGAAGGTACATGGCGAGATGCAGGGGCTGTGCCCATGACCGCTCAAGGTGCCCAACTGAGTTTAGATATTGCCGATTTAACAGAAATTCAAGGATTTGGTGTGCAGTTTCAGGGGTTAAGTGACACTGACGGTACATTTTTTATCGACGATGTGAAGTTTACCCAATAAGCCCAAGTGGCATGGCTGCCGCGACCGACCTTAATAAGCATCGCGGCGATCAAACAGCAGTGAATGTGCCCGCGACAATATGGCGCATCAATTAGCACAGCACTACTTGTGCTTGAGAATTCAGAGGTTAAGGATATTTTTATGAACCACATACAACACACTGAGCGAAATTTTAACAAGCAAAAACTGGCTATATGCGTAGGACTCGGTTTATTGAATTCAGTCTTTTCTGTGCATGCGCAAGAAGTTGAAGCGTCAGCCACTCAACCTGATGACGCGCTTGAAGTGATTGAAGTTCGTGGTCTAAAGAGTTCATTGATCCAATCGATGAACAACAAGCGTTTTTCAAATACTATCACTGACTCCATTACTGCAACTGACATCGGAAAACTGCCTGACGTCACTATCGCTGATTCCCTGCAACGAATCACAGGTGTGCAAATTAACCGCTCAGGCGGGGAGGGGACCTCGGTAAATATCCGTGGTGTCGGTCAAGTGGGGACGACCCTTAACGGAGAACAGATGCTCTCTGCTAGCGCAGTTACCACTGTACAGCCTAATTTTACGGATATCCCGTCAACTATGGTATCTGGTTTAGATGTATACAAGTCTCGTGAAGCAAAACAAATTTCGTCTGGCACGTCTGGGGTTATTGATCTTAAAACCTACCGACCATTTAAGCTTGATGACGGTTTTACCTTTAATGCAAAAGCTGAATTGACCGATGGCTCTATGGGTGATGAAACAGACGAACTAGTCTCAGCCTTCGTTGGATACAATCATGATCGCGATTTTGGTTTTACTTTAAACGTATCCGTTTCAAATAAAAACTTAGCAGATTATGTTATCGGATCTACGGGTAATGATTGGGGGTTTGCAGCAACTGAGGCTTCAACCTTTGCGCAAAACAACGTTGATGCCAATGGAAATGGTAGTACCGACGATACGTATTATGCATTTCAAGGGCACCAAGCGGCTAATCAATATATTGCACGGGACCGCGTAGGTGTAAATGGTTCATTTCAGTGGCAAGTAGCTGATCGCGTAGAACTGGTCGCCGATGTTTTTTACACGCAAATGGATGAATTACAAACTCAAGCAGCATTTATTGCGGCCCAAGCGTGGCAGGGGGTGACAGGTTGGTTCACCCCGACCTCCAGCGGTTTTACAGCACATCCACATCAAACGAAAAATGATGATGGCAGTATTAATACACTGCCTGGTAGCTTTAATTCGTTTAGCGCTGGGGTGTTACAATCGAGGCGCAATATGGCGCATTCTGAAGCAAACGCTATCGATCGCGAGGCATTAAATACTAACCTTGAGTTAAATTTTGATTTGACGGACAACCTTTCTGGGTCGGTGCGTTGGGTGCACGGCAAAGCGACTGATGACAATGCGTTAAGTGTTGTAGATTCATACATAAATAGCGGTTCACAAGTAAATGCAACCTATAAAGGTGAGGGCGGCGTAGCCCTGAGCGATGTAAACCCGTGGGGTTATGATGGTCAGTTCGCTCAACTACCAGACGGCACAGAGGTGGAAGACTTCACCATGATCCCGATTGGTATTGAATATACAGGGTCTAGTCAAGTATGGGATTTACCTACTACGCATATTATAGATGGACAAGAAGTTAACGAGATATTCGGCAGTAATATAGCTCGTTATTCGGCGACATCAGCGAATTTAACCGGTGCCCAAAAAGAAGCTGAATTAGACGTGCTGCGCTTAGACGGAAAGTATGTGTTCGATGATCTTGGGCCGGTTGTTTCTAGTGAATTTGGGATCCGTTACGGTAAGCGGGATGTAACACAATTGTCTTGGATTGGCGGTGTGGCGCGAACCAATCAATATGGTGATGCATTTTTATCACGTTGGAAGGACAGTGCGAGTCAGGCACCGGAAACGTTAGAATCGTTTATTGATCCCATTTCATTTGAATCATTAGATCAAAAGGGCCTCATTACGCAAATAAGTGATTTTCAAGGGGCAAGCGGCTTAGGCACTTTGTATTTTGTTGACCCTGATAAAATGTCAGACCCGCTGGCGTGGCACAACGAGGTGTACGGGCAAAATATTCAGTCTCCGGATGGCGCAAACTCCTACGACTTAACCGAAAAAAATAGTGAAGCCTATGTCCAGTTAAACCTTGATGGTGAGTTAGGTGAAATGCCTTACCGAGGAAACGTAGGTCTGCGTTATGTGAAGACTGAGCTAGACATTAACCAATCTGAACTCGGTACTAGTGGCACTGCAACTTATAACGGTGTGTCTTATATTTTATCTGGTGCATTAGGGATGTTACCACCTACGGCAGCATTGCTTAATACTGAGCGTGAATACTCCGATGTTTTGCCTTCTGTTAATTTGTCGCTCAACTTAACAGATGAGCAAATATTGCGTTTTTCATACAGTAAAACCGTGACACCGCATGACACTAACAATTTAGCAGGTGGGATAAACGTGACACGAGTGTTAGCGTGTGACCTGCAGGAGCCAGACGGCACCAGTATTTTCTGTGCAACTCAAGCTGCGCAACAGGGTAACCCGCAACTTGACCCATGGCGTTCAACCAATTATGACGTTTCATATGAGTGGTATTTTAGTGAGTCGGGCATGTTGAGTGTAGCGGCGTTTTATATCGACATAGAGTCATTTATCGGAAATACCACTGTGCAGCTTGCGCTTGAAGACAGTGACGGTGTTGTTCGAGGTTATAACCTAGAGACCGGGGAATTTACCGGTACCGTACCTACAACAACTAAAGGCAATGTGGACGGCGGTAGCGTAAAAGGAATTGAGATCGGCTATCAGCAAGGCTTTGATTTCTTAGACGGTATCTGGCGAAACTTTGGCATTACCGCTAACTATACTTACTCGCCGAGTGAAAGTGGTGATACCGATTATTATGGTGAGAGTACACCAATGCTCGATAATTCAGAGCATCAAGCAAACTTTGCTCTTTGGTACGAAGACGACGCGTTACAAGGGCGTATTGCGGCTAATTATCGCAGTAAAACCTTTATGTCTGTACGTCGCTTAGGTAGCTATGAACTAGCGAAATTTATCGAACCGACATTATATCTTGATGCGTCTGTTAGTTATGATTTCAACGAGAACTTATCAGTGTCGTTGCAAGGTACTAACCTAACGGAAGAGACGCGAGATACCTACCTACAATGGGAAGATTTAATTGATAAGCGCTACATTAATGAGCGTCGATTCACACTAGGTGCTCAATATCGTTTTTAACCTTTCGTAGCATTGTATGTTAATAAGTGACCACTCAACGAAAGTGTAAAATAGCGCAAACAAGGTGCATGACTGAATGAATGGTTGTTCCGTTTCCAAGTCATGCAATGAAGTGTCAGTTCTTTAAAACTGGCCTGCGAGAAATGCCCCAGCGGCTTTTGCTCTGCGTTATCATTATTTGAAATATTTCACTATGTGAAAGGAAGCAACCATTACTACATAGCGATGCATTAATCAAAAAACGCTGGACGCATTCAGGGTGAGGACTTACCAATGCAAATAGGTATTAGAATAGCGAGAAGTTGAAAAAGCCCCTTTTAATCTTTGATTAAAAGGGGCTTTTTACTGGTCAGAATAACTACTGATATGAGTCGTTACTCTGACCAGCAATTAGTTGCTATCTAGCGCTCTAAGGATATGGCTGAACGTGTGGAGATAAAAACAGACTTGTTAAGAAGGTAGATATTGATCTTCACTTTTTGCGTGTTAGCAGCTTTTTAATGGCACTACGTACTGAATCAAAGGCGATTTCATCAATTGTTAGGCTTGCAAGGGAATAAAACTGAGCTTGAGCTATTTCGCTGTACTGGATTGATAACCGCGGTTTTTGAGGTAGGGTCGTTACAAATATCGTATCACAGGTGTGATAATTGACATTTTTGTATAAATACTGATTCGGAAAAGAAGCAAAATAATGCCAATTTTCTATGTCGAGGCTAAGTTCTTCATAAATCTCTCGAGTCAGAGCTTGCTCTAGTCCTTCATCATGATCTACAAAACCACCTGGTAGGTCGAGCTTCCCTTTACCTGGCTCGTTTGCTCTTCTGGTAAGCAATATTTCATCCTGTACTAAAATGACAGCCGCAACGGCACTAGCAGTGTTGTGAAAGTAAGTAAATTGGCAGTGTGGACAAATAAAACGAGCGCCTTCGATAAGCGTTATCTTTTCGCTTTTACAATTAGGACAGTAGCGGAATATCTCAGGGGAAGGGAGCTGCATAACAATCTACTCTTGATGTGAATATTACTTCAGGTGTTTAGTGATTATATACAAAGATGCTTTTGAGCGTCGTCCTTTACTTAGGGACGACGGCGATCAAAAAGGTGATAGGCGTACATTCGGTGATCTTTCTAATAAGGATTTGAAATCGCACTGAAAGAGCTCTGTTTACCCTCGGGTACAAATATGAATCTGCGCAGTCCACTTATACTGGTCCAAGGTTTAATACTGTTGTTTGCAACTACTTCCAGTGTGAATTCAGTATCGCTGGGTGTGAGCTTTAACGTGCCAATGAGTTGGTTTTCTAGTCCATTTAATTCTGTGGTTACCTTTTGTTCATTTAGCTCTATAGAAATCTCAAGTCCAGCACTGTCGGTGTTGTCTTGCTGAATGTAGAGGTGATAGTTCCCTGCGCTCATTACGTCAATGTGGTAACGGGCAAAATCCCCAGGTTGCCTTAAGTTACTTAGATGGTGCGGCTTGCTCAGCACATTTACAGATGTTGCCGCAGGGCCAAAGCCATTTATCAGACTGGCTTGGTTGGTAATTTGATAGACGGGGGGTCTGAAGCTCGCGGGGTCGCCGTGTATCTCATTAAATTTTGCTTTTAACTTACTGATCATACTCTTAGCTACAACAGGCTTTTCCGTAACGATATTGTGACTCTCAAGAGGATCTTGTTGCATATCAAACAACAGGTAGCTTTTTGTCGCTTGTGGGTATTGCGGCCTATCTGCTGCAGGGTTTAGGAGTAGCTTGTATTGCTCTGTTCGCAATCCAATTGTTTGGTTGGCGAAATGCATGGCTGCTTTTGCTTTGCGATCAATTGGGGTCCATTGGTTGAAATTGGGTAAGTCGACGTTAACATCATGTGAAGCAATATATGTCTCTCGATTGTTGTCACCTTTGGACTCACCGGTTAGGTAATTCAGGAACGATAGCCCATCAAACCCTTTGTGGGTAGCTGGTAATTTAGCTTGGGTTAGTTCGGTGAGTGTGGGAAGTATGTCTTTTACATCAACATACCTAGGCACATCACGGGCCTGCCAGTGATCTTTCCAACGTATAAAAAGTGGAGACTTGATACCATTTTGCCAAGACTGTCCCTTATTACCTTTCAGTTTTGATGGATTACGTTGGTGCCACTCCTCTTTTAGCATTGCGCCGGCATTACTTGAGTCCCACCAGGGACCATTATCGCTAAGGAAAATGACTACAGTGTTGTCAGATAAATTAAGGGCATCTAGACGAGCGAGTAACCGACCTATTTGTTCATCCATTTCATTTACCATGCCATATAAATTAGCGATAGCAGGACGTAATCCCTGTTTTATTAAAGGGACGCTGAATTTTTTGGGGGCAACCCACGGTTCGTGCGGTGCTAAGTAACTTAGGTAGGCAAAAAAAGGTGTGGTTTGGTTTCGCTCAATGAAATCAATAGCATAATCTGTGACCACTTCGGAAGCCCATTTTTGATGGGTGACCTTTTGTCCATTCAACCAGCCAAAGCTGTTTTGGTGTTGATAAAGCTCTGCATAGTAACCTTCGTCAAAACCTCGGTCCCAAGGAAAATAACCATTGGTCTTGCCTATATGCCATTTCCCCCAAGTGCCTGTTTTATAGCCAGCATTAAGCAGAATATCTGACATTAAAACTTCGTCTCTTGCCATGAAATCTCGACCGCCGTGAACTCCTGACACGCCTGTTTTATAAGGATCTCTGCCACTGAGCAGCGCCGCACGGGTGGTAGAGCATACAGGCGTTACTGTGAAGTCACTAAAGCGAACTGACTCACGCGCTAACTGGTCTATGTTTGGTGTACTGATATAAGGTGATGCGTGTATAGACAGATCGTCAAAGCCTAGATCATCAGCAGTGATAAGTACTATGTTTGGGCGGGAATGCTCGGGTTCAGCATAGAGAATATGACTGGAAAAAAGCAGTACTATGGCGCAAAAATAAGCGATTGGTTGCATGTTCAAATTCCTTATATTTAGATTCACAAAAACTGCCGTGCTTCAGCGTGCGCCATAAACAAGTGATACAAGGTGCTGGCTGGGGCTGAGGCATTAATAACCTGATTATTGGCATCAAGTTGATCAACGTACAAAGAGGGCTGCTGTGGGTTGATAAAATGGTGCAGTAAATTCTCAATGGCGATACGCGCATCGTCTAAATAGGGATTAGGGGTCGGGACAGTGCGCGCCATCGCTAAACTGGCTTTTATCCATTCGGTCATTGGCCAGCAACGTTTAGTTTGTGATGATCCCCCTGTTTTCAAATCTACTTGATCAAGCAACAAGGACCTCCAACAATTATCGTCACTGTGCTTCTCGCTGTGAGCTTGAGGGTCTGCCTTTGTTAAACCCAGCGACAGGGCATTGCGGTAAAGCGCGTGGCAATATTGTGCTACTGGCTTATTTGTATATTTGTGGTATTCCTGAAGTAACCAAACCCATTCCATCATGTGGCCCGGCTCGATGATATCGCCCTTAGTCGTGGATAACTGCCAGTTATGACTAAAAAATTCGCGTACCACGCCGTGATTGTGATCATAAAATACATTTTCGAACAGGCCGAAAATTTCACCAGCGTACCCTAACCACTTTGCATCTTGAGTCGCTTGGTACAAGGCTAAAAACGCTTCAAACAAATGCATATGTGGATTTTGGCGACGGCACTGGTAAGAGTAACTGCCTTCTAACCACCCTGCTGAGGAACCTTTTAGTTTTACCTCGATGCTGTCAATCAGTTGGTTAGCTTTATACAGCGCATGTAAATCGTTAAACACTGCATAGCGCCAAGCGTATGCGAGCAGGAAAAATGCGCAGTCATACAAGTCGACATTCTCATTGATGATCTTGTCTTCGTGGTCGAGAATATGACAGAACATACCGCTTTGATTAATTTCAGCGTGGCGTTGAACAAAGGAATCAAGCTGACTGACCCTGAACATAGCATCATCTAACCATCCTTGTTTACTTGCGTAGGCGCAACAAAACATTTGTCGAGCTTGTACTCGAATACGTTTGTTTGCACTAAGGTCAGCTTGACCATTTGCTAGGAATCCTTCAATGGCACTGCCATTCGGCATAAATCCATTTCGTGCCCAATAGGGTAGGACATCATTACCCAACCAACTGTCAAAGCGATGAATGGTATCTTGCAACAGAACATGCGGATCGTCGCTAGAGCAAAATTTATTTGAACCGGTTAACATGGTTATGATCATTAGTGTAGATGAATATATGAGCTAAATATCACACAAAAAATGAACCGGTTCAATTTTTACTTTGAAATTTTATTATTTTGCTTTTTCTGTATAACGAGTGGTGCTTTCACGAATAATAAACTCATAGGGGAAAACGTACTCTTTGGTCTCTGTAACTTTACCTTGGATCATATCAAGTAGCATCTCTGCTGATTTTTCTCCGATTTTTTCAGCAGGTTGAGCTACGGTAGTCAGCGTTGGAACTACGTATTTAGATACGTCCATGTCATCAAAACCAGTGATCGAAATATCTTGAGGGATCCGTAAGCCTTTATCGATAAAGCCCTTCATAGCAGCAATAGCCATTTCATCATTCATGCAAAAAACTGCGCTTGGACAGTTTTTCATATTGTAGAATTGCTCGGCGGCACTGATCCCAGACCAATAATTAAAATCGCCTTCGATGACTAATGACTCGTCAAATTCAATACCATGAGAGCTTAGAGCCTGCATATAGCCTTTCAAGCGATCTCGAGTGTGCGGGTTCTCGTGTAATCCTGAAATCACACCAATACGCGTATGCCCTTGTTGAATTAGATGGCTGACCACTTTATTTGCCGCGCCAGCATTATCGATACGCACCGAACTGTAGGGCGTACCCTCGCAACTGCTGGCACTAACTGCGAACACACCTGTCTTTGGTAGCAAGGAGTCATTTTCTTTGTAGGGACGTAGATTAATTACCCCATCCGCAAGGCGCGTTTCCACCATACGAATGAAGTCTTTTTCTTTTTTCGATGAGTCACGGGTATCGCCAAGCAAGACGTTATACCCCGCGCGTTGAGCCACGGACTCGATACCACTGATCACTTTTGCAAAAAACAAGTTCGCGATGTCAGGGACCATGACGACAATGGTGTTCGCGGTCTTGCTGCGAAATTTTTGCGCCAACATATTAGGTTTGTAATTGAGCTTTTGAATTGCCGCTTCGACTTTCTCCAGGTTCTTTTTAGATACCCGCTCTGGGTGGCTAAGGGCTTTGGATATTGTCCCCGTGGATAAGCCTGCTTCTTTTGCCACATCTCTGATGGTTGTCACTATGCTGCCTTTCTAACTGAATGTTGGGAGTTTATTGTCCCTTGGCCTGGATATTGAGCAGGCCAATCAGGTGCTTTATTTAATATGGGTTCAGTTTACTTAATCTGGCGTTTAACGCCAGCAAATCACTATATTAACGTAATTTTCAGTTTAACAGTTGTTAATAAAATGCAAAATTTAACTTGATAAGTGAACCGGTTCATTTTATGTTTGTATTATCTAATCACTGTTATTTAAAAACGTTACTCCTATGAAAGTAACGGGAAAGCCGTTTCATGATTCTATCTGCGCTAGATATTTCGATTATTGCTGCTTATTTGCTCGCCATTGTGGCGCTAGGGTTATATATCTCTAAAGCTGCAAGCAAAAACGTACAAAGTTACTTCTTAGGAGGAAACAAACTGAAATGGCAATTGCTGGGTTTATCGAACGCGTCTGGCATGTTTGATATCAGCGGTACCATGTGGATGGTTTATTTACTCTTCATATATGGACTTAAAAGCGTCTATATCCCTTGGCTATGGCCAAGTTTTAACCAAATATTTTTGATGGTATTTTTGTCGATTTGGCTACGTCGATCTGGGGTGATGACAGGGGCTGAGTGGATCAGATTTCGCTTTGGTGAAGGCAAAGGTGCGACGTTAAGTCATTTTGTTGTGGTGCTATTTGCCCTGCTAAGTGTATTGGGCTTTCTTGCCTATGGTTTTATTGGGATTGGCAAGTTCGCTGCTGCGTTTCTACCTTGGGAATTATCTGTTGACCCTCGTACCAATGAAATTTATTACGGCTTAATTATGACCGTTTTGACCTCTCTTTACGTGGTTAAAGGAGGTATGGTCAGCGTGGTCTTTACCGAAGTATTGCAGTTTGTGATCATGACAATTGCCTGCATTGCTATCGGAATTGTGGCGATGATGAAAGTCTCTCCAGAGCTGTTGGCCCGTGCCACGCCTGATGGATGGGACAGTATGGCCTTTGGTTGGAAGCTGGATCTTGATTGGAGCTCACTTTTAGCTCAAGCCAACGAGCGCATCATCAGCGATGGTTGGTCGCTATTCTCAGTGTTCATTATGTTGGTCCTGTTCAAAGGAATATTGCAAAGCATGGCGGGTCCTGCACCTAACTTTGATATGCAGCGTGTATTGTCTGCCAGAACGCCAAGCGAAGCGGCCAAAATGAGTGGTTTTGTGAGTTTAGTGTTGCTGGTACCCCGTTATATGATGATTACAGGCTTAGCGGTTTTGGCTCTGGTGTACTTCATGCCCCAGTTAAGCGCTATGGGGCCGGATGTTGACTTTGAACAGATTTTGCCTTTTACCTTAGCTAACTTTATTCCAAGCGGCTTATTAGGCCTTATTATCGCCGGCTTGCTCGCTACTTTTATGTCAACGTTTGCGGCGACCACTAATGCAGCTCCTGCGTATGTAGTTAACGATATTTATCGTCAATATATCAATCCTAATGCATCGGCTAAAACATACGTGCGTATGAGTTATTTAATCTCAGTAGTGTTCATTATATTGGGTACCGCTATTGGACTATTTATACCCTCGCTAAACGCCATCGTAATGTGGTTGGTATCCGCTTTATATGGTGGCTATACCGCGTCTAACTTATTGAAATGGTATTGGTGGCGCTTTAACGGTATGGCTTATTTTGCTGGTATGTCCGCAGGCATTTTGGCGGCGATACCTATGATGTTCACCGACGTTTCACCCTTATACAGCTTCCCCTTTATGTTTGCGGCCTGTTTGGTGACCTGCATCGTTGTCAGTTTTATCACCGCACCAGATGATATTGAAGTCGTGAAAAATTTCTATTTAAAAACACGCCCATGGGGATTCTGGGGCCCAATAATTGCGGCTGTACAAAAAGACGACCCGAGCATCTGCCCGAATCAGGAGTTCAAGCGAGATGCGCTGAATGTGCTTATCGGGATTGTATGGCATACCAGTTTAACTGCAGCGCCTATTTTCTTGGTTATTCAGCACTGGGGCGGGTTAACTATCGCCACAGCGGTGGCGATCATTTCTAGCATCCTGCTCAAATACATGTGGTGGGACACTTTAAGTGATGAACCACATGAGCAGAAAATTTCATCTCAACCTTCTATGTTTTCCCCTGCTCAGCAAGGGAAATAATACTTATGCGAACAAGAGCACTTTTTATGAATGACAAAACCTTATTTCATGCCCGAGTCAAGGATATTAAAGCCCATCACGAAACGTTGCTTAGTGCTGTGAATCAGCCTACTCAGCTTAGTAATGGAATATTTCAGCGTTGGCAAAACCCAGTATTGACAGCCGCTCATACTCCACTTACTTGGCGCTATGATTTTGATGAATCGCGCAATCCCTATTTTATGGAACGTATTGGAATTAATGCCACGTTGAACGCCGGGGCGATTTACTTTAACGGTAAATACACTGTTGTTGCTCGTGTAGAAGGCAACGACCGTAAATCCTTTTTCGCGGTGGCACAAAGTGATAACGGTGTTGATGGTTTTACCTTTTGGTCTCGTCCTATCAATATGCCTGACGCAGAAGTACCCGATACTAATATTTACGATATGCGCCTGACTCGCCATGAGGACGGCTATATATATGGATTATTTTGTACTGAACGCAAAGATGATACTCAGCCTGACGATGCATCTGCTGCGGTGGCTCAATGTGGTATAGCCCGCACGAAAGACTTGGTTGATTGGCAGCGTTTACCGGACTTAGTGACTTACAGCGGTCAGCAAAGAAACGTCGTGCTACATCCTGAGTTCGTTGAAGGGAAATACGCGTTGTACACACGACCACAAGATGGCTTTATCAGCGTCGGTGGTGGAGGAGGTATCGGATGGGGGCTGTGTGATTCAATGGAATCCGCCAAGATTGAGCAAGAAACTATTATTGATCACAAGGTTTACCATACGATCTCTGAGGTCAAAAACGGACAGGGGCCTGCACCAATAAAAACTGAGAGTGGCTGGCTACATCTTGCCCATGGTGTGCGCAATACGGCCGCTGGTTTAAGATATGTGTTGTATATGTTTATCACCGATTTACAGCAACCTTGGGTGATAACCCACAAGCCAGCCGGCTATTTACTAGCCCCTGAAGGCGATGAGCGTGTTGGCGATGTGTCGAATGTGGTATTCAGTAACGGCTGGGTTGTTAATAAGAGCGAGCAAGTTTTTATCTATTATGGTTCGAGCGATACACGTTTACATGTTGCCACCTCAACCATTGCTCAGCTAGTAGATTATTGTTTAAACACGCAGCAAGATGGGCTCACTACACACAGCAGTGTTCAAGCTATTTATGATTTGGCGGCTGCCAATGAGGGTGCGCTATGAGCCTGACAGCAACTGACGAAGATGTTGCTATGCATTTCAACCGCCAAGGGGTCGATTGTGAATTGGGCCAGATCGCTAAGTGGTGGGTAGAACACAGTGTTGATTATGAAAACGGTGGTTTTTTTGGCGAAATTGACTTTGTCGGCAAGGCGTTACCCACCGCGAATAAGGGAATTATTTTAAATAGTCGAATATTATGGTTTTTCAGTGAAATTGCCCTGCGACAGAATAATCCTACATTTAACTCACTCGCTACCCGAGCGTTTAATTATCTGATTGAACATTTTGACGATACTGAAAATGGAGGGGCGTATTGGGAATTAGCATTTGATGGTTCAGTTGTAGAAACAAAAAAACAAACGTACGCACAGTGTTTTTGTATATATGCGTTGTGCAGTTATTTTCGTTTAACCGGAGATCCAGCAGCACTTGAGAAAGCACTCGTTTATTTTCAATTGGTCGAGAAACACGCTCGTGACGCTACGTGTGGAGGCTATATCGAGGCATTCAGTCAGGATTGGAAGAGCATCAGTGATTACCGCTTGAGCGAGAAAGATCTCAACGTCCCCAAATCAATGAATACTCATTTACATGTGCTAGAAGCTTATAGTGCTTTGTATCAAGTACACAAATGCGTGCAAACAGAAGAAGCGCTTCGTCATGTAATTGAGGTATTTCAGTATCACATTGTTTGTCATAAAACGACTCACCTTAAATTATTTTTCGATATGCAGTGGAGGGATAAGTCACAAACCTATTCTTACGGCCATGATATCGAAGCTAGTTGGCTGTTATGGGAGTCAGCGAAAATTCTGGCCGACAAACGAGTCATGAGTAAGCTCAAACCTGTGGTGATTGGTTTAGCACAGGCTTGCTTAGATGAGGCCATAGGAGAGGAAGGCCAGCTGTGCGATGAATTCATTTTTGACGAGCGACAACGCAAAGAGACAAGTTATTGGTGGGTTCAGGCTGAAGCACTCGTTGGCTTTATGAATGCTTTTACATTAACTGGCAACCAAGGGTTTAAAGAGGTTTGCCAACCAATTTGGACCTTTATTCAGCGCTATCATATCGACGCGACCCATGGAGAATGGCATTGGCTAGCCAACCATCATCAAGATAGTCAAAGCCGTATCTATAAAGCGGGTTTTTGGAAAGCGCCATATCACAATGGACGTGCAATGATGGAATTGCAGCATCTGCTAGAAAAATAGTGTCTATACAACAGCAAATTTGAGTGACATAACATGTTAAAAAATGCGTTTTTCATAGCTTGCTTTTATTTCGTTAGCAGCCATGCCTACTGCCAGTTCGAGCACTTTATCACTCGAGATGGCAGCCGTTTACTAGACGGTGATAGGCCGTTTCGTTTTGCTGGTTTACATGCCCCAGAGCTACACCGTATCGAAGATGATGAACGCGGTGTATGTAAAGAGGATCGGCGGGGATGGGGACAGTATTTTAAATGGCCTACGAAGGAAGAGCAGCAAAACTGGGTACGCTCATTGGTTCGTACCGGTCATAAAGCTACGCGAATATATGTGCTATCGGTAGCACAGCCAGATGATGCTGCATGTCAGCGCGAAGTGCATATTTTGCCTCCAGTCAAAGCGGACGGAATGCCCAGGTTGAATGAAAAGGCTATGCAAGTACTCGATCATTTGCTGGCAACCGCTGATGAAGAAGGTTTACGTTTAATTATTCCTTTTATTGATCATTGGAGCTGGTGGGGGGGACGTGCTGAATTAGCTGCTTTTTACGATGAAAGCGCAGATGACTTTTATGATACAAAAAGCAAAACCTATCGGGCGTATCAATCGATTATTCAACAGGTTGTTACCCGGACGAACACTATCAGCGGCAGAAAATACTCTGCAGAAAAAGCAATTATGGCATGGGAAACTGGCAATGAATTAAAAGACAGCACGTCTGCCTTTGTTACCGAAACAGCAGCGTTGATACGGCGTTTTGCACCTAATCAATTAGTAGTCGATGGTAATTATTTAAGCGTGCTAAGTTCGTCTGTCAATGACCCCAATATTGATATTATTAGTAATCATTTTTACTCCGTTAATCATAACAACAAGCCGCAAACAATCATTGATGACTTAGTTTCAATAAAAGGTAAGAAAGTTTACGTTATTGGCGAGTTTGGGTTACTACCCACTAAGCAAATTCAGGAAATCATGCAAGCCGCTGTGACAAGTGACGTAAACGGGGCGCAAGCATCTGGAGCACTAATATGGGGCTTTCGTGGAAGGCGACATAATGGCGGTTTTTATTGGCATAAAGAAGGCAACAGTGACTACTACAGTTATCATTTGCCTGGTTTCGAAGCAGGTAAAGAAAATGATGAAATCGCTGTTATCGATACAATAAGGCAAGCTCAAGCGAATATGAATGAAGAAGTTAAACCTCGCATATTACCGTCACCTGAGCCACCAACTTTGCGCGATGTTTCTCAAGCCCGACATATTAATTGGTTGGGTTCTCCAGTGGCTCGAGCGTATAGAATTGAGCGGAAGCTTGCCAGCGACAAAAAATGGTACGTCATTGCTAAAGAGATAAGTGACGGGAAAAACCAATATGACTCTCGCCACGATAATTTGTTTACCGATACTGACGAGCTCACTGTTGGCCAAACCTATCTGTATCGTGTCATCGGCATCAATGAGTCTGGGGAGTCTCCTCCTTCAAATGTGCAGCCTCTGTATATTTCATCCAAACGATGAAAATATAGCAGCGATCTTATAAGTGTCTTTGTAATACCCTCATGGTCATGCATTGTGATAGTCGAGGTAAAGTCACCCGCGAATGTAAAACGAGGGCAGAGCTTCAGGCTGCACTGTTGCTAATCTAGGTGTGTTAACGCGGCGTTTACGCGATTGATTTTGAAAAGAGGTAAAGGCGTTCTGCGCGAACGCCTAAAGAGAGGCTAGATTTATTGCCTGTATCCGATTTGCTTACAACCCTAACTCCGATAACCCTGGGTGGTCGTCGGGGCGGCGTCCTTGAGGCCAGTGGAATTTGCGTTCTGATTCTTTGATGGGTAAGTCGTTGATGCAAGCGAAGCGGTTTTGCATTAAGCCGTTTTCATCGAATTCCCAGTTCTCATTGCCGTAGGAGCGAAACCAGTTGCCGCTGTCGTCGTGCCACTCATACGCGTAACGCACGGCAATACGATTTTCAGTGAAGGCCCATAACTCTTTTATCAGCCTATATTCCAGTTCTTTTTCCCATTTTCCTTTTAAAAATGCAGCGGCTTCTTCGCGGTTATTCACGAAAGTACTGCGATTACGCCATTTGGTATCCACTGTATAAGCAAGTGATACCTTTTCATGATTACGGCTGTTCCAGCCATCTTCTGCTAGACGCACTTTTTCGATGGCGCTTTCGCGGGTAAAGGGGGGCAGTGGTGGGCGTGTACTCATGTTTAAATCCTCTTTGGGTAAATTAACGTTTTTAATTCGATTACAAGGCTAACGTGATTGTTTGACTATCTTTCGCTGGTACCGCGCAGCATAACAATACGTCTGATGCGTCAATATGCGCACTTGGCTTGGTGCGATACGTTACAGCACCACTTTTTAGTTTAACCGCACATGAGCCACATTGGCCGTTGCGGCAACTGTATGGTGGCGTAAGCCCTTTGCTTTCGGCTACGTCGAGCAGGGGCTTGTCACCCTTGTACCAGCTTTGTTCAATACCTGAGTGGGCAAACTTTATCACAGCAGATTCAGCCTCTAGCTCAGCGTGGTTGCTGGTATCTGTTGATTGGCGAAGTAAAGATGATGGCCCAAACGCTTCGGCATGAATATCTTCATCTTTTACCCCAATGCCAATAAGTATGTCATACATACTTTGCATAAAACCTTTAGGGCCACACAGATAAAAGTCTTTGTCGAACAGCGATGGGAAATCGTCGCTATGCTCTGTGGCTATTGCATTGAGTACGTCCATTAACAAGCTTTGGCTAATTCGTCCTTGGGAAGTGTAATTGTTCGACGCCGCAGAACTCTCTGTCTGAGCGTAGTGAATATCACTTAATACAGAATAATACTGAATACGCCCAGCGCTGCGCTTTGCAATGTTGCTCAGTTCTGCATAGAAAGCACGTTGCTCACTATTTTTGGCCGCTTGAATAACTGCCATTGGGCGGATATAGCGAGTGCGTATACCTTCATTAACTGCATCATTTGCCATGGCCACCATTGGCGTTATGCCCACACCCGCACCTATTAAAATGGCTGGGCGCTGTTGTGTGTTATCGATAAAGAAATGGCCGCTTGGTGCTTTAATCTGTATTTCACTGCCAATCGATATTCGAGAATGCAAGGTACTTGATATCACACCATACTCTTCATGTTTTACTGAAATACGATAACCACTTTGCGTTGGGGCACTGGATACAGTGTAATTGCGCACAAGCCAGTTTTCAGTATTTTGCTGTTTAATACGCAGGGTTAAATGTTGCCCAGGGGAAAATGGCAGTACAGGAGCATCATCTTTTGGCTGTAAATAAAATGAGCGGATTGTACTGCTCTCGTCTTCGATTTTACTGACGGTAAATGCGCGCCACTGGTTACGTTTAGCTTGTGCTTTTAACACCGCCGCTGTCTGTGACCAAGTACCGGTGGCTTGAGAATTGGGAGAGTAGCTATCGAAGCTGGCGCGAAATGGAAGTGCCGCTTTTAATGTCACCCCTTGGGTTAGGGTAAATTGCCAGCCGCGCTGAGCACCTTGAAACCCTTCTATTAAAGGTGAGTCACTCGCCAGCAATGTAACCGTGCCGGTTAACATAAAAACATCGCCGCTGGTAAAATCAACAAACAGTAAACCCGCTTTGGGGTTTAACACGAAATTACCCAGCGTATTGAAGAAGTTATTCCCTGCATAATCAGGAATGGTGAGGGTGTTTTCGTCAACCTTTATAAAACCTGGCATGCCACCACGGTGTGACACATCAACCCCCATAGCGTTACGAGTAGCATCTTTGCCGTTTGCCTTGTTATTGAGGTGTTGCTCGGCTGAACTTGCCACGAAAAACGTATCTGCTTGGCGGATGAATGCCTTTAGGCTATCACTTAGTTCAAAAAACGCTTCAGCGCGCGGGGCCTTGTATGGCGCTTCTGGCGAACGGATAAAATGAAGGTCGCGAGTTTGAATATACTGCGGACAATTGCCAAAAGATTGCTCAACCTCTAAAGCAAACTGGTTGTTCGCTGCGCTGGTAACACAAGCGTTGACGCGGTTTCTACGCCGGGTCGACATTTCTAACCCCAATAAACCCAATCGAGCGCCTTGTTTGATTGCTGCGGCTAATGGGTCACCTGATAAAATTGGGCTGTTTACTGTGAGCTTGGTCGGTGAGGGAGACTTCACGAAGCCCGGTATTCCGGGCAAAATTGACGCCCAAAGTTGCCCCTTATCTGATGTACTACCCAGCACCATAAACGGCAGTTGTTGGAAAAACTGCCTGTGTTGAGCAGGCATAAATTCGCGGATCGCGCGGCGGCCAATAGTACGCATTTTTTCGTAACTTCCGGCACTTCTTTGCATTTGCTGTTCACCTTCGTGAAAAGCACTTGAAGTAATCTGTGTGTTCATAATGACTCCATTAGCGCAGTGCGCCGGAAAAGCATTTGCCAAAAATATTAAACTGGTGATGCAAAATAATGCTGGGCTCAAACCTATTCATTGAAAGGCAGAGCCGCTAAAACAAACACTTACTTTACCAGTCCAGCTTTTGTAGCCTGCATAGGAACGAAACCGCTTAACCCTTCTACGTTAGATAACCAGCGACGTATATTCGGATATGGGTCAAGAGATACATCCCCCTCGGGAGCATGGGCGACATAGCTGTATATCGCAAAGTCAGCCAAGCTCACTTTATTAGCCACTAAGAAGTCATTGCCATCGAGTTGCTGTTCCAATTTTGTTAGGGCTTTTGCTGCTGTTTCTTTAGCGAAAACAGGATCAACCGGCGAGTTGAAAACATTAATTAACCTTGCTGCACCAGGACCGTAGGATATCTCTCCTGCAGACATGGCAAGGAAACGATGCATCTCAGCTTCGTTGGCAAGATCTTGCGGTATATATGAAGGGGCATATTTGCGTGCCAAGTAAATCAAGATTGATATTGAATCGTGAATAACCACGTCGGAATCCTCAATTACTGGTACTACACCCAATGGATTGAGAGCCAGAAAGGGGGCTTGTTTATGCTCCCCAGCGGGTAAGTCTACATAAATAACTTCATGGGCTATGCCTGCAACACTCGCAAATAACTCTACTCGGTGGGCATGACCGGATAATGGAAAACCGTGGATTTTAATGGCGTTTGACATGATATTTACCTTATTTAATCGTTAACTTATGACTTCTGATGTTAGCCACTGACCTGTCGTGACATGGGTAAATATTAGGCGTTGAGTTTCTTATGAACAATATGTTGATTTATAGAATAACTATGTACAAAATGTTCATAAATTAGCCAAGGCATTGCACGGGGCATTGCACGAGGCATTACGCAGGGCATTACACGGAGCTTTTATGGATACACTTGACGGCATGCGCACGTTTATTGCGGTGGCTAAGCAAAAATCTTTCACTGGTGGTGCCAAGCAACTAGGCATAAGCACTAAACTGGCGAGTAAATACATTGCTCAGCTGGAGCAAAAGCACGGTGCCTTGTTGTTCCACCGTACTACGCGCAGTGTTACGTTGACCGAAACTGGGCAGGCGTATTTTGCGCGATGCGTTCCTTTGCTCGAACAATTTGAAGAGCTAGAAGATGTCATTCAGCATCGACAGTCTGCACTGTCTGGCACAGTTCGCTTAACCGCACCTACCGCATTTGGCAGTACCAAATTAGTCGATGCACTAGCCCCATTTTTAGCCCAGCATCCGAAAATCAATGTTGAGTTGAACCTGTCTGATCAGTACGTGGCTATCATCGATGAAGGTGTGGATGTTGCTGTGAGGTTTGGGCCGTTGAAGGATTCAACGCTGATCGCTAAAAGATTGATGGATATGCGTATTGTTTTTTTTGCCTCTCCTGAGTATTTAAAGCGCAATGGCAAACCAAGCCATCCCCGTGCACTGGCGACACACAATTGTCTATTGCAGACTTCTCAAAACGACCCGGAAAACTGGAAGTTCCAGGAAGATGGCAATACGTTCACCGTCAATGTTAGCGGCGATTTTGCTTCTAACTCCCCCAGAGCAGTAACCCACATGGCTTCTCAAGGGCTGGGAATAGGCATGGGCCCACAATACGTGACAGATCCTTACGTAAAAGACGGTTCATTGCAGTTGCTGTTCGAACGTTACGAAGCAAGCATATTGGAGCTAAATGCAGTTTACGCCTCAAATCGGCACCTACCGGCAAGAATACGAGCGTTGCTTGATCATCTTGCACTTTCTTTTACAAGCTAGTTGGTATTATACCATTCCACGTTAATAAGTGATCACTCAGCGAGAGTTTAAAAGGGCTTAAACAAGGCGCATGACTGAATGAATAGTTGTTCTCTTTCGAAGTCATGCAACGCAGTGTAAGCC
>Ga0189289_10299_pt1 | contig 30500 bp, 21 predicted proteins | sample UW106minimetaG_FD_130313 | JGI IMG/M metagenome (GOLD analysis project Ga0189289, IMG submission 130313) | Marine microbial communities from the Costa Rica Dome - UW106 mini metaG | ecosystem: Environmental > Aquatic > Marine > Oceanic > Photic zone | place: Costa Rica: the Eastern Pacific...
GGCTTACACTGCGTTGCATGACTTCGAAAGAGAACAACTATTCATTCAGTCATGCGCCTTGTTTAAGCCCTTTTAAACTCTCGCTGAGTGATCACTTATTAACGTGGAATGGTATAATACCAATTTCAATAAATAATTAGTCATTCATCGAAAATTAATCTAGCTGAAGGTAAATAGCCGCTGTTCGCGGCTATTTTGAACAAAACGTAAGGGATAGTTTTTTTAGGTATTCTTTGTACTGCAACCTTGATATAAATCGGTAATGCAAAGGCTATTCGTATTCAAAATCGACAAAACTCGCTCGATGAATATCAACCACCTCCACTGATACGAAAACACTGTTTAATGCTAGTTCTTTTAACTGGGCTAACACCGCATTTGATATTTCGCTTTTTTGTTCGTCCGTGCGGCCACTTAGAATATGCGCTGAGACATGCAAAAAGTCTTTTTGTTTACCATGTAACCGAAAGCCACTGCGCTTTTCAGTTCTAAGCTTGATTGCTTCAGGTGGAAAGTGACCACTGTTTTTTGCACCAGCAAATACACTGTCCATTAGTTTGTCTTCACTGATTTGCTGGTCAAGGGTGGCGCTATATTCGATAACAAAATTTGGCATATGAGGTTTCCCTTTTAACAATTAATGACGTGCTGCACAGTGCGCTTAACTTGGCGTAAACGGATTTTTATTGGCTTTGTTTTTCATTATAACGTTTTAGCCATTGCTGGCGCGCGGCTTGACGCTCTGCGTTTGTCGGTGTGTTACCGTTAGCTAATTCAGTTGCTATTTCTTCAATGATTTTATCACGTTCAATGATCAACTTATCGGCGCTAGCAAATAAATCCTCAGCTTGTGGATAGGCGGCCTTGATGGCATCAATCCCTTGTAATTCATAATAAGCTTGCTCTACAGCATCATTAAATTGACTGCGTTTGGCTTGAAAAATAACATAATCTCGTGCGCTGTCTGATTGAATGAAGTTGATGTCTTCTTGTGCAATGTCGGCTTCTTTGGCGAGCGCTAACGCCCGGTCTAACCATTGTTCTATTGCTTTTTCATCATCTTCTTTTAGGGCTTGCTTTACACCTTCAACTAAATCGGATGCGGTGAGGATTTGCTCTCGGGTAATGACTGGCAGCATTGCAACGGGTTCATTGAGCGTTTCTTCTTGGTTTTGGCTTGTGAACCAAAAAGTTGCGCCAATAGCAATAATGATGGCTATAGCAATTAATATTTTCATGTCATTACCTTTGTGAGTTCGCACTTAACGTTGCGATTGAGTTTTTGATGTTCTTAGCAGCGTTATGTGAAGGTGTTGCGTAAAATTTCAAGCGGGTAGGGTAACATAAAAGCACAAAACCTTTTCTTGTGCTTCAATGATACAACCGGGGTCATTATGGGCAATAGACGCTTAGCGATTTTTGCCGTTTTGCCCATACGCTGCTCACTCCTTGACTACTCAGGACAGGGGGCGCCAGCGTTAGCCCAAAGTGTAACAAAGTCGGCGGTTTCTTTTGCTGAATAGGGCGCTGGTTCGCGGCCCTTACCTGGGTCCCAGCCCCAATGTACAAGCTCATCTTCTTGTATGTGATGAGCCACTTCTTCAAGGGTGCGCCCACCATTTCGCGTAGGATCTTTAATTTGCTCACAAATCTGTTTTGAGCTTTGTTGCCACCAGAGCATTTCCACTGGGGCAAGCATCCATACGGGTGATCCCGGCGGGCCGTGAGGCTCGTCTGAATTACTGTGTGCATGGCAAGTGCTGCACATGACGGTCTCAACGCCAATACGGCTTTGTCCGCCTGAAATATTCATACCATGCACGCTGGTTTTGCCGTAACTTGGGCCTGACCAGCGGGGCAGGTTGTCGTCAGGTACATGGCAATTTGCGCAGCGCGGGTGAGAGAACACTTGATAAACCTTGCGCCACGCTTCAGCGGCCCTTGATTGGCTAATCTCGTCTGTTTGCACTGGGTTACTTTGAGTAGTGGCAAAAAACGCAGGCATGAGTATAAGAGCAGCGGTTTGTAGCAAAAATAGCTTTATTTTCATGATGTTGCTCCTACACAAATTGAATGTGTTTGTTAAATGGCATTTCACGCATGCGCAGGCCTGTTGCCGCAAATATTGCGTTGGCAAGCGCTGGGGCCGCAGGCGGTGTTCCTGGTTCGCCGATACCGCGAATACGTTCGCCATTTTCAAGTATTTTGGTATGTATAACAGGGGCTTGGTGCATACGGATTACGTCATAATTGTGAAAATTAGTCTGCTGTACTTTACCGTCAAGCAAGGTAATTTCGCCCATCATGGCCCCGGCCAAACCAAAATTAACGGCTGAGATTAATTGCGCATCAATATTCCGTGAGTCAATGGCAATACCTAAATCGGCGGCAACATACACGTTTAAAATTTTGATCCCGCGGGGGGTGTTGACCACCTCTACGATTTCCGCCACGGGCACGCCGAACGAGGTCACTAGCGCTACCCCTAAGCCATGATTTTCTGCAACGTCACGTCCCCAGTTAGCCATATTGGCAACCGCTTCAAGCACGTTTCGAGTAGGTTGATGGGTGATTAGGCCCAAGCGCATTTCAATAGGATCGGCGCTGGCTTCAATGGCTAATTCGTCGATCATGGATTCATTAAAAAAGCCGTTCTGTGAAGCCCCCACAGAGCGCCATGAACTCACCGGAATGCCCATTGGTACTCTATACCCAGTCACGCGGTAGTTTTCTATCGTGTAAGCTTGGTCCCATAAGGCCTGCACGATTGTGCTGTCTGGCCCCGGGAGCGACACCCCTAAGCGGCCCATTTGCGATTCCATCACAGATGGCGAGGATACTTTCACATCCAAGGCACTGATATTCTTGCCCTGAGTGACACCTTTAAAGCGGGCCACGGCAAATGGCCTGTAGCTGTCATGGGTCATGTCTTCTTCTCGCGACCAGGTCACTTTTACGGGCGTGCCTTCAAGCTGTTTGGCGACCATAACCGCATAGACAATAAAATCCATTTCCAGACGCCGGCCAAAGCCACCGCCTAAATAAGTGGTGTGAATACGAATGTTCTGAGCCTCAATGCCTGACACTCTAGCGGCTTCAGACAGTGCATAAGTGGGCATTTGAGTACCGACCCACACATCAAGCTGGCCATCTTTCATGATAGCCGTGGCGTTCATTGGCTCCATAGTGGCGTGGGCCAATAACGGTGCACGGTACTCGCGATGTATTGTGGCATCGCCCGCTGCACCAATTACGGCATCAACATCGCCGTCATCGCGGTTTTGACTGTCTTGCTGTTCTTCGTTAAACGCAGCAATGGCGGATTCAAACAGCTCATCTGTGCTTTGCGCATACTCTGTTCTGGCCCAGTCAAAATCAATTTTCTCGGCGGCTTTAAAGGCATACCAAGTATTGGTTGCCACCACCGCAGCGCCTACATCTGCCAAGGGTAAAATGGCCTTAACGCCTTTCATATTTGCGGCGTTATTTGCATCAAATGCGTGACACTTTGCCCCCAGATGTGGGTTCACTTTTATGGTGGCGTAGAGCATATCTTTTTGCAGTACATCGATACCAAAGGTGGCGGTTCCGGTGCATTTTTCGACCATGTCGACTCTAGGAATTGGGCGGCCGAGTTGCTTCCACTCGCTTTTTGGCTTGAGTTTTACGTCATCAGGTAACTCAACGCTTGCCGCTAAACTGGCGAGCTCTGTATACGCAATGCGTTGGCCGTCTTTTGATATCACTTCGCCGTTGTCTGTACTTAGGGTGTTTTTAGCCACATTTAACTTGGCACTTGCCGCTAACAGCAAGGCTTCTCTGGCTGTGGCACCTGCCATGCGCATTTTTTCAAATGCATCTACGGTCGATGAAGACCCCCCTGTGACTTGTACACCGAAGAATTTTGCCGGTACATGCATAAAATCTCGCGCCATTTGGGCTGTACTGCTGGTGTCTTGGGGAGGAAAGGGAACCCCTTCTTCTAAGACAGCTGCGTTGTAATAGGCATTTGATGGTACGCCGTGTTCAATCCTGACGTTTTGCACGTCTATGTCTAATTCTTCTGCTACTAATGCGGCAAGTGTGGTTTTCACCCCTTGGCCCATTTCGGCGCGAGGCGCGATAATCGTTACGCCATTGGCATTAATTAACACGTAAGGTGTCAGGGCGGTCTCACCTTGCGCCAAGTTTTTTTCAAGAGGATTGGGGTAGGGCTGCTTGTACTTGTACACGCCAAATAACACACCGCTCGTGATGGCGGCGGAGCCTATAACAAAGGTGCGTCGGGTGATTTTGCCTAAGATGCTCATGCGCTTTTCTCCCGAATATTTTGCGCAGCTGCTTTTATCGCAGCGCGAATTCTCGGGTAGGTTCCACAGCGACATAAATTCGCTGACATGGCGTGATCAATGGCTTCATCATCAGGGTTGGGGTTCATTTGCAATAATGCGGCCGCCGACATAATTTGCCCAGGTTGACAATACCCGCACTGGGCAACTTGATGCTCTACCCAAGCTGCTTGGACTTCATGCATGGCATCTGGTGTGCCAAGGCCTTCGATGGTGGTAATTAGGCCAGATACTTGCCCAACTGGCATAGAGCACGAGCGAGCGGGTTGGCCATTAATATGCACTGTACAGGCGCCGCACATTGCAATACCGCAACCGAATTTAGGGCCCGTTATGTTTAGCTCATCACGTAACACCCACAAAAGTGGCATCTCTTCGTCTACATCAACTTCGTGCTGAGTACCGTTTACGTTTAATTGCATGTGCGCGCCTTACTTTTACTTTGATATAGCTAGAGTAAAGTAACTTGTCGCAAAAAAGTAATCATATCTCGTTATTGACGTTAATCATGGATGGGCGGTAAGCACCTTCTGCGAAAAATGCGCAAATGAACAACAAATAGCGCCAATAGCAGGGAAACTACGCCTATGTCTGGCGATGGCTCGTCAGAGAAAGAGCGAAAATATAGGCGTGAAAAGAAGCATAAATGTAAAGATGCGTTAAGAAAGATAAAGTTTGAGCAAAGCATTAACGCTGGGCAATACCAGTCAGTTTATATTCAGTTTTCCAGCCTAATATCGCTATAAAACGAAAGCGTTATTAAGGAATCAAGATGAAAATACAATGGTTATTACCTCTTACTGTCAGCTTAATGGTGGCTCCTTTACTAGGTCATGCTCAACATCGAGAGGAGCGTCAGGATCTGCGTTACGAACAACGTCAGAATCAGCAGCAGAACAAGCAGCAGAATAAACAACATAGTGCCCCTGTTGTTGTAAATAAAACAGTCGTGAATAAAACGGTTGTAAACAAAGCCGGCGTGAAAAATCATAAGGCGCATAAACGTGTGGTGTATAAAACGGGCGCGGTCGTGCAACGAGCACCTGCCAAAGGAGTGTCGCTACGTTTTGGTGGCTTGTCGTTTATTTTTCATGACGGCCTGTATTACCGCCACTATAAGCACGGCTATAAAGTGGTGCGTCCACCTGTTGGGCTAACCGTACGCTATTTACCTGCTGGTTATGAACGCATCGTTGCTAGAGGTTTAACATATTATTTCGCCCAGGGAATTTACTATGTGTTTGACGACGGCGCTTACCGTGTCATTAACGAACCTAACGATACGCTCATCTATCAAGATGATGTCTACAACGCTGGGGGAAGCACTATCGTAGCGTACTCAGTTGAAAGCCAGCAGTATGCCAATCAAACGAGTGGTTTTGTACTAGGTAAAACTTATGGTTCACTTCCGCCAAGTGCGAAACTGGTGACAGTGAGCGGCCAGCAGTATTTTCAATACCGCGATATTTACTTTTTACCGCAATCGACAGGGGGGAATGTACGTTACTTGGCACTAAAGCTAAATTAAGGCGCTAAAGCTGAATCAAGCATTGGGCACATGACGTTAAGCACTTTTTACGCGGATTGTGCCCTTGCTTTGCTACTTTATACCATTGCTCGTTAACCAGTGCTCGTTAACCAGTGTTCAATCAGTAACCCATCAGCGAGCAATCTGCAACTAACTAGCGAGCAATCAGCGATTAATCAGCAAAAGTTTCGCTGTTGTTTATCCTATTCCTGGGCTTTATTAGTGACAGTAATTGTTTAGCTGGATCGTTTTTGCTAGTTTCACGCCATTGAAAACAAATAGTCATGAAGAATCAATTTACTATGAAGCTTGCCGCTTTGATCCAGCCTCAAATCCATCACCAAATTGACGCCCAGTACCAAGCATTTTCAACCCTTGATGAAGCTCATCAGGTTACGCTGTTCATCTTGGCAGTGGTACACAAGCCGATTGGCGCAACAAAATTAGCGCAAGTGCTGGCCATTCTTCACAGCCGTGGTTTGCTATGCGCCCCCAAAAAGGACTATTTGTTCACTAGCGAGCAAAAACAGCAGCTGACATCTAAAGGACTGCTCGTCAACAACCGTGAAGGTTTGCAACTCAACCCCTTGCTGAGCAACGGTTTAATTAAAATAATCGACCAACTGCCCACAGATGTTGCGTTAGCACCTGGGCAAACGTTACTTGAAATTATCATGGCCGCTGAGCAGGTAGTGCCTGTGGTAAACAGCTATAGCTGGCAAAACAAAGAAGCTGATAGAGCGCGGGTTATTCGAGATTTGTTTTATTTAAAGCAAACAGATCAGCTTGAAGAGGCGATGTCATTTCATAAAAATCCACAAATTATCGAGCATGATAAAAATAAAATATTGCTAGAGATACTGTTCTTACCTTTTGATTTAGAAACGTTTTTGCAACAACCGAAAGCTGTGCAATATCAGGCGTTTGCTTCCCTGCTAAGGTGCTTTCAAATTGAAGGACAAAGTTGTGCGTACCCGATTGAACTATTAGAGCGCGTTTGCGCTGCCAATGGGGATAAAACACAGCCAACGTACAATATTGATTGCCATCATCTATTGGCAGAGCAATATTTGTATCAACTAAGGTTTGATGATTTTTTGCGCATACACGACCCGCAGGATACGAGCAGTTATGGCTTACAGTTGCAGGCAACACATTGCTTTTTAATTGGTCAAAACGCGCTGGCTATCGATTATTTTGAACAAGCTATGTTGGCAAAAAACAAGCTCACAAAACGTAAAAAACAATACTTAAATGAGCTTCTGGGTTACTTCTACAAATTGGCATTAATCGTACAGGCAAATCAGGATGATGTGAGTGCGTTCACCACCGCCTTGCAACAAGTGGAATATGAAGAAAGTGACCGTAAGGTTAACAGCGATTTTTATTATGTAGGGCAGGGCATTGTTAAGCCTATTATGTGTCTTTCTTCGGGGCAAAAATATGCCATCAATATTGAATACAATAGTGTTGATGATGAGCAAGATCATTTTGCGCATCAGATGTGTTATTTCAATTACTTTTTAGCGCAGCTTTGGTGCAACCAAAGTAAAGACCCTGCATTGGCCTCTTTAGCGTTAAAATATCAAGGGCATTTTATGCAGCTTGATTACCCCTTGTTTGCCGAATTATGTGCACAAATGGCGGCCGGTTTTGACCCTAAGCAGGTTGCCGAACCCCGCAGCTCAGCTGAATCAGCACAAATGTCACATTTAGTCGATATTACCCAGCTTATCGTTTCTAAATCACAGTGGGATCTCGCCCTTGATAAACTCATAGCGCTTAATCCAAATGCAGAAAACGCTGGCTCTGCGACCCGTGAAATAGCAGTCAAACCTGTGCGCTTAATCTGGGAATTTGAAGACACCTATGGTCATAGCCTTACGGCCCGTGAACAAAAATTGAATAAATCAGGCTGGAGCAAAGGGCGCGTTGTGTCACTCAAACGCTTAAAAGAACAGACTCACACGTTCGATTACCTAACCGATAGCGACAAAAAGCTCTGCAACGCTATTGAGGTGTTTCAAAATTGGGGCTACTACTCAAAGGCCGAGTATTTGTTGCAAGGGTTGCCAGCACTGCAAGCGGCTGTTGGCATTAATAATCTTTATAAAGCCGACGACATAACCCAGCACATAGAGATAGCCCAGCGCGAGCCCGAATTGCTGGTCAGTCAAATAGGTGACCAATTGTGTTTGAGTATTGCCGATTTACCCGATGCGATGGGTGAATATGACGCCCCGCAGGCTTACAATTTAAAGGCTGTTTCTGATAGCCAATATCAGCTCACCGTTTTCGATACGGATCATTTGAAAGTCGCTGAAATCATTGGCGAGGCAGGCTTGCTGATCCCCATCAGTGCGAAACAAAAAGCCCTTGAAGGTATTTCGGCCATTGCGCCATTTTTGAACATTCAATCTGAGATCACTGAACTCGATACTGGGTTAGAAAACCATGAATGCAACAAAAATTTGGTGGTAAATATTCAGCCAAATCAACAAGGTCTTACTTTTACCTGTGTGGTGATGCCGTTTTCAGAACAAGGCCCGGCATTTAAACCCGGGGTGGGTAATGCCAGTTTAACCACAGAGTTAAACGGCAAACGAATAGCAACCCAGCGCGATTTACTGCGCGAAGAAACCCTACTCGATCAGCTCGACCAAGCATGCCCTATGTTTTTGAATATGGCAGATAATGTTTTAGTGCTAGAGGATTTACAAACCGCACTGACCACATTAGAGCAACTCGAAACAGCCTATAATGCCAATCAATTTGACTTGGTTCTGCGTTGGCCGAAAGGCAAAAAAATGACCTTGTCGAAAACCCTAAGCAGTGAACACCTGCAACTGGCAGTGAGTCAAAAAAATGAATGGTTTGATATTACCGGCGACTTACAAATAGACAATGAACAAGTTATTGAGCTTCGTAAACTGTTAGAGCTGGTAAAAACTAGCAATGGTCGGTTTATCGCCCTTGGCGAAGAGCAAATACTCGCTCTGTCTGATGATTTACGCCATAAGCTTGAGGCAATCAACCAAGTCACAGACGACGGCAAATTTCATCCCTTGGCGAGCTTGCAAATGGAAGAAGCTACCACTGGTATGCGCATGAAAACCATTCACGCCTGGGAGCAGCAAACTGAAAAAATGCATCAAGCAAATGCGCTTATGCCAAACATTCCGTCAACGTTCCAAGCCCAATTACGTGATTACCAGCTCGTCGGGTTTGACTGGGCATCTCGTCTTGCTCACTGGGGGGCGGGAGCGTGCTTAGCGGATGACATGGGGTTAGGTAAAACCCTTCAGGCATTAGCTATTTTGTTATCGCGAGCGGACGAAGGGCCAAGCCTTGTTATCGCCCCTACATCTGTGTGTTTTAACTGGCAGCAAGAAGCTCTGAAATTTTCGCCTACTTTGAACATTAAGGTATTCGCTGACTCAACCAACACGATTGCCCGTGAAGTATTACTCAGTGAATTAGGCCCATTTGATTGTGTCATCATCAGCTACGGTTTATTGCAAAGAGAAAGTGAAATACTTAAAAAGGTGCATTGGCACTCAATAGTCGCCGATGAAGCCCAAGCACTTAAAAATCCATTGGCCAAACGAACCAAAGCCGCGTATGCCCTTAAAAGCGACTTTAAGATGATCACCACAGGCACTCCCATTGAGAACAATTTGACCGAGTTGTGGAGTCTATTTCGCTTTATCAACCCTGGGTTGCTGGGTAACATTAAACGCTTTGCACAGCGATTCTCGCTGCCAATCGAAAATGCGCATGAAGACCCACTAGCGGCACGAAAGGCCAGCCAAGCCCTTAAAACACTTATTCAGCCCTTTATTTTACGGCGCATGAAAAACCAAGTGTTAACGGAATTACCATCACGAACTGAAATCAATATTCGGGTTGAAATGAGCTCTCAAGAACGTGATTTCTATGAAGCGCTGAGATTAAACGCCATAGACAATATTAACCAAAGTGGTCAACAGGCCAATGCGAGTGAGCAGCGCATTAGAATGCTTGCCGAATTAGTTAAATTGCGCCAAGCATGTTGTAACCCGAAATTGGTCATGGCAGAAACGACTATCCCCAGTGCTAAGCTAGCCGCCCTCGATGCGTTATTAGAAGAGCTGAAACTGAACAATCATAAAGCGCTTATATTTAGTCAGTTTGTTGGGCATTTACAATTGATTAAGCAACATCTAGAAGACAAAGGTTTTGATTATCAATATTTAGATGGTTCAACGCCGCAAAAGCAGCGGCAAGCAAGCGTTAACGCCTTCCAGCGCGGGCAGGGGGATATATTCTTAATCAGCTTAAAGGCTGGTGGCTCAGGTTTGAATTTAACCGCCGCAGACTACGTGATCCACATGGATCCTTGGTGGAACCCAGCGGTAGAAGAGCAAGCATCAGACCGAGCCCATCGGATAGGGCAACTGCGGCCAGTAACGATTTATCGATTGATTACCCAAAACACAATCGAGGAAAAGATTGTTGCGCTGCATAAGCAAAAACGTGACTTAGCAGACAATCTGTTAGCAGGAAACGAAGCCTCGGCGAAGCTATCGGTAGACGATATGCTGAATTTACTGAAAGAAACGTTTTAAACAAAAACGTAAGGCTTATCAAACAGGAACGGTCGCGTGCCGAGCATCGAGCATCGCGACCGCCCCCATACGCAGCAGCGAAACGGCTATTGCAAGTCGCAACAATAAGCATTGATACTAGAATGATGTGACCTGAAGCCTAGCATTCCTGAAGCCTAGTATTCCTGAAGCCTAGTATTCCTGAAGCCTAGTATTCCTGAAGCCTATTATTGCTGCAGGGCTTGTGGCTCGCTGTTGAATGCTCCCGACAATCGCGGTGGCAAAGCGCGAGTGTCTAAATTTTTCGAGTTTTAGAACTTGCGCATTTTACGTTTGGGGCTGGCGCGTTGTAAATTAAGGCGTTGCTGGCGTATCTTCAATTAGCTTTACGATTGCTGGGTTGCCTTGCTCTTTAGCCATATCGATAAAGTGACGTTTTTCTAATTCATCAAATACTTCATTGGTAAGCAGCGTTTTTAAGCGCGTTTCGTCGCCATTGGCGATGGCTGTTTTTATCGCTTTAGTCGCAACGGCGGGGCTGTCTTCTAGGTTACTTTTATCATTGTAGTCAGTCATAAAGGCTCCTTGATTAACGTTTTATCGCTAGCTTGTATACATAGCTTATCTGGTTCGCTCGATTAGCAAGACCTACCAATAGATATTTAGGGCATCAGCTCGTTATTCAACCCCAGCGGGTAAAGTGCCTACTGCGGGTAAAGTGCCTACTGCGGGTTAAGTGCCCACAGCGGGTAAAATGCCCACAGCGTGTAAAGTGCCTACTGCGAATATTCGACATTAGCTTTTTTTTGCACCATAAGATCCCATTTAATTAAGCTCTCAGTTGACTGGCTCGCTAATTAATCTCTGCTTAAATTACATGTATAAAAACTCAGGTATAATGAGATTTAACGAAAAATACCTATATCGCTTCCTACTATGTAATTTTGTTCGGTCTCACTCTGCTTTCCACAAAAACGCTAAGCTATTAATTTAACTATGGAAAATATTTTCCACATAGCATTTAATAGGAAGCAGAAAAGTCGCGTTATACACAGGTCTCCTTTTGCTTTTGTAACTCTGATTGGTTTTGAAGGCATGAAAATCAATAATGAACAATAAAATCAGAAGGTAAGTGCTGGAAATGACGAGAATTCAGATCAAATCGAGAAGTTACATATACGACATGCTCGATGATAAGCGTTAGTTTCTATATTCACATAACATAATCTCTGGAATCCATAATGAAAAAAATCATGTTTTGTTTAGCTGTATTACTTGTGGTTGGCTGCGCGTCTACTTCACGTCCTATTGATAATAAAATTAATGTCGCTGAGTTAATAGGAGGAGTTGAATCTTCACAATCAAATGTAACCGTTTATTTGAATAATGAAGGTACGGATAGAGCTTCTGTTCGATTTGAAACTAGATATAACTCTGCACCAAAACGTATACATAAATTGTATATATTTGATGAGGATGCACCTAAATTAAAAGAGTTACTTACTAAATTTCAAAAAAATGAGTTAACAGTTGATGACATGTTAACTCCGTTAAACTTTGGGCGTGACAAAGGTATTTTCGGAGAAACTAAAGCCGATGGAAAGCGTTATGTAAGAATCAACACCGTTGAAGGTTCGTACTTATTTACTGAATCATCAACATCAAATTTAATTGGAATACTGGAACAACTTCAACGAGCTGGCAAAAATAAAAACTAACAAGAGACTATGACGTCAATAACTAATTTGTAGCCTTTGGCGCTTCCCACTTCCCACTTCTCATTTCTTGCATCTTGCATCTAGCACTTAGCATCTTGTATCTCACATGGCACTAGGCCAATAACCCAACTTATTTTGTTTATTCTGAATACAACACAGCCGTTTTTCTAAGGTTATTTTCTTCACATCAGTAGCGCTTTCTACCACTTGGTAGACGGGAAATTTACCACGCAATAAATCGTTAGTGTACTATCAAATATTACATTTTTATGACGGCATTTCTCTTATCAATTGTTAAGCCTGATGTGATCGAAAACGGTATTTTTAGCTGGTTTTAGCGATTTTTTATCAAAAAAAGTGATTATTTTTAATTCTTTCGTTTGCTCTTTACTGACGCGGTATTGCGGCGAGTTAGATTCAGCTCTACGCATTTATCTGGTCAATTTACAGATTGTCAACGTTGAATTATCAATCCTATTACCTTAACCTTTATTTTTATTGAACGTTCAATTAACAAAAACGTTAGCGAGAAATATGCCTAAAGTTGGAATGCAGCCTGTACGTCGTCAGCAATTAATCGATGCCACTATTGAATCTGTGGCGGAACTTGGATTACGTGCAACCACCATTAATAGCATCAGTAAAAAGGCGGGCTTGTCGTCGGGCATTATCAGCCATTACTTTGGTGGTAAGCAGGGCCTGATTGAAGCAACCGTGCGCTATTTATTATCAAACTTGAAGCAATCGCTGTTAGGTGGATTAAAGGCGGATACCACACCAGAACAAAGGTTGATGTTAATTGTTGAAGCCAACTTTTCGCGGCTTCAACAGCAAAGTGATGCAACTAAAACTTGGTTGAGCTTTTGGGCTCAGTCGATGCACGACATTGAATTGCATCGCTTACAGAACGTAAACAGCAGAAGACTGTGCAGTAATTTAGCGTGCTCATTTAGACAACTAATGAGCGTAGAAGACGCAAGAGTTGCCGCTGAATTAAGCGCGGCAATGATCGATGGCTTGTGGTTACGAGCAGTACTAAGCAAGTCTGACAAAGATGAATTTGAACACTGTGAGCGGCTAGCAAAAGACTATGTGCGTTCACTTATCAAACAATATGGACACTAACGTGACAACACCAGTTTACCAAAATTTCATTCATGGCCAATTTCTCGCAAATCAATCTGGCGAGAGCTTTGCCGTTAAAAACCCAGCCACTGACGAAGTGATTTACCACGTTGAGGTGGCAGACGCGACAATTCAACAAGCGGCAATCAAAAGCGCTAAAGAAGGGTTCGCACAGTGGTCAGCGATGACGCCCATTGAGCGTAGCCGTATTTTAATAAAAGCCGTGTCATTACTGCGTGAACGCAATGATGCACTGGCCAAAATTGAAGTACTGGATACCGGTAAACCTTGGCAAGAGGCCGAGTGCGTTGATGTGCAAACGGGCGCAGATGTTATCGAGTATTTTGCGGGTCTTGCCCCAGCTCAAGTGGGTCAGCAACAAATGGTTGGTGATGATTTTTACTATACCCGCAAAGAGCCGCTAGGCGTTTGTGCCGGTATTGGCGCATGGAACTACCCATTGCAAATCGCTTGCTGGAAGTCAGGCCCAGCGCTTGCTGCAGGAAATGCTTTAATTTTCAAACCGTCAGAGGAGACACCTTTAGGCGCAATTAAGCTCGCGGAAATTTTTGTAGAGGCGGGCGTTCCTGCTGGTGTATTTAACGTGGTGCAAGGCGCTGCGGAAGTAGGCCAATGGTTAACCCAAAGCCCAGATATTGAAAAAGTCTCGTTTACCGGTGAGGTAGGTACAGGTAAAAAAGTGGTTGCCAGTGCCGCAGGCTCATTGAAAGACGTGACCATGGAACTAGGGGGGAAATCACCTCTATTAGTATTTGAAGATGCTGACGTATCCCAAGCGGTGGGCGCAGCTATGCTTGGTAACTTCTACACCCAAGGTGAAGTGTGCACCAATTGCACCCGTGTTTACGTTCATAAGTCAGTTTATCAAGCGTTTGTAGATGAGCTTAAAACCCGCATAGAAAATAACATTATCGCTGGTGATCCGCTCGATCCGAACGTTAACTTGGGTGCCTTGATTTCGAAAAAGCATCAAGACCTAGTGATGGGATATATCAACAAGGGCACCGAAGAGGGCGCAACCCTGCTGACAGGTGGCACCACGTTGAGCCCTGAATCGGCCCCTAACGGTTATTTTGTGGCACCAACGGTATTTACTGATTGCACTGACGATATGACCATAGTCAAAGAAGAAATCTTTGGCCCGGTGATGAGTCTGTTGGTGTTTGACGATGAAGCAGATGTTATTCGCCGTGCAAACGATACCCACTTAGGCTTGGCCGCTGGTGTATTCACTAAAGATATCAAGCGCGCACATCGTGTTATTCACCAATTGCAAGCCGGTATTTGCTGGATCAACAGCTATGGCAATTCACCTGCTGAAATGCCAGTGGGCGGTTATAAGCAGTCGGGTATTGGCCGCGAAAATGGTATCGAAACACTTGATCACTACACCCAAACTAAATCCATTTACGTGGGTATGACCGACATAGAGAGCCCGTTTTAATGGCTGAGCAAACTTACGACTACATTATCGTGGGCGCAGGCTCTGCAGGGTGTGTGCTGGCAAATCGCTTATCCGAAGATGCCAGCAATCAAGTGTTGTTATTGGAAACCGGCGGCAGCGATAAAAACATCTTTATCAAGATGCCCACCGCGCTGTCTATTCCCATGAACACTGAAAAACTTGCTTGGCAATTTCACACCGAAGCCGAACCTTATTTAGATAACCGAAAAATGCATTGCCCTCGGGGCAAGGTGTTAGGTGGTTCATCGTCAATTAACGGTATGGTTTATGTGAGAGGTCACGCAAAAGACTTTGATGAGTGGCAAGAGCATGGTGCACAAGGCTGGGACTACCAATCTTGTTTGCCTTATTTTCAAAAAGCCGAATCATTCTATTTAGGCAAAGATGCTTATCGCGGTGACAAAGGGCCCCTTGGCGTAAATAACGGCAATGAAATGGCTAATCCGCTGTATGGCGCCTTTATCGAAGCAGGTAAGCAAGCGGGTTATGCCGCCACCGATGATTACAACGCCGCACAGCAGGAGGGCTTTGGCCCTATGCATATGACGGTGAAAGACGGCGTGCGCAGTTCTGCCAGCCGTGAATATCTTGACCCGGTGAAATCACGCAACAACTTAACCATAGTGACCGGTGCGTTGGCTGAAAAGGTGATTCTTGAGGGCAAAAAAGCCGTAGGTGTTGAATACAGTATCGATGGTAATAAAACCACTGCGAAGGCCACCACAGAAGTACTGTTAAGTGCTGGTTCGATAGGCTCCCCCCACCTTTTACAACTTTCAGGTATCGGTGATAGCGACACGCTTCAGGCGGCGGGTGTTGAGGTGAAACACCATTTACCTGGCGTAGGGCAGAACTTGCAAGACCACTTGGAATTTTACTTTCAGTACAAGTGTAAGCAGCCCATTACTTTAAACGGCAAACTCGGCTTGATTTCGAAGGGCTTGATCGGTGCACGTTGGTTGTTTACGCGCAAAGGCTTAGGCGCAACGAATCACTTTGAATCTTGTGCGTTTATTCGCTCAAAACCTGGGGTTGAGTGGCCAGATATACAGTACCACTTTTTACCGGCTGCTATGCGTTACGACGGGCGTAGTGCGTTTGCTGGGCACGGATTTCAAGTACACGTAGGTCACAACAAACCAAAAAGTCGCGGTGCGGTCACGATTACATCAGCTGACCCAACACAAGCGCCGAAAATTCAGTTCAATTACTTACAACATCAAGACGACATTGAAGGTTTTCGCGCATGTGTGCGCCTAACCCGTGAAATTATCGAGCAAAGCGCCTTTGATGAATATCGTGATGACGAAATTCAGCCTGGCAAGCATGTTCAAACAGACGAAGAAATTGATGCTTTCGTGCGCCAAGCGGTTGAAAGTGCTTACCACCCTTCGTGTTCTTGCCGAATGGGAGAAGACGCCATGGCCGTGGTGAATTCCAGCACTCAGGTTCACGGTATTCAAGGTTTGAGAGTAGTGGACTCGTCGATTTTCCCCACTGTGCCAAATGGTAATTTGAACGCGCCAACTATCATGGTTGCGGAAAAAGCAGCAGACATGATTTTAGGAAAGCCGGCGCTTAGTCAAGCGCCCGTGAAGGTTGCTACATCAAGCAATTGGCAAACAGTGCAACGTAACTCAACGATTTAATCTGGCCATCTGAAGCGCAGCAAATTGTATTTTTTGCTGCGTAATGCGCGTCAATAAACAGGAAGAAAGATGAAGCATTATCGCTTATTTTGGGGAGGGACCAATGACCTTATGGCTTAACGCTGGGATCATTTTCACCCTATTGGCCATTGTGGTTATTTTACTTAAATGGGGCAATGTCGTTTGTGTCGGTGTGACACCGGTCAGGCTATTTACCTTTATTGCTATTTTATTTACCTCAGGCCTAGACGTTGGCTTGATTATGTTCCCGCTCACCGAATTTGGCGGCTACGCAAACCTTAAGGCCAACCCTGAATACGCTTTTACCAACCCTATGGCGATAGAGTTTGGTTACTGGGGATTTCTTATTTGGGGGTTTTACTTCCTAACCTGTTTTTACTTCTGTGTGGTTGAGCCCAAGGTTAAGTTTTTCGAAATCCCCTTGGTTAAACTTATCAATAATGTGGTGATTATCGGCACCTGTGCATTTACCGCCTTTTTGTTATTGTCTAATTTACCTTGGTATCTACCCGCTATTGGAGATGGCGAATCGGTTATCCCTACCTTCTATTTTATTGTTTTCGCGGCAATCTGCTTTGCCGTTTATTCCAGTACTGACATCAAATATGTACGTTTATTGAGTATCTCTACCACTTGGCTATTTATCGCGTTGATCGCCTTTATGTGGGCTGGTGCATTCTTAGGAAAAGACAGCCATGTGGCTGCTTTCGTTAATAATTTAAGCTTGATAGGAAGTTACTTTGGCAACCTAGATGACTTTGTTTTGCCATTGAACGAATATCACGAGTTTTACTTATTCTGGTGGTTTGCTTGGAGCATCATGATTGGTCAATTTACCTCACGTTTTGTGGGGGGCTTGAAAACCTATCAGGTGCTGGGCGCTATGTTGATTTTTCCTTCCATTCCTATCGCGGTTTGGTTCAGCGTTATTTATCAATATCACGAAGCGGGTATTCCCACAGCAGGGCTGAAAAACTTCGCCATGGCTTTTGTGGGCATTGTGTTTGTCATCAACTCGCTCGACTCCCTTATTCGCTTGTACACAGACAACCTAAAACTCACCGTTAAACGCTTAGGTAAGTTTAAGTACATGGCACTGAACATAGTCGCGCTTTCGTTGCTGACATTGTTGTTCAAATTAGAGTTTTTACAAATTCAGTGGGTCGGGGCATTGGTCATCGGTTTGTTTTTTAGCTGCGCAATTTTTATTGCCTACAGCAAGCCTAAAACCGTTAAAAATATCGATAGCTCACCAAAAGATAACGAGATCGACTTCACGAAAATAGATTCAGGAACTTAGTGAAATAAAGGACTTTACCATTACTACACACAATAAAAACACAACACACAAAACAGGATTATTTATGAATACCTATGTGCCAAAGAAGCAAAGCCTAATCGCTTTGTCTGTGCTGTCAGCCATGTCGATGACGTCGTTGTCGGCCTTTGCTCAGGAAGCAGAAACCCAAGCCAACGCTAAAAAGCAGCAAGAAGACGTAGAGTCTATTGTGGTGACGGGGCGTAATGTGTCTTATGCAAACAGTGCCGCTTCTGAAGAAATGAAAAAGCAGCAAACCTCGATGACAAGCGTATTGGCTTTGGTAGATAACCTACCTGGCGTATTGGTGACTGAAGGTGACCCGTTTGGCTCTGATGAGTGGTCTACTAGTATTTCAATTCGTGGTTTTCAGTTGAACCTTGAATCTCAACAAATTGGTATGACGGTTGATGGCATATCAAACGGTAACTCAAACTACGGTGGCGGTACAAAAGCCAGCCGTTATATTGATACCGAAAACTTGCGTGGTGTAGAAGTATCTCAAGGTACTGCTGACATTAGCTCTCGTTCAAACGAAGCGCTAGGTGGCACCATGGATTTTACCACCATTTTACCTGCTTTAGACGAGCAATTAACGGTTAGCGCCACACTAGGTGAGCAAAACGCACGAAAATTCTACGTACGTTACGACACAGGCGAAATAGCGCAAGACACATTTGCTTGGTTGTCACTGTCAACCCAGCAAAACGATGATTATATGGATGGCTCTATCACCAATAAACGTGATCACGCCGAAGGTAAAATTATCAGCACCATAGGTGAAGTGGATATTACGGGTTACGTGAGTTATGACGATGCCGAAGAATACACTTACCAGCGTGTTTACGGTTTAGCTCAGTATGAACAAGATCCTTTGTGGGACGGCCTAACTGAAGATTGGTCTGGTGTGCCTTATCAAGACCAAGTGTTCCGTGAAGGTTGGGTGACTGAGCGTGAAAACTTCTTCACTTACCTAAAAGCTGACTTCGCTGTGGGTGAAGTTGATTTCAGTACGAATGTTTACTATCACGAAAACGAAGGTGCGGGTAAGTGGATCCCATATTACATCGCTGATGTTACCGATGATGGTGTAGGTAACCCTAACTCTGAGCTTGATTCATCGACGACCGCATACGGCGGCGCGTCTCAGGGCCTAATTTATTTTGTGAACCGTGCGGGTGAGTCTTTATCACCTATCGCAGGTTGCGAAAGCTCAATTGGCTTCCCATACGGCGGTGGCGGAGCAGAAATCGACCCAGGTTGTTACGAGCAAGGTGCTATTCCTGTCAGCTCAAACCGTCACACGCATTATGATAAAAAGCGTTACGGGGTAAACGGTGATTTCACTTGGCATACCAGCATTTCAGATATGGACAACGTATTGCGTGGTGGTTTCTGGTATGAAGATTATCAACGTGAAGAGTATCGTGATTGGCATAAAACCATAGATGCAGCAACAGGCCCACGCTTTGATAATACCCCTTATTGGGTGCAGTACGACCGCGAATTCCCGGTTGAAACCCTAATGTATTACATTGAAGACGAACTTGATGCAGGGTTTGCAAAGTTCCGTTTAGGTGCAAAGCAATTCAAGGTTGATGTGGCGAAAGAAGACCAATTTGTACCAGAGAACGATTTGGACGTGTCATCTGATTCAGACGTACTTATCTCAGCAGGTTTTGTTGCGCCGTTACCGGTAAACGGCCTAGAGGTTTTCGGTGGCTACGCAGAAAACTTTGCAGCGGTTAAAGATGCAGTACTAGAGCGCGATGATGCTGATGTGAGCACAGTTGAGCCTGAAACAGCAGATAACATTGACTTTGGTTTACGTTATTCAACGCCTGGTTTTAACGCAAGTTTGACTTACTACAACATCAAATTTGAAAACCGTATTACCTTTGTGAGCAATGAAGACGTAAATGGTATCGATTTCTTAGAATCTGCTGCTGGTGGTTACCTTAACGACGGTGGTATTGAATCTGACGGTATCGAGGCTTCAATCGACTACAAAATTACTGACACATTCGGCGTATACGTTTCTTATACCAAGAATGAATCGACTTACACGGATGACGATCAAGATATCCGCGGTAAAACGGTTATCGGTAGCCCAGAAGATATGGCGGTTATTAGTTTCGACTACGCGAAAAATGACTTCTACGCGGGCTTCAGCACGAAATACGTAGGTGAGCGCTTCTTAGACCAAGCGAACACGCAAGAAGTTGATTCTTACGTCGTAAGTGATTTGTATATGGGTAAAACGGCTTACGATATCGGTGGCAGCATCGAGAGTGTAGAGCTTAGCTTTACCGTAAACAACGTATTTGACGAAGAGTATCTTGGCTCAATCGCGCCGAATGCCGGTTGGATTGGTGCGCCGCGTATTGCATCGTTCAACGTTAGATTCGTAATGTAAAAATAGCAAGTTACAAGGCCACATTCAGTCTCCTGTTTGTGGCCTTTTTTGTATTGATTGAGCGCAAATATTTTATGTTTTCGTCATTTGTACAGTACTTGGCCTGTCTGTTTCACTGTTTTGAGTTTTATTTTCTGCGCATCGTCTCACCCTTTAAAAACTGACATAAAAAGGGCTTATAGTTTTTATTTCGCGCACGCATGACAGACGCAAACTAATTAAAACAAGGGCAGGTTATTGGCCTGCCAAAGGTAAAGAATCATGAAAGTACCTAAGCTTCACTCATCATTTATTTCCAGCGTTTTGGCCACTATTGGTTTGTTGCTTAGTGCACCAAGCATTGCCGACGTCAGTATTACTAAGGGCAAAACGCTCATCCCCCATGGTAATGCTATTTCTGACAACGACCTGACGATTAAAAATGACAAATTAGCGTTTTCATTAGCCATTGGCTCTGCGCCGCCTTGGGGCGTTGCACGCGGGTGTATTGTGGATATTGCGAACGTTAAAGCTGATGGCAGCTTAAGTCCTGATCGCGTGGCGTTTGCAGATTTCATCCCGAATAATTGGTCTAGTTGGCCTAACACCTATCAAACGCTTAACATCATCAAAGACAGTCAGGATGAAGCCATTGTTGAAGTCATTCGAGATTTCGGCAAAGTTGAAATAAGCACGACTTATCGTCTGCAATCAGGCTCTGATTTGATTCACGTGCAAACGACCATGACCAATCAAGGTGAAGCCATAGTAGACATGCACTCTGGGTTTACTTTGTGGCCTGATGCGGGATACAAGTTTGCCGTACCTGAATATAAGACGAGTGAGGAAAAAGAGCCGACTGCGAATTACATTACTGACAGGTTTGTGGGTTATGGCGCTGACTGGGCGGTAGCTTTGCATGCGCCTTACATGACTGAAGTAAAAAACCAATCAAGAGACTTGTACGCCCAGCATAGTTTGCAAAAAGGGCAATCAGTGACCTTCACTGGCGATTACCAAGTGTTGGCCAGTGGCGATTTAGCGCCAGTGGTGCGCGCCGAAATTGAGCGTAAAAACACGAAAGCAGGAACGCTGAAAGGTGAAGTGCAAACTCAAAACAAAAATGCCCTATCGCAACCGGCGATTGTGGTAAGTAAACAGGGTACGCCTTACATGTGGGGCTTGGGCAAAAACGGCCAATACCAATTTGACTTACCGATTGGTCAATACCAAGTGTATGCCACAGGGAAGGGCTATTCTGACAGTAAAATACATGATATTGAAATCAGTGAAAACACCACTCAAACCTTATCCTTTGACGATTTGCTCTCACCAGGCCAGGTCAGCATAGAGGTAACAGATGCAAATACTAAAGCGCCCCTTGATGCCAAGATAAAGATTGAAAAAGGCAATCAGCCTTTGATTGAATTTTTAGGTTCGCGGACTTTTTTCACCGAACTTGATAACGCCGGTCATGCAATGTTTCCGCTCGCACCAGGTGAATATCAACTGAGTATTTCACCTGGTGGTGGCTTTAATGCAAAGCCAGAATTGATTACCACTGTAGTAAAAGGGAATACCACCACAGACATAGCCAGTGCTGTTACCGTTAGCACTTACCCAACGCAAAAAGGTTGGTACGCAGCTGATTTGCATCATCATGCAGACGTGCTTGAAGGTTCAACGTCACCCGAGTATTTAGTGCGCTCTCAACTGGCTGCTGGGTTAAATGCGTTGTTTGTGAGCGATCATGACTCCACCAAAAACAACGCAGCCATACAAGCGTTAGCCGATAAACGCGGCGTGCCTTTTATTCCGTCAATTGAAGTGTCGCCTTCATGGGGCCATTTTAATGCCTTCCCGATAAACGCAGGAGCCACCTTGTCTGTCGACCCGGGCGTAGACGATATTCATACCTTGATCAAAGACATGCGCCGCATGGGGGCGACAGTGATTGCATCGAACCACCCGTACATACCCTACGGTTACTTGAGCAGTTTAGATAAAAACACTGCCCCAGGTGGGTTTAACCCCAGCATTGACTTGTTTGAGATAAACGCCGCCGTCGATAACCGACCAACCATGGATAAAGCCCATCAGCTTTGGTCACAAGGTTTGCCTTACTATTATACCGCTGGCTCTGACACGCATGATGTGTGGAACCAAACCAGCGGCTTAAATCGCATGTTCGTATTCACAGGCAGTAAACCAAGTGCCAAGGCGTATGCACAAGCCATGAAAAACGGCCGCTCTTATGTGTCATATGGGCCGATTATTTATCCGCAGGATGTCATGTTTGGTGACACGATTAAACTCGCCAAAGATCAGCCACAATCCATCAGTTTTGATTTGGTCGCGGTGAATGGGCTTAAGTCAGTGTCATTAATTGCTGCGCCAAGTGAGCAAAAAAATCAGCAACAACAGCAATCTGGCCAAAGCAGCTCAAATCATCAGGTGCTAAACAAACAAGCACTTAGTGGTGATAGTGCATCGATAACATTCACTCTGCCCAAAACCTCTGGCTGGGTCGCGCTGGTGGTAGAAGATAAAAATGGACATAAAGCCTACAGCAACCCGATTTGGCTTAAAGAGGTAGATGAAAGCCAGTTTAAACAAAGATAAATGATTTACTCAGGTGTACCTGTAGGATCAACTGCTCTTGCAACAAAAAAGGCTCTTCATTTCTGAAGAGCCTTTTCATCGCGATGTTTGGTGGAGCTGGCGGGAGTTGAACCCGATCTATGTTGTTATAAATCAATTATTTATATAAAAATAAATGACTTGATGATGCAAATAGGTGCTTAAAAGTGTACAAAGGCGTTCGAGTGTGGACAATAATATAATTGTACTGTCTCAATATACTTGTGCCAAATGGTATAGGTTGTTTCTGTTTTCAGTCTCTATATTTTTCCTACAGAAAGATAATAGAAAATTTTTAATCAAGTTAGTAGATAAATTCATGCTATTGTTAAAATTTAAATGCTGGCTTCACGCATTTATAATATTTTCGAACTACTACTTAGTTAGGGATGACATTGAAAACAACATTGTTTAACCCAAATGCAAGCTTTTTACACCTAGGTGTTGTTTGGCTTCCTGTTATTTTGTTGATATTAATTTCAATTATTTCTTCTGGAATTATAATTTACAATACGCCTTTAGCAATAGACTTATCTTCAGATGGATTCAATGAATTCGTATCTGTATTACGTTTTCCTTTGGGAATTCTAACCCTAATCATTCCTATTGTAGCGTTGCTTGCAGCAAACCATCGCTCTGAACAGACAAAGGAGCAGATTAGAGTTACAGGAATTCAAAATAATTTTGCAAATTACTATAAACATCTAGAAGAATTTGCAAAGTACTTAGAGAAGGAACGAATCTCTAGTGAAATTGCTGGAAGTAGATACATTCATAAGATGATATATCCCAACGCTCAATTTGGTAACTATGAAATTAATGAAGCCTTGATTGCTTCTTGGAAGTCATTGAGATTATTAACTTTAGAACTACTCAATAAGTATCCAGATGTTTATGATGAAGGTCTTGGCTGTGGCGATTTGAATCATTATGCATCTGATATCCTAACTCTGAAATCCCATCTCAATGAGAGATTTGATAGTAATAAAAAACAGTATGAAATTGGGCTTCCATTAGTTCGCTATGGTCATGAAAAGCCGGACTACCGTGGAACATATTTATCTCAATCTCTTAATTTAATTAAAGATATGATAGATTCAACATCGATACTTGATAAATTATGCCAGTTTTCGGTTGAGTATGAATCTTTACTAGATGAAGATTTGAAGAACCATTTTAACTATATAGATTATAGCGTTGTTGATGATAACGATTTAGAGAACAGCCTTAATGGGAATTTTGAATGCACTCAAAGCTTTCAAGAAGCGAATGAAAAATTTAAATTGTTTCTTAAGGACATTTCTGGCGTAAAAAAGGCTATTAAAACTTAATTTCTTATTTAAATTATCTGTTCATTCAACTTTTCAAGTATTTTAGCAAAGGGGAATTTGTCAACTTGAATCGACCAAATTTTGCTCGATTGTAAGAGTAATGAGAATGTGACGAAAATTTCGGGCCAACAATTAAGGCCTCTTAGATCTATGCTTAGACTATGTAATCGTGTCTATTAGATATTTTAAAATATTGTAGTATGACAGCGATTTTCACTGTGTTTTGGGCTAATGTGATTTTTATCTTTAATACAGTTGTCGCTAGCTTTTACACTTAAGTCATTGGTAACATGAATTATAATTAGGTTTTCTTGGTTTTTATTGTTTAATATCTTTGGATTTATTTCAGTAATTTTTTATGGCGAATAATAATGACGAAAAAGTGTTTTATAGTCACCCCAATCGGAGAAGATGGAACAGAGGTTAGAAGATCGGCAGATGGTTTGATTGATTCAGTTATTGAACCTATTTGTAAAAAGTTAGATCTTGAAATGTACGTTGCGCATAGAATTGATACACCTGGTTCCATAACTGCTCAAGTTCTTGAGCATGTTCTGCAAGACGATTTAGTTATTGCTAATTTGACTAACTTAAACCCAAATGTAATGTATGAACTAGCGGTAAGACATTCTGTAAGATTACCAGTCATTTCTTTAGCGGAAGAGGGCACAGCCTTACCTTTCGACATCTCAGATGAGAGAACTATATTTTACAAAAACGATATGGCAGGAGTTAAGTCTCTTAAACAGATTTTGGAAAAAATGGTTAATGAAGCAATGAATGATAAATCGCCTGATAATCCTGTTTATAGGGCTGCAAAAAGTCAGGTGATGAGGGAATTAAAGCCTGATGGTGATTTTGAATCCTATATTGTTGAAAGACTTGATCAATTCGAAACTATGCTTTCTAAATCAGCTAATCGTTCAAAAGCTACTAGTGTTACTAATGCATCTAATTTAGGAATGTTTTTCGCAACGTTTGGCAGTGATAACCTGAGTAGTAAGGAAATAGGCGACTTGATTAGAAGACTTGAGATGGATGCTCATGTATTACCAGTGTTTCAAGAGAGAAATAATAGCATGGCAATACCTATACAAACATCGACACAGTTAAGTTTGATTGAGAAGATTTTAATTGGTTCAGGTAAACAATTCGATACTAAGTTCATTGAAGGTTCTTCTACGTAATATTAATTCAGTGTGGGCAATTCGTGGACACTTAGACATAAAAAAGCCCCTAACTTATTGAAAGTTAAGGGCTAAATTTGGTGGGGCTGGCGGGAGTTGAGCCCGTAAAAAATTTCATAAAATCAATACTCTATGTTAATAACAGCGGCTCAATGCGTTGATATATAAAAGTGTCATTGATGCCTTTATAACTCAGTTTACCAGCTTGGCTAATATCAAGACTACATTTACCATTGTCAAACAATAACGTACAGCCAAGTTTCTTCACGTGGTAGCGCATTCCATTAAAAAAAGCCTCCACATCTTTTCTTATATCTTGCGACCCTTGGAAGCAATGAATAGACTTCCCAACACTAGCACCGAATCCATCAGAAGATATTTCCAGTGAATTAACAATTAACCCTACATCTAAATTATCATGTATCAAATCTATAATATCAGTAATATTTAATTTAACTTCCTCAATCGCTAAGTTTAGACCAAAAATACGAAACAGGGCATTATTAAGTGGTTTATAAGTTCTATGTTTACCTTTTATCCGAAAGAATTTTTTACCGTTGCAATTAAAAATAGTAAATTTGTAAATTAGGTAGTCTTCGATTAAAACTTCACTTTTCGAACCATCCGGATATTCAATAAATTTTGTTTGCTCAACTTTTTCAAAGAAAATCGATGATATGTGTACATTATTTTTGCTAGTAACTCGAAAACCTGAACTTCCAGCTTGGCTTAAGGATTCAGTATTTAAGAGGTTACTTATAGTAGCAATATCAATATTTCCTTTAAGTAAATACCAACTCAAAGTTTCCATATCTAATCCTAGTTACCGTATTTAGCGGAAATTTTTTCCATAGCTGTCCGTGAAGCAGCTTCTAATGCCCTAGTTAAATCTGTTCGCTCAGACGGCTCTGGCTGTCTTGATGTAACTTTGTATTCGCCAGAAACTTTTTTATCGTAAATTGCCCGAACTAAATATTTAAAATTAGTACATGTCTCAGGAGTGTCAAATTGAGCAAAAAACTCTACTGTATGATCTTTTTCTATAAATTCACTCAGCCAAATTATTTTAGTAATATAAAATCCATCGTCATGCATTTGTTTAAATTGAGATGACTGAAGAACATCTTTACCATTTAGTGTAGCTTTATTTATCGTACCAGCTATTGTTTGCCCTACACTATGTTTTATATCAACACTAACATTTAATACATCAAATAAACTATATTTACTAATATTTTGTATAAGTTCTATGAAAAACTCACTCCTAGCTTGAGGAGAGCTAATAGTCTCAAGAGTAATTTGCTCTTCTGCAATTTCCTCAGATGTATTTTCCTTTATTCTTTGCAGTAGCTCTTTAGCAATCCCTTTAGATTTTTCGTTTGCTTGGCGTCTGAGTAGTAAGGTGCCATTTTTTTCATCTATATCAATTTCGACTACTGCTTTTTTCGTTGTCCTTTGCTGAAGTTCAGTTTTATTGTAGTTAGTGTCAACATATGATGTAGATATAGTTACTGTTGTACCCTTAACATTTATAGATACCGATTCACCTCTAGTTGAACTAGCCAATTTTAGACCCGCACAAATTTTAGTGATCTGATCTTTTTTAACTGTACTTTGAACGACAGAGTTTGTGAAAGGCTCCTTTCTATTTTTATTTTCTAACATTTCAACAATACGTTTATAGTCAAAATAGTCATGTATATTTTTAACAAAGTATGAAATTAATGTTTCTTTATCATCTTTAGCCGAAAATAAAACATTCCTTTCAATTAATATTTCTCGCAACCCCTGCAACGTTACTCTTTTACTTTTTAAGGCATCATGAATGTTTTTATCCGTTAAAAAATAAATGGACGGTCCTTTATTAATTTCCATTATTCTTCCCTACTAATTTCACCTAAGTTAAATCTTTTTGTGAACTCTGTTATTGTATCTGCTTGAATTAAATCAAGTTGCGTTCTTTTTGTATTGTCTTGGCCCCATGACTTAAGGTAATTTGTTTTTGCTTCTTCGAGAAGCTTTGCTCCATTTGAGTTTTCTTTTGTAAATCTTATGTTTATGGGTAGTTCTAATAGTAAAATTTGAAAATGGGAGAGTGTATCAATTAAGTAGATAAATTCGTCTAAATCCTCTGGAACTCTATTGTAGTAGATGATGAATCCATCTTCATTCTTAGAGTTTTTTATCTTAATTAACATGAATGGTGAATTAAGCATCTCAATAGTTGCAGGATTGGATTTTGAATCTCCATGTGTTCTGCTAAGAAATAACTCGGGATAATAAAAAGAGTACTTATCTCGCCCACCAATTTTTCCTTTAACAATTAATGATTGTAGATCTTTTACAATATTAAACATTTGTTCAATTTGATTTGGACCAAAAATTGCTATCGGACAATTTTGTCTCAACATGCTATCGTCGGAAGATATACTCGATAGAACTTGATTGAATTCTCTATCGTATTCGCCATCATGGTTGAAGATAAAAAGTAAACCTTCAACATCATAATCTTCGTTACCAGTAAGGTTATACATATCATGCCAATTGGAACTTACTTTTGCGCATTCGACAGCGAGGGATAGATTTCGAACAGCTATTTTAGTACGTGACACATCTATAGATTTTTTAGAGTAGCTTTTTAAATCAGTATGAATGTATATATATTTGTTTTTATACGGATGAAAATAGTAAAAAACTACATCTGCAGGATGCGTTTTTACTTTTCTAAACTCTAAATGTTCTTCAAACTCACAGTCCCAGTCGTGGTCTCGATATGGTGTCGCGATCCAATGAAAAAACTCAAATAATTCTTCTGATATATTTTTTGCTTGCTTTTCGGTTGGGCCATTTTCAGCCATCTAATTATTCCTTGTTAATTGGTTATCCACCGCCCGTAAACTTTCCTTATCATTCCCCAATCAGCATGACCCATCTGTGAAGCAACCCACATAGGATTTTTTCCAGATGACAGCATCATTGATGCAAATGTATGTCGGCATTGATAGGGATAACGGTACTTCACATTAATTCGTTTTAGCGTGGGCACCCAAACGTATTAGCGTAACCCGTCAGCGTATTTGTACGTTTTTTTCGTGTTTGGGTCAATAAATACTCTGTAATTGTCAAAATACTGAGAATTTTTCACCTGAATCAATGCGTTAATTTCTTCCGATAACATCTCTATAGTTCGAATACTGCCCTTGGTTTTGGGAACTTTTTCTCGGCCATGAGTGATGTTGGTGCGGATATGGGCTTGCCCTTTATCTAGGTCTATATCTTGCCAACGTAAACCTAAAAGCTCGCCTGTTCTTAGCCCAGTCCAAATAGCAAATTGGAAAAACTCCCGATAGGGGGTCTCTAATAATTACAGAATTACAGAGACACCCAAGATAAAAAGAATCAGCGGTTATAAGAATTAACCTCGAAAGTTTTTCTAACTTCTCTTTTTGTGGGCGTGGAGCTAGGCTATTAGGTTTGACATGCCAACTGAAAGTTTAGATATAAGCCTTTGTTTTATTTCTTTTATCTTATTTTATTTGGGGGAAGTAGGGAGCCTAGACACATTAATTTGGGCTAAATACTGAACTCGTTAAAAAACAAAAAAGGCTCTTCATTTCTGAAGAGCCTTTTCATCGCGATGTTTGGTGGAGCTGGCGGGAATTGATTTTAAGTATTAAGTTGTTGTTATTTAAGGTTATTATTTTATTTTGTTTTTGTGGTATGCCTATCAGTATGCCTAAGCTTTAAAGTACCCTACTGAAGATATTGAAGTATGGCCTACAGTTCAAATCATGCATAAAATACAGAATTATAAATCCAATTGCTTAATTAACAAATAAAACTAGCCGAAACGGGGGAGATTTTAAAAACTCAAGCGCTGATATTATGAATGGCTTGATATGTAAGTTTCAGTCCTTCAATATTTTGGCATGCAAGATCAATCGGCCGAATGCCGTAAAATGGTTCATTGTGATTTATCATTGTCATAAAGCCAAAGATGTTTAATGGGTTGTCAAACATCAATCGTAGTTCTTCGTGGATATTTAATAAAAGCGAGAGTCTCATATGTATCTCGGGTGAAGTAGATTCACCAATTAAGGCCGTTTTTTGCTTTTCATTCAGTCCCCACTTTTTAAGTAGCTCTATCACTATAGTAGTAACCTTGCTCAACTCAGCGTCTGTTACATTCCTATCGTTTGATTCAGCAGGAGAAATATCTGTCATTTTTAAGCTACTATAACACTTTATCTATCTACGAATATTATCTTGGCTTACTATTATAAGCTACTTTTACATTGCTAAATCATTGAAAAATAATAAATGATTGACAAGAAACAAGTCGTCCAATTTAAGTTGTTTGCTTATGAATAGAGAAGGTGTTACATGATTTATACGGAAGCTATAGTTAATACTTATCTGCGCAATAAGTTGAAGCGAGCTAAATACAGTTTATGTAGAAAACAATTTTCTATGGCCATCATACCACGCCCCAAGAGAGTTGATTAAGTTGCTAAATGTAACTTAGTCCAGTATAAAAATGCTAAAAAAGCCTCTTCTGCGGTAAAAAAGAACTGCACTTACTTTGTCGGGGGAGAGCTATAGAGATGGTTGTAATGTGGGGTCGTGGATAATATAAGCTCGAATACTAACCCTGATTTTGCGATGCAACCTCTTCACAACGTTAGAACGAAAATTCACTGAACTGTATTTGATTAGGTGTAGTAGCTTAGACTCGATCTAACATTTAGCTCAAATGCTTGCGACTTAAACTGAACGTCAGAAATGTACGTAGAGCAGCCCTCCAATTAAAAGCAGGTGAAATTCCTGCAATTCGCTTTAAGTAGTCTACAAGACTACCAACCCTATAGGCGAAATACTCAGATTAGATCTGAGCTTATACAAATTAAGGTGTTCTTCTCAGCCCAACCCGTTTTCCCAAAAATTAGCCTCTTATGTCGTCTGCTGAATCAAAGCTGCAGCATGTTTAATGGCTTTTCGAATCCTATGATAGGTACCACAGCGACAGATATTGTCGCTCATAGCTTCATCAATGTCATCATCGTTGGGATTGGGATTAGACTCCAAGAGTTTGACGGCGGTTAAAATTTGTCCCGCCTGACAAAACCCACACTGAGCGACATCTTCGTTTATCCATGCTTCTTGCACC
>Ga0189289_10300_pt1 | contig 30264 bp, 34 predicted proteins | sample UW106minimetaG_FD_130313 | JGI IMG/M metagenome (GOLD analysis project Ga0189289, IMG submission 130313) | Marine microbial communities from the Costa Rica Dome - UW106 mini metaG | ecosystem: Environmental > Aquatic > Marine > Oceanic > Photic zone | place: Costa Rica: the Eastern Pacific...
AATGGTCTAAATTCAATGGATTAAGATATTGTTGATGATAATTGTAATTAATCTAGTTTCAATAATAAAAACCGCTTTGAAATTCTAAGTGGTTTTTTTTATTTTCGAAAAAAAAACGGTCATGATAGCTAAATTCAAAAGATACACTAACCTAATTTTTATTTTAGTAATAACTCTTGTAATGATAAGTTGCGACAATAGAGAACTTGCAGATCCACCTCCACCTCCAGGAAGTCCTATAGGAGAATATGAAGTTGAGCTTGTTATTATTAGATGGATTGATGACTCTGGCACACAGCAAACCCAATTAGCAACGACAGATTGTGATCGTCTTAGTACCATAGAATTTAACTCTAATAATACGCTTGAAATCATAAACTCTAATGTTGGTAATGATGATGATTGTTCAAATTCTGAAACTATCTTAGGATCATGGGAGGCCGGCGTCCCGATTTCTGGATCTTTTACAGGATCTTTTACTTTAAATAGTACGTTTAACGGGCTTTCAATTTACAATGGAGTCTATAATAATGCAGGCGGCAATGCAGATGCAATAGAAATAAGATTCACTGCAGATGTGGATGGAGTTTCTTATAATTATGAAATCGACGCTTTGGGAATCTAGAATACAATTTATTGTAGTTTTTTATATTTTAATGGGTCACTTAGAAGCTCTAGGTGGTTTTTCTTAGTCATATATTCCGTAACTTCGCTAAAATTGCAAATACATGAAAAAGTACGTATTTATTTTAGCCATATTTATGGCCTTTAGTTGCTCCTCAGATGACAGTACGAGCGACAATGATCCACCTCCACCGGCTACGACTTCCATTCCAGATTCGAATTTTGAACAAGCTTTAATTGATCTTGGTTTTGATGATGCGCTTGATGGACGTGTACTCAACGGCAACATTGAGAATATTATGGACTTGATAATTGATAATAAGAATATTACCAATTTAAGCGGTTTACAAGGGTTTACTAATCTTTACAATTTATCAGCTAACGATAACTCCATCAATAGCATAAATGTTACCACCAATTCAAAACTTAAGTTTATCTATTTAGATAACAATGACCTCAGTGGTATTAACGTACAAGGATTAAGCATGTTAGAGAAACTGAGTTTAAGTAACAATACAATATCTAGTATAAATGTGAGTGGAATACCAACGCTGCAACAACTTATGATTAATGGTAATAGTGTTTCAGAACTTGATGTTTCTACCAATACAGGATTGACAGTTTTAGACACACGCAATTCTGATATTACTTGCATAACAGTGAGCGATAACCAACTTAATAATATTCCTAATGGTTGGACTGTTGATGCTACAACATCTTACAATACGAATTGTAATTAATATAAGTAGTAACAAATTTCAATTAGTCAATAAATTAACTTTTTATCCATTTGTAAATATTATTTTTAAAAACTAAATTTTATATGAAAAATCAAATTAAGCTTACTATTTTACTCTTACTTCTAACATTTGGAAATGGCTGTGACAAAAAAGATGGGACTGAGCCAGCACCATCAGCTCAAAGTCCTGTAGGTGAATGGATAAATACTAGAGTTGAAAGAGGACTAGTAGGTATTACCGGTGTGTCTAACATCACAGAAGATTGTGATTTATTATCGACAATTAAGTTTAACTCCAATAATACAATTGAATTTATCAATTACAATACAAATAGTTCTAATGATTGTTCAGATAGTGAAACAATTACTGGTCAATGGATAAGTGATGGTTCAATATCTGGTGGTTTTGAAGGTGAGATAATTTTTGATTCCACATTTCAAGGGAATATAATTACGAATGGAGGTTATTCAAGTCAAGGTCAAACAAACAACTTTTTTGTAATGTACTTCAGAACCACTATTGATGGTGAGGAATATGATTATATATTAGATTTTCAAAGAAACTAGCTTTGAATTTAAATTTTTAATTTAACCACTCAATCTTTCTGAGTGGTTTTTTTATGCTAAATAAAAAATCGTTTTCACTCACTGAAGTGTATACTTAACTCATTATCCATTTTAAAAAACAGCAAGTAGAACTAGGTTTGATGAAATCTAACATTAATACCAATACAATGAAAACGCATTACAATTTAGAAATTGCAACACCTTGCTCAGAGAATTTTAATGAATTTAAGCCTACTGCTAAAGGCGGCTTCTGTGATAGCTGCCATAAAGAAGTCATTGACTTTACCAAATTTAGAACTGATGAGATCGCCTCATATTTTAGATCTTATTCCTCTCCAAATACTTGTGGAAGATTTACTTCTAAACAGCTAAATCATACGTACGAAAAAGGCGCTCTGAAGAGGACGTATTATAGCCATATTACAGGAATCGCATTGACATTTCTATCCCTCTTTTCTATTAGCTCAGCTCAAGCACAAGAGGCGAATAAAACAACTGATGCCAAAAGCGATGATACTAAATCAGAAAAAATTAACAACCTTGATAATATCACAGTGGAAGGAACCATATTTACAGAAGAAGATGGGCTACCACTTCCAGGCTGCAGCGTCATGCTACAAGGTTCTACTCACGGAGCACAAACTGATTTTGATGGCTACTTTAAATTCCCAGTTAAATTGAAAAAAGGTGATGTGCTACTGATTAGTTATGTAGGTATGAAAACCAAAAAAGTAATTATTACCAATCCTAAATCTGCAACAACTATTAAATTGGAAACTGATATGTCTTTAGACGATGTTGTCATTGTAGGTGAAGTTGCTGTTAAAGAACTATTTAAGTCAAAAAAGAACTAAAACATTTTTTAAAATGAGAATTAAATTAATTGTTCTTTTTCTTATCTCACACCTTTTAATCGGTGCTCAAATTTCGGATTTTGAAGACGTTGATTTTACCAAAGCCGAAAATCTTGCAAAGATGAATGAGGGCACGAATATTGATAATCTCCCGTTACTAACTCATAAATTAACGTACTCACTTTCTACAGACATCGAGAAATTTAGAGCCATTTATTTTTGGGTTTGCCATAACATTAAAGGAGATTATTACCAGCACAATCTGGTAAATAGAAAACGAGAGAAATTCAAGAATGATAGCTTAAAGTATATTACGTGGAATAACGCGTATAAAAAGATCGCATTTAAAAAGCTCCGAGAACAGAAAAAAACCATGTGTACTGGTTACGCTTACCTCATTAAGGAGATGGCATTTATTGCTGGCATAGAATGTAAAATTGTTGATGGTTATGCAAGATCATTCGAAACCAATGTAAATACTTTAGAATCTTTTAACCACTCGTGGAATGCGGTTTGGCTAAACAATAAATGGTATTTGTGCGATGCAACATGGTCTAGCGGATACATGCTAAATGGTAATATTTTTGTAAAGGATTACAATGACGGTTACTTCTTAGCAGATCCTATTTTATTTGCTAAGAATCACTTTCCGATTGAAAAAAAATGGTTTCTGAATGACAGTTTAAAGCAAAAGACTTTTACTCCAGAACCAATAGTGTATGGTGCAACCTTTAGGCATCAAATCATTCCAATGACTCCACAGCCGTTATATTCAGATGTCATAAAAAATGATGAAGTCACCTTCACCTTTAAAGCGCTTGATGATATTGATATTAAAGATGTTTCATTGGTTCAGGTTCTTAACAAAAATCACAGAACCTTTAAACTCTATGATTTAAAAAATAACGATGGTATAATTTCATTCAATTATAAGTTTAAACAAAAAGGAACCTTCGACCTACATTTAAAAATCAAAAATGATATTGTGGCCTCTTATAATTTTAAGGTTAAAAAATCATAAGTAAGTCAGTAAAATTAAAACTTATAGTCTGAAATTAAAACACTTAGATGATCTAAGTGTTTTTTTTTGTAACTTATTATCTTGAGTATCGTCTCATTTAAAAACAATCAATCTTTATCATCATGAAAATTCATCATTACGCTTTATCCTTAATTTTTAGTGTCCTACTGCTTCCCTTACAAGCTCAAGATTTAACACAGCAATTTGACGACATCGTTGCTAAATATTATCAAGATGACATGCCAGGTGCAGCTGTTTTAGTTGCCAAAGAAGGCCAACCTATTTATAGAGCTGCGGTTGGAAAGTCTAACCTCGAATACAACATCGATATGGTGCCAGAAAATGTATTTATGTTGGCATCAATCACCAAACAATTTACAGCTGTTGCCATCTTAATGTTTGAGGAACAAGGAAAACTCAGCCTTGATGACCCTATAACTAAATTTATTCCAGACTATCCTACCAATGGAAAAACCATAACTGTACACCAGCTTTTAAACCATACTTCAGGTATAAAAAGTTATACAGGAATTGGGAATCTCGTAAAAGTGGCTAGAAATGATAAGACCTTAGATGAACTCATAGACTACTTTAAGAACGAGCCAATGGATTTTGATCCAGGTGAGGCTTTTAGATACAATAATTCAGGCTATGTACTTTTAGGAAAAATAATTGAAGTCCTTAGCGGAGAGACTTATGAAGACTTTATTGAATCCAAAATATTTGACCGTTTAGGCATGAAAGATTCTAGATATGGCAGTAATAGTGAGTTAATACACAAAAGGGCGATGCCTTATGAAGAAGGCCCAAATGGTTATGTTAATGCCAATTATTTAAGCATGACTCTACCACATGCTGCAGGCTCGCTCATGTCTACCGTTGATGACTTATTAAAATGGCAAAACGCCTTAACCAATAACACCCTTATTAAAGCGTCCTCATTAGACAAAGCAATTAACGGGTCAGAGTTAAACAATGGTGAGCATATTGATTATGGCTACGGCTTAGCTGAAATGACTTTAAAAGGTTCTAAGGGTTATACACATAGCGGCGGAATATTCGGAACCTCTACCAATGGCATTTACATGATAGAAGAAGATGTTTATGTTATTGGACTTAGTAACTGTAGCTGTAATGACATTGGATCACTTACACAAAACCTTGCGGCTGCAGCTATAGGCAAACCCTACCCAACACTAAAGGATGTTGTTGAACTCACTAAAAGTCAATTAGAGCAATGGGTTGGAGCTTACGAGTTTGAGGATGGCTCAGTAAGACATATTTTCATGAAAGATGGCGCACTTAAAAGTATGAGAGAATCAGATACCAATACGGTCTTTGATATTTTCCCTTTATCTGAAGACCGATTTATGTTTGAAGAAGGTACCATTGAATATAAGTTCTCTAAAACCGCAGATGGTAAAAAACAAGCCCTATTTATAACAGATTCTGAAAGCATTGGTAAAGAAATACAAAAAGCCATGCCAAGCGCACGCAAAGAAATTGTACTAGCTAACGCTATATTAAGTTCGTATGCTGGAAAATATGAATTAGCACCTAATTTTATGGTAGACATCACTGTAGAAGGCAGTAAAATATTTGCTCAAGCTACAGGTCAAGGACAGTTTGAACTTTTTGCAGAAGATGAAATAACCTTCTTTGCAAAAGTTGCAGGAATAACCGTAAAATTTAATACAAACGCAACTGGTAATGTTGAAAGTTTTACCCTTTTTCAGGGTGGTGGAGAAACTTTAGCAAAAAAAGTTGAGTAAAACAAGTAGTATTTATTCACAAAAAAAGACAGACACCGATATCTAAGTATATTAATACCAGTTTTTTACACCACTGTTAAATATTTAAAAATAAAATGTTAAATTAACATAAATTAATACAACTATGAAAGTAATTACTTAAATTTAACTAGCTATTAATTATATTTCATTGTGGATACTGACGAAATAATTATTAAAAAATTATTTAAAACGCTAGTCTTTACACCTGAAGAACTCAAACTCATTAAGTCACTTTTTATAAAGGTGTCTGTGTCGAAGGGAGACATTTTGATGAGTCCGGGTGATCATGTAGATTCTCAGTTTTATATTATAAAAGGCTGTCTAAGAACCTTTCATATTGATAGTCATGGCAAAGAGTATACTATTCAATTCGGTATTGATGACTGGTGGATGAGTGACTATACAGCATTTTTTAGAGGTGGAACAGCAATTATGACTGTAGAAGCACTCCAAGACTCACATCTGTATATGATTAATCGAGAAAATAAAGACTACCTGTACAAACAAATTCCCGAAATAGATAAATTTTTCAGAATAAAATTAGAGCGTGCCTTCGGCACATTCCAAAGACGAATTTTATCCAGCCTTTCTATGTCCGCTGCAGAGCGATATGTTGATTTTATGAAATATTATCCTGAATTAGCCAAATGTTTAAAAAATTACCATATTGCTTCGTATTCAGGTATTACTACGGAAAGTTTGAGTAGAATTAGAAAAGAACTTGTATATAACTAAATTTTTATCATACATCAATTGACAGAACGTATTCATACAGTATGTTTGTCGATACCCTAACAATATTAATTTAAGTTATCCTAAGGATTAATAGCCGAAAAGCGCGAGTTAAAAAACTGGCGCTTTTATTTTACAACTTTTAAATCTTAATCCACTCACAATAGCTAATTAAAATTCGCGTAGAATTTTCATTAAAAAAATACACTGACAAGTATTAGACTATCTTTGTTAGGATCTAGTAGTCTTTCTTGCAAAAAAGCAAGACAGTACTGATACTATTTCCCAGGAAAACACGTCTTGTAAACTTAATTTTTTTTGTTTGAGGCGGTACTCGTTTTTTCAGAGGTCATCAGATTGTGTATGTCTAATCTAGAAGACAAGAGTAAATACATTTACATTAGGAAAGACCATACCAAGGGCCTATGACGATCTTTATAAAAGTTGAAATGCAAATTGGCAATTGGCAATATAAAGGTTAATCTTAAAACCTTATAAAACAAAATGTTGTCATCGACAATTGTAGTCGTAAAATATCATGAACAAAAGCAGTGCTAGAACTACTTAAAGAGAGCCTAACAATAGACAACATACATACATCCTATATAGGTTCCTTCTAACCATACTGTAACGGAAATATAACGAAAGACACAATAGCTACCCTAGAGGTATCTGAAGGTTTGGTATAAAACGAAAAGTATGAGATGGGCTATGGGGTTAAGACTGTAAACTCTGAACTCATCGTAATCAACACCTTTGTAAAAAAAGAAACTGTTAGTAACCGACCAACGTATATGTTAGGTCCTGAAGACCGAAGGAATCGTTTTATTCATTGGCCTGTATGACTAGCAAAAGTAAGTGAATATCGAGTTTCATGTAAAGTGAAGTATCTGGCAAAATATATTGATGTACGTGATGTTACAGAATAGTTGCTTAGATCGGCCGAGAATACAACCCATTGAATTAATAATGATGTAGAACCAAGTAAAAGTCAAATCATGTAGTAATTTATAAAAGAAGTAGCTAAGCTTTTTGTACAAAATGGTCTATTTTTATGGTTGATGGTTAAAAATCCTTGATAAAAATACCATCTACAGCTCGATTTTATGGATAATGCCAGATCAGAGACATTATCACTTTGAAAGAGTTTCTAATTAAAAGTCATAGCTACTTGATTAACCTTATGACCATTTTATGAGACTTCAAAAGACACCTACAATTAGTGGAATTAAGATAAGGTTAATCCTAAGCATAAATCTCAATTCAACACGTATTTAAAGCTCATACTAACCAAAGAAAAGCAAATGATTGCCAAATGAAAATAAATAAAGGGTTAATCTATTTTTATTTTGCTCTAAGTCCTTTAGACAAATTAGTTTTCGTTTACCTTTGTTGAAATTTATTAAATGTCCTTTAAAGACTTAAAACTCATAAAACCACTATTAAAAGCTGTTGAAGCTTCAGGCTATGCCTCACCAACTTTAGTGCAGCAAAAAGGCATTCCTGCGATATTAGATCGCAAAGATGTTATTATTTCTGCTCAGACAGGAACTGGAAAAACTGCCACTTACGCTTTACCAATTTTGCAACAATTATTTGACAGGCAAGATGCACCTAAGCGTGGCAAAAAAATAAGAGCACTAATTATTAGTCCTACACGTGAGTTAGCCTCACAAATTAAACAAAACTTTAAGTCTTATGGTCAATTCTCAAACCTAAGAGCTTATACCATTTTTGGGGGCACTTCAATTGAGCCACAAGTAGATGTGCTTAAAAAAGGTATTGATATTTTGGTGGCCACACCAGGACGTTTGCTCGATTTACATAAACAAGATTTTATAAATTTGGATTATGTTGAAAATCTAGTGTTAGATGAAGCGGATCTTATGCTAGCCTTGGGGTTTATAGATGATGTAAAAAAGATTGAAAGACTATGTCCAGAAAATAAGCAAACCTTATTGCTTTCTGCCACCATGCCCTATAAAATTGAACAATTGGCTAATGGTATTTTAAAAGATCCTGTTCGAATAGATGTCACAGTAACTAATAGTATCACTAAAGACATTAGTCAGACCTTATATTATGTACCAAAGCGACGAAAAATAGAGCTTTGCTTACATCTATTACGAAATGAGATAAAGGGCAATATTTTAATTTTTAGACGTACTAAATTCGGTGTAAAAAAATTAGAAGATCGACTTGCAGAAAAAGGTTATCGCGTAGACAGTCTACATGGAGATAAAAACCAAAGTGATAGACAGACGGCATTAAATAAATTTAAAAATGGATATGCCAAGATATTAATAGCTAATGATGTTGCTGCTCGTTGTATTGATATAAATGAATTAGATAATGTTTTAAATTTTGATATGCCAAATGTTGCTGAAATCTATATTCATAGAATTGGTAGAACAGGAAGAGCTGGCAATATTGGAAATGCCTATTCCATGTGTTCTGCTGATGAAAGAAATTATATAAAAACAATAGAAGCACTTATAGACGTTCAAATTCCTATTATTCAAGATCATCCTTATCCCTTAGACCCCAAGGCGAAGCCCCCTGTCCACAAAAAGAAAGGTAGCAGATACAAAAAGGGACGAAAGAGTGCAGCTTCAAAGAAAAAGAAAAAGCGCTGGTACTAGACTAGATTGCTAGACTTTTAGCTTTTTATATTGTTAAATAAAAGCCAAAAGCGCAGTACTAGTCGCTAATGGCTAATAGCTAATGTCTAATGGCTAATGGCTAGTATCCAATGACGAAACTACTCGAATTTCATTTCGAACAGGAGGTAATGTTTTATGCCAAATTTTCGACCCCAATTTTCAATATCCTCACCAGAAGATCCAACCTCGCACCAGGATTTTGAACCATCCTCTCGTTCATAAGGTAAGATGTACCCTAACAGATAAAACCTTTTATTATATGCTATATCTAAATTACTTTCATCAGCTAAATTCCTGAGACTATAATCATCAGATTCAATAGCATCGAACTTTTTTTGAATGCTAAACCTTGGAAATCTGATAGTCATTTTGAGCTTATTATCCTCATCTAATTTTGCTATAATAGTCATATTAAACACAGAATCATTTAGCGTTTCAAACTGGTTTATTCCAATAGCTCGGCTATTAATTACTGTTGTATCGTTTACAACTTTGCCATCCCAAATCTCCTTTACGGTTAGATGATAACCCTTTCCAATTAAAGAATCTCCTCTGAATTGTAATTTCATATAATCAATGCCCTCAAAACTCAAAACATCGCCTAATTCAGAATCCTTAGTTGAATATTGTGTTTCCATTGTCAACCCTTTAGGCAGGTTAAAATCGACTTCACCTTCTTGTGCTAGTAGTGCTCCGAAGCAACTTAATGCAACGGCTATAATTTTAATTATTTTCATATTTAGTGGTTTATTTTTTTGATATAGTCACTATGAGAATAGATAATACCATGGATAATATCAAAATAGATTCTACCAGATAAAGTTTCTTCTGAATTCGGTTCTTTGATCATCATGGTATATTTTTCTCCTTTACTTGTTGGTTGCATACTAATTTGAAAATCGCCATTTCCTAAGAAGTTTTTTGTGTTATTTCCAATAACTTTCAGGCTATGATTACGTTCTGGATAGAAAAAATGAATTTTCGAATATTCTGAATATAAATTAAAGCGATCAAAAAAGTCAGACCAATTGTAAAACCAGTACTCGCTGTTAAAATCAGTTATGACGGTGTTCTTTCCCATCTCTCCAATTTCAATTTCTGAAAATTCTGAGTCAATCTTAGCCTGCTCGATACTTCCAATTTTACCATTCTTCACATTTTTAAAATCGTAATGACCTCCGTAGATTCCTTCAGCTTCAAAACTTGCATCATCAATTCTGATAACATTATAATTATTAAACAAGGCTTTGGTTTTTAAAGTACCTTTTCTAATTGCAATTGATAATTCGTTTTGTAGATTATTTAAAAAATGAATACCTGAATTTTTCGCATTAATATTAAGGCTTACAAATGGTGGTACTCTTATTACAAATACACTGCGCATAATATCAACATCGCCCTTTCTGATATTTGATAAATTACCGTCTTTATCTATTTTTTTAAACCTTCCATTAATGTATTGAGGGGAATTCTTAGACCACAACAAGCGATTGTTCTTTCTTATTTGCTGCAATAATGAATCTTTTGATTTTCTAATAACAGTATCGCTTTTAGAACCTATGAAATCATCATCGATATACAAACCATGCTCCGAAACCAGTGTAAAACTCTGAAACGCTATTTGACTATGACTTTTAGCATCTAAATTAACAATGTTATTAGCATTAGTAACCTCAGCTTTTAAACCGTCTAATGTACTTTTAATTTGTTTTTTTGAGTAACCCTCGAACTCTAGCCTGTAATCGAAATGAATTTTACCATCTGTTGACTCTTCTAGCGCAACATAAATATTTTCAAAGTTTAGAACAATAGAAGAGTTTTTATTTACTGCTATACTTTCTCTTAAGACTTGATGTCGTTGTCCGTAAGTTGCTGCTGATATGATGAGCATCAGCAAGAGCAATTTAAATTGATTTTTCATTCTGTTCGTTGTTTTGATTTAAAATTTTGATGTGTTCTTGAATATCCTTTAACAGTTTTAATCGCGTCTGCAAGTTCTCGACTAGCGACTCAATTACCGCTATATTATTGCTATCTTGATTAAATTGTGATGAAATCTCTTGGTAGTCTTTATCTAGTTCGTTAAGCCTTACCTTAAAGCGCTCCACTAACCTTTCGTCTTCTGTGAGAGCGACAAAACTTTGCCATTCTTTTTCTATATCCTTTAAGTATTTTGCTTCTACAGCTTCTATTTGTGCTAATACTGAAGACGTATTTTGCGTTGTTGCTGCTGTATTGGCCAAGTTAAATCCTAATACTAAAACAACGACTGCAACTGCAACTGCTCCTATCCAATAGAATACGTGCGATTTTCTTTTTGGTTGACTTTGAAGTTTTGTTAAAAACTCTTCTCTATGATTATTTGGAAGCGCCTGAAAGGTCTCTTCTTCCTTGAATAAATCTCTAATATCTTGCTTCATTGTAATGTGGATTTAATAGTTCTCTTAATTTTTGTTTTCCTCTTCGTAATTGCGTTCTTGAAGTCTTAACTGGTATATTTAATATTTCAGAAATTTCTTCGTGATCATAGCCTTCGATGAGATAAAGTTTCACAACAACTTTGTACTTATCCTTTAAACTTTCCACAGCTAGTAGGATATCTGCTTTAGTTATAGTACTATCGAATTGCCAATTGTCGTCATCTATAACCTGAAGGTTATCTACGGTATCATCTACCAATTCTAGCTTTCGTTTTTTCAAAGTATCTAGTGCCTGATTAATTACAATACGTTTTAACCATGCACCAAAGGTTGCGGTTGGCTCGTATTTATCAATATGTATAAAAGCCTTTAAAAATCCCTCTTGCATGGCATCTTTTGCTTCTTCAATATCATCCAAATAACGACATGCAACAGTGAACATCGCTTTCGCATATTGGTCATAAACCTGCATTTGAGCTAATTGGTTTCCCTTTTTACAGGATTCTATTAATGTATGTATTTGGTTAGGCATTTGGTTTGGTTAGCATCTTTGTATTTAAAAACGATAGCAAGGTGAAAGGGTTTCAAATTTTGACGAAATAATTTCAATTTAATAGAATATGAGTAAATTTAAACGAATTTAAAATTAACTCAGATTATGAGTAAGGATTATAATAATCCAGCATTTAAAAAGCTCTTAGAGAAATTACAAGAAGAGAGTTGGCAATTAGAATTATTAATTTCTGGTTTTGCCATTTTTGGACTTTTTACAGCTTATGATTCAATAGTATTTTATTTTAATGAGGCAGATGCTACAGGTCAAGAATATAAAAAAGTAGCTTTTACAGTGATACGTATTTCTTGTATAATTCTAATCTTTAGCTTGCTTGTTCATGTATTATTAAGAGGTCTTTGGATTGGTGCTTTAGGGTTACGTTATGTCTCAGGTGAAATTGATTATGAAGAGCTGAACTACAGTGAAAAATTTACACGTTACCTCAAAAAAAAGGTTGGCTCCTTTGACAAATATATTGGGACGTTAGAGAATTACTGCAGTATTATTTTCGCAGCATCATTCCTATTGATTTTTTATGTCTTAGCGATGACAGGTATCATCAGCACTATTGGATTTATTGGGAATAATATAATAAGTAGTGAGTGGCTCCCTGAACGGTTAAGACTTTGGATAGGTGTTCCGCTAATTCTATTTGTAGTATTTGGAATGATATTAACCTTTATAGATTACATTACGCAAGGCTTTTTGAAGCGTAAAAAATGGATCTCTAAATTCTATTTTCCGTTTTATTGGGTCTTCAGTTTTATTACCTTATCATTTCTGTATCGTCCTATTGTTTACAATTTTCTAGATAATAAATTCGGGAGACGATTTACTTTAATTCTCTTCCCATTATTTATTATAGTCGCACTTTCGTTTTCATTGCGGTACAATTTTTCGAATTATTTTAGTTCTAAAATAGCATCAAGTGACTACATTTCCAACAGCGAAAATTATGAAGACTTAATAGATGAGAAATCTGGGTTTATCGATAACGTAGTTATACAATCTAAAGTAATTAAAGAGCACTACATTAAACTGTTTGTACCTTACTCCGAGGGTATTGAAGATCGTGTGTTTAATTTCAATGAAGGACTACGACCAAAAAAAGACATACGTGGTTTAGATACTGATGCTTTTAGCAGTGGAGATAATGGCTTTATCACTAGCGATAGTTTAAGGCGAGAATACTTAGCAACGTTTAATAAAATCTATTACGCAAAAATTGACACTACAATTGTAGATTCTGAATTTATAGTGAGTCAGACTAAAAAGGGAACCATGGGTTTTGAAACCTTTTTACCTACAGACAACTTAACTAAAGGAAAACATGTCCTTGAGTTTAAGCGAATGGGTTTAACTAATAATAATGATACAATTTACCTAAGCTTAAGAAAGATTCCATTTTGGTATTACCCAGATTAAAAGGATAATCTGTTATTTACATAATGCTTAAGTAATGGAATTTGAACACTTACCATGATTGCAAGGAATAAAATTGAATACATTAAAGTACTTGAGAAGTCAAACGATATGTCTTGTAATATATTCTGATAGTCTTGCACTATTTTATACTTCTCAGTTAAACTTTCAGAACTAGAAGAGCCATTAAACAAGACATAACCTACAAGAATTAAAAACCCTGTAGCTATTGCGTAAAACACAGATTTTGGGATTAATGGCTTGTAAGTAGTTATTGAAGAATCAGAAAGTGCTTCAACTTGAGCCATAACCTTATCTGTAAAGTCAAATGATGGCTGTTCTAAAGCATCTGCTTCCATTAACTTATTTACTAAATCTTGTATTCTTTTATCATCCTTTTCCATAACTCATATTATTTTGTGGTTGCAAATACTGCTCTAAAATTACAGCTAATTTTTTTCGTGCTCTAAATAGTTTTACCTTAACCGTGTTCGCTTCAATATTTATGATTTTAGATATTTCATCTAACGATAATTCTTCAAAATAAAACAGGGTCAATAAGGCACTACTATCTTCTGGCAACTTATTTATACAATTCTTTATTAACACACTTTTTTCTTCTTTAATAATATTATCTAGAGCATTATCTATAGTATCTAACTTATTAAAGGTGTACTCATCTATAGCAACATTATTATGGTGCTTTTTATTCTTTTTTATAGTGTCTAAGCAGGTATTATAGGCCACCTTATAAATCCAAGTAGAGAATTTAGAATCACCTTTAAAATTATCGAGCGACTTAAACACCTTTATAAACGTATCTTGAGCAACTTCTTCAGCTTCCTCTTTATGTTTAAGCATACGTAAGGCCAACGTATAGACCAAGTCCTTGTAGCGATCTACTAATTGTGCATAAGCTTTAGTATCGCCATTATTAATAGCTTCTATTAATATGTTTTCGTCGTTAATGGTCATTTTTAATTTAAGACGACACTATCATTAATAAGGTTACAGAAATTGTAAAAAAAATATTTTTCAAAAATAATTGTAACCTAAACTTAAACAGAGTCGTCATAAGCTATGAAACAAATAAAATTAATCATTTAAAATACAAATATTATGGACGAGGAAATTTTAATCCCAATTAGCTTATTCGCAGCAATTTTCGGAATGGTATACTTATATTATTCTACCAGAAACAAAGAACGTTTAGCCTTAATCGAAAAAGGTGCAGATGCCAGTATATTTAATATTGGAAAACGTACTGGATCATCTTGGAAAGTTGTTGTACTAAACATTGCTTTTCTATTAATGGGTATTGGTTTAGGGGTATTTATTGCTAACGTACTCGACAATTATACAACTTTAGACGACGACGCTGTCTATCCTGCAATGATTTTCTTAATGGCCGGAATTGGTCTGTATGTAGGCTTTACGCAAACCAAGAAAGCTTTAGGTGAATAATTGCATAAAAACTAATCAATCAAAAAACAAAAACGCCTTTTATTAAGGCGTTTTTTTATGCCCTTTTTTGATGTATATTTAAGAGATAAATTTAGCCTTATGCCTAAGTACCTACTTATTTTCCTTTTATGCGTTAGCCAAATAAGCATCGCTCAAATTTCGGTTTTAGACAGTATCTCTAAACAACCGATTAGCTATGCAACGATATCCTTTGGTAATGGCCAAGGGATTTTTGCTGATGATGACGGTCAGTTTGTATTCACCAAGACCTTGTATCCAGATGTGGATTCGCTATTTATATCTGCACTTGGTTTTAAGAATTTGAATCTTGCAGTTACCAATTTAAAAAGTGAGCTCAAAATGCAACCAAAGGCCGATGAACTGAAGGAAGTGGTTATTGGAACGAAGCTTAATAGAAAGTTTAAGAAAGAAACTTTAAAACCATATTTAGATGACGACTATTATAAGTGTTGGCTTCCAACTATAGAGTCTGAAATTGCAGTTTACTTTTCAAAAAACACAAATAAAGATCAAAAGCTAACTTCAGTAATATTTCCTATAGCATTAGAATCTAAAGACTGGAACAAAAGAAAGCGCGCTAATACAGATAAAAAGAAATTCTCGACCTTATTCAAAGTTAAGTTTTATGATTATGACAATGGTCAACCAGGACAAGTGCTCACTTACGAAACAATTGTCTTTAGAGCAACCGAAAAAAATGGTGATGCTTATGAGTTAAATGTAGAAGATTATGATTTGTATATTCCTGAGAATGGCTTTTTTGTGTCTATCCAAGTTATGGGTTATACAGATAAACTTGGAAAATTACTTCCCAATAAAAAGTACAAGGAAATAAAATCTCAAAGTGGTATTGTTAAAATCCCAACTAATTTTAGACCACTACTCCCCTTTACGGATGAAGAATCCGCTAAAAACACTTTTATTAAACGCATTTTTATAAATGGTAATAATTGGGTGAAATTTGACAAGGGCAATGGTTTTAAATCAAGCTTACTAGACCAAAACCTATACAACTACGGTATTGGCTTAACATATAACACCTATAAAGATGAATGAACCATTAGGATTGTATGTAATGGCAGCTATTTATGTTGTTGCTGGTGTGATGCATTTTATAATTCCAAAGGTATATCTACGTGTGATGCCACATTACATGTCTAATCATAAATTTTGGGTTAATATTAGTGGTGTTGCAGAAGTAGTATTGGGAATTGGCCTTTGCATACCTCAGCTCAAAGACATTTCTATATATTTAATTATTGCCATGTTAATTGTGTTCCTAGTAACCATTCACTTATATATGTTTACAAGTGAAAAAGCAGCAGCTGGCATTCCAAAATGGATAATAATACTTAGAGTTCCTATGCAATTTGGTCTTATGTATTGGGCATGGATGTATTTATAGACTCATTCTATTTCAAAATCAAAATAAGTCTTAGGAAAAGGCTCCCATCGTAAGGTAAAATGCCACCATTCTTTTGGGTAATTTCTAAAATTATGTTTCAGCATAACGCTTTGTAGGAGTTGCCTATTCTTTTTCTGAGCCTCTGTAATGCCTTGATAATTGACCCAAGATTCTTGACCAAAAAAATCAAAAGGACTACCCATATCTAATGGTTCACCCGTGTTTCCGTCAACGATAGTTAGATCTACCGTACTTCCTCTACTGTGACCTGATCGTGAAGCAATGTATTCTTCCTTAAATAAATTAAGCTTTTCGACATTTGGATAAAATTGCGATTTATTAATGGTATCCTTAAGATCTCTAGCCCAACGAATAAAATGATTCACAGCACGTTGTGGTCGATAGCCATCATATACTTTTAAACACAAATTTTGTGTCTGTAACTCCTCTTGAACAAGTTTAAGCTTTTCTGCTGCAGCCTTGGTAAGAATCAGTGAATTTGCCTTGTAGCCATCGATAGTATCGCCAACAAAATTATGCGTGGTAAAATAGCGAAGCTCAACATCGATATCTGGAATTACAGATTTTACATATATAAAACCTTCGGGCAATTCCTGCTGTTTGGTATATCCAAAACCAATTAACACAAAACAGAAGAGGTATATGTAAGTTTTATAATTCATATCTAAGCACTAATTTAGATAAAAAATATGCTATGAATTTGTTTTCTCAAAAGAAACAGGATTTTAAACTACCTAATGCAGAAATAATTTATGCTCCAAATTTTTTTAAAAAGGAGTTAGCGGACCATTACTTTGATCGCATTAACACTGAGACAGATTGGCAACATAATGATATCACTGTTTTTGGAAAAACATATAAAGAACCAAGGCTCACGGCTCTGTATAGTGAGACAGACCAACCTTATGGCTATTCAAATCTAATCATGTATCCCAAACCATTTACTAATATCTTAAAGGGTATCAAGTCCAAAGTAGAAGCATTTTCAGATTACAATTTCAATACGCTCTTAATCAACCTATATAGAAATGGTAGTGATAGCAATGGCTGGCATGCCGATAATGAAAGAGAACTTGGTGTTAATCCTATAATTGCTTCAGTTAGCTTTGGAGCGGAAAGACCTTTTCATTTTAAACATCGCGCCATAAAGGAAGAACGCCACAAACTGATTCTTGAGCATGGAAGTTTATTAATCATGAAAGGTGAAATGCAACATCATTGGCTACATCAGATCGCTAAGACAAAAAAGCAAGTTGCACCTCGAATAAATCTTACATTTCGACAACTCATCACTATATAAAACAAAAAACCGGGTTCCCTCAAACCCGGTTTCTCTAATTTGCTTTTTTTATTATGTAAGTAGATTTAGGGTCTCTAAGTCATCATAACATAATGCAAATATTAATTAATTAATCCATTGAACTAAAAACTAAATTTTAGTACACATCAAATATAGAATTAGAATTTAATTTTGACGCTTAAAATCACTATTAATCGATGAAATACACTTTATTTTAACATTTACAGATAAAATAATGCATTTCGCCGATAAAATGCACGCTAAAAATATGCCCTAGTAAAGGTTATAAAACAATATACGTCGAAATAATTTGTTTAAAAATTAGTACCTTACTAGTAATATGCTCTAATTTTACTTTCACAATATTTAGCCCAATGAAAAGGTTGTTTTTAATTGCTTTTATCTCATTTGTTGTTTTAGGACATAGTCAAGACCACTCCTTTACAGAAAAAGAAGTTTCTGTTTCAAATCTTCTTGAAGGCACCTTATTAGAACCTTCAGATTCAGAGGAACATGTTTTAGCAATAATTATTGCTGGTTCTGGTCCTACTGATAGAGATGGAAATCAAAATTTTCTAAAGAACAATTCACTTAAGAAGCTCGCAGAAGGTCTAACAAAAAATGGTATAGCCACCTTTAGATACGATAAGCGCATTGTAAAGCAAATAAGACAAGGGAATGTGGATAATAATATGATGTTTGATGATTTTGTGAATGATGCAAAAGATGTCTTAAATCATTTTAAAGCAAAAAATAAATACTCTAAGATCTACCTCATTGGACATAGTCAAGGAAGTTTAGTAGGAATGTTAGCAGCAGATAAATTGGTAGATGGTTTTATTTCTTTAGCTGGTGCTGGACAAAATATAGGAGACGTTATTGTAGAACAGGTAACAAACATGGCGCCTCAATTAGGTGAAGAAGCACAAAAGATTGTTGATAAACTAAAACAAGGTGAAACCACAACCGATTATCCTCAAGCTTTGGCATCGGTTTTTAATTCGGGTGTTCAGCCATTTATGATTAATTGGATGAAATACAATCCAGCTGATATTGTCAAAGATCTTAATATTCCTATTCTAATTATAAACGGCACTAAGGATTTACAAGTATCTATTGATGAAGCTAAGCTTCTTAAGCAAAGTAATGATAACGCAACCTTAGAACTAATTGAGAATATGAATCACGTACTTTTTGAGATTGAAGGAGGTGATTTGGAAAATTCTAAATCTTACAATGAATCTTTTAGACCAATTTCGGAACATCTCATAACTACTCTTACAGATTTTATAAAAGCGTAGTCTAAGGTTTTTAATCTATAAATAAAAAAAGCATCTCATAACTGAGATGCTTTTTAACTAACTAACCAACCAAATTGTAATGTCACGATTTTGTAGTGTTGTTACGTTTGTAACTATCGCTGTAACCATTACACTTAGTAATGAGCAAACCGCGTGCCAAACTTTTTTTTAGTTTTTTTTTAATAAAAGTGTAACAATTTTTTTGAAATCTACACTAGTATATTATATCTTTATGATATCATTTTAATATCATTTTGATAAGTTAAGTGATAACCAATTAAACTTTTAGATCATGAAAGAAGAAAAAATCATTGTCCCAGCAAATGGCTACTTTATGTTATTTGTTTTCCTAATCTTATTCTTTGGAAGTATTGCAGCAATTATTGCTTTTCAAACACCTTGGCCTGGGATATCAATATTCTTATCATTAGTTATGGCTTTTGGATTTGTAATGGTACAACCTAATGGTTCTCGAGTGTTACTATTATTTGGAAAGTACGTCGGAACCATCAAGAAAAATGGATTTTACTGGGTGAATCCGTTCTACACTAAAAAGAAGATTTCTCTTAGAGCGAGCAATTTTGACAGTGAACGTCTTAAAGTAAATGATAAGCTTGGTAACCCTGTAATGATAAGTACCATTTTAGTATGGCGTGTTCAAAATACCTATAAAGCAGCTTTTGATGTAGATAATTACGAAAACTTTGTACGTGTACAAACAGATGCAGCTGTGCGTAAGTTAGCAAGTATGTATCCTTATGACAATTTCGCAGACGAAGGTCATGATGAAGACATTACTCTTAGATCTAGTGTTAATGAAGTCAGTGAGGCTTTAGAAAAAGAAATAGACGAGCGTCTATCAATTGCAGGCATCGAAGTACTAGAAGCACGTATTGGTTACTTGGCCTATGCTCAAGAAATAGCCAACGCAATGCTAAAGCGGCAACAAGCGACAGCCATAGTAGCAGCAAGACATAAAATAGTTCAAGGCGCAGTGAGCATGGTAGAAATGGCAATTGAAGAGCTTAATAAAAACGACATCGTTGAATTAGATGAAGAACGAAAAGCCGCTATGGTAAGTAATTTAATGGTAGTGCTTTGTGGAGACAAAGAAGCAGCACCAGTAGTCAATACAGGTACATTAAGCCATTAATTTTGACAAAAAAACAAATTTATAGCATAGCAATTGGAAGCACCTTAGGAACAAGTATAGGCACTACCATTGGTGCAGTAACTGACAATGTTGCCATGGGAATAGTTTATGGATCGATAACAGGTATTATACTAGGTGTTGTCATTGCCTTAGTTGTTTTAAAAGAAGAAAAATAGAAGATTGAAAATGAAAGAATATAAAGTAATTACCCCTAAACTTGGATGGAAAAACAGAATCCAAAACTATGAAGATTTTTTAAATCAGTACGCTCGTGAAGGATGGGAAGTAAAGCATATAGGACAAAACTCACCATTAATCATATTTGAGCGAGATAAAAATAGATAATGAGAATATTTAAGGAACAGCAACGATTTAATCAATTATGGCTAATACTCTTAATGTTTGTTAGTCTGCTTGTACCTATTGCTTTAACTATCGGAACATATATCAAGAATCCGGATCAATTTACTGCTTTAGAGTTTACATTAATTATTGTTACTACCCTTTTAGCTCCTTGTTTAATTTTTATTTTTAAGTTAAGCACAAGAATTGACCAAGAAGGCATCCAATACAAATTCTTTCCATTTCATTTAAAATTTAAACACATTCAATGGAACGAGATTGATAAAGCTTACATAAGAAAATACGATGCTTTAACAGAGTATGGAGGTTGGGGAATCAAAGGAGGTGCGTTTTGGAAAAAAGACAAAGGCACTGCTGTTAATGTTTCTGGTGATATTGGTATTCAATTAGAACTAAAGAATGGTAAAAAGTTATTAATTGGCACACAGTTAAAAAATGAATCTGAGATGGTATTACAGACCTATCAAACCAAAATAAATAACAATGGCTAAGAAAAAAGCATTTGCTTTACGTATCAATGAAGATATGCTAAAGGCTATTGAAAAATGGGCCGCTGATGAATTTCGTAGCACCAATGGACAGATTGAGTGGATATTGATGCAATATCTCAAGGACCATAATAGGCAACCTAAAAAGAAAGAAACCCCTAATAAAGAAAAGTGATCTCAGAAGGTCACTTTTTTTATGCACGATATTTTGGTACTTTGCGTTACACTAAATTTCTAAAGGATGGATACAACTCCAATGTTTACAAATGATACAATTGTATTTGGGCTTTTAATGCTAGCATTAGGCTTTGTTTTTTATACTGAATCTATTAAATATGGCTTTTGGGCTAAATTCTATAAGATAGTTCCAGGATTATTTATGGCTTATATGATTCCAGCGTTTTTAACAACATCTGGACTCATTGCACCTGAATGGACAAGTCTAACAGAATCTGGTACAGTAACAGAACATAGTTCTAACCTCTATTACATGGCAAGTCGTTATTTACTGCCAGCCGCTCTTGTTTTAATGACGCTAAGCATTGATTTAAAAGCTGTATTTAATTTAGGATGGAAAGCCCTTGTCATGTTTTTTACTGGAACACTAGGAATCATCATTGGTGGTCCAATTGCCATATTATTGATAGCTCTTGTTTCTCCAGAAACTGTTGGAGGCGTTGGCGCTGATGCCGTTTGGAGAGGACTATCAACCTTGGCAGGAAGCTGGATTGGTGGAGGGGCAAATCAAACGGCTATGTTAGAAATATACGGTTATAATCAAAAGCTTTATGGTGGCATGGTTTTCGTAGATATTGTAGTTGCCAATATTTGGATGGCCATAATATTATTAGGTATTGGAAAAAGGAATAGAATTAATAACTGGTTAAAAGCAGATATTACCGCAATAGAAGAACTCAAAGATAAAGTCACAGAATTCTCAGAAAAGGTAAAACGAAACCCATCATTAACCGATTTAATGCTAATTGTTGCTATTGCTTTTGGAACAGTGAGTATAGCCCACCTCGGAGCTAATTATTTAGCACCATTCTTTAAAGGCATAGTTGCAGAAATTAAATCCGAAACCACTAAAAATATTTTCACATTCTTAGGCTCTTCATTTTTCTGGATGATTAGCATCGCTACAATCATTGCCATTTTATTATCCTATACCAAAGCAAAAAATTACGAAGGAGCTGGCGCTAGTAAATTTGGAAGTGTCTTTATTTACATTCTTGTAGCAACGATTGGGATGAAGATGGATCTCACCTTAATTTTTGATAATCTAGGTTTGATTGCAATTGGAGTTATTTGGATGACCATTCATGCACTATTACTTATTCTCGTTGCTAAGCTTATTAAAGCCCCTTACTTCTTCCTTGCTGTTGGAAGCCAGGCTAATGTTGGTGGTGCAGCATCAGCCCCAATTGTAGCTTCGGCTTTTCACCCTTCTTTAGCAACTGTTGGTGTTTTACTCGCAGTATTTGGATATGCCGTGGGAACAATTGCTGCAATTGGATGCACAATTTTAATGCAATTAGCCGCTGGTGGTTAGCATATTTAAATTCAAAATAAGATATTTGCTGTCTCATAATTAAACGAATCAATGACAAGAATTTTTAAAGTATTTAGCCTTTTCAGTTTTGCACTTCTTTTAGCTTCGTGCGGAAATGATAAAGCCACTAATTTTACACTTAATGGTAAAATAAAAGGCTTAAAGAAAGGAGTTGTATATCTTCAAAAAGATGGTGATTCCACTATCGTTGATTTAGACTCATTAACCATTAATGGCACATCTGAATTTACGCTTAATACGAATATAGAGGAACCGATTCTCCTCTATTTAAAACTATTTAAAAATGATGGTGAAGAACATTACATCCCATTCTTCGCCAATAAAGGGATTACTGAATTAAATACATCATTAAAAAACTTTAATTTTGATGCTAAAATCAAAGGGTCAAGAGAACAGGATTTATTAAATGAATACACCAAGGTGATGTCTCAGTTTAATAATCAAAATCTTGACGTAATAGAAGCCAGTCTTATTGCACAAAAAGACAATGATAGCACTGCGATTGACTCTTTAAATAAACGATCAGAGACCTTATTAAAACGTAAATACTCGTATACGATACAGTTTGCACTCAACAATAAAAACAGTATCGTTGCACCATATTTAGCGTTATATGAAATTCCATCTGCTAATCCAAAATATATAGATTCTGTTTATAATGGTTTAGAAGATGAAATTAAACAATCTATATACGGTAAAAAGTTGGCCGATGTCATTGCAAATAGAGCTTCAGAATAACTGAGTAAATAGTATGAATAAAAAAAGCCAATCAAAAGTGATTGGCTTTTTTATGCTGATTCTTGTTTTTATTTCAACTTATTAATACGATCAATCAAAGCACGTCCTTTAGTTTCTAAATCTGTATTAATTGATTTAAAATGTGCCTTCTTATCTTCAACACTTCTATCATTAACGCGTCCTATAAGCTCGTCAAAAGAAGCTATTGCTTCATCGATGATGGCCTCACTTTCTTTAGTCGGCTTATCTGAATTTTCTAATTCCCAATAATAAACTGCTTCAATGATATCACCAAAAACATAATTGATATCTTTTTTTAAGTCTCTTTTATTCGCCATAACGGTTCAAATTATTAATTGTACAAAGGTAATGATTCCTTGTAATTATTATTAAGATAGCACGGAAGTTTTAAATATAAACCTCAAGAAGTTTAGCATAGTCGGTTTCTATTATATATTCCTTTACCGCAGCTGGTATTAGCATGGTTTCACCCTTAGAAATCTTCTCTGATGTTACAGCTGTTTTAACTGTTACTTCACCGTCAACACACATATAAATCATGAAAGAATCTTTATCATTTTCATTTTGAATGGTTGCATCTAATTCCAAAAAATTAGTAATAAAAAAAGGACAAGTTACCATGTTATTAGCTACGTTTTTAGTCTTATCATAACTCACTCTAAAATCGTCCTTCATATCAAACTTAAAGGCGTCAATAGCAATATCATTATGCAGTTCGCGCGCGTTTCCCTGATCATCAATACGATCCCAATCATAAACACGATAAGTAACATCACTGGTTTGCTGAATTTCTGCTAATAAAACCCCAGCGCCTATAGCATGTACACGACCTGCTTCAATAAAATACGTATCGCCTTCTTTAACCTTATCAAAATTCAAAATCTTGGTCAATGTTTTTTCTTTAAGATGTTTCAAATAAGTTTCACAATCCATTATTTGATTAAAACCTACTATTAAATTAGCATCTGTATCTGCTTGCATCACATACCACATTTCTGTTTTACCAAAAGAATTATGTCGTTCTTTTGCTAAAGCATCATCTGGATGTAATTGGATACTCAAATCTTGCTTGGCATCAATAAACTTAATTAGCAATGGAAAATCATTTCCAAATCGCTCATAGTTTTTGTATCCAAGTAAATCAGACTTGTAAGATTCTAATATGCTTTGAAGTGATTTTCCTTTTAAATACCCATTACTAACGATTGAAATATCACCAGGAACTGTACTAACTTCCCAGCTTTCCCCCAATTGTTCAGATTTTGAAGCTTTATTAAATTGCCGACTTAACTTTTCGCCTCCCCAAATTTTATCTTTTAAAATGGGTTGAAATTTTAAAGGGTGTAAATGCGAATTCATAATATTATTCCCCAGAATAAGTCACAAAATTCCGCGGAGTCTCATATAATGTTACTTCTAGATGAAACTTAGCATCAAGTTTTGCTTTAATCTTGTTATAAATTACGACTGCTATATTTTCTGCAGTAGGATTTAGGTTTTGAAATTCCGGGACTTCTACATTCAAATTTTTATGATCAAAAGCATTTTCAACTTCTGACTTTATGATGTTTTTTAAGATTTTAACATCTATAACATAGCCAGTTTCAGGATCTATTTCTCCTGTGACACTTGCTATTAACTCATAATTATGGCCATGAAAGTTTGGATTATTACACAGGCCAAAAATTTCCTCATTCTTCTCGAAACTCCAATCCTTTCTATATAGGCGATGCGCTGCATTAAAGTGCGCTTTTCTGTGTACCGTTACTTTCATAAATCATTTACATTAATAAATTCATAGAATTTTTCGAAGATAATTTTAAACCAAGCGGTGTAGCTATCTGGATGTGTCGCTATATCAACCTTAACGTCCTCTAGTAGCATCCATTTCCAATCTGCAACTTCATCTGGATTAATTTCAGGAACTCCATTGAAGTAACCAATCATAACATGATCAAGCTCATGCTCAGTAAGACCATTATCAAAAGGTGCGTTATAAATAAATGAGGTTTTTTCTTCTAACTCAGCAACAAAACCCATTTCTTCCATTAATCGTCTCTTCCCTGCTTCTACATTAGTTTCACCATTACGCTGATGACTGCAACAGGTGTTGGTCCAAAGACCAGGTGAATGATATTTGTGTAAAGCACGTTGTTGAAGCATTAATTCATTTTTATCATTAAAAATAAATACTGAAAAAGCTCGGTGCAAAACTGCTTTTTCATGGGCTTCCATTTTAGGCATTAAGCCAATTTGGTTATCGTTTTCATCAACTAAGATGACTTGTTCTTCTGTCATAAAACAAAATTAAGGACTAGAAGCTTAAAAATGTTAAAGGATTTCATAAAAAATAGCCACATAAAAGATTAAGTGGCTATTTGATTTCATATTATGTGTTCTCAAATTATTATTTGTCGTCACACGTTTTTCCATTAATACTCGTAATGATAAACTCACTACGTCTATTTAATTGATGTTCTTCTTCGGAACAACTTGAAGTATTCTTTGGTTCACAACCACAATCATTCACCAGCTGTGATTCACCATACCCCTTGGCAGTAAGTCTTCCAGCATCTATACCATTATCAATTAAATATTGACGTGTAGCTTGTGCTCTTTTTTCTGACAATATTTCATTGTAATCAGCCATGCCTCTACAATCTGTATGGGATTTAATATCTATTGTCATTGTAGGATACTTATTTAATACCACTAAAACTTTTTGTAATTCTATTTCAGCATCGTATCTAATATTAGACTTATCAAAATCAAAATAAATAATAGGGATATCTAATATTTTAGCTAAATCATCACAAGGTTCGATCTGTTGTTCATCTTTTTCAAGTAACAATTGCAGCTGTAATTCCTGGTTCTTCTTTGGAGTTGTAAATCGTTTCTCATCAGAAGCATATGTTTCTTTCTCTCCTCTAATTAAATACTCCATTTCGCAATCTAAGCTAAATTGAAAAGCTGCATCTTCACCAACGGTTTGTCTTTCTAATTCATTGCCTTCGCCATCAAACAAAATAACGGTTGCATTAGAAATAAGCACATCTGTATTTTTATCTTGAACTGTTCCAAAAACTAATTGTTCGCACTCTGGTACTTCAAAGGTATAAATATCATCACTACCTTTTCCACCTTCTCTATTTGAACTAAAATAAACACGTCTTGTGACAAGATTTTCATAATAGGCAAAATCATCTGCGATACTATTTACTGGCATTCCAACATTCTCAATTGGAAAATTTCTGTTTGATCCAGTTGCCACCTTTTGGTCTAGCTCCTCAGATTTAAACACATCGAAACCTCCAAGTCCGGGAAATCCTGTAGAGGAAAAGAATAAATTGCCACTGGTATCCATAAATGGAAATGATTCTTGACCTTCAGTATTAATAGATGAGCCTAAATTTTCTGGCTGTCCTAAAGTTCCATCGTCATTAACATCAACAACAAAAATATCCGATTGCCCATATGACCCTGGCATATCTGAAGCAAAATAAAGTCTAGTTCCAGTAAGGTTTAAGGCAGGATGCGCTACACTATAATCTTCACTATTAAAATGCACTTTGTGAATTTCATCCCAGCTACCATCTTCACTTAAAGTCGCACGATATAATTGAAGGCGATTAACTCCTGTTTCATCCTCCTTGTACTTTAATCTAAAAAAGTTGTTTCTTGTAAAGAACATGTACTTTCCGTTAGGAGAAAATACTGCGCTTGACTCATGATACTTAGTATTTACTTTTCCTGAAACTTCTTTGACTTCACCAAATCCGTTTTCAGTTTTTTGAACAGAATAGATATCTAAATAAGGTTCTTCATTCCAACGATACTTTCGTCCACCACCACGTGAAGAAGCGAAGACTATTCCGTCTTCATATTCAGTTGTTCCAAAGTCAGATAATTCTGTATTGATCTCTAAATTCTCAATTTCAATATCATCTCTACTTAACTCTTCAATATTGGATTTATAATCTACTTTAGATAAAAATGCTTTTCCTCTTAAATCTTCCGGTTTAAGCTCATTGAATTTCTTCATCCACTTATCCGATGCTTCATAATCACCAAAACCTTTGAGTGCCATGGCATACCTAAAATAATATTCTGGATCAATAACCTCATTCATTGTCGTTAATTCTCCGTACCATTTCGCAGCATTCTCCATATCATTATTAAAATAGTAGGAGTTAGCAAGTTTTTGGAAAAGATCAACCGATTTGTAGCCTTTATTGGCTACTTCGAGAAGGACCTCGCTTGTTTTTACATAAGCAAAATCTCTGTAGTCGTCTTCTACACTTTTAATTTTTCCATTTTGTGCAGATGCAGATAAGGCAATCACACCTGCAATACATACACTTATAAATCTTGTAATTGTTTTCATAGTCTTAATTTTAGAAGAAACGTGGTGATAAAATTCTGCCTAACCGCTTCACTTCGAATCTTAAAGTGATCTCATGAGTTCCACCGTTATAGTTATTCAATCCAGTAGTTGTTAAATCATAGCCATATCCAACAAACATTCCTGGTGTAACCTGAAAGCCTACCAGAGCACTTACAGAATCATCCCATCTCCAAGCTAAGCCTGCTGTTAAATTTTTCTTATACCAGAAATTTGCAGAAACATCGGCAATGAGAGGTGCACCTGAAACACCTTTAATTAAAAAGGCAGGTTTCAACTCTAAGGTTTCACTTAAATTAAATACATAACCACCGATGGCATAAAAATGCATGCGCTCTGTAGCAACAGATTCTTGGAAATCATCGTAATGTTCTGTTTCTAAAAAGTTAGGAACTGCTAATCCAAAATACCACTTTCTGGTATGCATATATAAACCAGCACCAACCATTGGTGAAATTAGGTTCAAATTATTGTTAAAAACAACATCTGGATCTTGGAAACGTCCTTTACTCCAATCGGTATCTAGCATATGTAAACCTCCTTTTACTCCAAATGATAATTTTAAATCATTTGCATTTAAAGGAATCGTATATGAAAAATTAGCATCAACAAAGGTCTCCCTTGCTGGACCTAACGCATCACTGACAATATTTAATCCTAAACCAATACGCTCATTACGTAAAGGGGAATGAATACTGAAAGACTGTGTTTGTGGCGCACCATCAATTCCAACCCATTGAGACCTATGCAATCCTACTACACTAAGAGTTTCTCTTTGTCCAGCATATGCAGGATTAACACTCAGTGTATTATACATGTAATGCGTGTACTGCGGATCTTGCTGGGCATTTACATCTGTAGTTAATAGTGTAGTAAACACTATTAAAATTAAACTTGCTTTTGATAATATACGTATCATCTTTTCTGTCTTTTTATATAGTTGTTTACTTATCTATTTATATATAACCATCCTACTCTAGGCTCCGAACCGTCACCAAGATCAAGCACATAATAGTACGTACCTACAGGTAACTTATCAGATTGATTAATTACTGCTCTACCGTTAGAACTTCCATCCCAATCATTGAGATATCCTTTTTCAGAGTAAACGATGTTACCCCATCTATTGTAAACTTCTAACTTATTATTTGGGAAGCGTTCTAAACAATCTATTACGAATGTCTCATTAATGCCATCACCATTTGGAGAAAACTCATTATATATTGTTAGACAAATTGGATCTACTATAGCTGTTCCTTCATCATTAATTGGATCGATATCAATTCCACCATCTGCATTATCCACAAAAGCTGTATTTGCATAATCTCCTATTCCTAAAACTTCTACTGTTATTTCTAATATTTCAACTTGATCTGGATTAAGTTGACCTACAATCCATTCTCCATCAAATTCAGAATATGTACCACTTGTTGTTAGTGCTGAAATAAATACATAACCGCTTGGTATTTGTTCATTGATTACAACGTTAGTAGCAGTTACATTTCCAATATTTGCAACCTCTATCGTAAAAATCACTTCATCTCCCACAACAGGTGTAAGTTCGTTAACTACTTTTGTTACTTCAATATCGAATATTGAATTAACAGCTGTTACCGTCGGATCATCAGGATCACCGTCACCATTGGCATCATTATTACTTGTATTATTCGGATCATCACTCGTGTCTGTTATATCATCAGCTGGATTACCAATATCACCACTAGGTCCCTCTGAACTTACAGTTGCAGAATTAGTTACAAACCCAGTATCTAAGTCTAACTGCGTAATAACATAAGTAGCGGTAAATGTTGTACTATCAATTTCTCCTGGAAGTAGTTGTGCAATAGGACCTCCTACTAATATTAGTCCTGGTAGCGCATCTTGTATTCCTATATTTGATAACGTAACGTTTCCTGTATTTTCTACAATGAAAACATAAGATATTTCATCACCCAAACTTCCTTCAATTCCGTCGCCATTAGTATCTTCTAAATCTAAAGTCGTCTTAATAAGACTGATCATTGGAATTTGAATTATTTCAGTTTCAGTAGGGTCATTATCTCCCGTTGGATCATTAGGATCATCACTATCATCAGTTATTCCGCCACCTAATGGTGCAGTTGCATTGGCAGTAGCTTGATTAGTCACCATACCAGCATCTATATCAGCCTGAGTTAAAGCATATGTTGCTGTAAACACCATAGGATTTTGAGGAAGAACGGCAAGATCATCTATCTGAGAGTCCCCATCTGCGTCACTTCCACCACTTTGATATACTGGAACCGGTAATATTCCTGTTCCTGTAAAATCAGTGGCATCTTCGATGACATTAACGTCAAAAATGGTTACATTACCTGTGTTGGTTACTGTATAAGTATAGGTAATAATATCACCAATATTCGCAACACCATCTACTCCAACATCCAAACTACTTGTTTTCTCTATCTCTAAACTAGGGTTCTGAATAATAGTTGTTACCGTTGGATCATCTTCCGTATCTCCATCACTGTCATCACCATCATCACTCGTGTCATCGACATTAGTATCTGCTGGACTATCTCCAGCGGCTAATACACTATTGCTAACCCCGCCTGCATCTACTGCTTCCTGCTCTATAACATAA